>Ga0126342_10010371_pt1 | contig 16672 bp, 14 predicted proteins | sample Cyp1metagenome_FD_92528 | JGI IMG/M metagenome (GOLD analysis project Ga0126342, IMG submission 92528) | Coral microbial communities from Lord Howe Island, Old Settlement Bay, Australia - Cyphastrea 1 metagenome | ecosystem: Host-associated > Invertebrates > Cnidaria > Coral ... | reverse complement strand
TTTAGGGGGGGGTCCTGGGGAATCAAATTCTTGGAGAACGGTAAATGTATTTTTTTTCCCCAACCTCCCCCCCCCCCAAAATACATTTTTAGGGGTGGGTGATCATGCATGATCCATCCATCCATCCACACATCCACCCACCCACCCATCCACCCACCCACCCATCCATCTGATGTAATTCCAAGGGTACTAACAGGAACGCACGCATAGGTACATACATAGAAAAGTGGATGCAGACATAGATACACTGATTCTAGCATAGACACATGTGCACACACGTATGGCAAACATCCTTACTCACACACAGACCCTCATAGATACCGAAATTCATAGACGCATAAATAAACAACATGCTAGGATGTGTTACACTGCATTTCATATACGTAGATCATGTGTGAGAATCGTACATACATCGGTACATGCATGGTTTCGTTGTGTTCACCGTCCGAGTCATGGCAAAGCATTGCACAATGTTCACACATAGAGACATTCGTAGATGCATAGAGACATACATACATACATAGAAGCATACATAATTGGACACATACATAGATACATACAAAGATACATCCCATTTCCTTGCGCGGCATTACATTTTATATTCCGTGACGCCACACAACACCGCAACGTGGGATTTCACATTATACACGCTCATCCATGCATCCAAACACACTCACATATACCTTGCGTTACATACATACATGTGTATGTATGTAAATTACTTTATGCATACGCATATATATAGTATATAAAGGGTTGAAATTACACGCATTACATCACAAGCATCATATTACAACGCGCTACACCAGCTACATAAATAGATGCAAAGATCGACGCAAAGAGAGGCACATGCATGCGTACATACATCAGTACGTGCATGCACACGTGCCTACACGCATAAATGCAGTCCGTTAAGCATCGTTAAGCTACATTATGTTGCCACTTCTTTTGTTTGCGTTGCAATACGCAGCCTCGATACATACATACAAACAAACAAATATGCCAGCATAGGCGAGAACATTGCAGACTACAGAAATATGCGTAAATATGTCCGTCAAATTTTTAATTAAAACACGGATGCATAACAAGAACACTAAATACAGGTAGATTGGATGACAGAAAATTCAAGGTTGGGAAGGATTAGACAAGGGATAGAGGAAGTAAACATAAATAGATAGATAGATAGATAGAGAGAGAGAGAGAGAGAGATAGATAGATAGATAGATAGATAGAGAGATAGATAGATAGAGAGGTACGCAGGTAGGTAGGCAGATGGATAAGGCGAAGATAGGTGGTGTACAGATGGATGGGTAGATAGATAGACGGTTTGGTAGATTGACCGGTAGATAGACAGAGAGATGACGAGAAAGAGAAAGAGAGAGAGAGAGAGAGGGGATCGATGCATAGATACGTAAACACATAGACACGCAGATACAAACATACATAGATTCATAGATACATAGCTTGGACACACACATACATAGATACATCAACACATAGATACATAATGATACGTAGCTTAGACACATAGCTTAGATAGATGGATGGATGGATATGATAGATCGGATAGATCAGATAGATCAAGTAGAGTAGATACATAGATTAGAATAGATAGATTGGATGGATGGATGGATGGACGGATGGATGCAATGCAGCGTAAAGTAACGCAATGGATTGTAATGCAGTGAAATGTAGTGTAGTGCAACGCAGTGTAGTATCATGTAGTTTTATGCAATGCAATGCAATGCAGGTAATCCTAGGTAAGGGAAGGAAACGAAATTAACATAATGTACTGCGTGTTTGTCCGTATGTGTTGTGTTGTAGAGTAACGTGGCGTTGCGCATTGTCTGTCTTGCACTGTGTTGTATTGTACTGTACTCCTTTGATCTCTTTTGTATTGTGTTGCATGGGAGTGTACTGTGATGTGTTCGAAATATGTTTTTGTATTTATCTTTCTGCCTATGCATGCACTTTTGTATCTGTGTCTCATTTTGTATCTATGCATCAATGTGTTGATGCATGAGCGGATGGAGGGGTTGATGTGTGCACAAAAATGCAAGTACATGAACATGCAGGAGTAGTACGCATATGATGTGTAATTATATAGATATATAATTATAGTTGACTGTAAATGTAAAAGATAAGAAACATGTAATGTAAGTGTGTGTGTGTGCGTGCTTGCAAGTCTCCAAATGGCTACTGTAATATACTGTAATGACAAGGAAACCGGCACTTCTCTATTGAGATTTCTGTTGGTAAATATGGCATGAAAACATCCAAGGCGGAAATGCGAAAACGACAAGAACGGCGAAAGCAGTCAAAAAACGAAAACTGCGAAAACTGCAAAAACCGCAAACACGAAAATTACGAAAACAGCGAAAAACCACGAAAACTGCGAGAACCGCGAAAATAGGAAAACCGCGAGAACAGGAAAACGCCGAGGAGACTAACACTACTGTTGGCCGCATTTCTAGTTTTTTTCGGTTTTGTCGTTTCCATGCATGTCATCGTTCTGGCCACGTTGCTCAGAAAAAAAACTCCCCATCCTTCTCCATCAGTGGATTCGCTCTGCCATCCGTGATTCGCAACAACCATCCTCCCCTATAGGATTCCTTTTTTTGAAACTTCCGCCACCGCCTTGTAGGGTACTACTGGGATAAAATCCGCCTGTATAACCCCTCCCCGTTGGGCCCTTTTTGGAACCGAATGCCCTTGCAGGGACCTGAGGGCGGGTCGGACTCCTTGGAACTGATCTTACACATAGGGCCAAGATAAAGTCCAGCAAGTGTGCTGACAAAATCTAGGGCCCAACGTTCAAATTTACTTTAAAAAAAAACTGCACCTCAGGGGCTGGAACTCCTAAATCTCAGCTAGGACTGCCCAACGGTATTTTTAAACTAGGGCAAGGATAAAGAAAAAATAGTCAAACGAAATAAACGTTGCAAGGCGCACGCGTGTGCTCGACTCAGACTTTACAATTGCAAGTATCACCGTGCATCCATGTGCCTCCTTCAACCTGCCACCTACGGAATACCAGGAAAGTAATGCCCTTGTCAAATGCCTGTTCCATACAAGCCAACATGTGCTCCTAAAACGCCTGAAAAGATCTTAAAAGTCAAAATTGCCCGGAAGGTCCCTTTATAAAACAGACGTTCCTTTCACGGCATGGTGAAAAAATATTAAAAAAATAAAGGTAACATTTTGCAAAGAATCCTTCCCATAAAAACGCACCATCCATCTGCAACATCTTACCTCTTCTATTATCCTTGATGCTGGGGAGGGAACCCTCTATAAAGTGATGACGTATGGAGTTCTGGCGCGCATTTTATAAACGGCCCGGCAGGTTCTTTATAAAATGACCCCCTCAACACTCTTTATAGGCGTAAGGCATTTACGTTTCATAGAAGTAGACTCAGCGATAGTCAACGGGTATGACAAATGAAACTATGGAACTCAAAGGGTTCCACAGCAGAAACCCTTTGTTGAAACCCCCGCAGGAATGCCTCGCAGGAATTCCTTGCAGGAAGTCTTGCACGAACCGGTCCAGACGCTACCCAACGCTTGCGGATTTAGTTCGGGTTGGTTTTATTAGTTTACGTTTTTCTTAATGTGCGGGGCTGACTTCCATCCCGCCTGTGTTTGACGCGTCAAAAAATTGTGGACGGGAAACGCACGCGAATCTTCACCAGCCAGGCAGGGCGTTCTGCGTGCCTTGTTTCCGATACACCAACACTCCAACACAAAGCCATGTTGGTGTAGACATAGCGAACCACAACAGGGTGGTGGCTTGAAACGGAATCGTTGGTCTATCCGGCCTTCCGGGGTTCGGAGGAGGGTTGAGGGATCACTTAGAGCACCGGAAAGTGGATCACTTAGAGCACCAAAAAAGTGGATCACTTAGAGCACCAGAGAATGAGATCTTTAGGGTAACACTTGGGGACGCTTGGGAGGGACACTTGGGGTGGGTTTAGGGAACACTTGGGGACACTTGGGGGGGACATGGGGTGGATTTGAAAAGAGCCCTTCTGAATGACAACGGGCTCCACGGGCTCCACGCGCTCTACGGGCTCTACGGGCTCTACAGGCCTTACGGGCCTTACGGGCTTTACGGTTACAGAAGCATGGTTACAACAGAAAGTGAAACTCTCTAGATCTGAGCGAAAGGCAACAAAAATGCTGATTCATGTGGTAAGCAACAGATACACCCAACGATCAAAAAAACATTTGTCAATAAATGTCAATAACCTAAATGGCGAAATATCGCGTTCAATTCCTAATAACTTACAATGAATTTTTGACGCACTAGTATTTAACAATACTAAGTATCTAATTCTTTAACTATAATTCAATAAAGATACTCGACATATATAGGTATAGATATAGATATGGATATAGATAAATAGATAGATAGATGAATAGACAGATAGATAGATAGATAGATAGAGAGATATATATATATAAATATATATACATACATCTATACTTGAAGAATAGCAAGGCATATACATACAGATACTGCTTCTGTGGGAACCCCTGGCAAGTCTCCAGTAATAAACAAATAACTACATTAAAAAAGAATAAATTTTATTTATTTATTTTTAAATGTATTTATAGGTATATCATACACGGTCATATACATGTCAAGGATATGCATGTTGAAGGTACTCACGCTAGCGGTCTCCCATTTTCACTTTTTATCTGCGCGACATCCTTGTTGTACACCTGTTCAACGCAGGTTTGCATTGGATTGCTAGTGCTCGTGCACTAGCTAGGACACAACCGGTAGCCATGAGTGGTGCGGATCTGGAAAGGGTATGGAACAGGGATTGGAACGAAACGTCCCAACTCCAGAACCTACGTTGCAACGTCTCCTGATACACCCTGATACGTTGCAACATTTTCTTCAAGTAACTTGCCAGATGTTCCTGATATTTGTAAATTCTTCCTCAAATAATTTGCAAATGTTCCTGATACGTTGTAACATCTTCTGTGCGTGACTTGCAAGACGTTCCTGATATTTGTAAATTCTTCTTCAAATAATTTGCCAGATGTTCCTGATACGTTGCAACATCTTCTTCAAGTAACTTGCAGGGGGAAGACACCAATTGGTACTTGGGAGTTACTTGCAAGACATTCCTGATACGTTGTAACATGTTTGTTATGTAACTTGCAAGATGTGCCTGCTACGTTGCAAACTCTTCTTGAAGTAACCTGCCACCTGTTACTGATATGTTGTAAACTTTCTTCAAGTAACTTGCAAGACGTTCCTGATACGTTCGAACATGTTCGTCAAGGAACTTGCAAGACGTTCCTGATACGTTTTAACATCTTGGTCACGTAACTTGCAATGACGTTCCTACTACGTTGTCATATATTATTATATCTTATTCCAGTAACTTGCAAGACGTTCCTGATACGTTGTAACATGTTTGTTATGTAACTTGCAAGATGTTGCTGCTACGTTCAAACATCTTCATCAAGTCACTTGCAAGACGTTCCCGCTAAATGGAAGCATCCTCTTCAAGTAACATCCAAGACGTCCCTGATACGTTCAAAATCGTTCAAACATTTTCATCAAGTCAACGTTGCAACATGTTTGTTATGTAACTTGCAAGACGTTCGTGCTAAATTGCAACATCTTCTTCAAGTAACGTGCCAGATGTTCCTGAATGTTCCTGATACGTTGTAAACTCTTCTTCAAGTAACTTCCAAGACGTTATTGATACGTTGGAACAACTTCTTCAAGGAAAATCCAAGACGTTCCTGCTACGTTGAAAGCTCTTCTTCAAGTAACTTGCCGAAAAGCAGATCGCATCGAATGTTATCACGTGCTCAAGCGACATATGACTGCATCCATTTATGTGTCTATATGGCTCTGCGCATATATGGAATTCCAGCGTTATGCCTCTCTTATGTCACTTTTCGGCGCTCCAAGCTATTAATTTTTTGGTGTTTTAAGCGATCCACTTTTCGGCGCTCCGACCTCGGAGGAATTGGACGAATGATCAGTTCACCAACACATTTTTTCACCAGGATTGTAAAATGATATATACCGATATATGGGACATTAAGGGCCCTCCGTAGTGAAATGAACGCCACGGCGTATGTTCGTCACACGTTCGGTCATTTCACGACGGGATATCTTCAAACATTTTAGTAACTGCCGTATATTCTAGTTGTTTTGTGTCACCAATATTGTAGCACTCCATCCGAAATTTTGTTTGTTATTTTCCCTGACATTGTCTCTAGCATTCTGCCCGCAGTGAACTGGAACTGGCATTTGCTTCGCTAATGGTTTGGCATTGCAGCTGACATGTTATTTAGTTGACAGATTAAACTGACTACACCTTTGCAAACCAGAGGGCCGACATACCAAGCAAACAATGCAGCAAGGAAACAACTGAACTCGTCACCCATCTCGTCTCGTCCAAACATGTTGTGTAACCCTTTTCGTTGTATATTCATTTATTTATGTTTCCATTATCTACGTGTTTTCGGGTTTGCGCGAAGCATGCGCGAAGCTTGCGCGTAGATGAGTTTGCGTGAAACTTGTGAAAAGTTTGCGCGCGCGTGTGACGCGAGTCAATTTTTTAAAGAATAGATTCCACCGAATACTAAAATCAATTGCCGGCAGTTTTGAACGTGGCTCAGGTGGTCCGCACATCCATTTCACACATATTCCAACAGTTTGTCAGACATTTTATCTGGGATATATCTGGGATTTTGTTTGCGATGCCATGTAGCATTTTGTCTCACATTCCATATCGTTTTTTTTCCTTCCAATTCTTTTGATCATTCTTTCATTGTGACATGCCATACAGTTTGGGCCGTGCAGGCCCGAAGGCTTGGCGACTTCGCATACAGTACTACGATGTACGGACATCTGCTGGGCACTACTGGGCAGATGCTGTGTGAGGATGGGGAGCAAGCTGGGGATGACGATTTGGCAAGTGGTGTGTGTCTGAAACATGTCAATGGATGTAAACGTTGTATCCAACATTATCCAACTATATTACGGGGGAACTTCATTATCAGGCTACCCCACGGAGATATGTCACAATTTCTATCCCCTAGGGTCCACCTCCCCAAGTATTTCCGTGGCTGTTCATGGGGGGGGCCTTGGAAAATGTAACAGAGCAGGATATAGCAGGTGTACCCCCATGCAATGCCCATGTTACCTTTCTTCTCCCCCCAAACTCCTATATTTCGAGGGGGGTACAAAAAAGTAATAATGTATTTTATTTGTTTTACCACCTGGGGGGGGTCAGGGGCGCCAAGAGGGTAGTGAATGGGTAGTGATATCAAAAGTCAATGCGCGTCAGACGCTGACGCTTCCACGTCACAATTTGATAAGACAAGTCTGAGCAAGATGTCGGATTCAACCGGATGACACGCGCCCTTCGGGCCATACCTTTCTAATCAATACCACGGGTAGGCGAATGGCACTTTGAATTAGTAATTCGTGTGAGTACCGTGCAACAGTCAATTTTTTTTTGAATTTTCACCCGGTCGTCGTCGAACATTGCGGCGTTGCGCAGCGGCCCCCGGTCCCGCGGCGTTGCACAGCGGCCCCCTCCGGTCAAGGGACCCACCTTTCCGTCGCAAATGCAAAGGTTGTGCCACCAACCGACCAGCGTGAAACACCCCCTTTCCAGCTTTGCTCGAATGAGTCAGGACATGCTTTCCAGATGTGGTTAATTTTTTTTGATCTGAATCTGATTTTGATTAAGTTTATGTCTGCATTACTTCGAGGCGTGATTGCGTCAGCTGTCTTTAGGGTTGACCAGGTTTTTTGGCCATTGAGCGTGGTCAAGGGATTCTGCATTCGATAGTGGGTACACCAATTTTCATCAAGTCCCTTTCTTGCCCATCAGGGTTTGCTCGCTCCGGGCCAGGCCAGCTGCGCGTTCTGCATCTCATTGTCATTTTCATTCATTTCCATTTCCTCTTCATGTTTTTCCCTCGTGTTCACTTTCATCTCATTCGTCGAGGCCTTAATTGTCCACCTTTTCTGCAGGAGGGTGATATTGGGACTGATCATTTCGACTCACGTGCACCGTGGCTATTGGAGCCCGGGATGTCTTAACGGTACAATTTACACAGATGCCCTTGTATAATAAATTGCGTAACCCTGTATGAACTGCAGTGTGGAAACATATTTGTAGCATTTTGTAGCCAAAAAAAATTGTAAGACAACTGCCACCAACGTATAAATTGAAACCAGTAAAAAAATACAAAATGCTTGGTGGAGGTTCAGTACTAGACCCACGAATGACCTCAAAAACAACGGCTATCTGTGTAAATTGCCTGCACCATGTGAAGGATGTCCACGGTGTAGGCTGCATCTTTACAACATTTCCCACTATAGATTACCCGTACCCCATTGAAATTACAAGGGATATGTGACTCATGACTGAAAAAACTTCCATCCAGATCCACTATGTTAGGCATCATATGCATTATGTTAGGCCAGTACTACTTCAGTTCCATGTGTTCCACTATTGTCTCGAATTTGTTGCGGGCATTTGCAGGCTTTGTGCAACTCATACCAATCAATACCACTACCTCAGCAAATCCAAACCAAATAAATTAGCCTTTTGGTTATGCTTGATTTCTCCCGGAACCAGCGGGTTCTCGTGCAAAAGAAAAATCTTTAGAACATGCAAATTTTGCACCTCCACCGTTTTCCCCGTTTAGTTTGGAGGGGCGACGTGGGCGGAACATTTTATAGGAAAATTCTGGGGGAACCAGCCGTTTCTCGTGGAAACGCGTTTATTCTACAATAGCAACAGCGTAAATAAAATGATGAGAAAGGTCTCAAATTAAATAACTGGTTTCCTGCCTGGAAATTGTTCTACAAAATATTGAATTTCCAATCCAGCCCTGGGTTTGAGAGGAAGGTGTCGGCAAGGAGGAAGGAAAAAAACAAATTTATAGACCCAGCTGTGTGTGTCCGGGAAATGATGGGCCCAGTGGTGTGGAAGGAAACTTTCGGATCGATTCCATCGGTGCCCATAAAGGGAACGACAGCGGGAAACAATAGGGACCCACAACAACGGGAGATGACAGGGGACGCAACTGTGTGACACATACTATACAGTATATTCATTTAAATACATGAATATTCATGTCAGCAGTGTCTAACCCATTGACCACAATGAGTTCGTTTTATGTCCTGCACAACATGCCCTTGTAGTTTCCATCAGGACCAGCAGGATCTATAGAATCCACGGGGACCCCATCCAAAGAGTCTATGAAATGTTCCGTCCAGGAGTCCAGGCGATGGTATGTGCTGTCAAGGTCGGCCTATGACACCCCGTTCGTCTGCATAAAACGTTTCATCCAATTTTCCAAAATTCACCATAAAAGGCCCAAAAATTGTCCTCAATGTCATGCCCCAAAGGAGGCAGGTTATACTGATTATACTGATTTAGATGCAGGCCCCAAGGGATTCCCAGGCGGATAAAATCACTATGACTAGGTTTTCGCCCAGAATGTCCAATCTATACCGATTTATACCCCTTAAATATCCTTAAATGATTGGCATTTTAGAGCGATCCAATCACCGGGGATCCTGCAAGGAGCGTCATTTTGCGGACGTGGGACGTGGCCACCAAACAAGTTACAATTTCACATCGTTGACAGTTTCATGTACGTTTGTCGCAATCTGGCAACAGTTTCGTCATGGATCTTGGAAAGAGGAAGGGACAGCTACTCATTTTACTGGACGACAATTTCAATGACAAGTGTATTGTGCACGTGGGTGTGTGGGTGTGTCTGTGTGTCTGTGTGTCTGTGTCTATCTGCATCTATCTGCGTCTCTTTGCGCTTCTGTGTCTCTCTGTGTCTCTGTGTCCCTCTGTGTCTCTCGGTGTCTCTCTGTGTCTCTGTATGTCTGTGTGTCTGCGCGGCGCTGTGTCATTGTCCGTCATTGTCCGTCATTGTGAGTCATTGTGGATCATTGTGACTCATTGTGATTGTGTGTCTCTGTGTGTCTGTGTGTGTGTTGGTCCGCCGTTTGTTAAAATCAAGAAACCTCCATCTGGCAGATGGAGAACGCCTCCTTCCTTAAGCGCTCGCAATGAGCGTTGAAGTTGAAATAATGTTTTTCGCTGACGCGACTTGCGCTGCGAAGAGAGAAAGAAATACAGTGCGCAGCTAAATCGGGATTCACGAGGAATGTCTTGAAATGACATCATTTTTCTTCTGATTGCCAAAGGAGCCGACGAAAACAATTAGAAATGTGGTTTGACCTGCTCGCCAATCTGAAGATGTCTGAAAAGATTGAAGGGGGGCTCGTTTGTGCAATTGGGGAAGAGGGATATCATCATCATCATCATCATCATCATCGTCATCATCACCTCGATTCACCTCGTCGTGTTCAATTTGTTGATCTTATTGTTTTGCACTGCGTTATCTTTTGAAGAACTGCATCGCATGTTTTTTGGAAACGCGCATTTTGATGATATGTTTATCTTCTGCTTTCCTTTCGGGCCGCATTGTTGTATAGTTTTTGGGTTCGTTGTCTCTGCAGTTTACAATATTCGGTTCATTCCGGCCCATGGCCGACGTGCCAGCCAGCCACAAAAATAAATGTTGGTTCAATTTTTCTCCTTACTGCGAAGGTAGCAAGCGAACATCAATTGCTGCATACGTTGGCGCGTGGTCAAAATGTTGGACATCAGCGCATCGAATTTCAACCTGCCAATGTGCTCAGCCCCAAAGGTCCACAGTGGTCCAAGTATGTTTAAATACTTCGAAAGGGCACAAGGACTGAACAGTAAGAAACCGTTCAGCCACTCTACTCTTTAACCGTTCAAGACACTGTGGGCAACTTTTCTTTTCTAGATCGTAGCCGGTTGGGCATGTCATTTGCTACGGTCACGGCATGATAAAAGAGCACCAGTTTTTGCATCGCCCTCTTTAATATTTGTTCTTAGTTAAATTTCTTCCCCGCTTTGGATCTCGATACGTCATGTTCCGTCTTCGCACGTGCCATAGCAGGACTGCTGGTGAAATTGATAAGCAGCACCCAAGAATATAATATAATATAATAATATATATATATGTATAATTATATATATATACGTATATAAACAATTGCCATATACAGGCCAACTGCGGATCACAGTGAAATTTGTTCTATTCTTTTTCTGGCTTTGAAATAGAAATGGCATATATTACTAGATGCTACATTGCAAAAATTGACGGTCCCACTTAATTACGGTATTGTTAGTTTAGTTTTTGTTTTTTGTATTGATATGCAATATCACTGATGCTTCATTTTTTGGAGCACTGCGTGCAGTAAGACAACTCTTGGAATCTTCAACATACCCTCTTCCAGCTATCTTTGAAGACCCGCGATTTTGGTGTCAACGTCGGTAAGCGGCCATGCGCCTGGCATTTTACAGATGTTGTCAACGCTGTGTGAAAATTGTCATCGTTGCTTATGGGCACAGCAGGCGCCTAATTATTTTGTAGGAATGGGGCGGGGTGGGGTGGGCTGGGCTTATAACATCCAATAACATCCAATAACATCCAATAACATCCAATAACATATATTTGGTTGCTTTCATTCATTTCATTTTCAAGCACGCGCTGGCCCGCTGCACATTTCATTCTTCATGGAATGGCATTTTCTGCGGTCTGTTGTTGGCCCCCACCAGGTACTGATTGGAACGCTCTGCAGCATGAAATCTTTCACGGTCACGTGTGCAGCGTACGGGTTCAAGAACACATGACATGTCCGCTGCACAAATGAAACCGTGGTCAATGCAATGTTTGGAAAAATATTGGAAGTTTGCTTCGTACGTGGTGAGCGTGTCTGCGGACTGTTGGTCTGCCTTGGGAATTGCGTACTCCAAAATGCATTGGGAGGTCTACCAACACATGGGACGCAAGGCTGGAACAATTGTGCCGCTGGAAATGATGTCAAAGCTTTTTTTCAAGCGTTAGACGCCGAATCCTGTAAGAGTTTGTGTCGTGAGTTTTTGAATTTTGCCAATGGTAGTTATATAAATGTTTGCCTTTTACATAAATTTACTACAGTATCCTTTTGTTGTGTCACGCCTGTGCCCAATAAGCCGCCCATTGTGGCATACAGGCTTCAATTCAATTCAATTTCAATTCAACTCAGCTGGGGAAACAGAGGGGTGGGTGCGTGTATTAGCGTTGACCTTGCACTTGATAAACGGTCTTGCCGTTTTCGCTAAGGGGATCTTCTCTTGCACGTGATAAACCATCTTGGTTTTACGTTCGAAGAAGATCGCATTTGCAAGCCTATCTTGATGTTATGTTCCAAGATCTTTTCTTGCACTTCAGATGTCATGCGGTCGTCTGCATGTTGTTTCCACATCAAAGCGCTACGTTTGAGGGAAGTGTTTCCATGTTTCCAATGGTAGAATTGGTTGAATAATTGAATCCAAATATGATATATATATATATAATTATTTATATCCATTTAATCAGCAATAAAAACTGTTGACACAATTTGACACATATTGAAACAACTGTTTCAAGCATCAACATTGTAGCATGGATGTCAACGTCTGTCCATTGCGCAGAAGAAAACACTTTGAAATGCGATGGCCTTTGGTGTCAGTTGAGTGTTGCGCCTCAACACAACAAAGGGATCGCGCCGAAACTTTCGTCTCATTTTGTATGCTTTTGTTACTTTTGTTGAGTATTCACCCCTTCCAAAATGAATTAGTCAGCAAAGTCAGCTATTTCTTATTATTTCCTCCAACACATGATGTTTCGCTGCGATCATTCACTAGTCGTGGGTTAAAATACTGTGAGTCTTGGCTAGATACAAAAGAAATTGCCAGTTTTAAGAAATGAATGGCTTATATAATAATAATAATAGTAATAATAATAATAACGCTGAAAAACAGGGCAGTGCATTCTCTGTTACTTCCCTCGGTGTGGAGTTTTGCTTTTGCGTCTTCTCCTCTTCAAGGTGCAAGGATTGAACGAATGTCCGCAGAGTGTAGAAGTCAAGGTCGCAGCCAGGTCAGAATGCCGTCATGGACGCCATGTTTTTGTTGCGACGAAGCACCAAATTGTGGTCTTGGATCGTGCCTCCCCGGTATGTGTAAAGCGCTCTGTCTCCGTGCTGGGGAATGTTAGGGTTCTTTGAGATTCCATACTCTGTGAATCTCTTTGAATACACAATTTCTTCTGCGATGTGTGGACCCCAGGAGCTGTGCAGGAACGACTTGATGAAGATTGATATCATCTCTCTCACTCTATTTAATCTCCATAATACTCCAAACACTTTGCAAAGCCTGGGGGGTCCCCGGAGACGTATTGCTTCGTTGCAAGCGGTGAGATTGAGGGCACAGGACTGTCAGGTCGTGTGCCATCAGGAGGCGCCTTTCTCATTCGGGTGCCTAGCAGTAACAACATGCATATAATAACATATAATAACTATATATTATAATATAACATATAATAACTATATATTATAATATAAGAGTTAGTTATGTAAGTAATGGTAACTATATCGTATAACTGTAACAGGAATTTATATATCAGCTTCCTCACGATGGCTGTGTGTTCCTAAGGCCAGGCAAAATGTCCAGCTTGATTCCTGAACCTACCGCAACCCACAGAGCAAGCAGCTGAACTTTTGCTGATTTTCGTCGCAAGATCTGCCAAAGATTCACAGGATGATTCATTCTGCTTGGTGCTTTCAATCTTTTCAATCTACAAACACGTGTCAAGTGGTTCAATCATACCAGTCAACAAATGTCTTAAGTATAAACTTACTAAAAAAAACAATCAAACATCCAGCAATTTCAAAGTATGCAGGTTTGTTCACAGAATCTCACTGGGTGTCCTAGGGATAACATTAATTAAGCACACAAAATACCAGCAGTATGATCTACTCAGAATTTCATGGACGACAGCTGCTTTATCTCCTCTCAGCTTGGAGCCGGAAGTGTGGTAACTGGTAACTGCACATGGAAGCCTTGCAACATTCAACCAAGATCTCATGACGTCAAGCGCAACGTTCCCCTTTTCTGTTCAGTGAATCCTCAGTTTTTTTCTGCAACATTCCATCCTCACATCTGGCATTCCACCAGACTCCATCTGGCATCTGGCAATCTGTCCTGGGGTGTCCAGTCGGGAAAGAAGAACTTCTGGCGGACCCATCCTTGGTCGGATCAGTGGCATCGAAACATGTCAGCCTCAAAAGCCCTTCTGATCCCCCAAAAGCCCATGAAACATGCACTATAAATCACCATGATATGATAGAAATAATGATGGGATGAAACATGTATGTATATATATACACAGTATATAAAATTATATAAATGTGAAATTACTTACCCAACTTCCGGTGCTTCACATTTTGGTTTCCTGGCGCATGGCTTCGATGGCATCTTCAGCATCATTCAGAGCCCGATGGTTGTAGCTGTTGGACCTTCGATCCTGCCAGGCGCCGGAAATGGGATACCCAACACGTGCAGCTGATCTTTTTCGTGTTTGGTTAAAGAAACTTTGCAAAGAATAAGTAAACCAGATTCAACTGCTGAAAATTAGAAACTGCCAACTGCTGATCCGTTGTATGCAACTAGAAGTTGGCAGTCACCACATATCACCACAAATGAGTACAGCAGTGAATTGGCATTGAATTGGCCAAGCAACAAACACCTTGATATCAAGGACAATGGAAAAGATCCTTCAACAAAAATAGAATCGCCTCAGGCAATCTACACACCTGTTGAGGTCAGACTGTACTCATGAGTTACCCATCCCGTTTTTGTCGCTTCATCGTCAATCCATGTCAATCCCCATGACAAATAGATGATATTTAGATGATGATAATTCAAACTTTACCCATCTTTACCCATCCCTTTTTTGCAGGAAAAATGCAGATCATTTCTCCATTTTTACACAGGCCGTTCATCCCCTGAGGTCCCATGCCCAGTCTTGCCAGCGATCGGGCAACCAATATCGGGCAACGGTGAAGAAGCCAGACACCTGGCGCGGAGCGGCGGAGCTGTGCAAACATACAGAAAACGGTCAAAAACGGTCAAAACATGGGAAAAAGATGGAAATCCTGACATCACCGCACATTTCTTTTATCTTCTTTTTATGGGGATATTCAGGGGGGGATGTCGATCCCCTATGCGAAAAACGCTCATATTTCGACCATGGCACATGTGAAATCTTCCCTTCAGAAAGAATGGTTCTTTAGCAGCTCAAGTCACTTGGGGTCCCTCGTTGGGGATGTTGAGTATTTGGACGGGATTATCCTGGGTAGAACACACTAACACTCTGTACAAAATTCTTCGAAATACATATGTTTCCGGGTCGTATCATGCCCCAACATCGGTGGTCAGTAAGGTACCAAAATAGATCATACGTGGGATACATATGAAACCACGATTTGAATCATGGATTCAAAGATCGCTATCTCCGTCGGCGTTTTTTATAAACCCGCTGGCAGTGCGTCGATGATCTGGTGGCTCAAATGGCGATACAGCCTGCGGGAAGGAAACGATTCACCAACATCGCAGCAATGGCAGAAATATATCTGGAAAATACCCTCCAGTTACAGGGAAGCGACAATGTCACGCCAATGTAAACGCTGTATCCAAGAAGTCATGCCTAAGTCATGCCTAAATGTTTTTCTGCATGGAACGCTGTCCTCAATCAAAGTGTAACCGTGCATGCTATTCCTAAAACAGGTACGACTTTGTCAGATGCCTGTAGTTAACATAGAAAGGGCAATCGGCCATTTGTGGATCCTTTTGCATCTTTTCCTGGGGAAACAACATAACATTGTTGATTAACTGGAGGGGTTTTATCATGGTTTCTCGTGTTTCATGCTATGAAAAAACGCCCGGCCAGTAAGCCTATGGGTGCCAGGATCTTATCCCTTGATGGCAACGCACCTTGGCATTTTGTCCTTGATGACTTCGCGGTCACACTGCACAGAGTATCCGACCTTGTCTAAGGGCTCGAGGGCTGGTTTTCCCATTAGTTCATATCAACCAATATCAAGATGAATGACCATCAAGAATTCAATACGTATAAGTAAATCATACTATAATCATAGATAATCATAGTATAAAAATAGTACAATCATAGTATCATAATGACTGCAGTAAATCAGTAGAGTCCGAACATGTTCAAACATGAACTGCATCTGAGGTCATCTCCAGAGGGCACTCTCCAAGAGGACAGTGCCTTTAGAAAACTGGGTGATCGCCAGCTGTAAGATACACCTTGGCTGACCTGTGTCCACTTATTTGACGATTGTATATATATATAATATAAAAATATATAATATATATATAATATAAAAATATATAATATATATATATAATATGTATAATATATATATATATATATATGTGACAATATATTAGTGTATCATATTGTATCAAATACCTCTAAATTCTCCCGCTACATCCCATGGATTTCCAACTCGTGCCGATATGCCATGGAAGAAACATCCACTGTGTTCCACGAGGATATTCCCACGATGACACGATGACATGCAGGTCTTAGGAGTCTGGTAGCATGTAGTGTTACATAGTGTTACATAGCGTTACATAGCGTTACATAGCGTTACATAGCGTTACATAGCGTTACATAGCGTTACATAGCGTTACATAGCGTTACATAGCGTTACATAGCGTTACATAGCGTTACATAG
>Ga0126342_10010370_pt1 | contig 16672 bp, 9 predicted proteins | sample Cyp1metagenome_FD_92528 | JGI IMG/M metagenome (GOLD analysis project Ga0126342, IMG submission 92528) | Coral microbial communities from Lord Howe Island, Old Settlement Bay, Australia - Cyphastrea 1 metagenome | ecosystem: Host-associated > Invertebrates > Cnidaria > Coral ... | reverse complement strand
TTTTCTCATTTGGATGGAAGGCAGCTGTTTTGCTGTCAATGCGTGTGTGCCAATGGCGGTTGCCCACTTTCAACATGGTTTTATCACCAAAGGAGATGGTATTAAATATGTGGTTCGCAATGGTACGGACACATTTTCCATATTTTGCTTGCCAAACCAACGATGGTGTGGTACTAGGGTGCCAATCGGATTTGGTCCCTGGGGTAACTCCCGGATGGCCTGGGGTAACGCTGTGTGCCATTGGGATGGGGTAACTTCTGGGTGCCTGGGGTAAGAAACAACGTCCGCCCAGACAACCTCTGTACACATGGTTGAGCCTTGGTGAATGGTGACCTCAGAAATTGTTCAGCCCCAAAAGTGGATAATGGACGAATGTATACTAATAGAATCTAATTTATACAGTATGTAAAATATGTATTACATCATCGTCTAACATGTTTAAAGCGACGGCCAGGGTTCGCCATGCAACCCTTTGTGTCCAACCACTCTGCAATCCGAATCACCACTTTCGCCATAGGTGGATACTGGAAGCAGCTTCAAAGGCTTTCTATATTTGGCTGGCTTCCTTCTCTTAGATCCTCGGGCTTTCCTGAAGGTTCTTTCAATTATTATTGTTACATTTTTTTAAAGTGATTGAGTGGAACAGCCTTTCGAATATTTTTGTTGGAAACCTTAGGGTGTACGCATTGTACGAAGCATATCGGATTGTGAGTCAAAATGTAAGACAACCAAAAAAACACAGTTTTTGGATGGGCTTGGTTTTTTATTTAGTATTTTTTAGTAAACCATTAATTCTTGTGATACCCAATTTGTAACCCGGACTCCGTCGGTGTTTTTTTTTCCCGGCGATATGCCTTTCTCCAACCAGGATGGATTGACTTCAACTTTCCAAGAGAAGTTGTTTAGGGAGCACAATACCACCAAATACAACCAGATGATGTACATCAACTTGCTGTCCGCTTGCGTCTCTGCGGTGACCTTGATGTGCACAGGGCACATGCTACCGGCCATCACTTTTGGTATTGAACACCCAAGATTCTTCGTCGATAGTGCCTGGGTTTTACCTGGGTTTGGGATCCTCGCAAGTTCAAAAGTCTCCTGGTCCCCGATTTGCAGAGAACCCCGAAGCCAAGGAACACAACTATGTATGGTAACTATGATTGCACCCAAAACAGTTTGTCGATTTGCTGTCCTTTCAGGGGAGGATCACCCACCAAGCCAGCTTGATCCCAATTTCTGTTCCTCATTTGCATGTTTTTTCTGATTTGGTTGCTGCTATCCAGTTGAGCCTCCGCTCGATTTTTCTTGGGTCAATTGGTGAATGACCCTTGGCCTTTCTGTGCTTTCTACCTGCCCCCGAGTTCGCGTTGGTTTAGGAAGTTGATAGCATAATGGTTCAATCGTTTTTTTGCCGTAATGGATTTTGAATGCTGTGTCAGAAGGCCCTGCAGCAAACCGGGACAAAAATTGGATCCCAAACTTCATATGAATCTTTGAATCTGGATAAATAATCACTATTGAATACTACCGATAAAGTTTGATAAGTCTATACGTTCCAGTTGTCAAGTCTTGTTTTCCCTTCAGGGCGTCTCCGGTTCATTCAACCCTTCGAGTCCCTATTCGCCACGCTTCGCAACTTAGCACCGCTTTGCTCTCTGCGGTGCCAGGTGCCTTTTTGAGCGGTGCAGCAGTGGCCAGCCAGTGGTGCATCTACTCCCAGATCAAGGAGTTTGGTGCTTTGGTCTTCGCAGCCACGATGAATGTGCGACAGGCTCTAAGGGGGATGGAAGCACCCGAAAAGCTGGGGATATTGAGTGAAACTGATATAAGGTCCAAGAATTCGTCAAAAGGACAACATCGACGATCTTGGGAAGGGGACGTTTTCTGATTTGTTCAAGGCGTTGCACAGCACTTTTTGACGGTTTATGGCTAATGACTACTAAAATGGCGACTGCAACGAACTTCTGAGGAGCCTTTGTCTGTTGATGGCTGTAGGGGCTGTAGCCATTATTGCTTGGCAGATTCCTTGGCGCTGCTCAGCGATGATCACAGATTCTTATGGTCCCAAAAGTGTGGGATCACCATGGGATGTTCCAAGGACTTGGCCACAAATTGTTGATTGACGAATGGTACTTCTATGTATTCCCCCGTTGATTCTGCAATGATGGTAGCCTCTTGGTGGATTTGTTGCTCATCTGACTCATCTGTATTGAGGATTTGTCACTGAACAGTTTTGATGAGATTCCCATGAACCATCATGAACCATCATATAGGCCTAAATCCGCCAAGAATCTGCGATCTTTTGGTAGGACTCCGTAGGACTCTAGACTTTTAAGCAGCTCAAGTCGCATCGCAGGTGGTCTCCATTTTGGTGTCTTATCTGAAGTACCACAACCCTGTGACTGGCTTCCAGATCATTGGCTTTGTGGCCATTTTCTCTGCCCTCTTCTGCAAATCTCTTGCATCAATTCTGGACAGCGACTTGGACTTGGACTATTGCTCTTAAATAACCTGGTTGGTGGTTTCAAACATTTGGATGATTTTCCATATATGGGACAATCCCAACCCCATTGACGAACTCCATAATTTTTCAGAGGGGTAGGGCTCAACCACCAACCAGTAACACATTTGAATTAGCTCATCCACCGTGACTCCACCGGGGCAAAAAAATCGCACCAGTCCAAGGCAAAAACCCTGAGAAGAAGCCACTTCTGATTGGAGATAAGAAAATCATGGAGGACATCGAAAAGAAGTGAACTACCCCAACTGGCAATGCACGCAATGCGAGCTGGTCATGGCCCTTTTTTTGATCCATTTGGCGCTAGTGCAATTTCGTATCATCTAGTTCCCTGATTCTCCTATCAAGAATTGTGATTTTCCATTGCAACGTGTTGAGTGAACAGAGGGCCAGAGGGTGAACTGAATCTGAATCCCATCCCCCAACCTTTAGGGACCATACGAAATAACCCAAAATTGAACCCAAAAAATGCATTCCGCCAAGGTTTCGTTTGGATGATATTAACAACATTGAATCTTAGGGGGGAAGGGATTACTGAACTTGGAGGCTCAAATTGCTGAACGAAAAGCTTCAAATTGTCATTCATTTTGCACCGAAAATTGCTGAGACTTTATATTATCTCACCGCGCTGCGCCGGCGCAGTGAAAAAATTGTATCTCTCCTGTTGTGCCGCTCCGTTTGGATCATTTGGAAGCAGTTTCGGTTGGTTTCAACTATGGTTTCTGTTTGCAATCATGTCATGGCTTGCTGGAAAAATCACCATTTATAGCTGAATCAAAGGCCCCAGTGCTATAGGGTTTTCCAGCAAGCCATGTTTGATTAGCAAAGGGTATTTTTCTTGTCCGGGTGAAGCTGAGAGAACCCATCAACTAAGAAGTAAATCACCTTAAGAATTAAGAGGGATCATAGCTAAATTCAAACTAAGTCTATTATTTTGTGGGATGTAAGGTGCGAATGAGTCCGTTATAACACTATGTAAATACTGGACCTTCATAGTGTATCATACTCTAACTTAGAATCTACTTGTTCAAGGGAAAGCACCAAAAACATTAGACATCATCAGGCTGTCTTCTGCTGCCGATTCTTGCCAAACCTTCAAACTCCCGCGAGTACATCAGAACGACCCCACTACCATACTACCGCACTAAAATCACCGTTGACAGTTCAGGTCAGCAAGCTTCCCAAAATTGATGGCAAACTATACAGGAATCCCCTCGAGGGGCAAGAACATTTCCATAGAATTTGGGATCCCATGGGCCCCCAATGATGGGACCTAGTTCCCATCATTTTTGCATACTATTCCGGTTTCTTGTGCGAATAGTGTATGGGAGCAGTATGGGAATGGGAGTCCCATCATTAGGGGGTTGCCGCCCAAAAGGCCGTGTTGGAGACCGTCCCCTATGGCGATAGTGTCACTCCACTGCACTCCGAGGTTCGACGGAAATCGATTCGTTTGTTTTTGGGCTATGCTTAGTCATACTAGTCACCGTATACTGAGATTTAATGCATCAAAAAAAAAGTCGAAAACATGTTCTGCACCACCCAATATAGAAAAGTTGGAAGCAAATAAATGGAAGAAACTTCACCTATATCATATTTCTGGTTAGTGGTTTGGAACATTATTTTTCCCATTCAGTTGGGAATGTCATTATTCCAACTGACGAACTCATATTTTTCAGAGGGGTAGGGCTCAACCACCAACCAGATATTTACATCACTACATATCCATATGTCTGGAGATGTCTGACAAAAGCTTAAGGGTCAGAGCTGGATCAACAGCCAGGCTGGCTGAATCAGGGCCAAGTCATCTCCGAAAAAAGAGGCAACAGCAAATATACACTTGTGAGTTGTGATATATCATGATATGGTAAACCATATATATATAGTTATAGTTATGTTTGTTAGATTGTAAATACATCATAAATACCATAGTACAGTATAATAATAGTATAGATATATTCAAGATAATGCTACTTAGAAAGTTACTTGTTAATGGCCAGTCAAATGGCCCTAAAAGGCTGAATCCTCAGATGGCTAAGTGGGATAATTTTATGGCCACACGGGCCACATGTCAACATTAATGTGATACCCCTCCGGTAATCAGTCACATGGCTTGCTAAAGGAATCCTCAGATGATTTTCCCAGCTATAAGCCTCATTTATTTGGGGGATTTCTCATTGCCATCCTCGAGTGTATATTGATTTAGTTGGGCTCTCAGCATGATCAAATGGTAGCCTTAGGAATTATAGCAACACCGTAATCCCCCAAAAAGATGGGAAAGTGATTTATGATATCAATTGATATCATGTCACTATATTTTCACTTGGCTTCACTCCATGTTTGTGAAAGTTACTATAAACCATGGAAAAATACCAGGGATTTTGCCCACCAGCTTGGCAGCCAGCTGGGAGGCTGCACTGGATGCCTTTCTCCGGTTGCATCCACATGGCTCTTCCAAGTGGCATTGCTAGTGGGGCGTGGCTTTGGAGGGGTCAGAATTCCCGCCTTTTATGTGTATATATATATATATTATATATATTCCCCTGCAAATTTAAGCTACAAAGGAATATATATATATATATAGATATATATATATGTCCCCCCTGAAAATCAATGGGGAATATATATATATATACAGATGCATGTATATAGATGCATGTATATACATGCATGTGTGTGTGGGGATATTATGAGGGGTGCTTCCCCAGATTTTTGAAACCAACCATAGGGCGATTCTTGATGGGACACAACAGCAACCAGTAGATCCAGTAGTTAATTGGTCACACGTCAATATGGAACATGACGATCAACCGCAAAAAAATGCTGGTATCCTATCCCATTTTCAGACTAAATGCGGTCAGGCTTCTATTTCCCATTGTTTAACCTATGCCCATTCGGCTTGGTGGTTTAAATGATGCTTGCTTTCCGTTTCTTCTTGGGATGAGCACCCAACATAAAAATGAGATGAATTGACTCCAGAATATCCCTGGAAGGCATGAATTTCGCCGACATTGAGGGGTTGAGCATTGGCCTAACCATCACCTTCACTTTAGGTGAGACTCAGCTGTGTGTTTCATGCCACCAAGCAGATGGTGTCCCCCATATGATCCCCAACTTAGATTAATGCACTGTCAATAATTAAAAGTGTAGCGAAATAGATGCTGCAGAGTCCAGAGTATGCATATAACCATGGATCCAGCCGCAACACGCAAGTTCATACGAACACATTGATGACGGATTATGAACCGCCGTTTGAACGGCCTGTTTGAACGCGATTTTTCAGCCATGTTTGCGAGAAAATATGGTGGTCTTATTGGGGGTTAAGACATTCATGAGGCCTAGGGTGGTAATCATCACCAACGACGCCCGGTGGGGAGCCTCAGAATGTGTGGAGACGCACTATCCCTCCAACGTCATGGGTGATTCTCAGCGTCTATGGTTTTTTTCTCTGTTTGGGGATTGTACAATGCATATGGAACTCCCTTATATACATATATATATAACCCAATATAATGTAACATAGTATAATATGATAAAATATAATACAAATATATATATATATATACATATATTTACTTTTGTGGACATGGGTATTGAACATTCAAACGATTGAATGTTGTATCCACAAGTTAGTTGGCTCCGACACTTTCACCAACCAAAACCAGTATATGGATTTGACAAAGCAGCATGGGATCATGGTTTGCTCCTAAAGCTGTACTAAACGAAGGTGATGACCCACACGCCTAAACACACCAAACTGTGACTGTGTGGAAGGTGTGCCCCTGTAGCCTTGATGGTCATGCCCAATTCACTGACCAAATTCAACATCAAAGGGTGTTGGAAGGTGCGTTGGTATTTTTCAATGTTCAGCGTGAGATCCCCGAAGGTATCCGAAGTGGTGAGTAGGCGGGACCAAACAAAAGCGGCCAGTATGACCCATGAACCGGCTACTTAATACGTTCAACGCCATTCAAAGATGAATGTGTTTAGATGAACGGTTCAATGTTTCATTGCCAAACTAGCGGTACATCTTCCCATGGTAGTTGGTATGACCTGCAAATCCAGCATGTTGAACACCTGATTTTGCGGTTGAACTAGCTGGATATAGATGTTTCCTGGTTTTTCCCCGGTTGTTTCTGATGTTGGTTTGCTTTTGTTCTTTTAAACAGTAATTTCTTATATAAACATGGTTCATTTTTTTTGGTTTACTCAGGGCGATCACGTTGGCGATTTTGACCCAGCAATGCAGATTCGGCGGTGGGTAACCGGGTAAACCTACGGATATCAGCCGCTCTCTCTCTCTCTATATATATATATTGTACATTATTGTACTACAAACTTGCATCACATACATGTAATAGAAATACACATATAGATATACATTATTGAAATGTTGGCTCAACCAACCAACTAGTAGACTACTGGTTCGATGATAAAACTTCTGTTTTTTTGCTACAAGCTGGACAAAGTCGAGGCAAAGAATCATGCAGGCTGCGTTTGGGCGGCGGCTGGAAAATCCCTGAACTAAATGGAGGTTTATAGCTGGGAAAATCATCGAACAAAATGGTGGGTTTCCAGCGAGCCACGTTGGCTTACCAGAGGGGAACTGATTACTTGGTGGTTTGGGTTGGTGGTGTCGATTACTGGGCATACACCCTAATCCCGGGAATCCAAAGCATCCAAACCACCAACTAATCATTGGTTGATTTGTGGCTTTCTGATATCTTCTGCAGATGCTCCAAATAATCCGAATTGTTCACATGGGCATGGCTCAAGATTAAAGGCCTAGGGACCGCAGATTAAGATCATTTTTAGCATCAACCATCCAATTTGAGGGTGCCACTATTCTTGGATTCCGGTGTCCCAACACTACCATTTGTGTCCCTGGAAGGCAAAAATCCAGTTATCCTCACTGTTCAGTCAACAGCAACCTGTAATGCATGCACTCTTCACAGTGATGGTGGTAGTCCAAAGCCCTATGATTTCCCAAGATTACTTGCTGGCGCCTCGTGTGTGTCGCAGGTGTTTTCTGCCGCGCGGGAGTTTAAAACGCCAGATGCCCAGCAGATACCCAGCAGATCTGCAGATGCCCAGTGTTTTTTGTTAGTTGTGTTGGGGATGGATGTGGGGATGGACCAAACCTATACCAATCCCAGCTATTCTGGGGTGAACAGAAGGGCAGTTTTGACGCATTCCCATTATGCGTCCACATGTAGCCTCTCATGAAGGAAATCATGCCACCTCAGCAAGGACAAGCCACCAACCCAAACCACCAGTCGTTGTTTGCTTCAACCAGCATGCTTTCCACATTTTTCTACGATCCGCTGGCTCAGGAAATTTGCATTTTTGGGTTATAGCATTTGAGTGTGGGTTGGTATGGGGTCAATGTACGCTTTGTGGCTGGACTTGGGGTTCTCAAGTGCGAACCAAGTGGCCCAGGCATCGGGCCTTTTTTGTAACAAGAACTATCAGGTCTTGTTCTCCCTATTTGTGGTGATGTTTCAATCTTCATTTTTCTTCGATGGAATCTACGTAATTATTTGGAAGACTGTTTTTTTTGGTGATGGCATGTGCATCTGTATTGGTGAAATCTTCATGTTTGGTGGTGACATATCCATTAGTAAATCCCCAGGCATCACTTTGCTCAAGTGGGAACGCAGCGCTGGGCCATTGATCGCTTTAAGGTGCAAATGTCTGCGCTGCTTGGGATTTGTGTGGAGAAAGATAACATAAACTCTGTTTGGCTTGTGTCCTGTCAAACAATTAGGCCTTGCCCACAGGTGTGCTGGCCATTATATTAATTGATATGTTTTTTTTTCTATATTTTTATCTACATGGAAAAATGTTTTTCATCGCAAATGGAAGCCATGTCCCATTTAGTTCAATGATTTACCTCCTGAAAATGGTGACTTTCCAGTTCGCAAAGTGACCAGAGGGATCCAGAGAGTATTCATCATTGTGGTTAAAGTTAAATCATCAGTTTCGTTGGTTAAAGTTATAAAAGTTAAAAATGATTGAACCAAAAAAAACCGTCAAATCATCATTTCAGTGGGATCAAAGTTACAAAAATTCCATGAGATCAGCAATTGGTGTTGCTTAAAAATCCCACTGAAATCCCCCCCCCTTGAATCCCGAAACAATCCCGGGATCCCTTCAGGTGCGCCGCATCCCAGCCTATGTGATCGTGGACCCCGCTACGCGGCAGGTGCGATGAAGCCGATGAAAAAAAAGTGCTCGAATGAGTGGTGGTCGAACCAAGAGAAATGTGCATTTAACATCATTTAACCAACAACAAATTGTGATTCAATTGGATTTAACCACCAAAAAAATGTGATTTAATAGGATTATATAATCTACAAACATGCATTTAAATGGATGTAACCAACACCGTGGGAATTTACTGTGATTTAGCCAAGAAAACTTGGGATAATGGATTGAACACAAATTGGTGACTCAATGGGATTTAACCAACACAAATGTGGATTTAAGCATGACAAGACTGTGATTTCATGGGATTAATGGGAATTTAGTGAATGCTAAGGGGATTTGATGCAATTCAATGGAACCTGAACTCTTTCATGGTGGTTTAGCTGGATTTCACTGACTGATCCCGTCCCCCGTTTTCACAATCACCCCCAGAAACCGTGGTGGATGCAGGAATGGGAGCACATTCCATTGATGGACTTACAAAAATGTCGGCAAATAGGTAATGTGTACTATTAGCAATATCTAGCACTTGGGCATCACTTTACTGAAGCTTCCAGCCAGCTGTGAATCACCTTTCACGGAAGAACTTGAGTGGCATTGTTTCTCATAAACCTTCACATGTGGTAATGCTTGGCATGGGATGTAGCTGAAAGTAATCATTTCCAAGATCCGAAGATCGAAGTGTCTCGGGCCGATCCCCAGGGCTTTCACGCTCAGCCGCAAATTCTTCATAGCCACCTGGCAGCAGTCCATGAGAGAGCATGGTCGCATCCTCATCATCGCAACATTATTTAGTAATACACAATAATACCAACAATAGAATCACTATCACATATAGTCGCATAGTCATATATCATATCATTAATTCAGGTTAATTCATATGAGTTCTACTGTGGATGGAAGAAATCCTGCACCACCTTGGATGGTTGAAACCCTGTAAATCATGGGATAAACATTGATAAAGCGTCATCTGAATTGAAGGATTTCTTCATCCAACATCTGCGGCCCCAGGTTTCGCTAGCTTCAAGCAGCAGCTGACGGATGCCAAGTGGGGGGATCCCGGGACAAGAAACGCCTGGAGATTGATGGAGGTAGATGGTAAATTAAGGGCGAGATATGGCCAAATATGGCAAAAGTTGTGGTAAAATATGGTAAACGAACATGGTAACATAGCGTATATTTACATATGTTTATGTCATGTTTGGATATGTTAGGTAGTTCGATGGTATCTGACTGATGTCTTTAAACATTGTTTGTTATGATTTTACGTGCCGAACGTGAGATGATGACCCTCCTACACAAACACATAGCTCCTAGCCGTCCCTAAGATGCTTTGACCTACTTTGCATCCAGACTTGATTTCAGAAGTCCACCAATAATCCGCACTGAGTGAGCACCCTGTGTTGGAGAGTCATGATACGTGTAGCGGATATACCACCTACTATTGTCCAAGACAATCAGCATTTCTTATCCTTTCTTCAGACTTTTAGCGCGCTTGGCACATCTTGGGGCACATCTTGGCACGCTCCCCCGGAAGGTTCTTACCGGAACTGAACCGCGAGTCCTTCAAAGAACGTTGTCGCGGAGAATGGTCCGGCGGATGCGTCCGGGGCGCCTGGAGTTGGTTCCACCATCGGATCCACCATATTATATTTACCATCCATAGGCTTACATAGGCCTGAAAAATAGGCCTTATATATATGATATGGTAGGTACCTCCAATTAATCGGTTCCTGAAATGGCCATTGACATATGTTAGTGGGATTGAAATGATTGAAACCATCAGATGTTTGGCTTATGACATTGTTTTAACGACCCAGGGGATTATCCCTATATTTCTCTCTCTGGCCAGGTAGATGATACAAAAACGATGGTTCCCACATAGCCATCATCTACAATTAAGAGGCCATCCATGTCCAACAAAAGTGAGTCAATCCTTGGTTTGGCGATTCACAGTTTGATAACTGTGAAGCATGAAAGTGTCCTGATTTGGCTGGCAGTTTGAACTGTTAGATTGCTACGTCAGCAATGGATAGCAATGATGATGTCACGTTTAAACTCAGGTCGAACCATTGTATCACTGCAACCGGTATTTTCTGCGTGGAACCATTGTGATGGAACCAGCAATACAAAGGTGGATAGCTGCTTAGCGGTGCAATTTCTAGTGTCCATCCTTATGACTTATGACTTATGACAAAGGCAATTATTCAGTTGTTCAGGTCTATTAGAGGGTGCGGTTGCGCCTTCCAACTTCTATTGCCCATATTACCATAAGCCCTGCACAAAGAATGCGCCAGCACTGGATGGTGAAACTGGACATACCCGCTGGTAGTCAAACATGGCAATGGAAAATCCACCATTTGTTGTGGATTGTTGCATTAACACATATTCAAAGTTCCATTTATTTTATCGTAGTGGATTTTGAATTGCCATGTTTGATTGCCTTAGGGTATTTATTCGGCAGTGCCCAGCTGCTCAGCTTGGGATCCCGGATCCCAAGCTTTCCTCGCAAGTGCCCGATCTAGCCCAGATCTTACTGGGGATGCAGTTGAGGTTTAAAATCATACTGATTATGCAATGTGGGGCCCGCCAGTTATAAGTTGGTTGATAAACTCCATTGACTATAGTTAAACCATAGTTATTGGAGTTATAATATCACCAACTTAGCGATTTCGTTTACGGGGGCCCCACATAAGCTCCATAAGTTGCGATGTAACCCCTGCGGCCCTATGACTATGGTGAAATCCACGGGAAAGAAATGGCTTTGAAAGATGATGATCCTTGATAATCGAGGATTGATAGATGGATACCCCCTTCATTCAGAACTTTTTTTCGTGAGATGTACTGTATTAGATATATAATCTGGGTCATAGCTATCAAGTCTAACTTTCGTTGGATACATCCCTTTGCAGTTTCAACATGTTCGGGTTTCAAATTGTGTTTCCTTTCCCGTTTGCGCGCCATTCATTTGGATCCAGTGTGGAATTGATTTGTGTATGACTCTGTGGTGAATTCCAAAAAAGGAAGTGAACTTCAGGATGTACTGCACTCTTCACTAATCAAAACCCATCAAATGGACAATTTCCACGTTTTATCAGGTCAATCATCTACATGTGTGATTTTCCATTTGCCATGTTTGATTCGCAGATGCCAGACCCCGCCTAGATCATTCATTGTGCTTGGCGATATGCGCCGTTTGGGTCCAATTCGTGCGATCAATTTTCGATGGGCACTGCAAGGGGATTTCCCAGCTACCCATCTGGTTGGTGGTTTGGAACATGAATTTTATTTGTCCATATATTGGGAATAATGATCCCAACTGACGAAGTCATATTTTTCAGAGGGGTAGGTATACCACCAACCAGAAAATCACCGGTGATAGTGCTCGCTTCCCAGTCTGTCTGCAGGCCTGGGCGGCAGTGTTCTTGGTGCCTCCCGATGCCCTTGGCAAGGCCGCTGATCAAACCCATCGACCGCGTGTGATCATCACATTTGGGTACAAGAAACCATCAACCAGCTGTGGTTGGAAGTTACCTTGTTGCAGAATCACTACATACTCACGTCGGACCAGTAAAAGATTTTTTAGCAAAAAGAAACGACCAAAAAACCTAGAGTGGTGGGTTCCCAGCGCCTGTATCATATGGGAAACTCTTAGCTCTTCGGCTCCCCATTTACTGGGGGGAATATGGATACCGCTCCCAACAGCTCACTCCAAACCATTTGCTCAAAAAATGGCCATTATCCAAAACTAAGAGAAGTGCATGTCGGCCATCCCGGCTTCACATGTCCAACATGATTCCACAGATATTGTCGGCAAGATCGTTAGGATTTGTTTCTTACACAGAACCCTTAGTAGATGTCCCGGTTGGTGGTTTGGAACATGAATTTTATTCCATTCAGTTGGGAGTTTCATCGTCCCAACTGACAAAGTCATATTTTTCAGAGGGGCAGGTACACCACCAACCAGTGTCACTGGGTTTCCTCAGATACTCAATGAGTATTTCAGGATCCAAAAATGGAGGTACTGTACCATATAAGGCCATATTTTGTGGGGATATTCCCCTACATAAGCCTGAAAAATAGGCCTTATATATGGTAGGTACCTCCAATTAATCGGTTCCTGGCCAGCATGGCCATTGAGTTACTGGACAGCCTCAGGATGACCAAGTCAGAAGAGCCTTGAGAAATTTTCGCGAGGCCGAGCTCAGCGGAAAAGCCGCCTCCCCATTTGGGGAGGCTTTAACTGAGCGAAAGTGCTGAAAGAATTACCCGGCCTGATAAACGTTTACATAACTATGGAAAATCACCATTTTTAATGGGAAAACTCACTATAAATGGCAATTTTCAATATAGCTATGTTAGTTTACCAGAGGATACCATGAAATACCAACACCTCCAACTATGTTAAAGTGCTGAAATACCAGCCTATCCAAAGATGAAACTTGAGACGTGTATTGTATCAGTCAAAAATGGGCCCTTTGGAACCCCAATGTCAATGTTATGGCCTGGCCTGCAAGACCGACAATTGGCATCTTATTTGCAGATGAACTTCTTACATCCCGGTGACGCAGAAGTGCTTGGTTTTTTTGGGGTGTGGGCGTCACCAGCCAGGCATGCAAGAGAGTTAGGACCCCAGCCTGCGGATGATTATCCCTCACTGCTAGATGAGATATATCATGATCACGTTCCATGTTAAGTCTTGATGAGTTTTGGAAAGGCTTGACACAATACCAATCCAAGACACAAATCCAAGCCCTTCTTCAATCATATTCATCCACACTTAATTTCCTAGAACATCACCATTTTCTATAGGATATATTATATCGGTAAATCATCGAAAACAAATGGGCTATTCTTAATCCATGTTCCACATCTACGACAGTGCGCCCTACGCTACTTCTCCATCGCCAAGGTGGAGGAGCACGTCGGTGCCGGGGTGCAGTTCGGAATCCAAAGATGAAGAGACGCGGCGTTTGCTGCGCTTGCTGGAAAAAAACATTGTTTTTTTTCTCCTCTCCCCGTGTCAAGAGACCCTTGGCTAAGTTGGATAGTTACAATATATAAGTAGAATAACTATGAATAACTAGGGTCTCGGGTTTATTGTGATGATAGCTACATATGAAGCCAACAATGTTGACAATTCCCCCATTTGAGGATTTGGATTGAAGACGTTTTTCACCAGCAACATTTGTGCAATAATCAATTCTGTGTCATGTCATGTTCGCATCCAATAACTAACATCCAAAAAAATGAAAACATTGTGACATAACTGTCATAACTATCATAACATCTACTACATCCTTTCCCACACGGCTGTTTGGTCATTTCATTTTTTCCCACCCTAGAAACGGGATGGTGATCCTCAATGAGCATTCTGGCGTCAAATTGATCAAGAGTTGGATTTTATCATCTGGGCAAATAACGACCTCACGTCGCGACCGAAGCCTGGAATCATGGTTTAGATCTAGGGGAATTATCCCAAGAAGGCCCCAGATATAATCACTGGTTGGTGGTTTGGAACAGTTTTTATTTTTCCTTATATTGGGAATGTCATGATCCCAACTGACGAGTTGTCATATTTTTCAGAGGGTTTGGGCTCAACCACCAACCAGTCATTTTTGGGGGAATGGGGAATCAATCCATACGGATTTCTATACTGATGTTTGGATTCCCATTGATGGATGGTTCTGATGCCCATATCAAGTTGGTGATCTATAATAATATCCTATAGAATTCCCATATCTACATCCCATTGTGGCTGGTTTTTCCTGAAAAAAATGCCATGCATATGTTTACGGTATACTGATACGTTTGGTAACCCAGCTTGCCATTTTTGATTACTGGAGGGTATATATTATATATTCTATATATTCTGTATATCCTATATATTCTATATATTCTATATATTATTTATAATGAATATATATATATATACTGTTGGTTACCCCATTAACCCCATGCAACTTTGACGATGATGGCACCATGTTTTAAGTTGAAACCCCACAATGCCGGGCTCCAAGGTGCTTTTGGTTGCGCTTGGCGACCTCGGCTTCAGCCCTGAGTCAAGCGTCCGGACGCCTAAGCAGTTACCCGAATTGGTAAACGAACAGTTTGCTATTGATATTGAAAATGGCTCATTTATAGATGATTTATGATGATTTACCTGAAATTCATGATGATTTATGTTGAGAATGGTGATTGATTGTTGATTTACCCATTAAAAATGTTTATTTGCCATAGTTTTTTTGTATGTTTACCAGAGGGTCTTTTCGGGACTATGTGTTTAATGTTAAATGACCAGGGGGGTAAGGTGCCTTCGTCGTAATTTTAATATGGCAGTTAATTGCGAAGAACGCCAACAACAAAAAGAAGACTAGGCTAGGTGCTGGCAGGAGCTGCCTGCTAAACATTGCCATGCGCCTCGGGACATGTATGTGTCGACCCGTTGGATTTGAAGGGTGCATGATTTTTTGGGCTCAACATGAATGGTAGATGAAAACCATTGAAAACCGGAACATATAAAACATCCTATGAGGATATGATTTACTACTTGGTGTGGTTTTTATAAACCTTGCACCCTTGGTTTCATGAATTGACGTGCCAGGTTTGCCACAATTGCCATTTCAGACCAGAAATCATTTGTCCAATGATTTTTTTGAGAGATAGTGCATACTGTACCATATGAAACCAGGATAAACCAGGTGTGTTTTGTTTGGAGACCGCAGATTTTGGATGGCGGTTGTGACATGGAAAGTGACTTTCGGGGAACTCACAGGAAACCAAGTTTACCCATGACGGATCCATGGTGCTGGTAGAAGAATGCTAACATGACTGGGGTATATTGATGGTAAATGTTAGCATATATCTATATATATATACCATACATGGATCCTATGGGTTTACAAACTGCTTCAAAAAAATTGGGCCAAAGATTAGGAATTTTATCCAAGCTGGAACTTGGAACCAAACTGCTTCACAAAAATGTTTACAGTGTTCCATCAACTGCAAACACTCATGGATTTCTTCGACCATGGCGCCGCTGTGCGTGGAGTTGAAGATGTTGAGCGGTGCAACTGTGTCTTGGATGGCAGCGGTAGATGGCGGGTGAATGGGAGACCAACCTGTGGCAAGTTTCCAAGTGCAAAATGATGCTATACCATGTTGAAACAGCTACAAGTGAGTATGGCCTGGTTCTGAATTTCAGGCCTTTAACGGACTGATTTCCTGCAGTATGAATCATTCGTTTCTTGGTGTCTTTCAAGTCGGATGAGGTCGGTTTTTTTACGTGGCGTCCATGGATTTTTTTATCCGGAGGTAAGTGCATTTTTGGTGCCTAACTACGTAACTAAGGTGGGCTTTCGGCCCCTTGTCTATCTAAGTTGGTTGATAAGTAGGTTAGGATGTATCTACCTTAAGCGATGAAAAAAGGGCTAAAATGGATCCTGCTAGAAGGCTGGCACCCCCAGTTATAAAATGGTTTATAAACCCATTAACTATACAATATATGTTCCACAAATCCATCAGTGAACTTTAACTAAACCATCTGGCTCACTAAATCTATTAACATCGCATGAACCCCTATATATAACTACATATATCATATATAGTTCACTTCCCTTACCAGCCTTAGCAATCGATACTTTGGGGCAGGTCTGCTTGGAGGTCGAGGAGACCAGCTCCGTGCATCACTTGAAGTCGGAGTTCTTCCAGCTCCGTGGGATCCCCACGGATTGCCTGGAGCTTTGTCTGGAAGGCCGGGCGCTGGTGGGTGTGGCATGCGGGGGATGGTGCCAGGGGTCGGCTTGATGAGGGAAAACGCGATCTCAAGCAAGAGGTCAAGCCGGATGATTGGTAGGTACCAGGTAGAGGAGATCATCCCACGTTAGAAATCGAATCCAATCCAATCCATCCAATGTTGACTGCTGCTGCCAGCTCCCATGCCCTCAA
>Ga0126342_10010369_pt1:0-15000 | contig 16673 bp, 16 predicted proteins | sample Cyp1metagenome_FD_92528 | JGI IMG/M metagenome (GOLD analysis project Ga0126342, IMG submission 92528) | Coral microbial communities from Lord Howe Island, Old Settlement Bay, Australia - Cyphastrea 1 metagenome | ecosystem: Host-associated > Invertebrates > Cnidaria > Coral ... | reverse complement strand
TGTCTGTTTGCAATTGCCTTGTCCTGTTTTGATGTCTCTTGGTTTGACGTCTGTCTTCCTCCTGTCTTCAACATAATATACTTGTATGTGCCTATCACTCTCTACAGGCCCGCTATGATCCCTTACGTTTTTCCTTTGCCAACTCCAATTTGCCCTTCTGCGCGCTGCTCTTGCAAGTTTCTCTTGGTGGCCTGCCCGTTTGTTTGGTTTGTTTGTTTTGTTCGTTTTGCTGCTTCCCAAAAGCTCCCGCGAAGGGTCACGTGTTTTACTTCTTGTTCTTGTTCTTGTTGTTGTTGTTCTTCTTCTTCTTCTCAACATCACCAACAACAACGACACCCGCACATGCTTGCATCATCACCTGCATTTTTACATCTGCATCATCATCTACACGATCACCATCTTCATCATCATCATCATCATCATCATCGATATCCATCAAGTACGTCATCGTCACCACCATCATCATCTACATCATCAGCATCTCCCACATCATTTACGTAAGTTTCTACATCATCGACACCACTCGCATCATGGACATCATCTATGCCGGTGTAGACATGTGGGTGATCAACTTCTATGAGCTCCTACAAAACGCAGCCAATCATTAAGAAAAACTACTCCTTATGCAGGCCAGGTTTAGATCAGCGCCAAATTATTGCATATTACTGCATATTACTGCATATTACTGCATATTATTGCATGTTCTTGCATGTTTTTGCATATAATTACATTTTTACACACTTTATTGCATATTTCAACATATATATATATATTCATGTTGTTTATCTTATTGTCATTTTTTGCATTCATCAGTCAATCAGATCTACTTGAGAATCAGTCAGCTTGATTTTGTCTCACACTTCATGTCATCCAGGACAAGCGGGACTTTCACATTTGAGCTGGGTCCAAACTTGAAAAGGAGGTTAACATGATGGACAGTTGACAGTGGCATGACACTGACATGACAACGACATGGAAAAGGATTCAACATAAGTGGATACTACCACATTTTACTGGGATTCTCTGGGCATTCTTTTCTGGGATTTGCTTGACCTTTACCTGGCCTTCTTTTTTATTGCCTGGTACTGGTCGGCCCAAGGCTTTGTTCTGATTCTGGAAGACCACGTGACTTACCGTGGAAAGCTGATAAACTGGATTGTGGCATGTTTTTTTGTATTTTAGAAGACCCGATCAGGTCGGAAATGTTTACAACAAACTGGATTGGATCGGCTGGGATTACAACGCGGCCAATTAGATCGGCTGGGATTTCGCAACACCGAACAGATCGGTAGGGATTGAAAGAAACCGGATTAGATCGGCTGGGTTTACGGCTTCTTATTCGAATAGATCGGTTAACAGCACAAACCGATTGCATCGGCAGGGATTTGCAAGACACAGGCTCCACAGAAGACAAAACATGCATTTACTATCTCCAGCCGCGTCAAATTTCAATAAATTTCATCCAAAATTGCACACCCTGGGGCTCAATTTTTTTTTCATATCTTTTAGATCTTAAAGAAGCAGAAATATAGGAAAAATGATGAAGCTGCTCAATTGTGCTCAAAAATCTTAATATCATATTTTTCTGTGTTTTTCTGTGATTTACTTGCGTGGCTGGCCGTGCAGCACTGAGAGCCTGACTTTTTTCATCTCCAGTTGACCACACCGCAGGTGTGACTTGAGTGTGTTTGTGGGATCAGGAGGGTAGTCGTTGGCATGGGTCTTAAACTAATCTTAGTTCGAAATGTTCCAGCCCAACCAAGGAACACTCATACAACCGTTCGAAGACACAAGAGTAGGAGAAATATGACTTTCATGAGCTGTGTAGGTGGAACATGGCCTGGCCGCAGGGTATGCAATTCCCTTTTCAAATCAAATCAAACACAACATCCACGGTTCAGAAGAGTCAAAATCTTTTTTTTCAAAATCATGACTTGTTATGTTTTGTTTATTTTTGTTCCGCCCTGCCCTCCTGGATTCTTTCCACTGATTCATTCCAAATTGGAGCTAGACATTAAAACATATTCTCCGCCAACGTTCCCATGTTTAGTTCTTTCGTTTTTGCTTCCGAACCTGTCATACAAGACCCCTTGCATGGTTCTGATTTATTGTCTGGTTTTCAAATTTGTCATGGTTCAAAGAACAGTTATGCTTCCATGGGTTCTCATTGTTTTTGTTTGATTTTTTTCTCATTTCTTTTTTTGGTAATTTTTAAACATTGCGTTTCTTTATTGCTGTTATTTTTTGCAGTGTTTGTTTTTTCTTTTCTTGTTGACACTATATTTTTCATGTTGTTTCATTTCTATTTTATTTTCATGTGTCTTCACTTTTCATGTGTTTGCATGTGCGAATCCCAGCTGTTTTAATACCAAGCTGATCTAGTGCCTAGAAATTATTTGATGTGCCAACGTCTTCTTTATCATCTGCATCATCTTTGCAGGTGCCTTAATCGTCTATATACATCATCTAAGGCGGGTGTAGCAGATGTATGTGATCAACTTCTATGAGCCCTTCAAAACACCTGCAATGAACCAATGTCGAGTCTTCTGCATTTCTCTTAAGGCGGCTGGGGCACCCCGGCGACGTCCATCATCAAAACGTCATTTTGCACGGAGGTTGCGCGCGAAACTGTGGTATAATTTCAATCTGTGCTGGTCTGGAGCAACCCTCTCCGGAGATCCTACGTTTCGGACGTCCATACGCGCAGTGAGATGCGAATGCCCGAGCACCCTCTGTGGAGGTCGTGCGAGTCGGAAGCCCAAGCGTATCATAAACTAAAGTGTGAATTTTGTCAGTGTCGGGTGTCCAACGGAATGGTCAGATGCAAATTTTGTTTGTCGCGCGCAAACCTTTGCGCAGATCGTCCACGTCGGAGGCCCAAGCATCTATAGTAGAATGCGACTTTGTTGGCGCCCGGCGCAACCCTCTGCCGAGATCGTGCATGTTGGACGTCCAAAAATGTCGTGCTTTTTGTTTGTGCTAGCGCAACCGTGCGCGGGGATGGTGCGTGCTTTTCAGCAGCTTCTCCGTGTAAAAGCATCTCGTGCGCAAAAGCGTTTGAGTGCAAAAGCTTCTCTGTGCAAAAGCCTCTCCGGTGTAAAAGCGTGTGTGTGTAATAGCTGACATCTACGTGTACAAGCTTCTAGGTGTGTCAAGCCATCTTTGTGTAAAAACTTCTATGTGTAAAGGCCTCTCTGCGTAAAAGCCGCTGCTTGTAAAGCTTCTTTGTCTAAAAGCATGTGTGCGCGTCAAGCCCTGCACCAAAGGGTTTTATGCACTAGGGCGCCATGTGTACCTGCTTTTCTCATAAATTCCTAAAATGGCAAGCGGCTAAGCCGAGAACCGCAATTGTCGACCCTACTCGCATTGTCACTTCGATCATGGTCATGTCATCTGGAATCTGTGTTTTGGGTTTTTCGGTGAGTAGGGTGGGTACGGTACAGTGGGTGCGCACGCTTGTACCCACTGTACCGTACCCACCGTACCGTACCACCGTACCCACCGTACTGTACCACCGTACCCACCGTACCGTGTACCGCCGTACCCAACGTCGCGTACCCTTCACCGTACCGTCAATCTTTTAGGACCGTGCCCCTCAACAGAGCTTACTCTCCAAGTTAGATAAGATTTGTGGTTGATTTGGAATCTTGATTTGCGCATCTGAATTTCACGACAGTGCTCACCTCATGTCATCTCATCCTCTCCCTTCGGGGTGTTTGCAAATGTGTACTGTAACCGCCCGGATATCTGATAAAGTGCCGGGAAGCTTGGTGGTGCGTCCACTGGCGATGCCAGAATATCTTCAGAATTCCCAGACTTCATGTTACCAGAAGCAGATTTCGCACAAGCATCCAGGAGTACGTTTCAGAATTTTCCAGCAGAAGCAGATTATCTTCAGAATTCGCCAGATTGCATTTTCAGAGCGCGCCGGAGTTGCAATAATTTTTCATTTCCAGAACTCAACGCGTCTTCCATGCTTCCATGTCACGCACGTTTCAAGTTCCATTCATACAACCAGAGTTCAGCTTGTTGACCAAGGCACGCAATGAGGAGCTCCACAAGCTGCTTGCAAAACCGTGCCCATGCGGTTTGCTTTGTGTGTCAAGCCTAGCAGCAAAGGGTTATATGCATGTACGTAAACACCAAACTAAACTCTGATAGCAGGGGTCCAGGCAGTTGTGAGTTGGCCTTGGACCAGCGAAGACGCACACACAACTGAGAAGCGGGAAGGGACGCCTTCCAGTATACTGTGCACATGCTTTTCTCGTAAACTCCGAAAATGGCAAGCGGCTAAGCCGAGAACCGCAACTGTCTACTTGCATTTTCCCTTTGATCATGGTCCTGTCATATAGATTTTGTGATTTTTGATTTGTGGCTGCTTTGGAATATTGATTTGCGCATGTGAATTTCATGACATTGCTGACCTCATCTTTCATCCTCTTCCTTCGGCGTGTTTCCAAGCGTGTGCTCTGTGTGTAAAGGCGTCTGTGTGCCAAAGTCTTTGTGTGTGAATTCTGCATGTGATTGCGTCTGTGTGTAAAGGCGTCTGTGTGTGAATTGTCTATGTGATTGCCGTCTGTGTGTAACAGCTTCTCTGTGCACAAGCCTCTGGCGTAAAGGCTTCTAGTGTGCAGAGCCTTGTGGCACTCGGTGCATCTTTTCGGGGCTTGGCGTTTTCTGGCTGTATCCCCCCTCACCCGAAGGTTGCTGATCACGAGGATTTGGAGGCCCTCTTCGGTCGTGGTTCTTCTCTCGGCGCACTGCGATCTCCAGCGTTTTTGGCGTAGTTGTATAGTCAGGGATCGCGAGCTTGTGTCAGTTCAGCACAAAGACTTTTGCGCAACGCAAGAGAGGTGTGTGAAAGCTACTGTGTGAAAAGCATCTGTGAGTAAAAGGATCTGTGTGTCAAGTGTCTCTGTGCAAAAGCTGCTCTCTGTGCTTCTGTGTGTGAAAGCTTGAAAGCTTCTGGATTCCACTGAAGTGACAGAAAGCCAAATCCTAGTTTCACAGACTTCTGTCAAGATTGATCGCATCGCATAAGATACCGTTGATTCTGTGAGTCCCCGGTTTTTCAAAAATCCCAGACTTATAGAATGCGCTTCGCTCAGGCGACCCTTCATGTCGCAGATGTGGCCAGTAGGGATTCGCAATGTCTATCTGGCACGGATGTTGAACTTTACGGTTCAACAACCAGTAACAGCATAGATGGTTTGCCAACGTATCTGCTGGAATCCAGCTAGATCCCGTTGACATTTTTTTTCTGAGCATAACTTACGTGCCAGCCCTGGAGCAAACCTCTTTTGGAAGACATAATGTATCAAGCGGTCCATGTATAATATTTCATCTACATCAGTCATCATTCGGTTTCATCTTCATGATGGTTCCTCATCCTTATCCTTATCCTCATCACCCTCATCCTCATCCTCATTATCATCATCCTCATCATCATCATCATCATCACAATCATCATCATCATCATCATCATCGTCTTCATCATCGTCATTCTCCTCATCATCATCATCATCATCGTCATTATCATCATCACCATCATCAACAACAACATCGCAATTCATCACTCATCATACTGTCGTCTTCTTTTGCTTGTTAGGTCTGTCCGTCCTGGCCACCCTGCCTGTTCGCATGTGTGCAGTCTGCCCTGCACGTCTGTGAGGCTGTTTGTAAGTTCGCTGTTCTTACGTGTGGCTTCCTCCTTGACTCGCTCCTTCTCTCCCTCCTGCCCTGTCGATTTTGAATTACAACGTGTCAAAGGCAGGCATACAATGTAGGTGAGATGGTGTAATCTGCAATGGTGCCATCGCTTGCGTCCGTCCCATTGAGTCATGTTCGAACGGTTCCAACTGTACAAGTCAGTTCGTCGGCCTGTGGGTGGTTCCAGGCAGGTTTGTGAGGGAATTCCGAACAGGCACTGTATAGCATGGACACATCAAACATATGGTCGGCGCGCGCGAGATTATGCACCCCCTGTAAAGTTTTGTTCTCATTTTCTGACTGCTTTCAAGGTATGCCTCCGATGATGGGCATGATGCCACCAGGTAGATGATTGGGACACACATGACTTCAGAGGTGAAAGGCAGCAACTTTTGTTACGGCATCCAGCATCCAATCCTGCAGATCCAAAAAGACCTCCAAACAGACATTTAAAGACATGTATTTCATATACTCAGCCTCGGTGGGTGCTTCGCTTTGGCGTTGGGAAGTGTGCGAGCTTGACACCAAGAAAAGATGCGGGTGTGATTTCGCTCTGTAGGCTCCCATAAGCTTCGACGATGTGAGTTCATCCGACAAGTCAGAGTTGGAATCTTTCAGGGTTGACCCCAAAGCCAGACATGACACGAGGCTTGATTGGTAAGCAGATGCAAACAACAGGATTAGACTGCAGAACTTCTGATTCTTGACCTTTTTGCGGTGGCACTCCTTTGTGAGGCAATGCTTTGCTCAAACTGTTTTGCGTGGGATTTTGTAAGGTGTCGGGGCTTGAAAAAACATGTTATACTTTCCGTCCAGCGCCAGAGCACGCGTGGACGATGAAATCGTGCCATGGAAAGTGCTTAGGCAAAGCCAGGCATCGTGACGCCTGGTCTATTTTCCAGCCTTGGAATATATCTATCTACATGTATAGTATATACACATACTAATATATGCAAACATGTATCAGATTAATACACACACACATACCCATATATATATATATATTTATATACGCTGGTTCATATATACATATATACACATGTGTACAGACCTTTGAATATATAGACTGACGCAGCAACTAGTATATATATATATATATACGTACATACATACATACATACATCCATACATATATATATATATATATATATTCATATAGATATACATGTACAAATACAAAAAAAATGCAAAATTGTAAAAAAAATACATGCATATAGTAAATATGTATATTTCTTACTTATTTTTGTATTTGTTTATTGATAAAAGAGCTTAATTCTACTAATATATAGATATAACATAAATATAAACTTGAATATAAATACACACATTTGTATATATATATATATATGTACATATTGTTTGTGTAATTTCTTTAGATAAAAAGATAGGTGGAGAGATAGACAGGCAGACAGACAGACAGACAGACAGACAGACAGACAGGTTAGATAGATTAGGATAGAATATTAGATTAGATTAGATAAGGTTAGATTGGATTTAGCTTCGGTAGATTAGGTAGATTAGGTAGATTGGGAACGGTGTTGAGAGGCACCTGGTGTTTTTAAGGGTCTCTGTGTCCAATTCCCTTGTAACTGCGCATCGAGCTCTGCAGGCCCTTTTTTCCCTCTTTCGAAAAACTACTTCTAGCCATGAAACGACGCTCATGGCTGCCAACTTCTGTGAACAGTTAACATGTATATGAGCATTTACATCCCGCCCCACCCCACCCCTGAACATCATCAACGTAACATATGTCGCCAAGTGCCACGCCTGTCACGCAAAGTGACGCAGCGTCACGGGCGATGAACGGGGACCAAGCGCGCCGCCAGATCCAGCCCAGTGCCTTAAGTGCCGCCTGCCACGCAAAAGGCATGTGGACGCCACGTAAATGGAAGGTGGGTGTCGCCAAGTGCCACGCCTGCTACACACATGGAACGTGGATGCCGCCAACGCCAAGTGGTGCGGCGTCAAGGGCGACCAACGGCCAGTGCCATAAGTGCCACCCAAACTGGCGCGGGCGACCAATGGGGACCAAACGCACCACCAGATCCAGTGCCATAAGTGGCACACCTGCCACGCACAAGGCACGTGGATGTGGCCAAGTGCCACGCATGCCACGCGAAGGGAAGGTCGATGTCGCCAAGCGCCACGCCTGCCACGCAAGTTGTGTGCGAAACATTGTGTGTGACAAAATTGTGAGTGTGTGTGAACCCCTCTAGCACAGGGAATGGGTGCCGACAGCCGTTTGCTGCAAAGTCAACAGTGACGCATATAGTTCAATGCAGGGGGGCAGAGGGGGCTTGCAAAGCTCTGCCCAACGAAGCTCTTTGCACGCATCCCAGGAAGCACGGATTGATCACCCGTGTGCACCTGCGCCAAACCAATTTCAACTGTTGATTTCTGTTTCTGTTCAGTGCTGTATTGTGTTTCCATTCACACAGATTCGAATTCAAGTGATTTGGCACTTTTCGACCTCAACTCGGACTTCGAGGAGCACCCCCTTTGGAACCACCTTAATTCTCATCACCAGTCCAGTGTGTGTGTGTGTGGGGGCAACCCCTGTACCAAAGGGCTAATAATCGGATTTACTCTGGTGTCCAAGTTTTAACTATTCATCGCTGCATGGCTGTCGCCAACGAAGCTCCATGCAGTAGACTATAGGACATGGAGTTTGATCAACTCCACGTACCTGCAGTGTTTTTATTCAGTGTGTACAGAACAGAATCCGTTTCAGCAGTTTCTTCGAACAGACTTCCTCACAGCAGTTTCAATTTTCTTTTGTGCCGAAAAAGGCCTGAAACTGGAATCTCCAGATCCCTTGATGGGAAACAAAGCGACTCATAGACGACAAACGGTCTGTCAAGAGTGTCTTCTGCCGAGAGTCCGTCTTGGTCCGGTCGTGATCCGGTATAAAATCATCAAGGATTGCCGGCGTGTGAATTTGCTTTCTCTGAACTGGCTTCGGCCATGAGCCTGCATGTCTGTTCCTTGCTCGGGGAAAACAAGGCAATATTGCTGGATCGTTTCGATCATGATTGTTTCCATCTGTATTTTCTGCAATCACGATATGATTTGGGAACTAATTTTCCAATGTTCTTCAACTTGAGTAATTCACGAGACATTTTTCCTTGAGATCCAAGATCTCTTGTTGCATGTTTTACCTTCCGGCGCTCCCAAAATATCTGATATGGTCTTGTACCATGAACAGCTCTGAGTTTTTTTGGGGTTTACCCAATGCCAGACAAAGGCTTCCGGACCCTCATCTGAAAGGGCCAAAAGAAACAAGGCAAAGAATCCAATTTTTCAGTTGACTTTCCATTATGTACAGCTCTGCCGTTGCATTACCACTGCTCTTCATGTGCAGATTTCAGCTTTTTCGTAGGTTTCGTCGTGTATCCGCTGAACATAAACGAAGCTCGTGAGTCTGATTGTTCCTTCTTGCACGGTCACTTCGGCTCAGTCTCACGACCTAAATTGAAATTGTTCATGAGATTGCTCAGGAAGTTTTCCACGTTCCAAATTTTAATGTTCTGCTTTCACTTGTCATACGTTTCTCACTTCCCCAAAGTTTCTGCTTTTGAAGATTTTCGAGTGAAAGCCATGACATGCAACTTGTACTTCATTGCGGGTGATTACGCTCGCCAAGCTGCAAAAGCACCGCCAGCCAGATCAGCATTGAGAGCGTTGACTCCTCGACGACCACGTTCACCCCGTTCGTGATTTCCGATGGGGAAGGCCAACGACTTCAACCGGCCACCATTCAAGTGTTTTCCCAAGGTCGTCCACCAACAGCACCCGTCACACTGCCCAACGTAGGGGTGCCCAACCGTGCAACGGCAGCAGATCCAGCTGGACGACTTTTGAATTCAGTTCCCAATGTAGAAGAACTCGATCGTGAACATGCTGCTAGTCAGCTGCTAGTCATAGACCACGTAGATCACGTAGTTCTCGAAGATCCAGGTCAAGAAGGACTAGATTCACTAGACGATCGGCGATCGGCTAGAACAAGCCAATCTATGAGATCACGTCAATCTAGAAGATCTCCACAGACGTCACGTATAGTCCTGCACGTTCTCGTGCGCAAGGTGTATGGGCCAACAGAAATTTGGTTGATGCTCCGGCGGGCAATTTGCAGATAGCACCATTGCAAACCGCCTCGGCTTCCACCACCACCATCGGTGCCGAAAAACAGCCCTCGACCTTTTACAGCCTTTCGTCACGGGCATCACTAGAGGCACCGATGGATGCCCATTTTTTTGCGCTGTATGAAAATTCGTACAGACAACAGAGCCGTGATTTCCCCACTTCTGAAGCCTTTTTTCAAACATTTGGCCTTTTGCTGGCCAATGCTGATATCATGGTTCTGATTGGCATGAGTTGAGAACTGCTGCAAATGATCCCAATTGGTACCGTTCTCAAACAGAACCACCAGAGGCAATTCAACATTTTTATGTGTTGCCCCTTCCAGTGCTCAAAAATCGAGCCAGTGTTCCATCAGATATGCCGCCAGCACCTCGAAGGGTAGCGCCTGACATAAACCTGTCAGAAGTGATTCGTTTAACGCTTGCTCACGGGCAATTTTGTTGTCATCATCCGTGAAGGCCGTCTGGCAGCTAGCAAGTTGCATCACTCAGACAGCGAACCATTTTTTGCTCAGGGATCTAAACTTGGCCAAAGAACTTGGGATGATCATGAGCTTGGGAGGATTCTCTACAATGGCACCACCATTAGCAAGAATGAATGCGGTGTAGTTTCTCGGCTTAGCCGGGGGAACAGGCGAAGCGGTGCACCAAGGAGGAGAAGGCCAACGCATCTCCATGACAAAGCTAGGCGGTTATGGTTGCGTCCACCACAAGCGTGGACGCATGTGGGTGATTCCTACGCAATCCCACCTGTTGCAAGGCTTGGCATGGAACTCTCAAGAGAAGCCCCCTGCTCCATTTTCTAGTGACTATCATGACCTTGTTTTCTGCTTTTGAGAGGATGTTTCCTAGTGATCACCTCTGGCTTTTCTTTTTCCACCATGTTTACATGAGCTTGGCAATTTCAGTCCGGGTCCAGTGCGGATGATGTGAAACATCATTCTCTACGTTTATCTGTTCTTCCAGTCAAAACTGACTAGACGATGATGCTCAACCAAAATCTGAAGTAACTCTTTGGCCGCTAGGTGGATTGCGGGTTCTTGATGCGCTTACTTTGTATTTGATGTTAGTCAGGCACTTCTTTTGACTTCGACAGACAGTTTTTGAAGATCCGTGGAAATGCGTCTCTCACTGCCGTCTAGGCAACTACATTCTGCGTGAGTAACTTTTGGGATTTCCTTTTTGTCGATGTGCGTGTGTTTTGTTTGAATGTCTTGGAGACCTATGTTGTTTGTGAAGCTTTCTGTTCAAATTCCATTTCCGACCATCTGAATCTGAGTCTTGCCATGTCGCAACACTGGAGGAGCCAACAGTAGCGAAGCTGGGATGATTCATCTTGGCAGTCCCAACATGATTGGTCATGGACTCCTACCATCCCTGCACACTGGCAGCAGACACCGACGAATTATGATGAAACGGTGCTTCATGGATACTCCATGTACCGCACCATCCAACCGACAGCCTGGAGCCGCAAAAGAGGCTTACATGGCATGGACCCGCTCCAAGTTCCTTCGGCAGCATACGTTTTGACTTGAAAAAGTGTTTTGCGCTGCAACGGCGTGCACTTTTTCGACATCTGAACTTCCAAAGGTGCTCCGAACATGAAGTGTTTTTAGCATTTTGACTTCCAAACGTGCTTCGCGCCACAACGGCCCGCAATTTTTCATCTGTCATCTCCCCAGATGGCTCCGCACCCGCCGCTTTAGCGAGCCTACTTTTCGACCCTCTGGAGCCACAAACCACTGGGAAAACAGAGTGTTTCGCGACTTTACTACCTTTTCTCTTTCTCTTCTCTGATCTTCTCTCTTCTGCTCTTCTCTTCTCTGACTCTTCCCACCTCTGCTTTTCCATTTGTCCACATTGTCGGAAGTTTGACTTCTAAACTTCCTTCGGTCAATATTTTGTATGTTGGCAGTTTGCAAAAAACACGCACCCAAAGGACACAGCAGATAGCAGTCCCGCGTGGCATTCCGTTGATTTCGGGCAAAGGTCGGCCCGCTAGCGATATATTCATATACTTCATATATTTCATATATTATTTGTTTGTTTGTTTATTTATTTATTTCATTTATTTATTTGTTTATTTATTTATTTATCTATCCATTTTATTTATTTATTTAATTATCAATTTTATTTTTTAAAATTAATTTTAATCTTATTTGTTTTTTTATGTATCTATCATTTTTTGTTTATTTATTAGTCAACTTTATTTTTATTTATCAATTTGATTTATTTAATTATTTATCTATCACTTTTTATTTATTTATTTATTTATTGGTTTTTTAAATTTGTTTATTAACGTATTTATTCGTTTATTTATCTAACAATTTTATTTTTTATTTATCCTTTTTTTATTTATTTTTAATTTATTTATTGTTTATTTAATCATATTGTTTTTCTTATTTATTTGTTTATATATATACATATTTTTAAACATATATTAAATCGTATATTTAAATACCAGTAGAACATATTAAATAACTAGCTATTAAATACATGCGACACGCACATATATACACACTGGATATTTCATATTCACAGCCCGCAGCCTATCAACTTATTCTCAGCTCAGACAAGCATTTGCACGAGGAAGATCAGACACAGCCCGCAATAAACACTAATGTGCTATGCTGTGCTATGCACCACTCCAAAGGTGAAGGCCGCTGACAGATGGGACTCGACGGAATTTAGTTTGTCTTCAAATCTGGGAAACCTGAACCTGTTGCCTTCACCAAGATATGGGGTTGAAATTTTGAAAGCGTTTTTTTTTTGATTTCCGAAAGCACTTGCGCAATGCTTGGCATGGGCCTCTCCATTCCCACCAGCTTGAGGCAGGAGATCGGTCCAAATCAGTTGAATCTAGCCTTTCGAAGATAAGTTTTATCCTGCGATTCCCTGCAGCCCAGGGATAGATTCTGTGAAAGGCTGAGGAGGTTTTCTTAGTGTGGTTGCCGTGCAAGGGCAATGCCTGAAATGACACTTAGAAACGACTCTGGCACTGCCTCCTGGCCAGTCTAATAAACAGGGAAAAGAGGATATTCACAACAGATAAGAGAGTTCCTCAGTAAATTCAATGTGCCCCTGAGATGGCTATCGCCAGTGCTCTCAACCTACAAACTGTGCAACCCTTAGTGGTCATGATCCATGCAACATACCCAAAAGCTAGACTAGAGAGCCAACGCACTAGATCAACGGGGCAGCTGTGGTGATTTGCACGTGCCCCTGGGCTCTGAGATACCGTGAGAGTAAGTGAGCAGTGGCAAGAGAGCTGAAAACTTTGAGTTACTGACATGCATCGAAATGATTGTAAACGAATAAACATATAAATAAATATATATATATATACATATATATATACATATATATATATATTTATGTAAACAAATATATATATATATAAATAATATATATATATATGTGAGCAGGGATCGCCCCACCCCCCCCAGCCAGATGGTTCCCCCCTCCTCCCCCTGTGGCGTGGGGAGGTTCCCAACAACAACAGTCCTACATGGGCAGTGCTTGCGCAGCTGTAAGTGCTTGAGGTCCGAGTTTACAGGGGTCTATGCGGATATAGTATATAGTACATGGGCACACTATAGTGTACAGTATATGGGCGGGTGTAAGGAGTAGATAGACAGTGATGAAGCAGTGTGTAAATTACACAAAGGTGTAATATGTTAGTTGGGAATTTGAGTTTATGTTGTATATGTATATGTGTATATGTAAGTGTGTATATGTATATGTATATATATATATATATACGTAATGTAATGTAGTGTAGTGTAGTGTAGTGCAGTGCAAAGTAAAATAAAGTAATGGAATGGAATTGAATGGAATCGAATGGAATGCATGTAATGCAATGTAATGGAATGGAATGTAATGTAGTGTAATGCAATGTTTGTGTTATGTTATGTTACGTTAGATACCCTCCTCCAAATTTCCCTTACAGAATGGAAGGGGTCGACCCCACTACAATGGTTTATATATAGGCATTTTGTAGTTACAAAAAAGCCCCCTAACCAGGGCATTTTCTAACAGGGCACCCAAAAGGCAAAGTTGTAGATTTTCAAGTGTTCATTTTGTAAGAGTTTAGAGGTGCTAAATCATTTTATAAGACCATCGAGTTTGTTTTTTTTGATGCTTTTTGTAAGCTCAAGATGCTGTTAGTGAACATCAAAAAAAAAACAACAAGAGGCCAGAGAAACAAACATACAAAAATAACCCAAAAAATTATAACAACATAAAAGGTGGCAAAGAAAAGGAATCCTTACAAAAAGGCTGCTTGAAAATCAACGAGTCCGGGAAAACCAGAAACAGGGAACCAGAAGAAGTTGTTTCCTTACAAAATGATGCCCGAAAACGCTATCTAAAATCACAACTTCTTATAAAAAGGTCATCGAGTAGGATACAACTTTCATATCATGAAGAAAGCCGTCACCTTATAAATAAAATGGTATAGGTTTTTGAAGTCGAATGTGGGTGCTAAAAACCTATGCTTTTTGTAAGGGCCAAAATTCTCCAAAACCGACTCTTTTTGTAGGGTTTTTCAAAGTCCTCCGGGTTTAAGCTTACAAGAAGCCGGGTGCGACGTCTCCCCCCTAATCTGAAGGGGGCTCGTTAGATTGTGTTATGTTGTGTTATGTTCTTTCATGTTGTGTTTTGTTGTGTTATGTCATGTAATGTAATGCAATGTTTGTGTTATGTTACGTTTTGTTGTGTTATATTGTGCTATGTTGTGTTATGTTGTGTTATGTTGTGTTATGCTGTGTTATGTATGTATGAATGTATGAATGTATGGATGCAAGAATGTATGTATGTATGTAATGTAATGTAATGTAATGAAATGAAGTGTAATGTAGTGTAATGTAAGTATGTATGTACGTATGTACATATGTACGTATGTTCGTATGTACGTATGTAAGTATGTATGTAATGTATGTATGTATGTATGGAATGTATGTAATGTATGTAATGTATGTAATGTATGTAATGTATGTAATGTATGTAATGTATGTAATGTATGTTTTGTATGTTTTGCATGTTTTGTATGTTTTGTATGTTTTGTATGTTTTGTATGTTTTGTATGTTTTGTATGTTTTGTATGTTTTGTATGTTTTGTATGTTTTGTATGTTTTGTATGTTTTGTATGTTT
>Ga0126342_10010368_pt1 | contig 16673 bp, 13 predicted proteins | sample Cyp1metagenome_FD_92528 | JGI IMG/M metagenome (GOLD analysis project Ga0126342, IMG submission 92528) | Coral microbial communities from Lord Howe Island, Old Settlement Bay, Australia - Cyphastrea 1 metagenome | ecosystem: Host-associated > Invertebrates > Cnidaria > Coral ... | reverse complement strand
ATATTATATTATATTCTATAGATATTTTATTATATTATTATATTATATAGATACTTCTTTTTCATTGAAGAAACCCAAAGTTTGGCCTTCAAAGTCAAAGTCCCACTGCAACTCTGCGAATTCCTAGCAGTGGCACTGGTCACTACTTGGATGTGCATCCATGTGCGTCCCGGTTTGTAAGTCGTTCATAAATTTCATGTAATGTAACACGTCAGTTTTAGGACTGTATGCATTTTCCCTCAAAGAAAGCCAGTGATTTCTGGAATGCCCATGAATATCCCCAGTCTTTTTCGTATTCTTTCCATGATGAGACCTATGACTTCACATAAAAAAGCCTTCCAAGCAGTACGCCATGCGCCAAGGTGTACAACACATACCACTGGATGTCCAGTTGGCCGGGTCAAAGTTGTGGAAACTTTGACCTTTACCACAGCTCTGTGGCCTCCTCGCGACGAGTTCGCAGTGCGCTGGCCTGAACATATGGTACCTACAGTCAGACCATCAAAAGCAAACTTAATTTGAAGAGTTTACAGGAGAAAAAAAAGAACATCACAGTATGTGCATACAAAAAAAACTCATGATATACCAAGAAGTGTAACATTTGCAGCATTTGAACAAATAGGTACAATGGATTTTAACAATTTGTATCATGATGAATTTGAGAATAATGACGGCAGTTTGACCATCAGACCCCCACATTGTTGTCGTGTGTGGTAATGAAGGTGGGCCAACTTCTGTTGAAATGTTTGCCATCTTGAGATTTGGATGTAGGAATAGGGTGTGTTGTGGGCCTGTCGGTTTGAGCTTATGCATATGGACGCCGCCATGTCAATGCATCCAGTTTTTTGGTTCCCCACAGACCGTTGTTTTTTGCATAGCATCACCCAATTTTCCCCCTGAAGAGATCGTATGCATGGTTGTGTTCAACAAAGAGTGATTCCGAAGATCAACATGATGTATGGCACGTGCGTTTTATTTCTTATCAATCCTATGTCTCTATAAGACCTGTCGGTCACAAAAAACTAAGAGAGTTATACTGTATATCTATATATTATGTAAGTCATTATAATTATTTATCAATGATATCCCAATTGATGCTCAATGATCATGATACTAATACCAATTATAATTGTAAGATCATGGGATGATAATGTCCCCCCATATTGATCATAATCATAATCTATTATAATGATCCCATATATTATGGGATACCAATTAAAATTATAATTTTGTTGATCTTGATATCCCCCATATTTCAATGTGTCAATCCCCCTTGCCTCAGGCTACAGCAGCGACTTCCACGAGTATGCGGTCGAAAGGCCGGTGAATTTCGATGGTTTTTTCGCCAGGATGGGCTCCGGTAATCCTGGTGGGTCAAACAATGCCATAAACCATGCCATAAACCAGCCATGACTGGGAATATCTATGGTTAATCTATGGTTAATAATGGTTAATAATTGGAATAACAATATATCTGGTGGGTGGTTTGGAACATGTTCTATTTTCCCATACATTGGGAATAATCATCCCAACTGACTCATATTTTTCAGAGGGATTGAAACCACCAACCAGATACCCGTTTGGGAATATCCCAGCTATTTATCCATGATTTCTGGAGTTACCCTCTAGAGCCTAGAGTAATCTAACTGCTTGCGATTGAAGATGGCCATAGAAATATAATATAGTTGATTTACCATGATTTACCCTTTCATAGCACGGTGATTTTCCATAGCAAAATGTGAGTTTACCAGAGGGTAAAGATAATGAATTGCACATGATGTTTCATTCATGAAATATTGACATACATTGACATACATTGACATACATTGACATATATTGACATATATTGACATATATTGACATGTATTGACATATATTGACATATATTGACATATATTGACATATATTGACATATATTGACATCTTCCGTTCCAAGAAAATCATGACAATGCCGAATTTGTCTGGATTTGTCAGATTACCAGTGTCTTGATAAATATAGGGGACTTTTGTGATGTTCCAGTTCCAGGATCGTTCCGCGTTCGAATCCCCAGGGTTTGCACCTGAAAAAAAAACATGGAGGAAGTCGTAATTGCACTGTAATTACAACAGTTAGCTCCCCCTAAGTTCATGAGGTGAATCAGGCTCACTTCTCCACCATATTAGTTATAGCCGCATTTTTTCTATGGCAGATGTGGGTTGGTGATTGGATGTTCAATCTATTGTGTTCCATCTAGACAAACTGGATCCTGACTCCCGTGGTCAATGCAGGAAGATTTCTTCAATTGCTCCTTTATCCACCAATTTTGGAGGGTGACATCATCAAACCATGTAAATTCTCCACTCAATCTTGGCTTAAGCCTTGATTTCTCATGTTTTTTGTTTCGGAAGAAAACGCATGTCATTTTGGCTAAAACCCTTGATCTCTTGATTATTTTCCTTGACATCCATTGGATGCCAGATCAATGGAGCAGATTTCCTTTGCCATCGATGGTCGCGTGCAAGGCCTGGCGGCCGCTTTTGGGGCCGCTTTTGGGACCACCCATGGCAGCTATGGGTCTGCAACTGTTTCAACATGCTAAAGTTACCCTAATTCCCAAACATGATAGCTGGTTGATGGTTTGGAACATGTTTTCCTGGTTAATCTATGGCTAATCTATGGTTCATAATGGTTAATTATTGGAATAACAATATATAATATATATATATATATATTATATAATATAATATATATAAATATATATATTCTATTATAATATATATATATATCTGGTTGGTGGTTTGGAACATGTTTTTATTTTTCCATATATTGGGAAGGATCATCCCAACTGACTAATATTTTCAGAGGGGTTGAAAGCACCAACCAGATAAACATGGGTGTGTTTGAAACAGTGGCATACCGGTCGGTTATACCGGCATAGCCTAGATAATGATGTTTTTTTTTCTGATGATAAAACCATTGGATTGTGAGGCACCCTTTTTACAGAGCCAAGATGGAGCATGGAAAATGAGGCTCCGAAACCAATTGTACATTAGATGCGCCGATGTCCATGATCAAATAAATAAACTTAGTTCCTCTTATGCAAGTTAGGTAGTATTTACCTCCTTTCAAATGAGCATGACTGATACATTCTGCCTGGAACAGCTTGATGAGATGGTTTCATCATGGACCCAGCAGGGCTTCCCGCCTTCCAGGACGCTTCCGTGCTGCAGAGAAGGGTCTCCACCTCAGTGCTTCGCCCTTCTTCCTGATCCTCAACACCGCGCGCCTTGGAACCGTGCCGGGTGTTGACGTGCCTCTGCGAAGTAGGATCAGTTGGCTCTATGTCCATCGGGCCTTCCATAGGTTTTGAATCTTGAAGTTTGAGCATATTTTAGGCGCAGGCTCTGCTTTTCACACAATCTCCGAAATTTTGGGCATTTTTCCCGTCCAATGTCCAGCATCGCTGGAACCGTTGCAGGGAAACAACCCCTGGCACCCAAGGATTGGTGGAGCATGGCCTGGCTCGCCGGTACCCGGCCAGACGCAGATGCCAGTGGCTGAACTTAGCTCACCCGGGTGACCCAGAAATTGTAGGCCATTGCCAGATGAAAGAAGCCAGTTGGATGAGTGAGTTGCTATTCCTATTGGGCACAAAACTGCGTAATGGGATGCACATCCAAGAAGAAAAACATGATTGGACACCCGTTGGTATTGACTTTACGGGCCTACGGGAAGCTGGGAGACTTACCTTGAATTTCTCCAGTGTATGACGAGAGAAGAAAAGATGTGATAAACCATGGGCTTTCCAGGGTTTAATATGTTGGGGCAAGCGCATATTAGGGCCCAACCAATCTTGGGAGGTTGGGAATATCGAAATGCACTGTGAAAAGGGTACACAGATATTTGAGGATATTTGCATGTGTTTAATGGTATAAGCATTAAGCGTAGTGGTTAGGTTCGATTCGTGATGACACCCTAAAGAGATGTTCACTAGGGAGTACGAGGATTTCTGCAGACTTGTTTCTCATGCCAGAACAAGGGTCTCAAGAAACATACACAGTAGTGCAATCCATGGTGTCTTTAGATGGGTGTCCATCAAAAAACGAAATATATCGTCAGTATCATACATAGTTATACATAGTTATACGCTTATACGATATATTTTTATAATTGTGTGCACATATATATATATATATATATATGTATGATTATGTATGTGTGTATGTATGACTTATATACACAGCACATCTAAGAAAAAAAACTAGAGATAGAGATATAGTATATATATAATATATATATATATATATGCATATGCATATGCATGATATATTCGAAAGTAGCATTGATTTCTGAAAGCGCACATATGTCATCATATGCCCATATGATGTATATAAACTGCACATAACAGTAAATTTGGATACCCGTTTGCGCTCCCCAATGTTAATCCTGTAGGTTCACTAGTGCCATATGTTGTACCTTGACCAATGGGAAAAAACTGGAATCACAAACCTGCTTCAGTGAAAAGCATCATACAACATTCCACATGCTCAATCTTCTATGATGATTATGAGTCATGGTGTAGCGATTTTGATTTCATAGTATCATATTTTGAAAATTTGTAGGTTTTGTTTGACTTGCACCAGACTGACCGGATGTTTTTTTCTTTGAAAGAATTTTTGGCAGCTCACAATGTTGCTGAACGCTGCACCGATCAATGTCCTTCCATGTCCTTCCTTTTTATGTGCTCCAGATGTCAGGTCATGCGCAGCACTCGATTACAATGATCCTACAGGTCATGTTCATTTTGGTGGATTTTATTTTACGATAAAGCCATAGGGGTGTGCTTCAATCCTAGAGTGGGCGCACAGAGCGGCTTGCTCCCCCAAATGATGGCTAATGACGGCTAATGATGTTTTTTTTTTGAAATCAATTTTACCTGCTAGTGTGCGATGCTAGATGTGTGTACAGGCAATCAGATAAATCAGAAGATAGGCAGTTCGCTCGCCAAAAAAAAGGTTATTTGCGAGCCATCTCGACTTGGGCTAGCTGCGCGGGTTCGACATTAGAGTTGTTTAGGAGGGGGGGTTGGGGACAAGATACAAAATGAGATGTACGATAAATATGACCGAAGTTCTTAAGCTGGGAGATATTTTTTTTTGTTCAATGGATTTTTGATGTAGTATTCTCCAAATTAAACATCATCATACATCATCGTTTTTTTGTTAATAGGCTGGGGCCTTAGGAAATCATGTTGTGTTCGCATTGCCAAGGTGGAGCACCTCATCGACTGGGTGCGGGTGGTACGTGGTGATGTGCCCGGAAGCGACGCTGCCAACACCGGGGAGTACTCCGCGCATGTTGTGGGACAGGGTTTTCAGGTGCGCAGACGTGGGATATCTTGGGCAATCATGTAAAATTGTTTTTCTAGTTGGATGTTTGATTCAAGAATGCTGTCTTTTGATTAAAAAAACAAATGCTCAAGATTTCTTTCAAACATGAAGGGTTGAGTGCCACAAATTGCCAAACACAGTAGGCCTAGCTTGGCTGATATATTTAGGTAACCCATTGCCTCGACAAGGGATCTGACTGTTTCTTGAAACACCTGCTTACATAAAGGTAACCTTTGCTGCGACATGGAATGCCAAAACGCTTGCATTGGACACACCAAGCCAATGCTTTTGCAATAGACAACTTGCCATTGTTGGTCTTTCATATTAGAGTTCTGGGGGCTACGATGTTTAAGATATGGGTGCTTATGGGTGCACCCAAAAAAGCTGGTAAATGTTAGGAACAAAGTCGCCAACCCTTTTACAATTTTCTATATATATATATATGTTTTGATGCTATACATCATGACAGATCTTTGCTCAGATCCAGCACATTGGTTTCGCCGCTACGCGGGCTTGGTTTCGCATCCGTCAGGTCTCCCGGGAAATTCGAACGCACCAAGGGTGACTGGATCCCTGTGGTGCCGTTGCGCGGCACTCACAAGATTGGGTGAAGCAAATGCGCTCCTTTACCACCAATTACTGTTTGATGGTCAGGGAGCTAAGGAGCCAGGGTAACGATCCATATTCATCCATATTCCCGATTTTAATGGGGAGCTAAGGAACTACGAATTGAGTTTCCCAACCACATGATAGATCATAAGAATGATCCCAGCCCTCCTAGTATGAAACACACCCGCAGAAACAATGGTTTTGCAGGGGATTGACACAGACTCGGCACCATAGAATGAGGGTGTGTGATATAAGGGGAGATATACAATAGGGGAAGTACTAGTAACAGCAACCAACAATGATAAGGATATGTACTGATTAATAAATCAATAGTACTAACACAGTTGGAAGTACAGTACATTTAATTTTGGACCAAACATATTTTTAAAGAAGCCGCTTTCCTTGACATTACGAGAGCGTGCCATAATACCGAGAGATTGCTGCTACTTAGAGGTGGGTTTCTTTCTGGCCATGCTAGGTGCTGCCGTAGGCAAAATAGTTTGGCTGGAATTGGTCACCTTGAAATCCCTCTGCAGATTGCAGCGCCGAAATCATGTGCGATCATGTATCCATTGCCAGATTTTGCCGAAAGAGTGCCCAAACAGCATTTGCCACACATAGGGTACCCCTTTTCCCATCTTTTCTTTCCCATCTCGGCGCTGCGCCGCGGCTCCATTTCGAGGATTTGACAGCGCAGCGCCGAGAGAAAATGGAGCCACGGAGAGATTTGTGGATTCTTACGGATGGGTGTCCCTTGGAAATGATCCAGATTTATGCTGGGTTTTCTGTTAGTTGATTGGAGGCTAGTTATATAATCATAGTTGTGGGATATTTTATGGATTTAAGAACAAACATAGGAAACACGAAATGTGACACTTAAGTGACTTTTTTGTGACATTAAGTGAGATGATCAGAATCAGATCGGCATCACCATCCGGAACAATCCTTAGTAATGGGATGATGCAAAAATACCCGGCCTGGCTTACAAGTTTACTTGTAAAGCTATTGAACATGGCCATTGATAGATTTGATAGTTGTTTTACCCTGATTTACCCATAGAAAATGGTAGATCTTTCCATATGTTATGTAAACGTTTACCATCGTTTACCAGAGGGTATGGCTCAAAATGACATCCGAATATATCGTTGGTTACTGAGATGGTTACTGGCACTGGGTCGCAGTATTGGGGAAACAGCCCCTTTTTTTGTTGGTTTTCAAAATGAGGAATACAGGGAATACATGATCCCGTGGTTCAGCCATGGTACTTCAAATTGTTGATGACATGAATTTTTGCTCCGTATACCACTATAGCCTTGAAGTCCCGAATCTTGACGCATCCATTTGGGGCATTTGACGCCGCGTGGGCTAAGACCTGCTTCAAGAACCGTGCAATGGACTTATTGCTGTCCAGTACTGTCGACCACAAATTTGATTCTGGAATGCTGGAAGTGCTCTGTTTTGCAGCAATGTAGCTAGCGCCCTTGCGAGATTTTGAACGATACTTCAGCATTTGCTGACTCCCAGTCCCCGCCTGACTTGCGCAGGCAGCGCTTCTCCGGAACGAGTGCCACAAGTTGATGGATTGCTGGGCGATGGGGATCCACGGGAGTGCCTCAAAGATGACAGTAGACCATAGCTGAGAATTGAGACATATATATATATATATTACCGCTGAATTATCACATATTACCATGAATTATAATAAATCACAGTGAATAGTTTAATCATTAATATGAAGTAATATATATATAACCCAATCAAATAATATGAAAGTATTAAGCTATCATTGAGAGCATGTGCCATGTTCTGTTGATCCCCCCATTGCTGCACACATGGCCTGTGAATTTACAGTAGCTCTTCTCATTGCGAGGCTGGCACCCTCCAAATGGTTCACTTGGGATTCCCTACTTTCGGCCCCAGGACCTTAACAGCAGCCTGCGGTGTAAGCTGGACCCCGGTGGGGATGCCCTTCAAAGTGGAGGATCGGTGCCAGGTCTCAACGACGAGGATGTGGGGGAGCCCTGTGGTTTGTGTATCAGTCATTTAGAGGCTGTGGTTATTTCCCGGTGAGGTTGCTTAAAACAAACTAGAGAACCTCAACAACTTTCACTTTTCGCCTTCCAAACATCAGATGTTCCTGCAGCATCCTGCAGCTCTTGTCTCTAGTCAAGTTAGAAGGCATAGTCCTCCCAAGATCTCCCAAGTTTTGGTTTCTTTTAACCAAGGCCGACCAAAGCTCAGTGAAGTTCTATCAAGCAAATGCCAATCCTAAGGGAACAGAAGGGAACTACAAGTATCTCTGCCGAACAAATTTCGTTTAAAGGATACCTTTCGAGCAACTCAAAAAAATAGAAGGACCTTGCCAGAGGCTCTCGACTATACATGTACGTATATATAATCAGCAAACAAAAAAAAAAACAGGATAGGGATATGTTAAAACATCCCTAGTCAATCACGTCTTAGGGGGACACAGGGATTCCTATTCAGGCATTCAGTTTCAAAACTCTAGACTCTAGCACCCCTTGGTTCATTAATTTGGTGAGATTTTTTCACACCGCTGGTATTCTGCATGGTGAGCACCAGGTGGTTAATGAAGTTCATCCCCTCAAATATAGCCAAAATCATTGGTTTTTTTATCGATCCCACCATCCCGAAAAAGGTGGTGCCACACAGTTGGCTAACCGTTGGTTCATGACTAGGCCAACCAGGGTTTATGGTGATTCAACGACTTTGTTGCTAGAGGGCTGGTAGCCCAAGAAACATATTTTTTGGGACTGTATAAATCAACAAACATAACTACTTAGACCCTCCCAGTACCCTTAGAACATGGTGTTTTACCCCATACTGTTATTCTCAGTACTTTTACCATTCTTATGGATGGTATTTAGAGTGTCCAGGTATAGTTATACGTTATAATACCCATAAAGCATCATAAGCCATTGAATTCTCCCAAAAAATATGTGGCTTACAATGCCTACTATAGTTCGATTTGTCTATGAAATTCTCCATTTTACCTATGGTTATACTTATATATAATACCCATACACCATGAAAAGGTGATTCTGTTGACCTATTCTCCTAGCGACGATTCAGGCGAAGGTCCAGGAGCTCCAGAGGGCCTTTGATCGGCTGACCACGCAGAATCAGAAGCTGCGACAGGCGCAATTCATGGCTGGGGATAGCTGAGCCGGCCAGGGGTGGGAAAATGATGGTCGGTACAAGTTCAACGAACACATTTGGATCAATAACGATACCCTCATATCGTTAACATCATTAATATATGTAGCATTACATTGAAAACCGTGATATATCCTTTAAGGATGGGATAGAAACGTGTCGGTATAGATAGGATTAAACAAGAATGCATATCCTTATCCCACTGAGATGGTGATAAATTGTCTTTCTATTTGTGGTAGGGTTACTACAAACTATCACCAATTATCAGCCGTAAAAGAGTGTCTTGTTACATGGCAAAGAACCGCGAGTGGTTTTCTTTTCATTATGATAATTATGGTGATCGGTTCAGACCAGCTAGCCTGGACATCGCGCTCTACGACAATTCTTGTTGCTGATACCCCGCCCCATCCGGCATTTTGTTCTACGACATGCCCTTTTCATCCCTTTTCCCAGCGATGTTTGTCAATTGTTCCTCATCATCTCATCGTCATTGCCCATTGCTCCAGTAAGCCACTACTAAGTTACTACCCTCTGATAAATCACCATTGAAACAATCGGTTCTACAATGGGCCATTTTCTACGTTGAATGACCGGAGGGTATGAGCCCTCAGTTTTTCTGATGGTCCGGCCTCCAGGAACTGCACGTGCCTCGAACCGTGGCTGCGCCTAGAGTGGAAAAGGCTGCGTGAAAAGCCGGGGAGTTACTGTAAACCTCTGCTAATCAAACGTTGCAATGGAAAATCCAGCATTTATAGCTGAGTTTCAAATCACCTCCATTTAATATCAATGGCCCAATGGCCATATAAGGTACCTCAACTGGAGGTACTGTAGGATTCAAGGGCCTATTTGGATCTATTTGGTGGATACCTACACATAGAGCCCTTCCGTAGGGTTTTTTTTTGTAGTCTCAAATTTTGGTACGTCCACTGTAGGTACCTGAAATGGCCAGGCTGATTGGAGCAGATCCTCCAGCATCCTCCAGCCATGTTTGGTTACCCCTCAGGGTGACCATTGAGGGTTTCCGAAAAAGAGCCACCTCCAAGAGGAGGGATCCAGGGCCATTTTTGAGTGTCCATTGTGGTTGGAACACGGTACCCTTGGTTTAAGCGAAAACCTACAGGAAACCATAGATTGTCCCATTCAATATGGGGCTTTCCTGTAACTTTTCCCTTAAACCATCCCAGTGAGTAAACTCAATATGGAATTCCATGGGCTTTCCCCTTTGGAAATGATCACACCATAAGCACCAATTCTGTGATAGAAGCTGCATGAAACTGCTCGATCTGCTTGAGGTGACGTGACAACCTAATCGCTGAACATAGAGGAACAATGGCAGAAATCGATGCGTGGACAGATTCGACGTTGTTACCGCATTGGATTTGTTGTTTGTTGTGCTATCAGCGTCCTCTGAATCCATCCAATGACAAAACGCATCAGAACTGAATACCAAGATTGAGATGAGGGGATCCGCAAAAATATCTATTGCTTGTTTGCATGTGTTCGGACCAGCTGAAACCAACCAAAGTTCCAAAAGGCCACTGGGCTGATGCAAAGTAACAACCCTTATGATAAATTCTTCCTGCAGGGTTTCGGTTTAACCTGTTTTTTTTTCCCCCGGTTTGTTAGTACAGTTCTTACCATCTATCGTGAGACTTACAAGGCATCCCACTTTCTTTGAGAATTACTGTACAAATCTCATGATGCTTGTCGCCGACCATCAAGCCCATTGGCTTTCAAGACGGAGCAGCACACATTGTGTTTTTTTTGTATAAGCTATTCATGTTGGCTTCCGATATTTCGAAGTATCCCATGTAGAAGATTATAGAACGGCCCCAGCAGATGTCCGCTGGGTTTGGCCGCCTGACGATGGAAGAACCAGCACCCTGTCATAGCTTCAAGTCAAAACAGGGTGGAACCCAAAGTCGGCCACCGAAGCCAATGGCAGATGACAGCAGGGGCCCTCAGCGCCAGGTGGTTTTGAGCTTTGATTCCTGGCCATTTTCTGGGCAATTTCCAGCTAGTTCAGGCAGATTCCAGCACTCACGATCAGCAATTTCCAGGATTTGTGGAGCATTGAAATGCTGATGTGGGACTCCTAAGTGCCTTGCAAAGAGGGTTAAGGGAAGCCACAGAGCATGCTTGGGATCAAGAATGAAAATTGTCGCGCAGAGTCATACAACAGAAGGGCTCTCTAGGTTTGTTCTGTCTTTCCCTGCGTTTGTACTTTCCCAAGGGGCTTGTTGCAAGTTGTGGCATTTTACCAGGTGTCTCTGAATTGAAGGCTCGTTCGCCAGTTGGGGTGGTGTTGGGATGTTGTGGCAAGAGGAAGGAATTGAGATCCAAGTTCAGCCGGGCCAAAAATGCAGTGAACACAAGGGCATCCAAATGGAATGATTTGGAAACGTTAGTCGGTCTTGTTCCTGTTCTCCCTGATCTGTACACCCAGTCGTTTGAAGCATTGATGTACTATACTTCTTCGACAGTGCCTGTATCAATGTGGAAGCGGTTCGGAAGCTATATTGAGCACAGCAAGATGCGGTTCGTTGTCACAGTTGTGCAGTTATCAATGTGAGTTATCAAGCTGTATATTAAACTTGGTGTGAGAAGTTGAAAGGCTAACCCGCAGTTTCAGGTTGCAGTTGTTTTTTTAAGAAAGTCGCATGATATGGATTCTTTCAGTGTCTCAGACTTTGAGCTATACCACTAGATGAAAAATGCTGAAGATGGTACCCCTAGCTTGCCGTATGTAAGCAAAGATAATGTGACAGATTCCGTTGTATCAGTTGATGATTACTTAAAAGACTTTGAATTGAATACTACTTGGTGGTTCACCCACTTGGTAAGTGGTTTAAAATCCGATATAGTGCGGTTTGTCCAGTTTTAACTGGGATAAGAACCCACTGGCTAGCTCGGGTGAACCACCAAGTCAGCAGAAACTTGGAAATAGAACACATGTGACATCATAGATGGACCAATAGTTGACCAATACCTATCAATATCATTAGATAATTAAACCACCAAGTCAGTAGTGTTGGAATCATAGATGGGTCAATACCTATACTATACATTACTATACCCCATATGCCCCATGGTGCTGGAATATTTACCAACATTTACCCCATAAATGACCCAGTTTTGTAGGTAAATATATCAGCACCATCCAGCACCGTTGCATATGGATACATGAACCCCTGGGACCAGGAGCAGGCCCAGTCCTTGGCCTCCATACGCAGAGCAAGGCGTGGCCCCCAGCCGCGCCCCGTTTCGTAAACGTGAACGAACTGGAAAATCACCATGTTTAATGAGTAAATCAAGGAACTAAATGATTATAAATGGCAATATTCAATAGCAAACTGTTAGTTTACTCTAGAGGGTATGATATGTAACCTTAGTTGCGGAGGAATTATAAACCCATTTGTAACTGTTAAGGGCCATAACTGTAACTGTAGTTGAATGCTCCACTCCTTATTGTTTGCCATAAATTAATATAATGAGAAGAATTGCAAACTGGCCAAGAAATTTTCTTTGGATTCTCGGTATCTAAAACCGAGTCATGATACTTCAATGCATCATGGAAGCGGAGAAATCGAGAAATCAAATCCAAATAGGTGGATGAAACCTTGGAGTGCCGGTAGATTGGGTGCACTGATCAACTGACATGCTACATGGTATAACCTTGCTTCCGGCAGGTATCGAAGATGTTGGCAGCCTTATTTACTTCTTGATTTTTTCTTACCTATTTCCCCCTCAGGTGACCATATATAGTTTATATTGGTGTATGGTTTATTTTAAGTTTATATACGATACCTGGTTCGTGGTGAACATTTTTTTCCATATATATTGGGGATAATCATCCCAACTGACGAATATGTTTCAGAGGGGTTGAAACCACCAACCAGTTTATACGTATGATACATATAACCTATATGGAGGTATGTTGGACCCAACTCCGTGCCCAGGTCCACCTCAACGCCTCGCGCCCATGCAAATGCCCGAAGAAAGGCCGGGGCTAAGGAGACAACGACCATGACTGGGGACGAAACCACCCATAAACATGGTGATGACTTGGGGATGGTTTAGGGCCTGGCATTTGGTGCACACCGCAGTGGATTTTCCACAGAAAATCATGCCGTCGATTGAAATTGTGATTAGTTGTGACTTGATGAACCATCTGAAAACATCGAGTCGATATCCAATGTGTAGTTTACACGGGTTAAAGCAACATGACTTGGTGCTTTTGAAGGATGCTCACCTGGCTGGTGGTTTGGAACCATGGAATTTTATGACTTTCCATCTGTTGGGAATAATCATGCCAACATTTATATATACATTATATGTTTAATATTTTTCAGAGGGGTAGGTATACCACCAACCAGTCACCTGTTGAATGCCTCTTTTCTTCTGGCTGATGTGTTGCAGATTGTGGTAGGTGAAGCCAGCGCAAGCATCCCCGGGCAGTCCTGGCGCTAGCAGCCGGCAGGCCGTCCAACCCTGTGATGGGTACTGAGAGATCCCTATACCCTCTGGTAAACTAACATAGCTATGGAAAATCACCATCATTTTTAATAGGTAAATCAACTATTTCTATGGTCATTTTCAATAGCTATGTTAAATTGCCAGAAGGTATATAATATATGATGTTAGAGTATATTAGATACAGCGCCCTAATATCCCTGGCTTTGTAGATATATACAATATGATTTGTCTTTATTGTTGATCCCTTATTGGGCTTAATCATAATCCAGGGTCGGGTCAAAGATTGGCAGTCACATTTGGACCAGTTTCAGAATTTGGGCCTATTCTCTAAAAGGGCTGCTGGGTTCATCTCAGTCCGAGATGGTTAAACGCTGTTAAACGTTATTCACAACACATGTTGATATCATACACTGGCAATGTGATAAACCAAACGATAAACCTTTTAACCACCCATTTATGGTTGCATTTATTATTTGACAATCACAGTTACAGCTTGGGTTTGATTCTATTAGTTCTACTTTGGTGAGGCTCCTAACGCGCACCATTTTTGCTCCATCTCAGCTCATGCTCAAGGCACTTCACTCTAGAACACCGGCCTTTCAATTAGCTTTTCTAGTTGAAGCATGTCTAAGATCATGAAGATGTAAAGTAATGTAAAGGGAGACCGTCCGAGCTCTCCTGAATTTAATGATCGCCCCATTCCATCCGTTCCAACCAGGCCCAGAGCTTGTCCTGGTGTGTGGATGAACCGCCCATGTCACCAGCGTTGGGGCACCTGGATACTCCCAGTCAGTAGAGGTGGACTGTCCAGCTGAGAGGGGGGATCCCAGCTAGCCATGTTTGATTATCTGAGGTAACTTTCGAATGGATAGCTTGCTACTTTTGAAAATATAATATATATATATATATATTCTATAAATGCGGGCATGATGGGGCATGCGCACTGCTCAAATCTATATTTTAGACATGGCTCCTGGATCCGCAGATTGGGCAAAGGAATTATGCGGCCAGTCAGTAGACCACATAGCTTTGTGGGTTTTTATTCATATTTCGTCCATTCAAAATTACGGAAATTTGTTCTCATGGATTTCTTTCCGGCATTTTCAACAATTTCTCAAGATTATGTGTTCGTTTGTTTCTATACCTCCTCCAACCCCTTCGAAAAAACATAGACCACATCTGGCTGTTGGTTGGAATGTGCATTTTCATCCATGGAAACGGGATGAAATGGAATGGTGACCAATGACAAGCATGTCGTGCTTTGTCTGTGGCCATAAGTACCCCCTAGATCCATTCGTTCATGAGATTCCCAATTAACATGCCCTCTGGTAAACTAACATAGCTATGGAAAATCACAATTTTTAATGGGAAAATCAACTATAAATGGTCATTTTCAATAGCTATGTTAAATTACTAGAGGGTAGCCATCAAACTCGCCTTTTTCCTGGCCAATTTCTCGCCTTTTTAAACCTTGGCTTTCTGAGATGGCATCCCCAATCAATTGCCATGAAGAGCCCAGTAAATCTCTATTGAACCTATGATTATATATATCACCATAGTTCGTGCTAAAAACCCCATAAAATGTTCAATTGTTTTGGAGAGGGGGATGGCTCCACCCCTGCGTATCCCTACGTATCCTGGGAGATCCGAAAAAGGCCCGGTGTCCTTTTTCGTGGTCCCAGCGTCGGTTCTTGGCTCCCCTTATCACCATTTAGAATTGGATTTGACTGTTCTATCTAAAATGGTGATAATCAAATTTAAAAAAATAACCCCAAGTCAAGATGTAATTGAAATTGATAACCATTGTAGACTTGGGGGTTGCGATGAATAATGATGATCTTTCCATGTGTATTTATATATCTTTGTCTATTTGTTGATAGATTGATTTGAGTTGATTCTATTTGGTTCTATTTGTCTATCTGTCTATTTGATTCTGTGTCTATCTGTCTATCCATGGATTTTGTTTGTTTGTCTATCTATATTTCTATGTATACATGTGGGTGCCTCTCATTGTCATGAGCTCATTTCATAGCTGGGATGCGCTATAATTTGCCAAGGTAGTTCTCAGGAAGGAATCTACTTGATTCAGCTTACTACAGTATATAGACATTGTCAGCATGGAGTATTATCCAGCTATCGGCAGTAGCTGTGGAACAAAGCAACAGGTTTACGGTGAACACATGGAAGTACCACACGATACCACCATATCAGTCCATACCATATCATATTATCATTTCAGGATGAAACATCCATGCTTGAAACGGATCAGCTTCAAGCAAAGCGGCTGCGTGCCACTCCACCGTTTTTTCCTGGCTTCAAAAGCTTATTACCTCCATCTCCCAAACATTCCCAACATGGCAACCCTGCCATGAGCTTGGAAATCCACTTTCCGAAAATGTGCAATGCCCTTTTTTCAATGTCAAAGGGTGACGGGATGTTGGCGGGAATTGTCTAGTCCTATGGTAGCCCAATGTTCATCAAGATTCTCCCATGTATATTGGTGAAGCCGTGGAACGGACGCGGTTTCCTGGGCTCAATCGGTAGAACCTCGATGAACCGCGCCAACTACGGCGCCCCGGGAAATGGCCTCTGAGCACCACGTCGCTGCCTCAGGTGATGGTGGTGGGTTTAGCCCTTAATTTGACAAGGAATACAGGAATACCCCGTTTTTTATTTTGGAAGATGTTGTTACCATTTGATTTAAACATGTGATTTGTTCATTCGTCTTATTTTTTTGGTTGGTTTATGAGACGCAATAAATTCAACAAGCAAGCATATAAACCAATCAGCAGAGCCTTTGATGATAGGCGATCTTCCATGTGCCAACGATCAGGTTTCTGGTTCATGTTGTGTGGACATCCCATCTTTTTAGAGAAGCACGTTTAATAACAACCCCCAAAATATAGATGGACATAAGTTGTATAGTTATGTGAGTTACGAGGTAAGTATTATATACGTATAGTATATACAATACAAAAAATATGTTATATAATATCAAGTTGTTTGTATCGATCGTCTTATGACTATATGCATATATATAT
>Ga0126342_10010367_pt1 | contig 16673 bp, 13 predicted proteins | sample Cyp1metagenome_FD_92528 | JGI IMG/M metagenome (GOLD analysis project Ga0126342, IMG submission 92528) | Coral microbial communities from Lord Howe Island, Old Settlement Bay, Australia - Cyphastrea 1 metagenome | ecosystem: Host-associated > Invertebrates > Cnidaria > Coral ... | reverse complement strand
GAGTGGCGCGTGTTGGGCTTGTTGGTACCTTAACGAGAGAGGGCTATGTGCGCGGAAAAGTTCCACACCTGCGGTGGTCCCAGGCGCCGCCCCGGCCTTGGCGAAGGCCGGGGTCGGCGGATTATATTATATATATAATATTATATAATTATATATTATATATATTTAATTATATTATAATATAATAATATATTACATATTTGTGAAATACGTTCAGACGCTGACACTGCCGACACTGGATTCCCAGGCTTTGCGTAATGAACACAGCCTTTGATGAAACCCTGCTGGGATGCTCCCAGGAAACTGACCTCTACATCCTCCCTTTCCAGTTCGATGTGAAGGCTACATGCAAGTCAGGTTACGTCGGGACAGCTGCAGTGACACCTTGCGATGAGCCGAACGAAGCCTATGTGACTTGGTTTTAGCTTCATCAGATATATCAGATATATCAGAGGCATTCATAGGGGTCTAGTGTGTCAGTTTAGCATATCACTTCAGCTCGAGTGGTTTCAATGTGTGTCAAGATTGGGTACTACTAGTAGTTGGGTACTCATTGTGCTTCAAGTCTCTTATCTTGAACAGATGTGTTTTGCAAAGTCAAGCTATTTGTTTCTGTTGAATCTGAGGTTCTCAGCGGCTGCACCAAAGACAACGTGGTTTGCAAGAGACCAACAACAACCGAGGGGTATACAGTAAAGGAGAATTCGTGTTCAGGCTGCAGTTTGGAGTAGTTTTGCAGATTTGTGCTTATTCCATTTAACTCTATTAAGCAACTTCGTTGATACTAGTAGCAACAATGTGTTCCAATGAGTAGAGTTTGCCTTGTCTCCTTTCCATTAGGCTGACACAAAGTCTCTTCGACGTGACGGCTGAGTGCAAGGCTGGCTACAAAGGCAGCGCCACTGTGATTGCCTGTTCTCCAACAGGCGGGGTGCGTGCACGCTTGAACAGATGTTTTGGCAGCAAAGGCTAGAAGTTAATTGACAGGTTGCTCAATGGGATTTCTTCCTCAACACGTCAAAAGCTGTTGAAAAAATGTATATAGACTATAGACATGTGAATCAATCCAAGTCTGGCCAAGACTATCCAAGACTACAGTAAAGCAACCTGTAGGTTCCATTGTGCGATGCGATGCAAATCAAAGTGTTTGAAATTTTCTGGCCTGGAAGAGTGCACAAGTTTAATCAGTTTCAGGCGGAGACTACATACTGGCCGGCTGCAAAAAAGTCGAGAGCCTTGGTCAGTTGTCAGCTGCGCAGACGAAGCTGCTGAATTTGTTTGAAGTGAGCCAAATGAAATTTCGATACTTCATCCAGCGGAAGATCCAAATGTTTTTCATAGTTTTTCAATGCTTTTCATAGCTTGCTCATAGGTCTACTATGGTTTACTATGGTTTACTATGTTCCTGGATGACATTTCTTGCGCACCCAGGAAATGCCTCTCACCTCCAAATGCCGACGGCTACAAACTGGACGAAGTTGATCTCCGAATGGATCCTTGATGTTTCAAGATGTTTCAAGGGAAGCCACACATTTTGGTGATGCCTCGTATTCTCACGTATTCATGACGTATTCACTGTCCAGTTTTTGAAATGTTTCAATTCTGACCCATCCTGAGATCCAGACCTTAATTTTCCTTGCGATTGTGGAATGTTAAAACATGTTAAAACCATTTGGTGTCTGTTTGCAAGACAGCACGGTTGGTCGTAAAGTGTTCCAAAAGTATTGATCTTCAAAAAAGAACAAGAAGGCAGGAAATCTTGAAGAAACTTGTCGAGACATACTTGGTCGTGTCACTTAAGTGATCGAACAGATTCGAAAAGTGTATTGATCCTGTTTGTTACATTTTGGTACCGTATCATTGGTGTTTCTCAATTTTCTGCCAATTCGAACCGTCAACTGAGGATCGCCTCATGGTGCATGCCAGATGCTCTGATGGCTATCTCGGTTTCCCGGCGGAAGGGATTCTGCATTTCGGTGCCTCAAAAGGAGTTTGTAGATCTTGCTTTGTTCTGTTTGAAATTTGCAAACATTTGGAAACGGTAATGCCATGTACTACCATGTACTGCCTAAATTATTCAGGATGCAAACGAAAAGGATGCGAAATTCCATAGAAAGTAGGAGCAAAACATGTCAACAATTGGTCAAGTATTATGAACCCAGTCTTGTTTTTTTTGCAATTTCCCACAGGCTGGCGCAGCCTGGCAGGTTTGATGTGTTTTTGGCAGGTTTCAGTAGTTTCAGTGCACAGTCAGCGCTGAAAGGTCGGGCGGTGATCTCTCCATGCGAGGGTCATGGCAAGCCCTACAAACTCAGCGGTTGCAATCTAGTCAGAACGTGCACTGCACCACTGGACTCTTCAGGCCGGAAATGAAACGATGTAGATGTGGCCTTGTTCATCGGTCAATGCAATTGAACACAACAGGTTCGTGTTTCTGGAATTTAAACAGTGTCTGCTTTCAATCCGTACTTTGGAATCAGCTGTTTTCAATTGAGTGATCTATTTGGGAAGGAGTCAAATATGACAGTTGCAAGTCAAAAGCCTTTGTGCCCAGGCTATGTGGTTTCGGAGGTCAGTACTCATATCCACGATTTCGAAGTCGCTGCCAAGTGCGCCAAAGGTTTCGTGGGTACAGTCGCTTGGTATTTTGATTCGGCATCTGTGGCAAAGTTCAAGCAAACATGGGAGTCCGGTATGGTCATGGCTGCAAAACTATGCACCATTGGTATCTAACATTTGCTCATGCCCTCGCAGTCAACACGTTTTACATCGTTTTACATCGTTTTACCATGGTTTACCATGGTTTACCATGTTTTACCATGTTTTACCATGTTTTACCATGTTTTACCATGTTTTACCATGTTTTTATCATGTTTTACCTTCCCTTGTCCTTCCCTTGTCCTTCCCCTTGATGAGTTGTGGAACTCCAAGTTTCACACCATGCCATGTCTCAGTTTCACTGGGATTGATTTGTCCATGTCCCAATTCCTGCCTATTTCTTTCTATTTCTTTTCCGAATCGAAAAAGGCGGCATTTTCCGACCAACGGAAATCTGAGGCCGTCGTTTCTCCGTGCACGACACGTTTGCAGCCTTACAAGCTTCAGGGCTGTACAAAGGACCCAACGTGCGTGTCACCTGCAGATGTCTCTGGCTACAAGCTGGATGATACCTGGCCAAACCATTGGCTAATGATGCGTTGAGTTGGTCAAGTCTGAACATGTCTTAAGATTTAGGTAACTTGGGCGATGTTGGGCGATCTTGGGCGTTTGGAACGCTTTGAAAGCCAGCTACTTTTGTGAACAAACGGCAACTAACGCGCCATCCAGTTTGGACCCAATTCGTTTTTTTGATATATTTTGATATATGTTGATATATTTTGCAGTTCCACATGGGGTGGATAAGTGTTTCATCAAGGGACCTTCGCCAGCGCGGGCATCGGCCAAAGATAAGGAGCGCTCGCTCTGGAAGAGCAACTTCGACGTCAGTGCCACCTGTGTGGAGGGCTATACTGGCAAAGCACATGTCGAAGCATGTTCTGAAAGTGGAAAGCCATACGTTCTGAATGGTTGCAAAAAAGCCTGAGCTTAAAAATGCGCAGTATAGAATTGTTCAATTATTGAACAAGTTACAGTGTACGAGCTGCAGCTGAGATTCGATGAGATGTAGAAAGAGGAGCAATGCGTCTCACCTTCCACCCTGAAAAGGATTGAAAAGGTCATGAAATTTTGGGAGTGCACATTTCTTCGACTGAAAATACGGTGGAATATGCTTGCAATCTCCTCATTCCTAGAACACGACAGCTGGTGCAAAGCAACTGCTGTCACTGCTTCGTGCCAAAAAACTGGGCAAAGCTAGCAACTCCTGCAATGACCGCATGGTGCCTTTGTATCCGCAGCATTGAAAGGTACAAAAACAAGGTTGCATGCGTTCCAAACTGTTCTGGCTCAACTTGTGCCCACGGGCATTGCCCAGCATTGTCTCAACGGGCTCGTCACAAGTCTGGTTGCCTTTTCCAACATGTGCACATGTTCACAGTTTCTCCAGATTATGCTTCAGGCGAAACCTGTTGATGGCAGAATTTGATGCAGAACTGCCATGTTGAAGAAGCTCGCTTTACAATTTATTGCTTGCCTATGCTTGCAGTGTTTTTGTGAGAGAAATGATTGGTGCTTCACAAGTTGCTTCAGGACTTGTCTTCTGCTTTAGTCAATATGTTGGTGCACAAGTGTGAATTGAGCCAGGCACATGAGGCACATGTGGGGAACGAGATACGACGAGCTCCAGGAAGAGTGGAAGACTTACCTGTTTCATTTCGTTGGAGTTTTGTACAGAGTTTCTGAAGGTTTTAAAGTTTTAGACCGAAAGTGTTTTAGAAGTTGAAAAGGAAAGGAAGACGCAAGTACGCTCTGTGATGCCATGCTGTATGTACTCATTTTGATGTTCCTTAGATGAATGATAAATACATATTTGCATGAGCTTGACATACAAATTTCAGCTGCAGATTTCCTAGTCAAAGCTGGACTACTTCATGTCATATACAAATCCTGAACAATCTTGCATCCAAGATCAATGCCGGAAAAGAGCGACTTGAGCGCGAGAAGAAAGCGATCCAATATGTACAAAAGTACACTGGACGCTCTGCAGCACTAACTGTGTGCAACAAACAACAACGAGTGAAAGACACATTTGCTTGTGGCACTCCGTAAGGTGCCCTTGTGGAGCCCTTGGAGCTGGTCATATTTGGCATATTAACATGTACTATCATGTAACAATAATTTATGTATGATAATATAATATTAAACAATATATGACCATTTGCCAAAAATAGTTGACAGAAGTTTAGTACCAGTTGTTGATAATTAGTGTGGACCTAGTGGTTTTTCCTCTTCATTATGAGGCGGCACGCAACTCAATTCACCAATTCTGCAAGGCAGCGCTAGCAAACCCGCTAGATCCCCGCTAGCAATGCGCTAGCAAAAGTTTCAAAAAGCGGCTTTGGCTGACCCGTGACCCAGTCGCCACCAGAGAACTTGTAGTTTATCCTGTTTGTTTGACCAAAGCAACAGTGACAGCAAAGGCAACGACAAGCCTTGCAGCAGATGAAAAAATATTCCAGTTCCAACACTAACAACTAGCAGCGGTACCCACTTCATATAGACGCGCGTTAGCATTTGGTGCAGGTTTTAGCTATGGCTTCAAACATGAAAGCCACTGAGAGGTGAACTATCTCAGCACACCCGGACCGAGCGGAGCATATCAGGGAAAGGATAAACAAGAAAGCCCCGGTAAGCCTAAGGTAAGCCTAAGGTAAGCCTCAAAGAAATCATCTTTCAGCAATATGGATAATCGATGATCATAGATGAATGATAGATGATAATCAAAATCATAGTTCCTACTAGTAGTTGGGCATGTGCTACACTAAACTCACTTGGAACTGTGCTGTGCATGGGGCTTCTAAAACTCTGCATTTGATGTGGCACAGTGATTCACAGATTTCATCAACACTGTTCTGCATGCCCTCCCCACTTGCCATGACAGTGCTGTCCCTTGAGCCTTTGTCAGGCGATATTTGGAGCTAGACGAACACACTGGCACTTTGGTGATTTGGAACCAACGTCCTCCTTTGAGTCTCGTTTATAAGATTGAGGACTGAGCAGCTGCAGATAGCCAAGTCGGTCAAGAGCTGCGCACTTGCATTGTTAAATGATGTTGGATGACGTTGGATGATGTCGTCTGTTGGTTGATGTTGAACTGTATCGTTTCTTCTCCGGAAACTTTTGCAAACCTTACCAGGAGCTGCAACCAAAGGCGACATGGTCCCTTGTGGCGGTAATTCGAAAAAGGACAAAGCATTTCCAATTAATTAGACCCTTGGCCTAAATTGGGTTGCAAAAACATTTCTGAGATTGTTCAAAAAAATATGTGGTCGTTCTTTCAACCTTCCATTGTAGCAAGATGGTCCGGAGTATGATTGCCACCAGCCAAGGCGTATTTGATATGAAGGACCTACATGATGTTGATGCAAGTAAGCCTACTTGAGCATATTCGTGCACTTCCGAGGGAGCCACAACTGCAAGATTTTGCCGAGTTCAGTGTGATTCTATGAACTTCTTCTTTGGAATCGGCAAACGAAGTCTGAAAACTTTCTACATATCCTGTCTTCAAAGCAGAAATCAGCTGGTCACATCACCAAGGAAAGGACTCATTTTGATTGCAGAAAGCGAAGAGGAGAGACAGCAGATGAAGCATTTGAGGATATTTGAGGCATCAAAAAATCAAAAAGCATATGCGCTCCAAGATATTCAGATGTCAAGTCATGATAAAGCATTACGTAGTCCGGGATAAATTTGGTTGAATGCCGGACAGTTTGTCAGGTCCTGCTCTAAAGCTTTGCTTTTCTTTGGGCAAAGTTGTGGAATCATGCCATCTCTGCGGGAACTGGGGGCCGTGATGCTGAGGTTGGTGTAAGCAGCAGCTTTAAGTGGAAGCAAGGAGGCACCCTTTCGTGAGATGTGGTGAGAAAGAAAGGAGTTAACACATTGCATGACATGTTAAGAGTGTTTTGCAGCTCTGTCGTGCAGCATTCAAGATTGGATGCTAGTCAGAAATCAGAAACCTCCTCTGAAAATGCATGGCATACCATGTTTGATCAACTTGGTTTTCTGGTGCAAGATCAAGAGTGAAGAGAAGAGGAGGAATGAGGAGTGACCGAAACGTTGCCGGAAACCGGCAAGATCCCAGGTGATTCGTTTTTCTCGGCTAGCAATATCTAGCAATTAACTTGTTTAGGACTTTGCACGCTTGCAATGTGATGCGCGTGTGATCCAAACATCTCCAAAGTCCCGAGTGATGCTTGAAGCATTTCACTGGCACCGGTCCCTGCCTTGCTGCAGCATTGCACTTCGTTCGGCGCAGAAAGGGCCGGCTGCAGGGTTTGGAATGACAGGGGACGGGAAGGTCATGCTCAACGCTCAAGGCGATGAGAAGCGAAGGCATCGGCGTCAACACACCGCACGATACAAGAAGAGACTCCTCCAAGCGTGCGTAGGGAAAATGTTTAAAGCATTTTTGTGGCGTAAGTCCAACCTACGGGAATGAGACCCATTGGCCCATTCTGCGGAAAAAAAAAACACATTCCACAGCAAGAAAGGGAGCCCTAATCCAGTAAACCAATGCGATTACCGCAGTCCACAAGCGCGAGCTTTGAAAGAAGTGACAGTGGAGCATGCTATTCCGTTCACCACAGCAATGCTATTATTGTCTGCAGACATGGTTTTGCCTTTTTGATTTGCGCAGAGCTTCGCTCGTGATACCCTCCCCATAGTGACGGTGCATTCGTTGCCCTTTGCGGACATGGAGCGACTCGCCCATCGTGCAACTTTTTGACACGTGCCACATCCATGTTGCGTCCTAATGAGCAGCTGTGGAAAGGTTGCCACTTCCAGCTCGTTTATTGGTTGCATTGACGTCCGCGTGATCCTCTGGGGCACCATGGCTACCGAATTGACAGACACGCTGTAGATGGCAAATGATCGCGCCCTGCCGCCCTGCCCCTCTTGCTTCGTCTAAAGCAACTACAAGAACTCTGTGCCGCATGCCCACTGGTACCGCAATGTAGGCTGTGTGTTACCCTTGACATCTATGTCTGTTTCACTTGATGCCTCTGTCTTTTGACATTTTTCAATATGTTTCATCATTTTTCTCTTTCGACGGTTCGCTTGCATATCTCGCATCTTTATGTGTCGTTGATGCTATGCTCAGCAATGCGCACTTGCACTTGCACGTGCAATTGCTACATTGCTTGTGGGTTGGGGTGGAGCGCCTGTTGGGTGGGCTGGGGTTGACATCTCTTTCTCCTGGTTGCTTTTTCCCTTGGTGCCTCTTGCTCTTGACATTTCTTGTTTTTGATTTTTGTTACTTTGACATACTTTAAGATATCTGTCTGTGTCAAATGAACATGATGTGAGGGAGAGATGATGTGAAGCGGAGATGCAGTGGTGATGATATGGGGTGCGATACTGTGAGGTGGAGATGGTGTAAATGTGAGGTGGATAAGTTAATCCAAATATGTTTTCCGAAATGATCGTCGATAGTATGGTTCTTTCAATGTAATTCGTGCACACATTGCGGCACCGGCAAGTTAAATTAAGTGCATCACAAACATAGCTACGCCCAGCTTTCACAACCAGTAGACAGAAATCATTCAGGAAACTCATCGTTCCAGAAAGCGCGTTCATTGGCAGCAAGCGCCCAATTGCCAATGTTTTTTCTAAGGCGGAGAGATTTGATTTTTTATCGCTTCAAAAAGATGGCACGGAGTCGACAATGCGATCAATAGGGTTCCAAAAATGTTCCAAACCCATGCCCGGACGACCCAGCGACGAGGAACGTAAGTTGTAAACTTCGAATACTATGAATATTTATTTAAGACAATACCAGAGCAAACTTTCAACCTTGACCGGCGCAACATTGTCTTCAACTGAGGACCAACAACTCTTCGCAACAACTTGGGCATTTCAGCGTCTAATTTGCGAAGATCATCTTGGTAGATTTTTGTTTTGTGTCCCGCCGCAAGACAAGCAACTAGGCTAATCATCGTCTCCAAAAAAATTGAGCCAGGAGTGAACGGAAAGGTTTTGGTCACAAAGCACGGACCTGTGGGCAAAGAACGGTCTGAAACACTTGTAAACTTAAATTTACATTACATGCGGGCCATGGTCACCCGTCACATGCAGAATATATAAGAGATGGAAGTGGGCTGCCTTTCCTTACCAGAAGTCTGTACGGTGCAATTTTCTCCCCGTGACGAAAGGTTCGGATTCCCTCTCCAGCCGCCGTTCAAACTTGCGTTCGGTTTTTGGGTTTGGCGCGAAGACACAAACGCCGAATTGCATGTACCCAATCTACACATGTTTTAATGCAGCCTTCTGCTTAGTGACATCCAGTCCTCATTTGCCGTTCCGGATCTCCTATCATATACAGGGACATGATGGAACCCACAAACCCTATGCACATCACGCAAGACATTTTTGAACGGAACTTCCTGCCGTTTCTTGTGTATTGTCCCTTGTTATCGTAGAAGTGTACATTGTGGAGTGGGGAGTGCAGAGTGTGAGGTGTCAACTGTGAAATGTTGAGTGCAGAGTGTGGGGTATAGAGTGCAAGCGTAGTTTGTGGGGGATGTAGGGTATGGAGTGGTGTAGAGTGGGGAGTGTGAAGCGGTGTGAAGGAGTGCGTGGAATGGGAAGCGGGGTCACCAAAATATTATTTTTGCATTGTTTCCCTCATTGTTCAGGAAAAATTGACGTGTTTTAGGGTTCCGAAGCCTTGTTCCCTTTACTTCCTGTGCCGAGGCTCGAGTTTTTTAAAGTTATTTCACTCCAGTTTTTATTTAGGTTTTTTAAATATATGTGTTGCTTCAATTGTTTGGGCATGTGTTCTCACTTGTTTGCATTTTTGCATGTTTATGTGCATTTCCTTGCGTTGTTTCGCTCATTTGTTTGCATTTGTTCATGTGTGTTTTTTAGTGTAGTGTAGCGTTGAACACTGTGGAGGGGAAGCGTTGTGCACTGCCTGCAACGCCACCAAAGACCGTGCGTGCCATATAAAATTGCACGTAACGCAGCTCAACATCGCATGTGGTAGCCGTGCCAGCGCGCCAGTGCTGAGGAGAAAAAATGACGTATTGCAACCTGCAATCCCAACAGCATGAGTGCTGTGTTTGCCACGAAAGCTGGGCATGGACTTCTGAAACGTTGTCCCTGCTATAAAAATGCACACCATCGTTGTAAAGGGACAATTCCAATCTTTTGCGTCTCACACAAACTAATGTGGGCATATTATCACACAGGCCTGAACCACACCAAGCGCCACCACTACTGCCACACAAACTGACATGTCACGGTTTTGAACTGCGACACGTGAAACGGTTTCAACTTTTCTACACAAGCAAGGCCATATGGCCTTCATCGCGAACAACGTCGAGCGGGTGACAACGGGACACTGGGAACATATGTCACGAAAGCTAGCTTCTGCTAGCTGAAGTCCCTCTTGCTGTAGTAAGGTATGGGGGGCTGGAATCTCCAATCGCATGAAACTTCATAGTTAATTACCCACCCCTCCCCCCAGGAAAACACAACATACAAAACACAACCTGGACGCAACATACTTCCAATATTAATCCCTCCAACTAGGACGCATTATATTTTTTTATTTGTTTTTCAAAACGTTTCAACGTCTTTGATAAAATCATATAAATTCAACTGTTGTGCCCTCCTCCGTTCTCGTTTCCACTTTTTGCCCCGGTTCCCGTCTTACAGGAATATCAAAAAAACCGTGCAAACCTGGGCGGACTGCGAACCCGCTCGCTCCGCTCTCTTTCCCCACGATTGGTCTCCCCTCCGCTTGTGTTCCCCCGTGATGTTCCGCTTGTTTCCCTTCCATCCCGAACATCTGCAACGCTTCGTGTTGTGTTCCAACGGGCCAGCGAGGGTGCCACAACAACATACAACAACCAAGATCGTCAAATACGAACAAATTGTGACGAAATGGAACTGGTTCACGTAAGTTTTGTTTTTCCCTTATGCATATGCGTCCGCATGGTTTTTCATGTCTGAAATCCTTCAATGATTTTGACGTCTGCGTCTAAATTGTTTTTTTGGGACATTTTCACTACTATATAGCAACGAAAATCATCAGAAATTATAGTCTTTATGCAGCAGTTATGGCATTTTTTAATGTAGCGTCCACATAGAGTTTTGCCTTGTTTTGCAGTGATTGCATTGACTTCCTGAATGTAGTGCATCCCATGCGGTTTGCACCGAGCTTAGGTGCGCCTTTTCCAGTTTTTTCGCAATAAATAAATGAATAAATATTACTTGTTGTTTTGGCCTCTTCTGTGTTAGGGGCCATAGCTACCCAAGATCTATTTGTAGAATCCTAGGAACTATTACAGAATCCCAGAAACTATTTATAGAATCCCAGACGCTATTTACTGCATAAAACTGATACTGGCGTTTATTTGTTTCCAAACTCCTGGGCCTATTTATAAAAAAGAAAAACATAGTGAGGCCAAAGCAGTCACCAAACCATCTGTCTACAATAATGGTACGCTTATGAGTTTCGGGCCAGTGTTTTAAGTTACCCCGACTTTTGGTGGTTTATTATTGAATTGAATCCCATACTCTAAGCTTAAGACCACCAGAAACAATGGTTAGTTAATTTTAGTTTTACACATATTTTGAATATTTTTTTACATTAAGTTTTCAATCCATAGAGCATTCATGCAGTATACATACCCCTGCTACAGATACAGTACGTACCACGACGTGATTTGATGGTTCGTGTAAACAAACGATTCGATTCGATGTGTTTCACTGTGCTTGTGCATTACGCAAACCCAAATTTTCAGAAAAGACGAAATTCAGAAACCACAAGTCGGTTGAATTTGCTTACACGTGTATGAATTGAATTGAAGGAGTTGAAAGTGTAGCTATGGCTATTGACCAAGTAACTTCTGGAAATTCTGAAGTAGAACATACATATTTGATAATTATATGGATCAAAATGGTTTGGAACGGTTCCAATCTATCTTTAAAATCCTGTATGTACTTATACATCCAAGTTGGTAAATACATCAGAACGTTTGAGAACGGTTGTGATATATTCATCCCTCCCAGTTATAAATAGATCAGAACGGTTTGGAACGGTTCCGATCCATCTATCTTCAAAGTCCTGTACGCAGACAGTTTTGCAGATAGATCGGAACGGTTTGGAACGGTCCCGATCTATTTTTAATTTCGGATCTATTTGGAACTATTTGGATCTATTTTGTTTGTTCGTATAACTAGATCAGAACGGTTCGGAACGGTGCTGAACTATTTATAAACGCTGCACGTATAAATAGGTCAGAACGGTTTGGAACGATCCCGATCTATTTTTAGACTCTGTGCGTACAAATAGGTCGGAACGGTTTGGAACGGTTCCGATTATTTATGAAACCCGTACACTACAATCACTACAAAAAAATATAAATAGATCAGAACGGTTTGGAACGGGTTCGATTTATTTTTGATCTTTGCTGCCTTCTCAACTGTGTCTAAATCCAAAATCAGAAATCAAAACCAAGAACTAACCCAGCTTAGCCCAGAAAATACGAGATCCAGGATATGATATGCGGACCTATTCCTGAAAATTCCGTTATTTTTTTTGCTGAACCTGCGTGTCAACTCAACACCAAAAAAAAAAAAACAATCGGCCGTCTGTCAGGTTTGGTTGTTGGTCAGTCTTAATTTTTTTGTTGTATTTTTTGTACACTTCTGCAACCAATATCTGCTGAGTAACGGCCAAGGAAACAAAAGAAAAAAATACATTGAATGTCTAAAATCTCTCAGCCTGCAAAAGGTTCATGATTTCCGGTTCGGTGTGCGAAAGTTGGGTTTTCTAGTCAAACGGTCGGCCCGAACTTGTACCGGCAGTGCTTGACAAAGTGCGTTTTTTTTTTTGACGGTGGAATGTTTGCAGATATCCTTTCTTGGGCTGGGGTCCGCTAAGATGATCTGCAAATAGTTCTTTAGATTTTACAAATAGTTCCTGGGATTTTTTAAGCAACCCCCGCAATTTTGCCAGTCATAGCGAATAGAAACTCCAAAAAACCTGTCGCGGACAGGGCGACGACACTCGTCTCGGCAATCCGAAACCACAAAGACCGGAAAGCCTGTCACCGAGAAAGTTCTGGCGGCCATGGTGCCAGATACCCAAGTCTTAGGTTGCAAAAACGAAACTTTCGATTTCAGGGGCTGCCTTGGAATCTCGCGAGCTACAAGACATGGTGTAGTGTCAAGAAAAACCCTGCGAAAAAAAAACCCTCGTCCAGCAGACAATCACATCCAGGTGATGATGCGTGGTCACAGTCAGGCCCTTGCAAACGATCAGCAGGTATGCCACGCTTTGGTTTTGAGAATTTGTATGCCCCGCCGCACTTAGGTCATTGCGTGTCTTGGGAAATTCGCCAGTTTGTCGCGCATTTTGCTACCCAGAGAAACAGTGGAGTCTTGACCATTTTGATTTCTGGTTTTCCTTTTTCCAATACGACATGGTCACTCACCCCTGATGCTACTGTTCACATGTTGGACTCACCCGAATGTTTTCATTCAATGTTGGCTCATTTTTTGCGATGTCTGAACCGTTAGCATCTCAACTATGGAACCTCTGATCATGTGAGCTATGGTGAGTACGGACATTTACTGACTTCAATTTCGCGCCGCGGAGTTGCATTTAAACCGGGGCAAACAGTAAACTCTCAAAAAAAAAACGCGGGCCAAAAGTCTCACAGATATGACGAATGACGCAATTTGTGATAAGAGGGTGGCTGGAGGACATATAAGGTTCCTTTGCCAGCACCGGTGCAGCCGTAATCAAGTTCACCATTTGTGATAAGGTATCATACTCTTTGGAGCCTTTTGCATGCACACAGCGAACCAAAACAAACAACCATATAATGATGGATATGATATGACATGACATGATTTGACTCGACCTGACTTGATTCATGACATAGATTCAGTTGCAGTCGACATACCGTAAAACTAGCTACATTCCCCAGGACGCGGAGCGCCATTTGTTTTGGGTCTCAGATTGGGGTTTGCTTGCCTTTCTGGCACGGGTGGTGGTTTTTTGCGTTTGGGCCTACTCTTTGGGGCGGGCCTTTCCCTTCTGGAACTGGTCGTGGTGCTGGTGAGGTTTGTCCAACGCGTTGGTTTGGGCTGGGTGCTGTGTGAGCAAATTGTGTGGTGACAAGCTGTGTGTGAGCAAATTGTGTGCGATCAAGTTTTTGTGTGGACAAGTTGTGTGTGAGCAAGTTGTGTGTGGACAAGTTGTGTGTGAGTAAGTTGTGTGTTGACAAGTTGTGTGTGAGTAAGTTGTGTGCTGACAAGTTGTGCGCGAGCAAGTTGTGTGTGAACAAGTTTTGTGTGAGTAAGTTGTGTGGTGACAAGTTGTGTGGGAGTAAGTTGTGCGTGAGTAAGTTGTGTGTGAGTAAGTTGTGTGGTGACAAGTTGTGTGGCCACAAGTTGTGGGCGGCGGGGCGGGCGGGGCGGGGCGGAAGTGCACAACCAGAAACAAGAACCCCAGACAAAGATGTGGGAAAAAAAATATCGCAAAAGTTTTACATCTATACAGATGTTACACACACACAATCACACACACACACATGGCAAGTCCATTTGAAGCAGGCCGCAATCGCAGCCTCCGTCTCACGTTGGTCGGCCATTTCGGCACACGCGGCCTTTTGACGCCTTCGCATCCAGCCTCCCCTTAGAGGACTCAGCTGCTTGCCCCGCTGATGGGGAGCCGCCACTCATCAGTGACCTTGTGTCGCACACCATCTCACCCCCTTTGGCATCCCGTCTTGGCTCATCGTCCTAGGGCCTTTGAATTTTTTGTGGACTTGCCTGTAGATTTCGCCCCCAACAACCCCATAAAAACGCACGCACAAAACACATCTGGTGACAGGCCAGTATAAAAACTGTCCAAAGTTTGCGCATCGAACTTTCGCTGCGGGAAAAGAAATCCACACACAGATACCACGATTCATGGACGCATAAATACACAAAATGTATCAACATGTTACAATATTTTACATGGCGTTTCATATACGGAAATTATGTGATATAATATGATCATCGTAAATACATCGGTACATTCATGTTTTCGTTGTGTTCACCGTCCGTGTCATGTCAGAGCATTGCATAGCGCGCATACAGTCAGAGATATATACGTAGGGCATACATAGTAGAGACATATATAATCGCACACGTGCATAGATGCATGCAAAAATTCATCCCTTTAAGTTGTGCCGCGTTACATTTTATATTGCGTGACACCACACGACACTGCAATGTTGGATTTCACATTACACACACTCATCCATGCATCCAAACACACATTCACACATTCGTTACATTACAGACAAAAATGTGCTTGTATGTTGGTTACTGTACACATATTGGTTGAAACTACACGGCATTAATTACATCACATTGCATCATATTATATCGCGCTGCACCGCCTTCATAAATACAAAGAATAATGCAAACAGAGGGACATGCATTCATAGATCCGTACATGCATGCACACTTGCCTACACGCATAAATATAGTCCATTAAGTGACATGACGCTGCCACTTTTATTTTTGTTTGCATTGCAACGCACCGCTTCGATACATACATACAGATAGCCAGCCAGCCAGCCAGGCAGGCAGGCAGAGATGTCAGCATAGATGAGAGCGTAACTACAGACGACACAACTATGTACCTCAAAATTTTGATGATAACGCTGGTGCATAACAAGAACATTCAATACAGGCAGATTGGATGACAGAAAGTTAAATTAGGATTGACAAGGTGAGACAAGAGATGGATATAATGATATACAATACCAGGGAATTAAAGAAAGATAGATTGATTGATTGGTTGATTGATACATAAACATATAGACCGATAGATTAGATAAAGTAGATAGGTTAGATAGATTAGATAGGTTAGATAGATTGGATGGATTCCGTAGGTTAGACAGATTGATCAGATAAATTAGATAGGTTAGATTGATTGGTCAGTTAGATTAAATAGATAGATCACATAAATTTGACAGATTAGATAGATAGATCAGATAGTTATGAAAGATTTGATTGATCAGATAGACTAGTTAGATTGGATGGTTGGACGGTTGGATGGTTAGGTAGGTGGGTTGGTTGGTAGGTGGGTGGGTAGGCAGGCAGTCAGGCAGGCAGGCAGGCACGTAGGTAGGTAGGGATGGAAATTTCGATAAATACCTTGGGGGGTGCTGTGGCATGTTTTATTTGATGACTTGTGTTCTATATAAAACCAGTGGAACTATATATAGAGCATTTGGAGCTATATAAAAAACATGTTTGGAACCATTCTTTGAAATAAACAGTGCCATACTTGATTAACTGGAATCCAAACATTTTCACGAAGTAATTGATAGTAATTGAAAGCCATAAAATGCATATATTGTGAAGAAGTAGCAAATCAATGAAGACTGCAACGTCATATCCAAACGAAATGTCTTACATTATTGGTTATGATTCGATCATCTGTTTCCCAACAGTGCTGTGCGACCACTGAGTAACACCGCTATTGCAGGGCAATGTAAGCATATATTTTGCATTGACGTGCCGTTAGATCCGGAGAAGATCATGCGCCGTTGCAAATTTTCACCCGTGAGAATTTTCAATCCGGGACTTTCCATCCGTTCAAATCTGTATGGAGCTGTCCGGTTTTCGCGTTTTTGTACGTCCGTGCCCATTTTCGCATTTTCCTTGCCGTTTTCCCGTCTTCGCGTTTTCCTTCCCGTTTTCGCATTTGCGCGTTTTCGCGCAGAAATCTCGTGCACCACCAGGACTGAGACACAATTCTCGGACGGTTGTTGAAGTTTGTCCGTTACAATCCTATGAAAGATTTCTTGGATAAATTTGAGAACGCTTATACAAGGGGTTAGGGTGAGGGTGGCAAATTTGAGAACACTTCGATGTCAATTTTCACAGGTAGCTGTTTTGCTTGCGGTATAAGTTTGCCCTTGTGTTTTATTATTGCGCAAGTTCCAAAACAGAAAAAAACACATGGAACCCAGTTCTTCCAAATTGATGCTGCT
>Ga0126342_10010366_pt1 | contig 16675 bp, 6 predicted proteins | sample Cyp1metagenome_FD_92528 | JGI IMG/M metagenome (GOLD analysis project Ga0126342, IMG submission 92528) | Coral microbial communities from Lord Howe Island, Old Settlement Bay, Australia - Cyphastrea 1 metagenome | ecosystem: Host-associated > Invertebrates > Cnidaria > Coral ... | reverse complement strand
TCAGCAAGATCCATGACGATCCATGGCACAACACGGTGAACGAAACGCTCTACGATCAGCAGGGCACGGCCGCACCTGCTGGTAGGTGTAGAGCCCACGGCTTGTTCCAAACCACCAACCAGATTATTATTAGCTATATTATTTCTATACATGGACTTGATTAAATCTAGTTGTTTTGGCACCCAACCGTTGAGTACAATGAACCACAAGTGCCCACCAGTTGTAAGTTGCTGTGTAAATTCCGTTCACTAGAGACATATCTACCACTGCCATCGTTAAGCTAGGCAAATACACCAACTTAAAAATTTTTCAGAGGCTCCATCTTGTATGGTGCTGAAGAACTCGAAGAGCTGGAACTGTCCCAAAAGATTTGGCTGGGACACTCAAGAGCTAAAGATTTACTTTTTTTCACCCCTTGCGGCTATCATTTACATTCATTTACCAAGAAAAAAGTTGGAACAACCCTGATAGCCACTGATCAACTGGCCCTTGAAAACTCTTTGTCAATTGGGGATCGCCCATATTCAACATAGAAAAGATATATGGGGTTTCCATAAATAGCCAAATGGATGGAAAACCCCAAACAAAAATTAATGATTTGTGGGTACCCATATTTTTTGGAAGCCCCCATATTCCAACTCCAAAACACAAGGTTTTTCATGTCTCCAACGGATCCAAGACCATCAACCAACCTCAAGCGTCTCGGACCAATTGGCCTTGATCTCGTGTCCATCACTACGGAACTTCTGCACTGCAGTGGCCCATTTTCCCTCCTGGGAATTGGGACCGAAAAAAAATCCACGGGAAAGTTAAAGTTTTTTTGACCCTCAACACAAATGGGCTATGGGATGAAATGGGAGTTTCCATACATGGGGTACCCCAAAATGGATGAATTATAATGGAAAATCCTACGAAAATGGATGATTTCGGGGTACCCCCATTTTAGGAAACCTGCAAGTAACTCCTGCAACCTGTGGTGTTTTTTATCACTTCAATACTTCAATGATGTTTTCTGAGGCAGTTACAACTGTTAAGTGCTGCCTTGGTATAGCTGTGGGGATACGTCTCGGCACCTGAAAGCTTCAGCAAAAAAAGGGACTCCGAATCAACCAAAAACGGCCGCAGTCACAACAGTCATGGTCCAACAAAATGGTTCATACTGTGGATGTTTGCGAAATCAAAAAAACATCAAAAGGATCGTTGAAACATGTTGAACCCCTATAAATAATAGGATGTTTACCATTTCTCAACTGGTGCAGGTTTTTTTCCCATAGCATGCTTACAAATAGGTTCGAGTTGCTCCATGCATAGCTGGCCTTGAATCTCCCTTACATAGTCATATTTAATTTTTACGATCTCTCCAAGCCTAACCTGTACAGCGCATCAGCGGCAGGACACAACTAATGGCAGCCATTTTTGCTTTTTGCAGTTCGGCAGGGGGTTCAACTGACACAGGACCAACCCTACGAGCCTACATGATCCTACATGATCCTACATGGAGGTTTCCAAAAAGAGGGTTACCCCTAGCTATCATCCATTTTCGTAGGATTTTCCAGTATAAACTATCTATTTTTGGGTACCTGGATTTTAGGAAACCCCTACATGTTGCTTGGGCTTTTGCAGTGTCCTCATCTTTGCTTGGTCGGGATTGACTGGTCTTAAAACGTCCAAAACCACACTGGTTGGCAGTTTCAACCCCATGAAACATATTACTCTTGTGGATTGCCATCCCGTTTCCAGGGGCAAACATAAGGATGTAGTATGGATTTCAAGTCGCCAAGCAGTCAATATCCCATTCACATCCACTATTTGTTGGTTAATACTGTTTAATACTGGCTAATATTGTATTTTGAATAATGGATATGAATAAACATATCGTATTATGATGAATAGCCATATGGTTAGCCATTATTCGTATCTATGGTTAATATTGATGACAATGACATCATTTATTTTTCAGGATAGCTATGGTTGAACATATTTATGTATCTATGAAATCAATATTAGTATCTATGGTTAATATTGGCTATGGTTACCATCTGGTTATTTGACATAGCCATGGAAAATCCCTTATAAATGGAAGTTTCAAGCTGGGAAAATAATCTATTTCTAAGGGCCATTTTCCATGGCTATGTTAAATAACCAGAGGGTATTATTCATTATCTCCCCTATAAATCCCTATAAATCCCTATAAATCTTTATAAATCCCTAAACATCCCTATAAATACCATAGCTATCTATTAACCATATCCTATACCAAATCTATCAACCATAGCTTTTGATGAAATCCTCTATAAATCCCTATAACTCCCTATAAATCCCCTATAAATCCTTAATAAATCCTCTATAAATCCGTAATAAATCCCTATATCCCCTATAAATCCATAGCCATGCTATTTTGGGACCAGCAGAAACAAAAAACAACCCGGCCGTGTTTTTCTTCGCAAAATCCTCCTGAGTTGGACCGCTCGGAAGCGATCGATGCCGCCGCTTGTCACGGTTGTCACGGTTGTCACGGGGCTGGGGCGGCCTCGAGACGGTTTAGCCACCATAAAGGTCCATCATAGCATTGCCAATCTTAGATGCCCTGCAAAAAATGAAAAATTCTTTGCTGGTGAACGTAGATATTCCCATTGATACCAAAAGACTAGTCAGGATTAGTTTGTATCCATCTAAGATTGACCTAGATTTTAGTGGTACCCTCTGGTAAACATACAAACAACTATGGAAAGATCCACTATTTTTCATGGGAACACTCACTATTTCGACTGGGCTATTTTCAATAGCTATGTTAAATTACCAGAGGGTATAGTGGTATGCAACTTATATATGGATATATATCGGGTTGGTGGTTGAGCCACATCTTGAAACATCGTCAATGGGAAGGATGACATCCCATATATGAAATGGAAAATACAATTCATGTTTGAAACCACCGACTATATATATACATATGGTATGTACCTCCAATCAATCATCAATCGGTTCCAGTGGCCATTGATTTTGGGGATGAATCATCCAAGGCTTTTCTTGGTACCACTGGTTTGGGTACAAACAAATGGTCGGATGCGGGCCCCGAGAAACCGGGCCACCGGGCAGCCGGGCCCCCTTACTGGCGTTGATACGCCCCTATTTTGATGCGCCCCAATGTGCTGAGAATCACAAGTACATAGAGGTACCCTATTGATTGACCATCTGGTTATGACTAACATAGCCATGGAACATCACCAGTTTTAATAGGTAAACCATCTATAAATGGGCCATTTTCCATATTTTCCATGGCTATGTTAGTCATAACCAAAGGGTACACTGGTATTCAAACATGAAATGGACCCCTATTTAGGATGTTTTTTTTCCACGTAATATGGCATATTTTACTTGGACACCACTCCATAACCAAATGGTCACCATAGCGAGAATTTAGTTGGAAACTTCATGATCTGAATACCCTGGAGAACACCAAAATAGTGTCGCCACCAAAAAAATGTTCCAAATGAAGCAATCACGCCCAAGTATATCAAGTATCAACCATTGCTGGTAAGAATCATGAATGATGTAGATGAAAAAAATAACGTAAACCACAAATTGGGGATGGATGTATAATAAATAATAAATATATACCCAAATATTTATACAATGTTCTTTCCCGTAGACCCCTTTTTTTGCCAAGAAAGTCTGGGGAATAGGACTATGAAAATTGCTATTCCCTCTGCCTTGGGTCTTAATCTGTAGTCTCTGCTGAGGTTTTTGTTTCCACCAACAACCAGCGGGTTACTTCCAACAGTCCTTCATAAATGAGAGTTACGACTAGATACATCGCAAGGATGTGAATTTGTAACATAGCAAACCATGCATAAAAACATGTGTATATATATATATGTATACAAATTGCCAATCTTAGATCCTGCAAAAAATGAAAAATTCTTTGCTGGTGAACGTAGATATTCCCATTGATACCAAAAGACTAGTCAGGATTAGTTTGCATCCACCTAAGACTGACCTAAATAAAAAACCACGGAAAGATCCACTATTTTATAGCTGGGTAAATCCACTATTTCGACTGGGCCATGGCTTCAATAGCTTTTTGTATGTTTAAAAGTGGATTCTGATGCAACCATAGGTTTCACATGGCTTGTTTCCATAGCTTGCTATTCAACCACAACACTCGACTCGCTCGACTCGCTCGACTTGCTTCACCGCTTCACCGTGCCTTGGAGTGGACAAAGGGAAGAGCTCCTGGAGCATATTGAAGACATGGTCAATGGTTAATTTATGTATGGTTAAAATTTATGATATATGATTTATTATGGTAACTATGGTTATATATGTGTATGGTTAACATATTGAGGTCATACATAGTTATCTTAGATAGCCTCTGGTAAATTAACATGACGACCCTGGCAAATAGGGGTTGGAAGATTAGTTTCCATTAAAAACAAGGCTATTTTCAGGGCCTATGTTAATTTATCAGAGGGTACCCTGCATCTATTTTTCAGAGCTGGTGAATATATATATATGTATATATATATATACTATATACACTGTATATATCTTATTATCTTATATGATATCAGTATGCCCATTTGTGGCAAGAGACCAGCTTTGCCTAGCTTCCAAGGTTCCAGGAGTCAGGCAGCGGTTCCGTTGGATCTATTTTGAATGGTGGAAGCAAAACAACTAGGAGTCATTGGGGAGAAAATGCTCAGGTAAAAATCGCTATGGAAATATCATGCATTTCAAAGCAGCAAGATTTGCTGGTACCCCTGTTTTTCTGGTTATGGTCTCCTTATGATGATCGTATTTCGAAAGACCTAAAATTATTTGGAGTTTACACACCTCAATTCTTACATATTAACATCAAATCCCACTTGTAGAGGGTCTGCAGGATGATGTTCCTATTGGATATGATCAATACGGGCTCCACGTCATTTCTAGAATATTGTATCTTGACATACTATGTATGCATATATATATATATACATATGGGATCTTACAATGGGGGATCATCAAAATCATAGCTTTCACTACTAATGGTCTACTGACTTGGATGATTTGGAGCTACCCCTACGTTAGGACACCTCCATATAATCAATGATGTATATGTATGTATATATATTTATAGATTGCATGTATTCAAGAAGGAAGGGCCTAATCTTCTACAATATGTATTTGTATCATATAGCAAACATATGAAATGATAGGAGCATGTAGAAAATCATATGCAAAATCTATAGTCAATTTGATTATAGTAATATGTATGTATATATATATACATAATGTGGGTAAAACAAAAATAAACCAATCCCCAAATCACCATTTTCACAGGTGGTATGGTTACCATTCCCAGTCATGGGTGGTTCATGGCATTGTTTTAACCACAGTATACCATACCATATCATATATCATAGCAAATACTACTATATGTATGTGATATATATATACACATATATGCTACATCATGTATGTATAAATATATATATATACATATTATATAATACTACTACTGCTGGGTTGTCATGAATTGGGATACCCCAATAGCTGGATGGTTTATAAGGGAAGATCCCTAACAAAAATGGATGATAACTAGGGGTACCCCTATTTTAGGAAACCACCATAAATGTTTGAAACCACCAATCAGTTTCATTGGCTATATATGGCTTATATATATATATTCATGTTTATCCATTTTTGTTGGTGAAACATCCAAAATCATATGGCTTATATAACACTACTACTGCTATATATATATATATATATATCTGCTATATATCTCCTACAATGTGGGACCCCCCCAGATAGCTAAGTTGGTTTATAACTTCAATAACTAGACCTTTATGATACTTATGAGTATAGTTAATCGGGTTTATAAACCAACTTAGGGGGCCCTACATTGTATGTATATATATTTATACATATTATTCTAACTCATGCATAGACTATAGTTATATTATGTTATATCTACCATAAATCATAGAACTCAGCCACTTATAGTTATATCCCCAATACTACTACTGCTATATATATCCTCTATATCTCCTACAATGTGAAGACCCCCAGTTATAAGTTGGTTTGTGAACCCCATTAACTATAGTGAAATTGGAGTTATTTGCACCAACTTAGCTATCGGACGGGCACCACCTTGTATATATAACCAAAAGAATCATTGGCTAATGGATGATTATTTTTAAATGGGTAATGGATGATAACATACCTACCCATTATATATCATCCATTGTATTTTTGCCATATATATCCATTGGATAACATGGATACCCTCTGGTAAACTAACATAGCCATGGAAAATCACCATGCTATTAATGGGAAAATCCACGTTTTTTCAATGGCCATGTTCAATAGCTATGTTAGCTTACCAGAGGGTACATTGCAGGATATATCTCATCTCCAACTGACGCGGATTCCGCCTGGAAAGTATCTGAAGATGCCACCTGCGCGGAGCAACTTTTCACGTGCTGACAAGGTGTATATCTTATTCAAGATAAATTATCTATAACATTATACAAATATATATATATGTTAACATGCTAGATAAAATGTTTAAAACCATATCCAGATAATCTTTTTTGTTTTAACACCCGAATCAGAAAGACATTCGTATCAACGGTAGAAGATTTTTGTCAAAATCAATGTATAAATAAATTTTGCAACAATTCAACGTTGGTTTGTTTGATTAAAACTGCCGGATTTATATAGATTTATGGTGAATATATATATATATTATATATATACACAATATGTATATAAATATATATATATATACACAATATGTATGTATATATATATGTGTGTGTACATTGTATACATAATAGTATATACATAGGTATGTATTTGTAATTCAAAAACTGACATTTTTTTTTGGGTCAATCCTATCATTCGATGTCGCCTTTTCTATGTCGCTGCACCACTGACATTGACCTGGAGAGCCCATCCAAAATTAAATCGTCCCCCAGTCATCTGCATTTTTATAGGTGCTTTGGAAACCAAAGCAAATTTCTTTTGGATGGTTTATAAAAAAAAAGTTTTAAGCTCATTACTCGATATTTTGGATCACTGGGTATGTTTGACAATAACACAGAATGATGAAATTGAGTATGGCTCATTATAAACGGTTCACCACATTCATCACCCCAGGTAATTCAAGAACACATCTCTTTAAAGCCATCCTCTACAAGATTGTGCCCCCAACGTTGATCGGTTTATAACTAAAGTAGCTAGGGTTTATGGTGATTATTACTATATTTAGATGGTAATGAACTAATTTATAGCTGGTTGGTGGTTTCAACCCCTCTGAACAATATTAGTCAATGGGAAGGATTATCTCATATATTATGGAAAATAAAACATGTTCCAAACCACCAACCAGATAGTTAGGGAGCACCACTCTGTCTGAACCACGAGTGATGCACAATCTTCGAACCATTTGGGACCGCAAATCTTCAACCTCCGGAGTCACCCGAACACGCCTGAATGGAACTTGATATTTTTCGTTGAAAATCCTGCAAGCACGGACCCTCCTGTTTACGATAGCTAAGTTGGTTTATAAGTCCAATAACTAGTGTTTTTGCGGGAGATACAATTATAGTAGCTACAGTTCGTGGGATTTGTAAACCAACTTATGACTAAAGGGGCCCTACTTTGGGGCGAAAAAGGTCCAACAAATTTCTGGCGATTTCGCATGTCCCGGCGTTTGTTGACACGTCATCCATCCCACAGTGGGAATCCTGATGGGTTTATAAAAGCTTAATGGATGGATGACCATCAATATTTGTACACATTCCAACTAACTTGACCATGGCTTATCTCATTCTCCTGATTGACAACTGACCATATGGCTCAAACACATTGTTCCAAAGCAGCTGGTAGAAAATTCCTCTGTTAATCTTCCAATTTTCATGGCCACGTATTGATGCATCCCTGCATCCATATGTTTCATGCGTGGCCATCATCACTGCCAAAATCACCACCAAGAATCTGCTTAAATCCTGACTTTGCATGCTTCAATCATGTCAAATCTCTATGTTTACCCCTTAACATCATTCAACATCCCTATGTTAAATGGTATCAAGATATCAAGACCATGACACCAATAGGGTCAAGAACTAGGTGGAGAAAACTTGGCGCAACTTTTACACCCACTCCACTCATCGCTTCCGACATGAATAAAGCATTTAATGGATGAATTTCCCATGAACAAACCTCCATTGATATAGGATTTTCCAGGCCATGTAGCTGATTACCACAGAGTAAATCCATTAGTATCCTATTGTTATCCCATGTCTATCACTGGCAAAACATATCACACGGTATAGATTTAGATGATACAGCTTAACACTTGGAATGATATCCTATGATTATCCCCTTATTATCCCTATGTTTATCCCTATTACCCTCTGGCTATGGGCAATCACCATTTAGTTCGTGAGTTTTCCCATGAACAATGGTGGATCTTTCCATAGTTTTATGTAAACGTTTACCAGAGGCTATCCCATGTTTATCCCTATTAAACCAAACAAAACCATAGGATCAAAGTCTAATTTCGGGCATCCTGACGAATAACCCCCTCCTGTCCTCACTGAAGACCTGCGACCCGTCGGGTGATCGGGTCGCAATGATGGTGCCATGGGATGTTGGAAACATCCCAAGCTGAAACTGCCCAGTCAGTCAGTCCGGTGCATTCCAGACTTTTCGTTGATCTTCTAGACTTTTTCAGATGTTTGAAAAGGGATTTTTAGTCGGAAAACTCCAAGATTTCATGGTACACGCTTGTGATATCCAAAGAAATGGTAAAACTCTGGACAGCAACAGCCAAAAAGATGAAAAGGTCACATCCTAGCAAAACATGGTAAATTAGTGTTCCATCTATCCATCTATCCGTCTATCCATCTATCCATCCATCCATATATCCATCTCTGTACCTATCTATCTATCTATCCATCCATCCATCTATCTATATAATTACATGTTTACCGCAATATTAGTCAGCAAAACTGCGCAACATTGATCAAAATTCACAGCCCCTCCTGCCTGAGTAGCCACCGACTGCGCCGTCAAGACTGAACGAAAGGCCCTCACAAAGGATGACGTGTGGCGAGGACGGCCCTATTTGGAATATAACGTTGGTGAATATAGCTGTTAATATTATTGCCAATCTTAGATACCCTGCACAAAAAGACAACTTCTTTGCTGGTGAACGTAGATATTCCCATTGATACCAAAAGACTAGTCAGGATTAAAGTATCCATCTAAGATTGACCTAGTATAGTGTTAATACACTCAAATTAGTGGAACTGTAGCTGCAGTAGCCCTAGGAAGGGTTCAACCGTGAAAGTTTCTGTGTGCTTCACAACTACCATGGGAACTGGCTGGCTCAACCGCCAGGACACACACTCCCCGTGACACATTTGGACGGACCTGCGAGTTTGACCCTCGAAGACCGCCAAATTGTAGAGGGCCGCCAATCCGATAAGACCCAGCAGCCTCGGTGAAGCGAAGACAAAATGCTTCAGCCATGGAATGCCATGGGGTCACCGGGTCACCGTTGATCTACTGAACTTGAAACCGGTCATTGCACGACAGAGAGCGTTACAAGGATTCGCAGAACATGAGTTTGTTTAAAGAGAAAAGATGCAGCAAGTGTCAGGAAACCCAAATGTTTGGGGTCAAGAAAGTAACCTGTACACCAATCCATTGAAAAACATACAACACATGGGATTAAAGAACTAACAATGTCTAGGGAAAAAACCCATTAAATCCTATTAATACGTATTGTGCATTAATACAATTTCAATTTGTCAAGATGGAACCCGAATAAAACCACCAACCAGATCCTGACCGGTCCCCATCGTTTTTTTGAACCTGCTTAGACTCCAGCCTCAAACCTTGCCGATCAAACCTTCCCAGTTTGGTCTCTCCATATGTTGGGTCGAAATCAAAACGACATCTGGACTTTGTTTTTGTATGTGTGTTATGACCTTCATGACCTTCCCATTAGCTGCAGAATGGAAAAAATGGTATGCGTGTTTTTCTGGTTGGTGGTTTGAACCTACTCTGAAAAATATGAGTTCATGAACGTCACTTGGGATGATGACATTCCATTCCCAATATGATGGGAAAGTCAATCGAAATTCCATGGTTCCAGTCACCGCCTAAACCAGTGATTACTAACCATCATGGAACCATCATGGAACCATCATTAACCATCATTAACCATCATTAACCATCATTAACCATCATTATCCCATACTAAACCAATGTTCCAGTCACCACCAAGCAGTTTTGTTCTACTCATGTTGATCCACTTCGTGAACCACCAAGCGACAGCGGGTCCATCATATCCCCGGAGATGTAGGACTCAGTCACGGCGCAGAAGGAATTCCATGGAAATCTCCATGCGGAATGGGGGAAAACCTTGGAACTTGGAACATCATCTGGAAATAGCTAGTTTTCCATGGTTAATTTTCCATGGTCAAGTTAGATTACCAAACTGGGTGAGGATCAGTAACCATCAGTACCCAGTACTGAGATTTCTAGACCAAGCTGATGAATCGTGATGTTCACCCCCCATGGGAATCATTCGTCTGCCAGATCAGGATTTGTTCGACGAAGTCTTGAACATGATCTGCGGATTAAAAATCGATGTATTACCCTAACTAATTCAACATGGCTTGCTGAACAATCCCTGTTTGATCTGCTGATTTTCACCCTTTGAACCTCCATTAAAAAAAACTTCCATTTATAGCTGGTTGGTGGTTTGAACCTACTCTGAAAAATCATGGTTACGTGAAAGTCACTTGGGATGATGACATTCCATTCCCAACTGTTTCTGGAACGTCAATCCAAATCCATGGTTCCAGTCACCACCAACCAGTGATTACTAACCATCATTAAACATCATTAACCATGATTTCAGTTGAGATTTCCCATGATTTCCCATGATTTTCTGATGTCCAAACCACTGAAGGGACCAAATTTCCCATGATTTCCCATGGGGTCCGTTGAATCGGCTGAGGAGCAGCGAAGACGCTTCCGATGACGCCCAGCGTCAAAACCACTAGGGCCACAAAGAAGCGCAGGGGGAGAAACGTGAAACTGCAGACCACCTGATGCGAACACGAGCGAAATTTTCATAGGATCTGGGTAAATTATAGATAATGCCATTAATGCTGGTTGGTGGTTTGAAGCCCTCTGAAAAATATGAAAGTCAGTTGGGATGATGACATTCCCAATATATGGAAAAATCAAAGTCATGTTCCAAAACAGCTCCCAGGTTATATGTCACTAACCTGAAATAATGGTTATTTTGGTTATTTTAAGGGATAATTCCCCTATAAAAACCACGGATTCCAGGCGGAGAACGACGGCTTCGGTCGTTTTATGAAATTCATCCAGATTGGATGATCAAGAATTACCACCAGGTCGTTGCTAACCAGCAAACGCCCTAGAAACCAGTGATTTTTCATGGTTATATCATTTTTATGGGATTATCATTCATAAAATTTTAGGGTGACTTGTTGACTTATAACGGCCATAATTAATTGTATGTGTAATAAGGTGGTAATTGAATTTTCATTTCCATGGGATTTACTATGGGATTATCATGGGATTGTAATGATAATCCCATATCTGCTCTTTACCGGAATGTGGGATTTACGTGCAATAAACATCTGGCAAATTTACCGGCATTGAACCAGGATATTATTACCATCAACATGTTCGGTTTTCACGATCGAACCATGGGATTCTCATGGGAAAATAGATGGGTTTATATACTTTGAGTAGACTAATATGGGTATGTCTGAAAATGGGGTTATTTTCCCAATGAAATAGCCATTTAAAAAGTAGGGATAATGATCAGCAAAACCATTGAATGTAGGGGTACACTATCTTCAGACAAACCCATATGGAGGTAGTATACAGCATTATACAATAACGATAACGTTATCATGATTTTTTTCCCCATCGGGGTTGAAACTAATATATATACAGCGCGTGTCAGCTGTGCTTCTACATGTCTCATGCATTGCCAGCATTGTGCTCTGCAAAGCTTGTATGAATCGTTCCAAAAGATCTGATATAATGTGGGTAAAACAATAATAAACAAGCACCCAAATCACCATCAATAGGTGGTATAAACTATTCCAAAATGGGTGGTTTATTTTGTTCTAACCACATTGGTGACATCTGTTTATGTTTTCAGAACGGTACCTTGGCCATGACGGTGATTTTGGCATGTTGCCCTTGCCGTGAATTATTCATATATATATATATATCTGGTTGGTGGTTTCACACCCTCTTAAAACATATTAGGGGATGATTCTTCTCAATATATGGAAAAAAACCTTCCAAACCACCAACCACATATATATATATATACTGTATATATATATATATGTATAATCAGAGTTGCTCCACACACCGGTACTCGGGGTGAAATTTGGGTTATATCTAAAGGAGAAAGGTACAATGACCCAATTCCCCCAATTCAGTGGCGCCCTGATTCACTTTGTTGGAGCAACCCTGAAGATGCCCTGGCTGTTGAGAGATGGAGACGCCAAGACACCAGCAGTTTGGCAATGGTTCCTCGCGCTGCTTGACCCATATGTCCTCAGCTTTTTTCGCTGACGGTCATCGCCGCGAAAGTTTCGGATGGACACATCCAAAAGGGAACGCATATCATGTGGAAAACCCAATAATCAAACATGGCTAGCTGGGAAATCCATGAGTCCCCTGTAAAAGTATTGAAGGGAACGTCATCTGCAAATGAGGTCACACTGCCTGCAACTAGCCCGCGCCATTTGCCGGTTTTATGGCCTCAGCATCTTGGCATGACTGGCCTGTTCATTGGTATTCGCATGGCTTTAGTATCGTTTTCATGCATTTACAGTGGTGGACATGTTACTTTGTTCTTCACATGTTTCAAAAGATGTTTTTCTTGATGTTGGACATTTCAAGAGAAAGTGAAGAGCGTAGCATCAAGAGCGTGCTGCAAGTTCCAAGAGAAAGCAAAGAGCGTAGCATCAAGAGCATATTTAGAATTACAAGATACAACTTCAGAGCTTAGCATCCCAAACGTGGCATCAAAAGAGCCCGGTGCCAGAACGTTATTAGCCCTCCCCCACCCCGCCACCCGAACCCCCTCCCCAATCCCCGCACCTCCCACCACCCTCCCGCCCCAACAAAAATATGGTCACTCGTTGACAGTGTTGTGAAATGTGCACAACATTTTTGAAACGTGCGCAACATCTTGCAAAGTGCATAACATCTCTGAAACTTGCATCTGTGACATGTGTGAGAAATTAAGAAGGAGAATGGGAATGGGAATGCATGTGTAAAATGAAACAAACATGTTATGCAGCATGTTACAGGATGCAAAAAAGAGCGAACCACATGGGGTCTTTAGAGGCGGTGTGAGCATAAAAAAGGTCAAAACGTTGATAATGACCGGGACGGCTCATTTGCCAACGGACCACTTGACCCTCAATTCTGCGCCACTTTTGTCTCTGACGCGCCAGCTGCCCCACAGCCTTCCAGAGACAACCTTGTTGTTCTTTCTCCATCGAATCTTAAGCAAAGTTCTTATGACATAGCATCAAGTAATGCATATATACATAACGCAGCTTGAAGTTGGAGTAGAAGTACAAGAGAAGTTCTTATGAAATAGCATCAAGTAATATATATATATATATCTAGTGTGTGTATATGTATATATATATATATTTGTAACGTGGAGTGAAGTTGAACAGAATTTCTCGTGACGTAACATCAAGGAGGTGTGCAAGTGCCAGGACCTTAGTGCCCCAACCCATCCGAAAGATAAACCACAAGAAACATAGAAGGGAACGTAGAAAAAAAATCAAGGGAAGAATCCATCAAAGCCAGGCCTGTTAGGGTCGCTGCCGGAAGTAATTTTAACTGTCATTGTACAATGCAAATGACATGTAGGTGGAAACATGAAAAACATCACCAGTCGCAAACAAAGTCTCCAGCATAAACAATTACCATGTCTGCAATGTGAGGCCCCCAAGATATAAGTTGGTTTAGATTCGCCCCAGTAACTAGTTCGTTGTAAATACCATAAACCATAGTTATTGGAGTTATTTGCACCAACTGAACGCTATCCAACGGGGGCCTCACATTGTGGGGATGGTGACTCCACGATGGCGACTCTAAGGATGTTCTATGAACTTGGCTTTACCACATTACAGCGGTGCAGAAAATCCGGGCTTGACCGGTAACCCATGAAATTTCTCAGCTGATCATCGTGGATCTTTCGGAGAACGGTAACCTGTAGATCGGTGCCAACGAACTCCACTGCCGGGAGGTGTTTTTCGCAGCGCCCTGCAAAACTTATCGCTGGAAAAATCGCCGCACATCGTCTGCTTTGTGCTTTCTGTTATGATGAAAGTACGAAAAATATATTGCAGACAGCCGACCGGCAAAACAGATTCTCACACAAACACACATCTGTATATAATATATATATATATACACGATTCTATAATGAATTAATCAAGGGGCTGTCCAGTCAACCCCTCACCATCTCCCCCATTGCGCCAAAGATCTGCCATCGATGATGACCACCGGCCGGGTCAGTAGCAGTGCCAAATCGGCACAGACCAGCAATGCCCAGAGCGTCTCTGGAAACACCTCGGCCACTCAAAGCAAGTCACGATAGGCATCAGGTATATAGATGTATATAGTGTCTATGTTCATGTCTATTATGTTTATCTACCTATCTAATCTAATTATCTAATTATCTAATTATCTAATTATCTATCTATCTATCTATCTATCTATCTATCTGCGCATATTTATACCACATGATAAATTATAATATACATGTATGTATAACATGATAAATATATGTATATATGTCGCATGATTATACAAACACATTAAACTTATGATTATATACATATACATATATGTCTCAAAGGCTATCACATATTATGCATATATACTATATAGTGCTATATTGCTATATAATTATATATATATATATATATATGTATATTCTGTATACGTATTCACTAAAATGCCCAATGTTGAAACTTTGTATCCCCATAAGTCATAAGCATCAACCACTAGGGCCCAAACACCATCAAACATTGCGACATGTTCCCCATGAATCCACGAAAAATGGAGCTGGCAAAATGGGAAAATCCCCTGTAACTCTGGGAATATCATAGCATATATAATGGCTGGTTTGTGGTATACCTACCCCTCTGAAAAATCATGGTTATGTTCGTCAGTTGGGATGATTATTCCATTCCCAATATGATGGGAAAGTCAATCCAAATTCCATGGTTCCAGTCACCACCAACCAGTGATTACTAACCATCATTAACCATCATTAACCATCATTGTCCCATACTAAACCAATGTTCCAAACCACCAACCAGATGGCATTTCACGGCATATTAATCATTCTGAAACTAATTGGGGGTTAAAAACATGGGCAAATCATTGAACTTTCTATGGCTGGTGTTTTCCAGGAGCCATGTTTGAGGACAGCTGACGGTACTTGGATAATTGCAATATTCAATATCTGGTTGGTGGTTTCAACCCCTCTGAAAAATATTAGTCAGTTGGGATGATGACATTCCCAATATATGGAAAGTCATAAAATTCATGTTCCAAAGCACCAACCAGATATTCAGCACATCTCAGTGCTAAAATAATATGCAGAACACAACACTTGATACTTTGATAAGTGGGATTTCAGCAAGGAAAAGTGAAATAGGTGGTCCAAGCTGTGGCAAACATTTTTTCCCCCTGGGGGTCATAGACATGATCACCTCATCAATGAAACATGATGATACATGATGTGTATATGGATCAAAGATCATCAAGCATAATGATTCGTAGTGCCTGTGAAAAAATGATTCAGCTGCTTTCCTGGTTGGTGGTATACCTACCCCTCTGAAACATATGAAAATCAGTCAGATTGGATCATCATCCCAACTATTGGGGAAAATAAAATTCATGTTCCAGTCACCACCAACCAGTTTCCTATTCCGGGGAGCTCCAGGACTCTGAAGCCCCAACACGGGATGATCTCGCTGAGGGGACTGTTTCGATCAGCAATACGTTGGGGTTTCCATTAAAATTAAAGGACCGGATAACCCCACAAGTCAACTTCTTCCAATACTGAGCTTCAAAAGTTCTAGCGGGGACGGGAAAGGAAGGAAAGACAAAGGAGGTGGTGAAAGACTGTGTGTGAAAGAATGTGAAAAGATAGTATGCATGTACGTACGTACGTACGTACGTACGTACGTATGTATGTATGTATGTATGATTATGTATGTATGATTATGTATGTATGATTATGTATGCATGAGTATGTATGTATGATTATGTATGCATGAGTATGTATGTATGTATGTATGTATGTATGTATGTATGTATGTATGTATGTGTATGTGTGTGACAAAGTTGCGCGTGAAAGATGGTGCGTGTGAAAGTGACGTGAGCGCGCGAGATTGTGCCACGCCTGCCACGCAAAACGCAGGTGGATGTGAGCTTGTGCCACGCCTGCCACGCAAAATGCCGCGGCGTCACGGGCGTCACGGGCGACCAAACCAAGTCCAAGCGCGCCACTGAGTGCCATGAGTGCCACGCCTGCCACGCAAAACGAAGGTGGATGTGAGCTTGTGCC
>Ga0126342_10010365_pt1 | contig 16675 bp, 13 predicted proteins | sample Cyp1metagenome_FD_92528 | JGI IMG/M metagenome (GOLD analysis project Ga0126342, IMG submission 92528) | Coral microbial communities from Lord Howe Island, Old Settlement Bay, Australia - Cyphastrea 1 metagenome | ecosystem: Host-associated > Invertebrates > Cnidaria > Coral ... | reverse complement strand
GATTCCAAAAAAAGGCTACCAAATCCTGGAAACCAACATCTCACCTTGTCCAATCTTTGCTCTTGAAGCTTGGAGGGAAAACCTGAAAATAACATCTGTATCCGCTAACCTTGATAGATGAATCTCTCTAAACAGACTGGCATTAAAGTTGTGCAAAAATTGTTTTCTTGGGAAGTTAGTTGTGACATGTTTGTCAACTTTATCTCTGTAGAGAACCTTTCAAAGTGGCCAGCTTATCTGCGGCATGCGGGAGAAGAAAAAACGATGGCTAAAATCCAGGAGGTCCATGGTTTCATAAGATTCACAGATAAAACATGTATGTCCTAAATATTCACAACATTCCCAAAATATTTTGAGGGGCCTGACCTTTGATCATTTTTGAGCGTCCAAAATGCTCCAAAGTATGGGTACCCTTGTCCAAGTTGAGTGTTAGCAAAAATGTTTGGTTACGAATGCTAGACTCAGGCCCCTAGATTTTATCCATTCAGAAATGCTCAAAAGGGGTATGGGGGGGTCAGGCCCGTCTGGAAAACAGCCAGTGGGGTCTACTATTTCAGGGGTTGGACCCCCCCTAGGAGCAAGCAAGGGGTATAATGTACGACTTCACTTTCTCATCGTTTTTTGCTGTTTCTCATTAAATTGGGATAGCCCATTCCACCATATCCATATTGTCCCTATTAATGACCTATGACCATCTGATGATTTTGGGGTTCCCGCTGGTTGGCTCGGAGTATCTTGGAGTACTCTCGCGCCACCAGGATGGCTGAGAGTTTGAAAACGGGCGACATGGTGGAACGACACATGCGTGATGGTGATATCGTCCTCTTCAACCGCCAGCCGCACCTTGCCATAGGTGGCACCGCGGCGGTCCTGGCATGGAAGATGGATAGTGCTTGGGGACCACCCCTTGGAAAGTGTGACTTCAGTCGAGTTTGAGCCAAGATGATGAGAAAGCGTTGGGATGGTGCCAAGAGCAAGCGGCACACTGAGCCGCATTCTACTGTAAGAAAATATGTATTTATGGATAACCTAGACATTTTATAAAGCCATAACACCATAATACAAGAGGTCTCGAGGGTTTCTAGGATCGTCCCAAAATTGGGGCCTTCAACCAGGTCTTTGCATCGACTATCCATTATGGCACACCGGGCCAAAGTGATGCCTGGTCGTACCTTTCGATTCAACGAGTGCGTTTGTGCACCCTACAATGCTGATTTCGATGGACATTTGGCCGCAGTGATTTCGATGGTCTCTGGGACAGACTTGAAAAAACATGGATTTTTTTTCTGGATATCACCTGGTTATGACTCACATAGCCATGGAAAATCACCATGCTATTAATAGGTAAGCCATCTATTTCTGTGGGCCATCTATACCATGGCTATGTTAAATAACCAGAGGGTATCTATTGCGATGGATTTCTATGTCTGGGAAGAGGTGGTGTGAAGATGTGCAGTCATGATCAGTCATGGGCCCCTTTGAATTCCGATATGACAGAGGTGAATTGTTTGCACAGGGGTGGGTTCAGTTTTTATACTCATGTCTATGGATTGCATTCTGGCTCTTTTCTTGGAACATGGTGTATACATTATCTCTTCCCCACAAGAGTTTTAGCAGTTGTTGTGGTTGCCGTTCTTGTTGCTGCTGCCGTTCAAGGGTAGTAGATGAATGTTTCTTGATCTCTTGGGTGAGACTGTTCTTTTTGCCCAACTTAACTGGCTAAAATGGAAGCCTGTTATACCATAGCAATTTGATGCTGGAGTAAACCAGGGACGTTGATCTCACCCCTTCCCCATCTTGCGGCCGCTGAATAGACCATCCCCAGCTTGCGAGTTGTAGCGGCCTCAATGTGTGGCATACGCCGGCACTTGGAACACCTTAGAACATCTTAGAACTGCGTTTTTTTTGTTTTAGCCAGTCGAGATAGCGTCCTTGGAAAGTGTTCCTATCATTAAAGTAGGGTGTCCAATGTTCAACGATCATCATGTGTATGTATACCTGTAGCCTCGTCCGTTGCAATTCGTTCCACATTTCGAAACACGATCACAAATTCATAGAACATGCCAAACGGACAAATCTTCAGAAATCGCATGTTTTTTTTTCAGTTTTGCATGGTGCATGGCCCCTGCAAAACTATTTGGGCTAATCTTGACTCAACCAAAGTGGCTCAGGCCAAAAACGTTCATTTTTTGTTTTTTGGTCTAAGCCGTACAAATTGCAACCCACAAAACGAGCGCAAAAAACGGCAAAACGAGCGCAAATTTCCGCGACTTGAAAAAACATTAGTTTGGTAATTTTGGGCCGATCAATCTTTCCATGTTCATGGTAATTTGATGGAATTTGGATCACTTGGTCACCATACCCGACAATTGTCTCCTCGCTCACTTGCTGTGCATAAAAACCAGAAACTCGAACACTTTTTACTTGAGCACATGCGGTCGAGTAGGATTTCAGAATCGAACCCCGAACAAAAATGATACAAATGGGGTCCATATATATATATATAATACATTATATATATAATACATTATATATATATACATGAGTAACCAACAAAATTAGCGCTAGACTAAAGTAGTAGGGAGTGAACTTGGGATGTTCAAATCTGTGTGCAAACCTTCACAACCGATAGAGGACCACCCACTGTGGCCATGTCCTTTGCGAGTAGAAAGTAATTTTGTCCGCCACTCATATCATTGACTCTCCGAAGTTTGGACCCCCTGCCCAAGCAGCGTGAACCGTTAATCATGCATGTTTGCATTTGCACGTGCTTGGTATTTAATTATATAAGTTGGTTGTCCCCTTGACAACTGTGGCATCCGTCATCATGCGTTCACTGCCATAGCTTGTGCAGGCAAGCTCGGTCCACCATTTCACAGTTGCAACGCAAGACGCTGTATAACTTAGAGGCCTAATAACGGCATTCGAAAGCAAAGGTCCAAAAGTTCTATCCTACCTGGGACGATGATCCCCGTTGACGAGAAGATTTTCCAGTTATGCTGAAACCGCGAATAAGATTTGGTTTAAAGGTTGTTTTCTGATCTTACACATGCTGCAGATAATACTTGCAGCCTTTTCCACATCATCTTCCAAGTTGTGAGCCTTTGAGGAGATGAAATGAATATTCACTTGCCTCAAACCGAAGAAGCCAGAGCAGAGGCAGGGGCTTCGTCAGGAACCTCTGGGACCCTGAAATACACCCAAGTTTCATCATATATGGCTTACGGATGGGTCATAAGCCTAAACCACTATATTAATATAAGCGGCATGCGCATCCAAGAACGGCCAGCAATAATCATACAACAACTCAGTTCTACACAGGATAATTTACCCCAGTTTTATAGGTCATGAACCCAACGATTCCTGGGATGCACCTTTAAAAATATGAACCATGAGAATCGCCATTCAACTATAATAGATAAATCATCGAACCAAATGTGGTCAATGGGACTTTCCATGTTCCATCGCAAACTGCTAAATAAATTACATGAAAAATTACCCCAGTTTACTGTACCATACTGTACCCCAGTTACGTATCACTTAAACATGCTTAAACCACATCCCCGGGTTGCCCAGCCGCACAGGCATACCAACTCATGGGAGTTCGGGATGGCTTGGTGACGCCCAAGAGTGGTGAGGTGGCCATTTGCGCCACGCAGGAGCCCGGGCTTTGGGTGAGTCAAAAGCTATGAAAATCCCATATGACAGGGGGAATGAACATCCACAAAGCATGTATTTTGGGGTACCTGGGGTATCAGGTTTTTGACTCATGGCCATATAATCCTAGTATATCCTAGTTATCCTAGTTGGTTGAGTTCAAATATGTTTTGTGTTTTTCTTTGTCCCAGTTATGGCCACTTCTTGATGATCAACCATCAAGTTTAGGGGTAATTTCAGTCAAACCCATAAAATCCTGGATATCAGAGTAAATCTGGGATTGTTGATACAAAATCTCATGAAATTGGCACGTTATAGTTTGGTGATATCATTTCATTCATCAAACGGGGCACAAAAACTACAATCTTGAGCTGGGGATTGGAGAATGATGTGGATTGACGTGGTAAGATGTTCTGTCCCAATGGAATGGGATATTCAAATAGATCACGAATCATGGGATGGGCATACACCATCATACACCTCTTAGTATTAATGTAAAGAAATCTACAGTACTACAGATATGTTTGTACTTCCAGAAACTTTGCACTATCCCAAGCCGTCGGTTTTCCCTTCCCAAAGTCAACCATAGAAATGGTGAAACTGGGATCGACATATCATCATATGGGGCAGGACTTCCTCACTGGTGCGTTTCTCTTGACACAGAGAGATGTCTACCTCTCGCGGGACAAGTTCTGTCAGTACCCCGCTACGGATTGCAGCTGGGGGGGTGACATCCATGGACTTCCCATTTTGGATACATCCAAATATCCTCAAACCACCGGGCTATTTAGTTGTGGGTTATCATCATGGCATCAAGTCATCATTATTTGGTGTCCACTAATTTATCTTCCAAGGTCTATTAATCCAAGGTGGACGCTAGTGCTCATATAATTGATTATAATTGATAAACTTAAGACAAAATCCCAGGACTAGTTAATTGTTTTCGTGCTATTTGCTTCATACATAGGCACGCTATATCTCCATGAGTCATGAGTCAAATTATTTCAGACATCCAGTTGTTGACGTTAAATCCCAACAATAGTTAGCTGGTACTTTCGATGGAATGGGTATACGTATATACATTGGCTGTCCTTGTATGCGCTTGTAATCATCTGGTTGGGTGGTTTGAAGTAGTTTTATTGTCCATGATTTTTGGGATGATGATGATTCCATCACTAATATGCGTCAAGCTCCTCTGAAACCACCAGTTTTGTAGCTCTCATAGGTCACAGATGGATATGAGTCCTTCCCGGCTCACACTTCCCATGATGAGCTACCTCGGCACGTTTCGCTGAGGCTTTGCTGCTTCCTCTCAGTTCCTTGGTTGCCGACTGATGGGGGTTTCCACTTTTTCCCTCTACATGAAATATGTTATCCATAGTTTTACACAAATGGGGATAGCTATAGTAGAAACGATACTAACATAAAGTAACTACCAGATGGTGCCCGGCCCATGCTGGGGGCAACTTTCGAAAAAACTTCATGACTATAAGAAATCAATGGCCTATAGGAAAGTTTTTACGATGCAGCAGCAACGAATTGTTGAAGTTGTGAGGCGCATCAACGAATGAGCAAATGGTGGTTGAGACGCAAATGACGTGACATGAAAGAATCCATGCAAAACTGACCGAATTCAACCAATGAATCAATGAATCAATGATTGTGTGAATCAATGATTCTGTGTGAATCAATGATTCTGTGTGAATCAATTCAATGCACTAATCAATGAATCGATGATTCAGTAAATCAATGAAGGAAAGAAAAAGCGAACCAATGAATCGATGATTCAATGAATCAATGAGTCAGTGAAGCAATGAATCAGCGAATTGAAGATTTCGCGAATCAATGAAGCAGTGAATCAGTGAATGAATGACCGAGTGGATGAGGCACCAATCAGTGGATCAACTAGTGAATGAATTTGTGAGTCGATGGCGCAATGAATCAGTGATTCAATGAACCAACTAAACAATGAATGAGTGAAGTAGTGAGTTGATGAATCAATGAGTCAATGAAACAGTGAGTCAATGAATCAGTCAATCAATAGTGAGCCGATGAGTCAGTGAATCAGTGAATCAACCAACAAATTATATAGTGAGTTGATGAGCCAATGAATCGCTGGCTGAACCAATGAATGGATGGATGAGTGAGTTACTTCTTTGCGGAGGTACTTCTTCATTGAGCAACCTCTTCGCCGAGGTCCCTCTTGTCTCAGCAACTTCTCTGAGCAGCCTCTTATCTGGGCTACTTCTTCTCGGACCCTGCTCTGAGCTGCCTCCCAGCTGGCTCTTCTCCAACTTCTGCAACCCAATTCTTCTCTTCGTGCAGCTGTTAAAATGCATTTCGCGACCTGCAGCTGCAAGCCCGCATGGCATAGCACAAGAGTGGCACTATGGCCAAGAACTTCCTTTCGCGCAGCTGTTACAATGCGTTGAGCAACCTCCAGCTGCAATCCCGCTTGCCAGGAGCATCGCAGCGCGGCATCACTGAAAGCTTTGCTGCGCGCAGCCGTGCCACTGGGTTTGGTCACAGCCTGTTGCACACCCGCAAAGCAGGAGCGTCGCACCACATCGACCAACGTTCGCGCAGCGCTGACAATGGGGACGGTTCCACGCTTCTCCGAACGTGCCAGATTTTTGTGTTTTTTTTTGTGAAGCCGAGCTCTCGCTACAGTCTCGTGCACTTTTTGCCGACTTCATCGTCCAATAGTGTTCCACACGTGACAATTTTTCAACGTTTTGAAGTGCAAATCGAGCTCTCGCCACAGTCCTGTGCACATTTTGTCGACAACTTTCCTAGATCGAGCCGCGGACCCACGGAAATTTTGGCGACCCCAGGAGCCACATTACCCGTAAAAACACAGGGTTTCCCGCCCGAGAGCGCTGCCACCTGTGAAGTCACACGGTTCCGAACTGCTGCACTTCCCAACTACTTGGTGGTTGACATGATGATGTGGTTGACATGATGGTGTGAACGCTAAGCGGATTTTTTCTAATTAAACTTCCTTTGATAATGAGAAGCGTTTTGAAATGTTTTGAACTATACTAGGTACTGTAGTAGAAATATGAGATGACGACAGTTATCCGCAAGATAGAAATAGTTGTCTAGCCTGGCATACACATGGGTCACAAAGTCAAACTTGGGTAGCCCAAATTCGGATGCAACAAGAAACGCCTGGAAACTACATGGTCCGTTCAACCTGAAACCTCGACAAAGAAGCAAACTTAGAACCCTGAAAAACACCACCCACAAGCAAAAAAACTTGAAAAAACAATCTGCATATACCATCAAAGTAAATTTAATTGGAAAATTCCAAGTTAGTGAGAAATGGTCAGGGGTGGTTCGTAGATCACTGACTCCGCCACGCAGGAAACATCACTAGTTGGGATTCTTACACATGAGGTAAGAATCAGCAAGTATGTGAACAAATGCACATGTGCGTGTGAGTTTGGGGGAGAAAAGTGCGGGCAACACTGTGTTTTTGCAGGATTTGTGGCTCAAACGGCCAAGGGAGGCTCTATGTTTCTGCGCAAGAAAACTGTCATTGAGTCATCTATTGATTCATTCGGTCATGCATTCATTCAACCATGCAATGTATTAAATGAAACAGTTGTGGCATTAACAAAAATTTCCTATACATAGGCCCTTCATTCATTCCTATGGCCACTGAATATTGTTCTGGCGTGGCCGGGTTTTACTGGCAAATGAATGCCGTCCGATATTGTCCTTCACTTGAGACACAAGATTACCCAAATGGGTAAATAATGGTATTACGGTATATATTATTATCCATCCATATGGGTGAGTTTGAGGTTTCCACCCTGAAGTCTTGGTTGTTTTCTCCCGTTGTTTCCCGCCCCCGCGTGGGAAAAAAAATACTGAGGATGGCTTGGAAACGATCGATTTGCCGCCCCCGGCAATACTGAAGCCCTGTGAGTTGTGGACGGGGAAACAAGCCATTAGCGTCATGCTGCGACCCAATCGTCGCCTCTCGGCAAAGGATTTCAGATTTTTTTTTGGGCTAGGTCTGGCGGTTTTTGTGTGTGAGAGCAGTTCAGAATGTCATGGAGTGGTTCTAGTGGTTGGTTACCTGGTTGATGTTGGGATTCCCGTAATTGATTCATTATTACAGTACATATAATATTTACCAATTATTACCCGTGAAACATGGTAGTAAACTGTCTCAAGGCCAATGGGACATCGACTCGGACCTGCTAGGACAATCAGCTAGGACAATGACTTGGACGCGGCCACAACCAAGGCTCGAAAATCTATGTGAATCTGGAAGTCCCTGAAAAGAACTACTCCAAAAAGGGTGTGAGTATGTGCCCCAACGATGGTTGGGTTTTATTTCGCAACTCGGAACTTCTCAGCGGCAATTTGGGCAAGAAAGTCTTGGGAGGAGCCAAGAACGGTTTGTTTTTCAGAGCCTTGGTGAGATGGACGTGCCGAAGACATCCCAAGAGGGGTATGGAATGGTATGGAGGAGTCATGAGTCATGTCATGGTTGTACCCACTTGAACCCACTTGTAGGATCTTGTAGGTCTTGTAGGAACCCGTGGACCGCCACAGGTCAGACTGTGTGGGGGACTATCAATTCATGTTGTGTTGCTGTCGGAAATGAAACCCCGAAGACGAAAGTTCAACGAATCCATCGCTCAAAGGTCGGGGTTGACCATCTCCAAAATCCCCATTAATAAATCCTTCCAGAAACCCAGCTCATGATTTTGATGAGAGGGATGCAGCCATAGCCGTAGCAGCAGCAGGGTGTTCCCGGGACTCAAACCAATTTGCTCTCAACATCATGGTGGGCTATAATCGGAGACACTGTCACATCACAACTCCGGTTCTATTATGACTCTCCCACTGCAAACATCTTCCATTTGCTGCCATTTCGCACATGTGAGCCTGACTGATTGGAGGGGAAAAATTACATTTTTTTACCTTCAAACACAAAAAACATATAAAATCACATAAAAAACATATATTATATATAAATTATATATATATAATAACATCCTCTGAATCGGTTTGTTTGAAAATAGTAATCAATCCCCAATGTTCATTGGTTCATATGGTCTATTTCTAACTTTCTCTGTTATAACTAATATTATTCTTGGTATGCCATTCTATGAGCCGTTTTTCTCACAGTATAAAATTTCCCCCGGTGAATTGTCCATTGTCCAGGATGCGTAATTACTCAGGACTCATCCGCGATTGCGGTGCACAATCTGCCATCGACTGCATGAGTCGCATCGCCAAGCTAACGAGTCGATGGTTGATGAACCGCGGATTCACCATTGGAATTGACGATGTGACTCGGAGATGGCTTGTTTTTTGGGGGGCGAAAGCAAGAGGATGATTCAAACGCGGTACCCTCCGGTCGCGGCTTGTTGGAAAATCTCACCATTTGTAAATGACGTGTCCATTTAGACAGCATTTTTTGGGATTTTATTTCATAGACGATGTGCTTTGGATGGCTCGCTCAGAGCCCTGGGTCCGATCACTTTCAAGTGGTGTCTGAGGATCCAAAGAGGCCCTCAATAGACCATGCCATGAATCAACAGATTGAAGCAGTGGATTGTGTGGAGTGTGTGGGTCCTCAATGTTTAGAAACCGGCCGCGTCCAGGGTCGAGACGTTGCTCAGGTGAATTCCGAGTATGGCCAGGGGGCTGGTCGAGTGTCTGTGGAGAAACAACGAATCACCGAAGAGAAGTATGGAGCTGTCGCACGATACATCGGAAGCTGGGTTTGGACTAGTATGGTTTGGTCTGAAGCATCAGAATGTGTCTGTTTCCAAGAAACAAATTTTGTACGGCCAAACAGTTTGAGCATGTTTGAGCCCTGTTAGAGAGTTGATCAACGCATTCTGCATCCCAAAGATCAAAAAAAAAATTGGCGGATGGATATGGTGGGTTTTCCCTAGAGGACCAATCTGTGAATTTTGAGGACTGAGGCATGAGTTGTTTTTTGGTCATTCGGCTCGGTTGGAGCTTGCAATATGGGATCCACGAGGAAATAGATCTTGCACACCCATCAGAGGGCTTGATTTTGACATATTTTGACTATCGTCTTCGCATAGTTTAAGTAGATTATGACATGTGTATGCCAGATGTTACGAGGAATCCAACGGAGAACCATAACCAGACGGCGTTTGTTCCTACGCCGCTTGCAGGACAGTACAACAGCGGGACACTGGAGAACAAACCTGGCTGCAATGCAGAGCAGACCTTGGAAGCGTTGGTCAATGGAGAGCTTGGAAGGATTCGAGACATGGTGGGAAGCGCCATGTCAACCAGGGGCCGAAAGGGGGCCCCAGCAGCCCCAGGGGACCAGGATGTACTGTGATCCTGTGATCCAACATGGGGAAATTGTTGTGGAATGTTAGTGTCTTTCATTTGAAGTCAGGTTTATTAATGTTTATGTCAAATATCTTGGCCTCTTCCAGTTTCTCACTGGGTGTAACTGGAACTTCACGGATGTTATGCCACCAACTTCTACCCAGTTGGGGTATCCATGAATGTGAGCTCTATGGTGTACTTGCATGTGCATCCCAGTTGCCAACTGAATGATCGTCAAGAAATACTTGTTGAGTCGTGAGGAGTATCCGATCGATATCCATCCCGATATCCATCTCTCACGCTCCACCAATCATACGTGGCCATAGTTTAACTACTGTTGTACAACACCTGCGTCCCGCACAACGAAGTGTTGCAAACTTCCATGTTACTTGGTTCAAGGAAAAATCTGCAGGAATCCCCCCATGTTACATGTTCAAAAAAACATGGCGCAGGAAGCCCGGTGTTGCTGGAAATCCGTTCGCTTCAGGCATGTGCGAAGAGAAGTTGGCCTTCTACAACAAACCCAGGATCATGGCCACCTGCGGCTCGAAGGGCAGTCCCATCAACTTGTGTCAGATGATGGCCTGCGTGGGCCAGTTGCTCGGAGTGATCACCCATGACGGATCCATGGTGCTGCTATATATGGTAACATTTACATACGTTTACCATCAATATACCCCAAATGTTAGCATATATAACCATATAGGTCATGACCCAGGATCCATGTATGGTATATACTATATACCATACATGGATCCTGGGTCATGATCTGTGATGTGGGTGAGTGGCCAAAATATGGGTGCCATAGCCGCAATAAGCAGCAACGGGGCAAGGTTTGGGTCTTTGACGCTCCTTTTTGGGATGGATTTGGGGTCATTTCAGGTCTAAGAGAGACCTGATACCCTGTGAAAAGTCACGGACATAAAGTCCTGCAACCAGGTCCTGTGATTTTGTTTCACCTCTCTTAGCACATTTAAATATCTTAATTAAATCCAGAGCTTGTTCATTGACAAGTTATTATTATACAGACTATACATCAAGGCCATCAAGGTGTATCCATGTGGCATCACTTGACCCAAGTGGCAACTCCCAGGCAAAACGTGGGTGGGCAACGCATCAAGGACGGCTTCGTGAATCGGACGCTGCCGCACTTCGCCAAGGGCAGTCGGGAACCGAAGGCCCGAGGATTTGTGGCCAACTCCTTCTACAGTCTCTTGGCACGCAAGATGGGTATGGGTCAAAATTAGGTACCCCAATAATTGGATGGTTAGTACTAAACTAGACTAAGATCTGTGGTCCCTAGGTCTTCCATTTTGACCCACATCCAGATGTCGGGCTTTCCATAGTATCCATAGTATCCTGGGGCTACCCCAATGGTGATGGTTTCTTGAAAATGGAAAATCCCAATCTAAAATGGATGATTTTAGGGGTACCCCTATTTTAGGAAACCTCCATGTGTGAGCAAAGAGACATGGTTCCAGGAGAAGACATGGCTCTTCTGGCATGGTCACACATCTTGACAAGTGCAGTTCAGAGTTTTGGGATGCGAAATCACACTTCCAACAATCCGAATTCCACCCATCAGGGCATGACACTTCGCTGGAAGCCTATTTTTATTTGTTAAGCGGAAAAGCCATCAGCAGGTCAGACTTGACATGAGATCTTACATGTTGCTTGTACATTGTCAGCGGAATTCCTACACCAAGCCCACCATTCTTCCCTGTCCACCAAGCCCACCAGGGATGCCCATCAGCTGCCAAGGTGGCTTGGAGCCCCCGGAGTTCTTTTTCCACACCATGGGAGGACCTGGCACTTGGCACTTCCAACGGTGCCGTAAAATGGGCCATGGCTGCCATGGGATGATTCACCCTGGAAATGGGCCATGTTCGATAGCCATGTTTAATGTTCAATTGCCAGAGGCTAGTTCACAAAGGTTGTGTGTAGCTACTGTACCATACTGTAGCCCTACATTATGAATGGCACATGGTTTCATACTCAAGGCGTCTCATTGGTTGACATTGTAAATCAAATGACCTTGCCAAGACCGCCACTAGCTGAGTACATTCCAGCAATCCAACCCGGACATGTCCCATTTTAGATGTTTTTACTATGCAGAAAATGGTACAGTTCCACCTGCCGTATTTGTTTACAACTGGCTTTAAATGCCAAATCACAGTCATGGGTTGCATACGCAATACTAGTATGTTGGTAAATATGTCCCGCACAACTGGGATCAATTGGCTATTTGGCCTAAATCACAGAATTTGGTAAAGGGACAATCTGAAGGACTTCCCCTAGCCTATTATTGTTTTGAATATCTAGGAAAACTATGGTGTCCTATTCTCCCTTCAATCAAGCCTCTGAAGCCTCTGAATGTCATTCTCGTTGGTTCCTTGTGTTTTGATATGTTTTGATGTTAAAATCTCTAGTCCAATGCTCATTCCATCTCATTCCCATGATGTTCGAATCCACCATGTTAATTTTTAGTAAAATCGTGTTAAATCCTTCTCGAATCCACAAGTTTGATGAAGTGAAATCACATCGAATCATTAAAAAATCCCTCACTTTGGTGCCACAATTGACTTAGGTTTGTCTGAAAATAGGATATCCGTATATATATATGTATATATATATATGTATATATATATATCCGTAAATCCTTTGCTTTATCAATCATATGCTTCCCTTGTTTTCCCTTGTTTTTTTTGCTCTTCGTTTTGGGGTCTCATCCCATCCCCCATCCCAGGACGCGAAGGTCTGGTAGACACCGCCGTGAAGACGGCGGAGACAGGCTACATGCAACGACGCCTGATGAAGGCCCTGGAAGACTTGTCCTTGAAGTACGACACCTGGACATTATGAAATGCGTGCTTTCTGTATACAACATGACATGTATGTAGAATATTATAATATATCATTTTACAGCATTATACAGCATTATAGAGTGTACCGTATATAATGATAATATATCATTATACAATATATGAAATATTTGTATACAGCATTATACATAATATGGTTATATAAGTATACGGCATTATACAGTATATAATGTTGGTTTAATAATTAATACATATATATATATATATATATATATTATACACATATATATATATATATTATACATACATACATACATACATGCATGCATGCATGCATACATACATACATACATACATCCATGCATGCATGCATGCATGCATGCATGCATGCATCCATACATACATACATACATACATATATATATATGTACAGACTTTCTACTTGGGGAGTTCATAATGTATCTTTTCCCAAGATGTTGATTCATGTAATTTTATATTACATTGTACAGGGATGGGTCAAAAGAGACTTTGCTGAAACCTGGAGATTTGCACAAGCAGAACTAGAAATGACATGGGGATGGGTCAAACCCTAGAGCAATCTAGAATATATATATATATATATTTGAACATATTTGGGGAACTGACATCCAGCCAATCTAGCTGATGTGAAAACCAGGATATCACCTTCAAAATGCCTGCTGGGGCTGGTTTGCACACATTCACAGATGCTTCGGAAGCTTTGTTTGGCCGGTTGAATTGTGCGATGATTTGGGGCTTGGTATATCTTGGCATCCGTGGTTTGAGTATTTTAACTTCCGGCATCCCAAGGACATGACCGTTCGTACGTCAAATAGTGCCTTGGCCACTCTTGAAGATAGGCCATGCTATGGTCAGCTGCTTCTCTCCAGATCCGACTCAAAAAATCTCCAGGCCATGCTATGGTCAGTTGTTTTCCTTCCTATTTTGGCTGTTACCTCACTAGGTTGGGAGGCTTTCGGAGGCGAAAAATGACAAACATGTAGAACAAAACATGACAGAACATATGAAGCGTTTCCGTTGCATCGCCGTCGGCTTCGCGCCGTCGAGGCGATGTGGTGCAATTCGCCTTTGGTGATGCCACTGAGCTGAGTTGGACCTGGGGTCGCCAATAAAATGCCAGGAGGATAGTCATCTAACTGTTCGTTTGCACCGCGATGTTTGCAGTTTCCCTGTTTTTTTAAGCGTGGAATCTCAATGATTTGGAGCATTGGTTCAACTCTTCGGTGATCTTCGGTCTTTGCTTTTTTTGGAATTACCCTCTGGTAATTTAACGTAGCTATTGAAAATGACCATTAATAGTGGATTTTCATGGATTTTCCCATTAAAAATGGTGATTTTCAATAGCTATGTTAGTCATTACCAGAGGGTAATCTTTCTATGTCTTTCTTGCAAATCAACAAACCCGTAGCTCAAAGATCGGATCTTTCATCCAGGATGGCTTGAATCCTGCGAAGATGGAGGGCTCGGCTTCCAAACCCTTGGACTTTGAGTGCTCCATCTCGGTGAATTTTGTTGATTGGGTAGGATGGAGAACGTTGGAGATACCCTCTGGTAAACAAACAGTTACAGTTTGCTATTGAAAATGGCCATTTATATAGTGGATTTACCAATTATCCAATGAAAAATAGTGATTTTCCATAGCTATGTAAATGTTTACCGGAGGGTATGTGAAACATGGTGATTTACCACTCTGTTCATCACTGCACCTCCAGGTACGTGCTGAACTATGCCCCAAACTCAGCGCTAGCCGACCTGGCGAACAGATCATTATTGGGACTTATTTCACGACCTCATTTCGCGACATCACTGGAATGATGGTTTACAAAATGGTTTACAGATGGGGTCCAAACTGGCCGAACTTTTCAGGTTCATGAGTTGATCTACTTGATCCAAGGTTTCACCTCTTTCTGTCCCTGGTAGGCTGACCAAGAAGAGAAGTGTAAGTGCACCCACAATCCATCTCCCACCCAATGCTAATCTATCCACATGCTGTACATGGTCTACTTATGTCTACTTGGAGTGCCTACATTCCCACTTTCTAAAGTAATTACTGTAATGGAGTGATGTCAAGCATCCACTTTAATAGGATTTTCCATGAAATAAACCATCATAAACCATCCTAAACCATTGGGGTACCCCCATGACTTAGGACACCCCCATAGACTTAGATCTTCTCCGAGGTGGTGCACGTTTTGCGGCCTCCGCATCGAGCACGTCGCAGCAAGAAAGTGCAGGTGGGCGAGGGAGGGTTTATACCGATCGACCCAGAGGGTTCCAATGGTCAACCCTGGATTAATAAACCCCAAACGGCTGTTTAATTGGGAGGGTACCATTTATGGGGTACCATTTATGGGGTACCATTTATGTACCATATTGTGACTACTTGGAGGGTTATTTTCTAATTAATAAACCATGGTTTATTAATCCGGGGTTGACATTACACTGGGGTAATGATTGGACATGCCCAGTTCCAATAATGATTTGGGTCAGATATGCTGGTTTTTATGCTGGTGCGGTTGTTTTTAAGCGTGTACTGAGACCTAGCCATAACAACTGGGGGAAGTCTTGAGTTGATTAGGATTATGAATGTTTATTGATATCAGGAAGTAGCATGGGCTCATCATAAAATGGGTAGCAGGCTGTATGGAATGTCCATATATCCTTGAGCTATATTACTACAGTAACTACATCAGTATCAGTATTAGTACAAGAATCAAATCTACATCATGCTTGTCTACATTGTTTGAATATACCCGAGATTCTACTTTGCGTTTGCGTTAGGTTGCCCTGGAATGGAGCTAGTAGTATTCCACGTAGATATCATCACCCATCCACCTATCAGCGCAGGATCAACGATGGGCCCCGACAGCTTGTGAACAGGACCTCATAATCTCCAATGAAATTTGATTATGAAACCTCTAGGGACATGCCTCATTGAAGGATCCGTGCTTTCTTAATTATATAGATTTCTGCTTCAGCATACTTCAACCATTAATTGCCAGTCAACATCAGTCAACATCCAATATCTTCTTGTTTGACATCGAATGTTAATCAAAAAACCTGGTTTTCGCAGGTCAAGTTCATGCTTTTGGTTGTAATATGTTATGATCCCATTTTTGGCTCGCCAGATTCCAAGGTGGCGAAAGCTCCTGGAGATCTACCTGCCATGGAGCAAAAGGGGCGTGTGGCAGAGCCAATTCAGAGGAGCCCCGGGCAATTTTTCTCTGCAGAGATGAGGCTTTATCTGAAACTTTAGGGGAACAACTCTTAAATCCAATTTTGCAGTATCCTTGTTTATCTTTTTTTGAGACAAACCGATATGTAATGCTAATGCAAGACAATGACAGTAATCATGATAACAGTAGTAGTATTGAGAGTGATAACTTATGATAGCAGTGACCGTGCATTGGGTAAGAAACAATAATAATCTTCTAAGTATATACACATCATACATTAGTACCACAATTTCTTACCATATTACTATCTCTTCACATTCATGGTGAAAAGCATTCACGGGATTGAGATGAAAGTTATGAGAGATAGTCGCCACGATGTATCCGTATCATGACAATGATATGTGTTTTGTTTGAACATGGGCAATCCCAAAACCCATTGTCTATCATCATATATCATCACAATATCATCCTATTTCCCGTTGAAAAGCCAGTTTGGAGGTATATGCGGTACAGTACTAACCATGTTCAGTGAAAGCCATATTTGGCTGCCAATCCTGCAAACAGAGCCATTCATCGATGATAGATGGCTTGTTGGTGGTGCCATCCATTCCATAGAATTTATATGGGAGTTTCCAGAAATGG
>Ga0126342_10010364_pt1 | contig 16677 bp, 21 predicted proteins | sample Cyp1metagenome_FD_92528 | JGI IMG/M metagenome (GOLD analysis project Ga0126342, IMG submission 92528) | Coral microbial communities from Lord Howe Island, Old Settlement Bay, Australia - Cyphastrea 1 metagenome | ecosystem: Host-associated > Invertebrates > Cnidaria > Coral ... | reverse complement strand
GACTACCTCCGGGAAGGTTTTCCTTGGCCCGCCCGGCCATTTAAACATACGGAATCCAATTCATTTAAACATACGGCAACCACATTTAAATATACGAACTGGTATTTCATACTACCTCCGGGGACTCGCGGTCTGGCCCGCCCTCCACATATTTAAATGGCGTTACCGTATATATATACATAACTATATTTATATACAGTATACTCGCATTGTCTTTGATTGTTTTGCTGGTTTACTGTCGATTTCAGCACTGTTGTTCAGGTTTGATTCTGTTGGAGCCATGTTCGACATTATTTCACAATATTTCATATTTGTGCCACACCATTGTTTCACTGGTTTACGAATGATTATGACCCATTATTATCATTTATTATCATTATCAATTCTATCCAGATTCGGATACACGTTGGTGCAAATAACTCCAATAAGTGTGGCTGGCAACTATGGTGAAACTTATAACACAATCGTATTCAACTGGGCTTCACCATACTTAGCTCAGTTGGTTTTATAACTAGGTTAAGTATGGTTGGTGTATATATATATATATATAATATATAGTTGTGTAAATATTAAATGGGATATAGTTTGTATAAATGTATCAATATATAGTATTATATTAATACAAACTATAAAAGGTAAATATATATATATAGTTGTATAATCCAACTATCCAACCATATATGGTGAATATGAGTTGTATAAACCAACTAGAAATATGGTTAAGTCATGGTTGGTTTCCATGGGATAACCTTAACTGATCCCTGGCGCCACCGGGGGCACCGGGGGCACCAAGGCTCCAAGCGCGCCACACGCTGCCGCAGTTGCTCTTCCCGGCCGCGGCTCGCCAGAATCTCCTCCGGTCTCACTGGGGGAACTCCCGGGATCCAAAACGACGCTTTTGGTGAGCTGGGGAAGTCATGGTAAGTGGAGATCTTCAGGAATTTTATATGGATTTTCTATGACTTTCTTGATCGATTCATGGTGATGGCAACATGTTTATCAGGGACTTAACCATCAAGAATTAGATATTTGATGGGACATTTGATGGGGTTTAAGGATCAACAGTAGGGATGTAACATGATTTAACTGCCCAAAACGGTGCCACAGTTGGGTAGCTGAGTTGGCTACTAGCTGAACTAGGGCTAACTACACCACCTCGCAGGGAGAATCATCCAAATAAAACAACATGTTAAAACATATTTTAACCCTTTGGACATGAGTTAAATCATGTGAAACAATCCCAAAATACTACAATTCACCATTTGGAAATTCTTCACATATGTGTCAGGAAATTCGATCATCCATCCCATCAGTTTTTCCCAGCCCTTCACCCACTAAATCCCCTGGGGGATGAGAGAAGCCAATTTGGTCATCGAGGTTTCCTAAGTCATGGGAGTACCCCCAGCCATCATCCATTTCAATATAGTTCAATGGTTGTTTTTTTTCCATCACAGACCATCTATTTTGGGGAGGCCCAAAATAGCCCAGTAAAATGGAAACCCCCATATGATTTTGGGTAAGCCATCATCCCAATTGGTAGGTCAAGGTAAAATGACTTTGGGTAATATGATTTTGGGAATTGTTAGTGACTTTGGGTAAACACCTCATTGCAAGTGGTGGTTGAAGAGGCCAATATATGAGTACTTGGCTCCGACTCTGGGTAAAACATCTATATACCTAGACCCTCCACATTAACATTGCGTTTTACCCCATAATGTCAGCACGTTTTTTTACATGTGTTTATTGGTATTTGGAGGCTCTAGGTCCACATGACTCAATTTCCATGCTACGTTTAAGACCCAGATGATCAGGACATGGACATGGATCAAAGCCTAGTAACCATTTGTGAATATCAAACTAGCTGGACAGTGCATCGTTCCCATTTCATATGGTGGTCCAGAAAAATGTAGTATTGGTTTTGACTTTTGACATCTACACATCTAATGATCATATCTTTTCCTGGCAATATCATTGCGTGGTTTACGACTTCAACTTTGGCCTATGTCTATGCTTGGTCCTTGGGAAGTGCCAATCTGAAGGCTTGGGTGTGACACGTTTGGCCCATGTTACATCATGCTACTACATCGAATTGGACATCATCTCAAGATGGTTTTAACATGTAGACAAAAGCACTGTCTGGTCCAAGTGTGCATTTCTGATCTGACATCATCTGAGCCGATTTCAAATCTCAAATTGCAAGTGTACTTATTCACATGTACTCAACAACTAGCCGTAACTAGCCTAGGTACAACCATAGTATGGGTCCAACAAAGCCTCCGGTCATCAACCGTGGCTTTCCAAAAGGTAACCCCAATCTGTTGTCGTCAATCCCTGGTAGTTTAACTACCTAACATGTACCCTTTATTTACTGGCTGGTGGTTTCAACCCCTTTGAAAAATATGAACATCAGTTGGGATGATTATTCCCAATATATGGAAAAATAAAAGCCATGTTCCAAACCACCAACCAGTTTCTAGATGATTTATCATTGCCTACTATTGGGTATCATTACTATTGTTCATTATTTTTTTTGTGCAGCTCCCCAACCCAAACCCCAATATCATTCAATAGTCCATCAATATTCCGTTGATATCCCATGAATATCTATATATATATATATATTCCCATGATGCCACTATTTCTGTTGGTCAAATCTTCCCAATTTCTGCTGCCAATTTCTGCTGTACCACCAAGCGGCTTCACTTTGCTGAGCCATCTCCGCCAAGTGCAGCGAAGTGCCCGCCTCCTCCTGGTGAAACCGCTAGTACCGACATGGCAACGGACTACTGGCAATGGTCGAAACTCTGGTACCGACTGGTACCCTACAATGTGAGGCCCCCAAGATAGCTAAGTTGGTTTATAACTACAATAACTATGGTTTATGGTATTTATAACTATAGTTACTGGGGCTTATAAACCAACTTATATCTTGGGGGCCTCACATTGTAAGTATCCCTCAGGACGCCTTAGCTAATGACCATAAAAATGTGGCTAATAAACCACATGAACTAGAGTATTCCCTAATAAACCACTGGTTAATGGATGTTTATTCCCACCATTCCCACCATCAAATATGGTCATTTCAGAAAGGACCATTCGCTGGTCATTTTGGTGTTTCTAAACATGACTCCCCAAAGTTTGTGTCTCCACACCGAGGGTTCGCTAAACGGTAGGTGTTTTTGATGTCGGGGTTAGATCATGGTACGCGAAAAAAAATCATCATCCTGAAGTAGATAAAATATGGACATTTCAAAACAAATCCCACGAACATGAAAACATCTTTGAAAATGCCAGATTCTATCAGGAAGATTATATATATATATATGTATCCCCAGTAAATATACCAATAATAATATATTATAAACCAATCATCATTGATGGTCTCGTAAAGGGAATACGACTGCCAACATTCGGCACCTTTTGGAGCATTTCGGACTTCAAAGCCAGTTCGGCCGCCAGTTTCCTCAGGTTTCGATGGTGCAAGTTATGGGAATGAATCCCATGTGCACAACCCAAATGGTGGATGTATGTAGGTATATTGCATATAGATAGGCAGGGGGTAGGTAGGGGATAGTAGATCAACGGGTCCGTTTTTGTGCTTGGGCGCTCTGAGCGACAACGCTGTGTTGGCTAGTACAAGTAGTGACACTTAAAATCCTGATGCAGAAACACGCTGACTTCGATGTGCAACGCGTAGCATCCAAGAGCTGTCAGCTTCGGACAGCTTTGAAATTGCATGAACCCGTAACCCTTCTCACTGAATCCTTGCGCGGAGTCCCTGGAACATGATTAAAACTTTGAAACAAGAACATGACCGTTCGGTTCGGTGGATGCTCTTTGGCTGCTGCCGGCTTGAAACAGTTCATATCTTCATCGAAGCCGGACAACACTGGGGTAGGTTTAGACAACCAGGCAGAACTGCCTCATGAAGGTAGTTTGATGATGTTTCTGCATGTTTTCCAGGGTTTCCAACTTTTCTAGTCTATGAGTCTATGGCTGGGAGGCCGCAATACATCGTCATTACACTTGACCAATAATTGTGATGATATCTATAATAGCCATCAGTAATTATAGATGGCTATGATAGCCACTAGTAATAGCCATCGGCTATGATATCTATAATTATTAGCCATTTATAGCCATTTATAATAACAACTATTATATCCATTATCCATTAATATCGAGCACTATCTAGCAATCATTGGTATAGCCATTAATCATCCATTAATAACAATAACTTGATCAATAATTGTGATGATATCTAAAATAGCCATCAGTAATTATAGATGGCTATGATAGCCATTAGTAATAGCCATCGGCTATGATATCTATAATTATTATCCATTTATAGCCATTTATAATAACAACTATTACATCCATTATCCATTAATATCTATCTAGCAAAAATTGTTATAGCCATTAATCATCCATTACTAACAATAACTTGATCAATAATTGTGATGATATCTAAACAAGAAATCAGTAATTCTAGATGGCTATGATAGCCACTAGTAATAGCCATCGGCTATGATATCTATAATTATTATCCATTTATAGCCATTTATAATAACAACTATTATATCCATTATCCATTAATATCGAGCATTATCTAGCAATAATTGGTATAGCCATTAATCATCCATTAATAACAATAACTTGATCAATAATTGTGATGATATCTATAATAGCCATCAGTAATTATAGATGGCTATGATAGCCATTAGTAATAGCCATCGGCTATGATATCTATAATTATTATCCATTTATAGCCATTTATAATAACAACTATTTTATCCATTATCCATTAATATCTAGCATTATCTAGCAATAATTGTTATAGCCACTAACCATACATTAAAAGCAATAACTTGACCAATAATTGTGATGATATCTATAATAGCCATCAGTAATTATAGATGGCTATGATAGCCATTAGTAATAGCCATCGGCTATGATATCTATAATTATTGGCCATTATAGCCATTTATAATAACAATTAATTATTATATCCATTATCCATTAATATCTAGCAATAATTGTTATAACCTTATAACCATTAATTATCCATTAATAACAATAACTTGACCAATAATTGTGATGATATCTATAACAATTATTATCCATTAATAGCCATTGTGTTCCCCCGAAGATAATCATCCACCCATTATCAACGATGTCCTGGTCTCCATTCAACTGGCAATTTTTGATGCCCAGCCACTCAGACACATTCAACCAGTCTCATCTGAGAAACCAGAACCATTAAGGGCCATAGCCCAGAAGGCATTATCAACTATTCTTGGTGGATGACATGCCATTATTTTCCAATGATATGCCAATTAGAGTTGGTTGTATCATCACTATATTATATTCACACGTGTCCCCATGTTTCATGGAATTTCATGGATTTTCACCGTTATCCATCCAAAATAGTCTAATGATATTCAACTGCATTCGTTTTTCCAGTGGATATCCCAACAAAAAAAAAAACAATATAGCTTCTCGGAATCAAACATGGTTTGCTGGACAATCCCCCTTTAGTTCGATGATTTTCCCAGCTATAAATCTCCATTGACCTCAGGGATTTCCCCATGTTTAATGACTCACCATTTCTTCACAGTTCACAAGCCTGTTCATATGCAGTCTTCATTGAACCAGCGCTTGAGGATACCCTCTGGTTATGACTAACATAGCGGAAAATCACCATGTTTAATAGGAAAATCCACTAGAAATTGCAATTTTCCATAGTTTTTTGTATGTTTACCAGAGATTATCCCCATGACCGCTCCACCAAGGCACTTCGCTTCCTCCTGCGCCGTCCTCAACGCCTCCGCCGTTCGCTCCTCCTGCGCATCCTTCTTTGAGGCCGACGCCAGCAGTGTCTCCAGCGCACAGACCTCCAAGTCGCGGCCCGCCAAACGGGCACCCAACTCCTGCCGTTCGCCACGGTGGGCGCCAAAAAATAAAAAATCGCCTTGGAAAAAAAAACAATTAGATGGGATTGGTCTGTTTGCAGAAGGTGGAGTCTATCAAATTTAAAGTACCATGAAACAAAAACCTTTGGGGCTCATGTCCAGGAACATTCAATGATTGCTGAAAAACAAATCCCATCAACCGGCCACCCATCAATATCTAATATTTCGCCATATTCACATCTTTACATCATATTATATCTCCGCTTAATCATACCTATTTTGCAACTCCCCTGTGCTTCAAAACTTGCGCAACATCTCTCCCCATAAAACCATATAAAACCCTTATGCCAATCCCCAAGTGCATGCCTACTATAAACCAGATACCCAATTTTGGTATCCCATGGATGCTAACCACCAGGGCGGCAAAGGGGGTGACTTGAACCATCGGTTGAGAACGGGTCTGATTGGGTTGTGTGGTGTTTTTCTGTGTTGATGCGGATGGGTTTTTGTTGCAAGACATGGTTGGAAATAAAACTCGCCATTACAATGAACACCAAGAAATATCCCGTGATATCACTATGTTTGATGGTTAAACCTCATCTACAAACATCTGCAAACGATGGCCATAAAATTGGGATTACAGAATTCGATGGCCACATGGCCACGGACAGTGTCCGATCGGTGGGTACTCATATAGCTATAGTTAAACTGACTAGCTGCACCTACTTGTGCATTTTGTTGTGAATGACTCATGGCCAGTGATACCAGCCTACTAGCTCAGCGATTTTAAGTTCCTACTAGTAGCCCATACAGTGCGATAACATATTTCAGTATATTTTGGTAATTCTATACATAGACTTACATAGGCTACAAACATGTTTCGTCATGTTTCACCACAGGTTTCTCTTGACTTTTCCTCCGAGAACTTGAAGTTCGTCCCTGTGCGACAGGTGGAGAACTTGATTCTCTGAAGCTGATCTTCCTATACTCTGCACCCGGGAAAGTTATGCAAGAAAAAAACACTTAGCTAATCTTAGCTAACTATGGGGCAACACTGACCTCGTAGTCGTAGGTTAAATAACCAGCTCCAACCAACGGTAAGTTCACCTCAGTTGGCATATGTTTCCCCCCTACCACTATGGTTGTATGTCCACTAATTCTTATAGTGATCCACTTCCAACTGGAATTTCACCCCCACCACACCCAAATAACACCATCCCCTAACAATTCTTGACCATTTATTAAGCACCGTTAGAAAAAAACTATTAATAAACCATTCAGAACCCAATAGTGCCATGATGAACGATTCTCAACCAACATATTAGCCATGGTAACCATGGACCATTGGTTCTATTGTCCTTAAACCAAAAAGTAGTCCCATTCCTCAACCATGAATTAAACTAAACCACTATAGTGCCATAATTCGTTATCAAAATTCAAAATCCACTCATATATCGATGATAAACATATAAATACTGATAAACCCTTATAATCCCATTGTAACTTACCATTCCCAAACCATGAATATAGTCCCACCATAGTCCCATTCCTAAAACCATGAATTAAACTATAGTCATCTATAGTCCCATGTATATATATAGTCATCCTTAACCATGACTTAAACTATTATCCTTGGTCCTTATAGATTCCTTAGATTCATCCCACCATAGTCCCATCCGCATCGCCATCTCCTGGTTCTTCGAGGCCTCGCTTCGTTCCCTGCTGAGCTGCGAGTCCAGCTGACGGCAGCGCAGCTCAGCACTGAGGCGTTCCCACTCGATGGAGCTCTGCAGGTCCTGAACCTGACCAGTGACCTTTAAAGGGACCAAAAAGGGACTACATTTACGTCCTTTAACTACCCGGCCTGGTAAACATAGAAAAAGCGACATTGAAGCCATGGCCCAGTCGAAATAGTTGATTTAGTGATTTACCCATTGAAAATGGTGGTTTTCCATAGCTATGTTAGTTTACCAGAGGGTAATTGGTGGTTCAATTGACCACCCCCCCTGAAAAATGATGGAGTGAGTTCGTCAGATTGGATCATCATCCAGTTCCTATTGGGGAAAATCAAATTCATGTTTCAAACCACCAACCAGTTAAAGAAACCAGATGTGCTCAAACCTCAACCCAAACAACTGGAAAAAGGATTCGAAGTACTGGGTAAAACACCGTTTTTTGAAGGTATTTGGAGGTTCATAAGTGGATATAAGATGAAAATGTGTGTTTTTATTTTTCGGTGGTAAATACACAGTGGCAGCAGTAGTTGATTGTGTTCATCATACCCGAATGCCCAAAGCTGGTGATGTTACAAATTTCATTGCTTAGATTCCCATTTCATTGGAGTCAAACCTCCAAATTCACTCAAACAAACTACAAATTTTATTCGTCATATGCTTCCACCCTGCTACAGTAATTGCACTGAAAGCGGACTACCCTACATGTCCAGGATGTTGTTTGTTCGATGATGTATATACATATGATACCAAAGGGAGCACCAAACAGACCAAAACATCCTCGACTTGATGGGACTTGCATGATTGGAATGTTTTCTTGACTGTAACATATAGATAACATATGATAACATAAACATATAGAGGGCACTACTGTATCTTTGCCATCATAACAAAACATACTTGTCCCTCCCGTGGTGATGAGTCCTTGAAGTCAAAAAAAACAATACATTCCAAGACATTCCACTATGGTTATGGGCCAGTCATGGGTGCGAAAAAAAATGACGATCATATTTCAATCATCTTTTAATCATCTTTTCGATTACAGTATATGTCCATCAAAAGTCAATCATTTATCGATGAATTTTCAATCGCATTTCAATCTTAGAAAGGATGATGCGATTAAAAGTGCGCCGGATGATTTGCCAAAAAACTTGTTGTTCTTGTGCCTTTTCACTTTGCAGCCGCTGCGATCTAAGCAGCCTCAGTGCAGCCGCATCGGGTCCTAATACGTTAGACGAGACCCGACTCAGGACGCTCACCTACTTTTTGGATCTACTTATCTAGGATGGTCTATACCCTCTGGTAAACTAACATAACTATGGAAAATCACAATCTTTAATGGGTAAATCAACTATAAATGGCCATTTTCAATCGCTATGTTTGTTTACCAGAGGGTAATCCTTTTCCTAAAATACCAATTCTTTCCCATTAACAGATGAATATTGCCAAACATTATGACTATTGATTTTTTTTAAAGAAATCCAAAATAAAATCCCAGAATATCCACCATAGACTATTGATGAAAATTGGAAAATAATTTGAAAATAGAATCCATAATATTCCACCATCATATTCGCTTCCCACACTCGAAAAAAACCACCCCGTCCCCCCTGTTCCCCCGTCCTAACCCCCGTCCCTCGCTCCGACCGCGTCACATGATCTCCATCTGCTGCCACTCCTCTTGCTCCGTCAGCATTCCGTTGCGATGCCGCAACGCGAAGACGTCCGCTTGATGCCCTAGTTCCGCCCTGATGTTTTTAAAGGTGTTCTGTCTCCAAAAACAAGGGAAAGAACTGGGGGGAACATCTACAGGAAATCATGTTTCTTGAAATATCAATGAAATGCTGTTCATTCTATTCATCATACAAATTATATCAAATTATGTAAGCATAGTTTATACTTGTGTTTACAGCAAAGACATATTTGTTTATTTTATCGGAGTTTGGTGACCACCGTGGTCAAATAATGATCAGCACACCGTCAAACAGGATAGACACTAACCATGGGATCGGTCTCAATGATTTTTCAGAGCTGATTAAGGGAACATCTACAGAGAACAATGGGGTCCCCCCATTCAAGAGAGTTTTTGTTTGTTCCCTTCAGGCTTTCTGGTAGTACATTATCTGATTGGTGGTTTCAACTGCCGTGAATCAAACAAGATAATGTCAAGTGGTATGTGTTTTTCTTAGTGATGCAACCAACCAGCTTGGGAGTTGCAGGAAACCGCCCAAAGACCAAGAAAAGGAACCAACAGTCATTTACACAAAGCACATGTATGAAGGGATCACAATCCCATGTTCAGATATGTTGTACATATATCACATAGGTCATCTATTTGTATGTACATACACATGTAGTTTATGCACATTCCACATACCCATCCCTGAATTTACCTGAATACATAGATTATCAAAAAAATCTTATGTGGAAACTTGAAGAAACTTGTTCAACGAAATACAGTATCAACGATTATGAACCGCATACAACAATCATTATAGAACCATTAGTTAACCATTGACAAACCACCAACAATCAAGTTCAATGATATGCAAGATGGGTTATCATAAAAACTTAATAAACAGCACTAAACCAAGAATAACCATTGATCAAAGATTACGATTAATTGACTTTTAACTAATCCTTAACCATTCAAAATCACCACGACTTGAAGCCAATAATAGTGGCCCTGTCAAAAATCAGAGACATGAAGTGATCAGTAAGACAGCCACCAAGTAACCACTGATTAAACATTAGCGCCATTAATTAACAATAACCATTAACAAAAAATGTAGCCATCATTTAATCATTGGCAAATCATTGTTCATCTTCACTAACAATGATTTAACCATTCATAAACCGTTAGTTATCCATCAGTTAGCCATTGATATCACCAATCATCTTCGTTAAGCATTCATGAAAAACAACCGCTAATAAATCATGAACTTAACCACCTACTCATCAATCATGTTCATTGACCATTATCTAATCAGTGATGAGCCATTACTCAACCACTAAAGCCATTACTTAACAATTGGTAAACCATGAAAAATCATTACTTAACCAGTGCTTACCCATTAGTTATCATTAACCATTATTTAACCACTACTTAGCCATTAAAACATTATTACCATTGACCATTATTATCATTACTTAACCATCCACAAATATAAGTACTATCATTAACATTATCATTAACCATTAGTTAATCATTAGTTATCATGAATCATTTACTTATCCATCCAACATGTTTTTCTTTCAGAAACACCGCGCAACGTCACAACGCCAGGCACTGATGCATCTCATCCTTCAGCTGGTGTATCTCCTGCCGAGGTCAGCCGCGGTTGAACGGTTGTTTTTGTATTAGATAGTGGGATAGTTAATGTTGGATTAATGGATAATAGTGGTATGTATCCATTAATATGGTAAAATGATTAACCAGTATTAACTAATAGTGGTTATTTATGGTTAATAATGGTTAATAGTGGGATAGTTCATGTTGGATAACTATTGACCAACCAGTATAATGGGATGGGATAATGGTTTATAATGGCTCATGTTGGTTCATGTCGGTTAATGATGATTATTTATGGTGATTGATGGTGATGAATACTGATGTAGGTAAAACAATGCCATAAACCACCCATGTTTGAGAATGGCAACCATACCACCTATCAAAATGGTGATGACTGGGGGATGGTTTATGACATTGTTTTACCCACATTGTTGACATTTATTTTGGACACATGGCTATTCATGGGAATATCTAAGTATAGATATATGGTGTGTGTATATATACAGTAGATATATATATATACGTATGTATATATATACTGTACATGTAATAATGGTTACTGTCCCTTCTCGCGACACGCGTCCTGGGCGTGTTCCAAATCTTTGTTGCGTAAAGCAACTTCCACCTGACAAGGGCAACTGTGGGGGTATATCCCTTGCTCCCAGGTCTTGAAGGGTTATATTCCCTCTGGTAAACGTTTACATAACTATGGAAAATCACCATGTTCAATGGTAAATCCACTATAAATGTACATGTTCAATGGCTATTTTGACATAACCAGAGGCTATTTCCCTCTGGTGAAAGGTGGCGAGCTGGGAAACCGCTAGCCAACATGGAAGGTTTCTGGGTGCCATGTGGGATTTTTTCACGATATGCGACTTACCCTCTGGTAAACTAACATAGCTATTGAAAATGGTCATTTCTGATGAGTTTTCCCATTGAAAATGGTGATTTTCCATAGTTATGTTTGTTTACCAGAGGGTACCACAAATCGCTGAAACCCAAAAGCCTCTTATTCGATTGTGCTTGGTGAACAAGAATTCCCATATCGACTGGTTGGTGGTGACTCAACCAGCTGGAAAAATCATGGAGTTCGTCAATGGGAAGGATGACATCCCATATATGAAATGGAAAATAAACAATGTCTGAAACCACCAACCAGTAGATCATGGTCATACCCCTTGTTTAGCGGGATAACCCCTATACTCATCAACTAACAAGGGCTCTGAACACCGCTCAAAATATGTGAAACACTAGTGAACAAGGCTATTGAAAATTTATCGGACTGGTTGCGACTGCTTGGTATATTGTTACTGCCTCATTGCTTATTTGATCCCCAATTGTTGTTTCAACACCTGGGCCAAAAAATAATAGCTGCCTAAACTAATATCCTATTCCCAAAATACCAATGATCATGAGATATTAGAATTGTGCGTATTATGTCCCCCCTAAACAAAAACAAAATACCAATTATCTCTTGAGAAAATTATTTCCCCAAAGCCTTTCATGCCCATGAAGGTGGCATCTAAACCTGGACCTAAACATCATCCGAATGAACATCGACTGAAAATAGCTGATTGTTTACTTGAAACTGGTCTTCCAACCCCCTATTTTGGCAGGGTCAATTTTTGGGTTATTGAATTATTGTTTTGGGAAGTGAACACCTATGATTGACATCGCCTGGTTTTTGGCGGAAAAACATGCCAATCATAGGGAACTATTTCCAACGAGCCGAGATAGGGATACCAATCAGCAAACATGGCCATGGCGCAGTTGACAGGGTTGACCCTCCGGCGGATGAATACCAAAGATACTCCCATCCTTTTAATCCGCACCACCATTTTATGGAACCAAATGTGTGTAGATGTCCGGGGCGGGTTGATTGATATGAAGGGGGAGGGATTAGTGGTCATCGTCCATCCATCTATGTATCGATCGATCTATCTATCTATCTATCTATCTATCTATATCTATATATATATATCTATCTATCTATATCTATCTATATCTATCTATATCTATCTATATCTATCTATATTTATCCATATCTATCTATCTATCTATCTACCTATCTATCTATCTATCTATCTATCTGTCCATCTATCTTTCTACATTTCTTTCTTGATGTTTCTCCCTCCCTCTCTCTCTCTCTATCTCTCTATTTTTCTACCTACCTACCTACCTACCTACTTACCTACCTATCTATCTGTCTGTCTGTCTGTCTGTCTGTTTGTCTGTCTATATATTTATCGATCTATTTATTTATATATATATATATATCATATATCTATCTATCTTTCTTTCTTTCTTTCTATCCATCTTGCTTACTTTTTTCTATCCATATATCCATCTATCAGTATCTATCTAGTCCTCTATTCATTTATCTGTCTCTCTGTCAATCTCTCCCAACCACTGTATCTCTCTTTTTCTCCGTCAAGCGGCCCAAAGCTTTTTGCTAGCCCACGATCCCAGCTTGAGATCATCCTGTCCCAACACCTGTGTTTTTTCATATTTTCCAGGGACTGTTCAATTAGAACTTCTAATCCTAAAATGGGATATATGGGTACCAGAAATGGGTACCAGAAAGGGATTTGTTGCTTAGGATTTGTTGCTTCAATTCAAGCAGTTCTATATGCATAGTTTCTAATTATTTGATTGGAATGCCTCAAAATGGAAACCCAATAGGCACAATATAGGCACAATAGGCACACCCAAACTGCAAAACAGTGTCTCGTTTCGGTCTCGTTTGGCTTTGCCTAAACTGCAGAGTACTGGTCGTACTCTACTGGCTTGCAACGCTCCACAATGCACAATTTACAATTTGGAGAGGATCATCCTCTTGTTGACAACGCATGGGTTTTCACAGTTTGGCAAAAATGGGGAATATGTTCGGGTCAATTTCCGACAAAAATTATCACAGTTTATCACCAAAACTTGAATTTTCCAATGACTTCGCAAATAGAAACAACTTGCTACTTGAGCTCTTTGAACACCACTTGCTTCTAAATGGACTCGGGGTTTGAGGAGGCTTCAAATAGAAATCGGGATCTCCGATAAATTCCGGGAACTGCTTCTATCTTTTGCGCCCCAGAATGTATCATAATCTACTGGTTGGTGGTATACCTACCCCTCTAAAATATATGAGTTCGTCAGTTGGGATGATTGTTCCCAATATCTGGAACGTGCTAAAAGCATCTAAAAGCCATGTTCCAAACCACCAACCAGTTTAAATTGATCATCTGATCCATCAACATTTAGCTTCCTTTTTACCGGCTCCACTGGCCCGGGTCTCGCCTCCAACTGACATTGCAGCTTCAGCTGCGCCGTCTCTGCTGCTTCCGCCGCCTTCGTCGCCTCTTCTGCAGCACTGGCGCGCGCCTGCCAGTGGCTCAGCAGCTGCCTTGGTGCCGTGGGGCTTGGTGGGGGCCAAATTTCGGTCATAAAATGGCTATGAAAATGCAGAATATGAGTGAAGCAATAATAAACCAGCCATAGTTTGATAGTTTATATACTGTACCACCCATTAATGGTAAAATTGGGAATGATGTACTATTGCTTTGCAAACACTCGAACATTTTCTTGCTGGAAAACACAGGGGGACAGGCAGATTAAATTGCCTGTGAATTGGTCCAAGATACTCAACAACTGCTTCTGGGCAAAAAAGAGGATTGTTGAAAACCAGCGGCTTGAAACAGTGAAATTGTCCCGGAAGCACACAATCTTAACCATCAGATTGAACAAGCAAAAACTGGAATTCAACCGGAACAAACGAATTTACAAGAAGCAACCAAACATAGGAGCAACCAAACATAGGAAATCCACATTTATTATGTACTGTAACTGAAACTGATTATTTAAGAAACCAACAGTATATACAATACACCAAAATCCCAGAAGTACTTTCCATCAACAACTATACAACCACTTAACAAGTATGAAGTTCACCCAAATCAGCAGAAGCGCACCTAAGAACAGTTCACTTCTCTAACTAGTCCTCAACCATTAACCACATACGCTTGTGGAAATCCAATAGTGAAAATAAACAGAATAGATAGGAATTCAATGTTTTGATAGATATCTACACCTATATGGTTTATGGTCATGCATCCAATAGTAGAAATCTTTGTGACGGATATAATGGATTGCTGAAATGGATTGATGACCATCCCCCAGTGTATATATATATATCAGGGTATATCAGATTATATTGCACAATTTTCGGTTATAATCAGTCAAACATGTATGTATGTATGTAACAGTGTTTTTTTTTGTAAATATATATATATAAATAGATAGATAGAGATAGAGATAGAGATAGAGATAGAGATAGAGATAGAGATAGAGATATCTATCCCATGGTTATATCTCACTCATTCCCGTAAAATCCTCATTTTTTATGGTTAATTCCAACTAACTTGATGATTGGTAATTAATCTTTGATGATTTTGCTGTTTATACTCCTTATTTCCTTGTTTTGCTGTCCCTATTAAGTCCTTATTTTTCTGTGGTTCCATGACGATACCGACCCAACCAGTGCACTGCCAAGTGGCTGGCTTTGCATCTCTTCCTCCTGTGCCTTCCTGGAAGCGAGCCATGACCATGGATGAAAAACCATGCACAGTTGCCATCGGAAGTAGTGACATACAGTATGTAAGGCTGACCTGAAAATACTTTCTTCAAATGATCCCCACCCTGATACATTATTCTGACATAGTTTCTGACAACTGTTTTTTATCATTGCGAGATTGTATATGCGCATTTCAAAGCGAAAAGGATGGGGAAAGGAAAAAACCCTAGACCACCAATCTGGTGTGGCTGCAAGGGGCAATTCAGTATGCCGATCCTTGACCAACTGGCTCCACGGAAAATCAAATAGTTGTACCAGAGGGGAGCAGGGGGCAAAGACGAGGCAAAGCTGGCTACGACAGCAGCCACATCCGTGGGAAGGAAGGCTGAGGTCGTGAGAAACCAAAAAGTCTCGCACTCAGCGCAAAGACGGCGAACAATTGGAAAAGTTGGCAAAAAAAAGAAAGGCCTTTCAGTCATCGTCTTATCATCTGGAAGTATATATTATATATATATATTCTGACATTCTATCTGGCACTCTTTCTGGCATATACTATGGCATTCTATCTGGCATTTATTCTGACACACTCTCTGACATGGGCACTGCCATACCTCAACCGCGAGCGCCAGATCTCAGTAGGTCAACTGATAAAATCCAGGGACCCTCAGCTGGCAGGTGGGAAACGCTCCAAAGATTTGAATCTTTGCTTTCCCAACATTTGTGAAGTACCAGAGGATAGAAACCTACAGGGTAAACAAGAATTCTCCAGAGGTTTCTGTGGGTGTGTCTGAAAATATAGGATGGCCTCTGGTAAACTAGGAGTTTGCTGTTGGAAATGGCCCAGTCGAAATAGTTGGATTTACTTATCAAAGATGGTGATTTTCCAGTTCGCTATGTTTGTTTACCAGAAGGTAACTCCAGTTATTTTCATGGGATTTGTGATGATTTTTCCCCACCTGTCAGGTGAGGGTTGTTAGATTTTATGTCAGTTGCCTCCTCCTCCTCCTTCTCCTCCTCCTTCTCCTCCTCCTCTCCTCCTCCTCCTCGTCCTCCTCGTCGTCCTCGTCGTCCTCGTCGTCGTTGCTCAACTGCGACCCGCGATCCACAGTGTTCTCTGCCGGACCTCAACCACGACCATCCACGCCCAGTGTTCCCTGCCGGACCTCAACCACG
>Ga0126342_10010363_pt1 | contig 16677 bp, 12 predicted proteins | sample Cyp1metagenome_FD_92528 | JGI IMG/M metagenome (GOLD analysis project Ga0126342, IMG submission 92528) | Coral microbial communities from Lord Howe Island, Old Settlement Bay, Australia - Cyphastrea 1 metagenome | ecosystem: Host-associated > Invertebrates > Cnidaria > Coral ... | reverse complement strand
CTTACCCTCTGGTAAACTAACATAGCTATGGAAAGATCCACCATTTTTAATGGGTAAATCAACGATTAATGGGTAAATCAACGATTTCTATGGCCATTTTCAATAGCTATGTTAAATTACCAGGGGGTAGATCTGATTTAGATTTGATATATAGATTTGATATGGGTGTGATGTTTGATATGGATTTGACTTGATTTGACATGGAATAATATCTAATAGGTATTAATAATGTGGGGTAAAATGAGGCAAAATAAGCCCCTTTTTTGGGGTTGATGGTGGTTGACGAGTGCCTGGCTGGAAAATCCACCGCTGTCAATGGATTGTGTGAGAGAGAGATGATGATGATGGATTATTGATTATAATCAATACAATATAATCATCAAATAATCCATATAATCCATATAATCAATACATTATGATGATGATATTGATTATAATGTATGATGATGTATTATTCTATTGATGATGATGGATTATTGATGGATTATTTGTGGATGATGATAAAATATTCTACCTGGTAAAGTCTCAAACGATCGTTCTAAGTTAAGTTTGGGACTTGTATGCTATCCGGTCATCAAGGACCAAGGAAGCCACTTTCTTGAAGTGGTTTGAAACATGGAGCACTACTTCCGTTTGTGCAACAAAGGTTCCCAGCAGTTGACCACACTCTACTGGATGATGGAAACTTAAATGCCTTCAAGCCACAGAAGGATAGATAGTCCTCAGTGGTATGTGACCTGACAAATCCACACATGTCGAATCTCGAAGTTGCTAAAATAAGATTATAGCTATATAGATATATGATATATATATATATATATATGTGTGTGTATGTATATGTATCCTGGTTGGTGGTTTGAAACATGTTTTCTTTTCCATGTCATATACGGGGATGTCATCCTTCCCATTGACGCAGGTGCTAAGGGTGGACTCTTTGCCTCGCAGGCGCCGGCACGGCACATCCCGATATCAGAGATCCAGAAAAGCCATGGGAAAATGGTGATTTAACCAGCATCAATGGGGGTTTAATCAGCCAAGTCCATAGGAAAACCATAGGAAAACCATGGGAAAATGAAGGTTTCAAGGGGATTTTGGTAGCTGATTTATGATAGCGTTCAGTTGGGGTACAAGATAACTCCAATAACTCACTATGCTTTACCGTAGATACAACATGTTTTTCAAATGTGGTGAAACTGAACGAACTTGTAACGGGGGGGTACCACATTGCACCAGCTGGGGATGGCCTATTTTCTATGGGATGATCCCCAATGGCTAAGTCAAGATCTTGGCAGCACAGGTTTTAAGCAATAAATGCCAAAATAAATGCCACAAGAACAATCCTACATAGATTCGATACCCAAATACATGTCAAAAAATGCTACAGTTGGATGTTATACATAGTAAATACACAAAATTTCAAAATGTCCATGGAAACTTAGATGTTATACATAGTAAATACAGTTTCCATGGAAACGCTTCTCAACTTCACAACGTTTGAGAGACATGATTATTGTTTGTTTTCCCATCAGAAAAAAAACATATGGTTCTATGTAACTGTTTCACAGTTTCCTTTGATTATTTTAACTTTATATATACAATGTGGTGCCCCCCAGTGATGTTTGTTGGTTTATAAACCCTAGTAAGTTTAGATATATCTCCCATAAACCAAAGTGACATTGGAAAAATTAACCAACTTAGCTAACTATGGGGCACCACCTTGTAAACATATATAAAGGGTCAAGTTTTTCGCAGGCAGCATCGACCAGCGAGTCCACATCAGGAGGTCTTCTGGGGATGATTTCAGGCGGCGACGGAGGGATGGAGTGGCAGTGCTGAGAACTGGGAAAGAAACGTCATGGGTTTATAGATTGATATATAGATTATATAGATTATATAGATTATATAGATTATATAGATTATATAGATTATATAGATTATATAGATTATATAGATTATATAGATTAGATAGATTAGATAGATTAGATAGATAGATAGATAGATAGATAGATAGATAGATCGATAGATAGAGAGAGATATATATACATATTATATTTGATATATCTAATTATAGAGAATGTGGATTAAGATGATTAAGATATATGATACTAGGTCAGTCTTAGATGGGTAGAAACTAATCCTTTAGTCTTTTGGTATGGGATTATCTACGTTCACCAGAGATTTTTTTTTTGCGGGGTATCTACGATTGGCACTGAAATATGGGGCGATTCAAGGGATGTGATTTGATTTCATGGGTTAAATAATGATTCAATGTGATTTCATGGGATTTAGAACCAACTGTTCCAACTGAATATGAGGAGGATGTGTCTGAAAACATGGCATACCCATGCATACCCATGCATACCCGCCAATGGCAATTTTGAAAGGGAGAAAAAACATGATGATAATAAATCATTGGATTTTTGAAGTACCTTATTTTCAGACACATCCAAGTATGTGATTTTCAAGTGTTTTTTTACAATAAAAAAAATCAGGAATTTAAACTGCTGAAGCACTTAGCATTGCTGCCTGGCTAAAGACATGGAAGATCCCATTCTGAGCTAACTACTGGTGAAGCATATGATATATTTTTCCACATGAATGGATATACACATTGCTCGGCTAAAATCAGATTGTTGACAGGGTAGTTGGGATTCGCCGTGCAGTGATAAAATGAGAATACCATCCCCTGTTTTTTGCTTTTGATTGATCACGACTGGGGATTTTACGATCAAACTCAAACTCGATTTGCTAGATAGTGACTGCGCCGTCAGGGTTACTGTATCCAACAAGAGGTTGGAAGCTTGAAATTTTGTGGGGACTCGGACACCCCGTTTTTGGGTATCGGTTTTAACGACCCTCGGAATGGTAAAGTTGTGTGAATCTGAGATGGCCTATTATTAGATATGCCGCATTATCAAGTTTTTTTCAAACCACACGTGAGGAAGTTTTCCCACCAGGTTTTATAGCCGTGGACGCCCGTAACTGACATGGAATGACTGGATACCATACAAACAATGGTACCCCGGTACCCCCACTTCCCTCAGCTTTAAGAAGCTTTTGGTTCCTGGTATTCTGGAAAGTGTCCAAGACTGTTCATGAAACTGATGGCATTTTTTCTACTCATTGAAAGGAAGCAACAAGAAAACCCTACATTTTTTGTGATGCTTATGGTGTCAACAAAATACCGTTTGCTCTTGCATCACAATGAACTGTGCCTTGGGTTTCTAGTAGAATCTCGGCACAGTGCGGATGGTAAACTCCCAAGATCGGATTGACTCAGGTACCTCGAGTGGCAGCCCTTTTGGAGGTCCCCTGGGCTCCTGCATAGTTGATTATACATTGTCAAAATAATGTGGACAAACCCAACGTGCTGGATCTTTTCGGCCATGAAAAGTATATGAAAAGTCAGGTTTCCACAGTTGAGTATGTTGGAGTTGGGGCTTTGGTTTTTTTGATGCTATATAATTTGTTTTACTGGTTATACAGTTATACAGGGTTATACCACAGTCAGGAACCAGCAAAACCGATTCAGAAGAACATTGCCATCAACATGGATCAAGGATCAAAATGCTGGGTTTCACTTTTGTTCCTTTTTGGGCACCCGCTTGTCAACGGTTTTTTTAAAGGCGGGGAGTGGGCACCCGCACAGATGGGGATTTGATCCACACGATCAACAACAGTTCTACCATGTCATGAATATGTAAATGGTGGTTTCCTACTGGTTGGTGGTTTGGAACATTTTTGATTTTGTCCATCTATTGGGAATAATTAGTAACCCCAACTGACGAACTCATATTTTTCAGAGGGGTTGAAACCACCAACCAGAAATGGTGGTTTATGTGGTTTCCTAAGTGATAGGGGTACCCACAAATCATCCAAGTCACCAGACCATTTTTAGTATCGAAACCTATGATACTTTGGGGATCCCCCGTGGAAAGTCGCCTCGGCTGATCTATGGAAAGGCAGAAGTCCCCTTCCAAACTAATAGATATGGAATTCCATGATTTCCCTTCGAACGTGGCTTGCAAATGGCCTTATTATATTATATAATTTATATATATATATATACAGTTTAGGGGACGGTAAGTTTCCTTGATCTGAACGAGAACGAAGTAAGACCTGCTAGACCGTGGTGTCACATGTGCTACGATAGAATTCGGACTAGGACACAAACTGTGGCGGACTTGCGGGCACAGATATAAACCAAAATATGCCCCAAGATGGCAACTGTTGAAAACAACCGTTATTTAACATAGCTATCCGGGGGGGAAAAAACATGTATAGATGATAAAAATGATGGTTTACCTATTTTGAATGGTGATTTTCAAAAGCTGCACATGCTACATCAAATGACAAGATGTTTTTTCGATGTTTCCATAGTTAGATGGGGGAAACTAAGCAATCATAACATCTTACAAGACTTAGATGGTAAAGAGTAAGTAGTCGTCAGTTCGGTGAAAAAACATGTGTGCAAATCAATGCCATGTTAACCACCCATGACTGCGAATTATAGCACCTATAAAAATGGTGATGACTGGGGGATTATTATAGTTTATCACCCAATCATGATATTTATGGTTTATTATTGATTTACCCACATGATTGTTATCATTCTTGTTATCATGGGTTATTGAGCGAGATTGTTGTAATCCCTTCCCCGGAGATGAAATCCCTCCAAAGGAAACCCTGGTCAAGTACTGGACCCGTTCATGACCCCTTATTGGCGATACTGAAATAGTGTATTGGCTACATGAAAGCCCCATTTCAGAATGATTCGCCTTAAACAGTTAGGCCCGCCACGTTTGATGCTCAATCCAACTCCCTTATTGTAGGTCATACGCTTACTTTGTAGGTCATTTCGCATGATAGCTATACAGGCTAATACAGGCTATACATCAATTCGTCTCCTAGAATTGCAGGGAAAATCTGCCGGAAACCCCGATCTTAGGGTAACAAAAACAGTGAAAGTCACGAAACCCATTGGCCAGGTGCTGCTGCCGGAGGTCTCTTTGGAGGCAGGTGAATTGAACCCCAGAAATGGTGAAACCGGCTGTTTACCATCCAGTAATCTAATATAGCTATCCGAAATGGTTCGTTTATGAATGATGTATGATGATTTAAAATGATTTAAAGATAGTTAAACTCATTCAACATGTTGATTTTCCATAGAAAACTGTCAAATTGCCAGAGGGTACTACCAACAAAGTATGGGAAGTTGGGGGTATTAGCTATGAACAATGGCGGGTTTCAGAACCATGAGGTTTTTCATAATGGTCCACCAACCTGACATAAGATATTGGTGCGGTATCCTCCGGTGTCCTCAAACGTGGCAATAGAAATATTCACCCATTTAGTTCGATGACTTTCCTAGCTAGAAACATAGCCAGACTAGAAGCCTTTGTTTGTAGGGTACATTCCCATTGCCATGTTTGATTACCCTCTGGTAATTTAACATAGCTATTGAAAATGGCCGTAAAGTTTATAGTGAGTTTACCCATTAAAAAAATGTGATTTTCCATAGTTATGTTGGTTTACCAGAGGGTAACAGATGATTCTATTATTAATATCCTATCATTATCTCCTTGCCAAGATCTATCAAGCCATATAAAGCCACTGCTGAACTACCGACAGGGTAAACATTGGTGACCTACTCAGCCACGGTGAAGATTGGTATCCCATTGTGCCATTAAAAAGTGGGAAAGTAAGGTTAGTTTAATTGCACACATCGGGATTAAGCTCTGTCATCAAGAAACAATGTGAATTAACCATCAAACATTTGCCCGGAAATTCGAACAGATTTGAGGATATCTGGTTTTACCACCGGTAAAAGGATATCTCTACATATCTTTACATATATTCATATAATTTTCATATACACATATGAGTACATATGTATATCGTTGATACCTCCTACAATTCAACCTGATGCTGCGACCTCAGATATATACCAATGATTTAGCTGCATAGTTTGGCAAAACCGAAACCACAAACCATCATCAATATGACAAGAAATACAGTAGGTGATATAAACGGTCCAAAAAATCAGGTCGGCATTGGCTTGGGTTTAAATGGGTTTACCCTCTGGTAAACTAACATAACTATGGCAAATCACCATTTTCAATGGGTAAACTCACTATAAATGACCAGAGGGTAGCACATTCCCATGATCTGGATGACTTGTGTCTTCGAACATACTGAACGAATCTTCGGTGAAGGATCAGATTCGAACTCGCCATGGCTATTCTAGAGCCAAAACGGTCGTGATTTTAGCAGGACATCACTTTTTACCGTGCGGGAGGCTCTTCGAGCGCAAGTCCCTTTGGAAGCAGCCAACTGAAAAATTGCCTCCAAACACTTTGGGAAGCCTTGGCCACTCCACCGAGGCGCAAGCACAGGAGGCGGAGGACTCTTTGGGCAGGTTGGGCTCCAATGGTTGGGTTTCGGTGAAGGAAGCCGCTGAAGCCATGCAGGTGTCGGAGGAGGACATCAAGGAGAGCGTCGGCTGGCAGCGTAAGGAAAAGACGCGAGTTGAGCTGGATGGGTCCGGCGACTACGTTAGAGCCCTTCAGGGGCGCACTCCTGACTCCGGCCTCAGTAAGGACGACTTCCATACTGAGGAGCTCACGGTGACCTTCTAGCTCGCGGGACTCTGACAGAGAGAATCCCGAGCATCCTCAGCAAGCGGTTGGTCGCGTCCGGTGGAGCCTTCCTTCTTGCACCTCGATCTCAGGTCAAAAGACCACTGCTGGTGATCGAACCACCAAGGCTGCTTACAGCCACGGGCCTGATTGCCCACGATGAGAGGTGGATTTGGGCTACGTTTCGAGATGTTCGAATGGCTTCTTTTAGATGGGGGTGAGGGTTGTTAGATTTCCTCCTCGACTAGCTCTCCTCTTCCTCCTTCTCCTCCGCCTCCTCCTTCTCCTCCGCCTGTTTCGCCTCGACCACGTCTGCATCAACTTCCACCTCAACTTCCCCCTTTCCAACTCTTCGCCAAGCTCTTTGCCAACTTCCCAGCTCAACCTGGGACATTCCCAGCTCAATGTGCACCGCTGGACCTCAACTTCCCAGCTCAGTGTACACCGCTGGACCTCAACCTGGGACCTGCCCAGCTCAGTGTGCACCGCTGGACCTCAACCTGGGACCTTCCGTGCACCGCTGGACCTCAACCTGGGACCTTCCCAGCTCAGTGTGCACCGCTGGACCTCAACCTGGGACCTGCCCAGCTCAGTGTCACCGCTGGACCTCAACGGCCAGATAGAATGCCAGAAGATATGCCAGATAGAAAGCTTTAAGATATGCCAGATAGAATGCCAGAAGATATGCCAGATAGAATGCCAGAAGATATGCCAGATAGAATGCCAGAATGTTTGCCAGATAGAATGCCAGAAGGTTTGGCAGATAACATGCCAGAAGATATGCCAGATAGAATGCCAGATAGAATGCCGGAAGATATGCCAGAACATATGCCAGAAGATATGCCAGGTAGAATGCCAGAAGATATGCCAGGTAGAATGCCAGAAGGTATGCCAGATAAAGTGCCAGAATGTTTGCCAGATAGAATGCCGGAAGATATGCCAGATAATATGCCAGAAGATATGCCGGATAGAATGCCAGATAGAATGCCAGAAGATATGCCAGAACATATGCCAGAAGATATGCCAGGTAGAATGCCAGAAGGTATGCCAGATAGAATGCCAGAAGATATGCCAGATAGAATGCCAGAAGGTATGCCAGATAGAATAGAATGCCAGATAGAATGCCAGAAGATTGGCCAGCAACAAAATGTATAAATGTCATGGTGGGGATCACATGAAGTAAAGTAATTGTGGGTTTTGAAAAGTTTGAACACCCTAAATTTCCTGCAGTTATGGCCATTAACAGTTTATAAATGGATATGTAACTCCTATAACTAAGGTTATATATCATCATTTCCACCATTAACTGGCCGGTGGTAAGATGGGAGCTAAGGAGCTAGGGGCGTCCATATTCCCCAAAAAACAACGGCGAGCTAACGAGCTACTAAGAGTATCCCAGCCATATGATAGCTAATATTACTTACTGTAATACATATAATTATAGAGATATATCTGTAGATCTAAATATATATATATACATATACACAACATATTTATTCAATGGTATGAGTTGGATAAACCAATTGAATATTACTTAATGTAATATATTGTTGTTTTGATACTTGCCATTTTGGGGCAACCACCTTTTGGACAAACCCATTGTAATGGGATGGTAGTTTGATGACATTTCCCCATTTGTTCCGGGTTTCCAGGAATCACAATGACCTCACTCTGTAATTTCGGGGAATCATCCCCAAATCCTCTATATAAATGTTGTGGGCCCAAATCTTCATTAATCTTCATAAAGCTTCCACCATAAGAATTGTGGGCCTAGTAGCGCAATTGTTTCTTAGTATGGCCGAGAAAAAACACTTTCCTTATTTATATAGGTGCAGGCTGAGCTGTTGAAAATAGAATCATCTGGTGGATGACATGAGAAGTTCTGTCTTAATCCATTGATCCGCTCACATTTTCCGGTCGCCATCGTTTTCAGGTGCAGAAACCATGACCATTTCAATAACAGGGTTATGACATTCGCCCATGGACCAAGATGACCACGTTTCCAGGCGGCTCATCGAGTTCCAGTCCCTTTGGAGCTAGTCATGATCTCAGACACTGATCTGCTGAGCGTGAGAGAAGATCCGCAGCAATTTGAAGCCGGAGACCCGAGAAAAACCGCAGATTTTTTGAAGATTTGTTTGTTTTCCCCAGTGAACAATCAACCGTTTGGGGAACCCAAGGGAATATAATCTATATTTTGTTGGTCTTCAAACAAATCCAGGACAGTGTTGATCTTTGAGAATGGAAACTCCAGAAAACAATACACAAATCTATTGAGGATATTCTTTTAGTCCAGCAAAGTGCCAGCCGTCCTGAACTGCTAGTAGCATGAATAGCATTCCATTCAATAGCAGGCCGCCGTGACCACTTCATACGTTTGGGTACCGAACCAGAATTCATATGAATTCATGTAATGGATGGAATATTCACAGGGACTCCCTATGGTAAGCTTCCCATACTATTAGGATTTCTTATGGGATTCCTGTATGGGAGGCTTCTGGGATGCCTGTAAGTTCCACCATGTCTGGAATGTCGATGATGATCCTGCCTGTCTATGTATTTGGATTTGTGGGTTGAAACGATTGAACCTAACTATGGGGACTTCCGCAAAAGATATTACATCCCCACATTGCAAATTTGAAAATCGATTTCAGGGGTATGCCAAACACAAAATGATGGTTTTACTGTTGTTTCATTTTCAAAAAGATGATTTTTTTCTAGTAAACCTCGCTGAAAACACCCAAAGATATTGATGTGTTTTGCCCCCAGCCCTTCAGACATCTTTTGAAGTTCACGTGTCAGGTGGGGGAGGCGCTTTTGGAGGCCGTGGGAGCTTGTGAAGAGATACTCCACCAGAAAAGACTACGGAAGTGTACCACTCAGTTTCAACAGTATAGATCATCTTGCAGGAAATGACTTGCAACATCTTTCCACTTCCATGGTTGTTCCAGATAGCCTCATAGTGCATACAACCACCACCCCCTGCCCTTGACAGCAGGAGCCTCCAGTGCCAGCCCCTTCGGAAGCAGTCGGGGGTCCCAAGTTGTGTCACATGATGGGTCGACATCGGCCCATATCGGGCGCCAGGGTCTTGATGCAGAAATTCCGTGTTGTGTCGGGTCTGACTTTGGCACTTTTTAGCCTTCTTACGTCCATTGACTTGTGATTTCATCAAGCCTATAATTTCTCGGCGATGCTGGGAACTGCTGATCTTGCCCAGATGCTTCATGGTGCTGGAATATTGACCTACATTTATTCCAAAAATGGCCCAGTCATGTAGGTGTGCATATTCCAGCACCATGGAGCATTTGGCTTGGAGTAGTGGGTTGTCCTGAAATATCCCGCATCAACTCCAAGGGTTGCCAAGGTGCATCTGGAGCTGGGCTGTTTGGTGGAGCATCCGGCGCGAGCCCTTTCGGTAGCAGTGTGGATCCCAAGTTCTGTTGAAATGTTTGGCGATGGTCATGCGGGATCTTGCAAGATCTTGCGGGGGATGGCTGGACCTCGATAGATTTCGAAGGCCTTGGCGGATTGGTTTCAGGATTTGTTCAGCCGCACGGGCCGCACGCTTCGATGTTTTTTTATTCGGGCGGACGGTCAACACCGTAAAGACCACCAGAAAACACCAAAACTTGCTATTTTTGTTTGCGACTTACGACCAAGATACGATGGCTTGTTTGATGGGCCCACAGTAGTTTGGTCCCAGCAGTCCCAACTTGATCAGTCGAAGATGGTTTCACCCAGGGAAGAAAGGGGAATAATAATCAGCATTTCTGTGAACAAAGAGAAGCTCCAAATTCAATCTGATTCAATCATCATTAATGTCAACCCCGACTAATCAACCATGGTTTATTAATTTGGGGGGTACTGTCATTTCATCTGATACTTTTTTCATGGTACCCTCCCAAATAGTCACAGCCGTAAACGGGGTTTATTAGTCCAGGGTTGACATTATTCATCTCCAGCAACATTGTTAGGGGTTTACCCAGGTGTCAAATGTTCCAATTGGAATGGCACTGCCAGCAATGTCCCAGGTGCATCCACTGGTGGACTCTTCGGTGGAGGCTCCGGAACGTTTGCGGTGCACGCACCGTTTTGTTGAACGTTTTGGCTTCGCTGGGTTTCCAAAGATATCCAGGCATTGTGCCTTTCCATGGCGATGTGATTCATCCAGCCCATTTTCTGGGATATTGACTTTGATAAATCCCAGTAATATGGCTGACTTTCTGGGATTTTAGTGGGGTATTAATGTGATTCATCCAGTTCATTTTTGGACCCATACCCGCTCTGAAGTGACAGTGTTCTGAGTGTTGATATCGCCATTGTTGCGAAGCAGAGATTGTATGCGGCATATTCGAACGACCTCGCTGCGACGTCACTCTAAATGACTGTTTAGCTAATGGCATGCGGAAGCTCCCCAAAGAAGCCACACTTTAGGTTGGTGAAATATAATATCATATCATATTTGATATATACATATATATATATACATATAAAAGGACATGACACATATATTATAGTGTATACATGTGTGTAAGATGATTTAGCCACAGATGATATACCCCACTTAGCATTGGTGATATTCCATGACATTGTCGCAAGGCACCAGCGGATTGACATCCAAAACATATGCGTCAAAAACAAGAAATATCCGTACAAGATGTCCATGCATACACAAATATGTACAGTTTACATATGCATTATACTTATAGTATTTATAATTGCATGCTAATATGAAAATTATCTCATATCATATTCAAATTCATGGCTCGGCTTCTACGTAGAAAAATGTGCATATGTTTATGATTGTTTTGTTTGCTATCATTCTGATCAATATTTATTTAGCACACGTTGATAATTTGAAATATATATATATACATATATTATGTTCATTAACTGATGCCATTAATTGATGTCATTATCATCATGTTCATTATTCTGAGTAAACTATAGACCTCACCGTTCTCTCTCACTGGAATCATGGTTAATAAGGGAAATCATCCCCAAATGGCCGAACTTTTCAGGCTAGTGAAATATATTGATTTACCCAGAATTATGTATAATTCATCTAACATCATCTAACTATGTTTGTTGGTTTACCCATCTATAGGTATACTCAGATGATTATGCTATTATTGTTTTCCAGTTTCAATGGTAGTTTCAGTATCCTAAAATGGAGCTACGTTAGTACCATATGTTTGGCCATATGTGGGGATAGTCCCTCACATAGGCCTTTTTTAAATAGACCAAACATATATGGTAGGTACCTCCAATCAATCGGTTCCTATGTCAGGCAGCTCCAGCTCTCCTTTTGGAGGTGGTCCAGATAGGGGCGGATGGTGGCGGTGACGACGTTTGAAAAAAACATGACGTACCCTCTGGTAAACGTTTACATAGCTATTGAAAGTGGCCATTCATAGTGAGTTACCCATTAAAAATTGTGATTTTCCATAGTTACGTTAGTTTACCGGAGGGTATGTCAACCATGAGAACTTGAGACATCTTCAGACTTCAGACTATCCACCCAAAATTGATGTGACCATGACAGATTTTCAACATGGAAGACTTGAACATCCAAACACCCGGAAAATGTGACGATGTGTTGTTTAAAGGTGTCAAACATCAAAGATTGGGATTTCACGATCACTCCCCACATCATCTCCACCCCTAATCAAAGCCCTAATTAAATGTACTGGAACTATTGGAACTACTAATGTTCAAGTCCGAAACATTTGAGGTACTGAAAATTATGGGATCAGTCCAATCTTTTCCTACACCTGAGGCTGCAAATGAGAACATTTACCAGCTAGAAAACATCAGTTTTTCCATGTTTTCCATCTTTTCCCAGGGTATGTATACGATTGGCCACGTCATCTCACCTTTCCAGTGAAGGTCTCGGTGCAACATCTGGAGGTCTGTTTGGAGGCGGAAGAGATGATTTGGGATTGAAGATATGGCTTTGATTTGTGCAGCTGCACACCCGACCCCATATGCTCCATGTATAGGCCATATTGCCATATTTATCTACAAAACTAGGCCATAAAAATGGGGTTTCTATGTCGGTAAATATCTCAGCACCATGGTTCGCATATGGGTACATAGATTCATACATGCGTAGATGATTCTAGAATATTGTAGATGCAGACATGCGACCATAGATAATAATGGATACATAGATTTCTAAATAAATGTTGAGAAGAATAGCTATACATAGCCTGGATTTGCTGAAGATGATTATTTATTCCCAATGTGAAACCCACAAGACTTTACTTGGGAATCTATCGGGAATAATATCCTAAGCAAATCCAAGCTTTGTCCCGTTCAGTAAGTGGGTCAACAATATTGGTAAAGTGTTGCTGGAAATAGGCAAATATAGGCTATATATAGGCATATGTTTACAGAATGAGAGCAGCTAGACTAGTGCCAGGTGACTCACTTTTTACTGCCGCATCCCGTGGCTCTGTTGCAGGGGGATCTGGCACGAGCCCCTTTGGTGGCAGGGTCCCCCAGTATGGCTATCCCTTGGTGTCATCCAATCTCGTTATCGAAGTTGGACATGGCTTGGAAGTTGTACCTGTATTTCCTTGTCACTTACCATGCATTTTTTCCCACTGGGTCGCTTCTCTCGGTGACCTTGACGCTGCATGACACTGCAGCAGTACTTTGTCCATCTTGGTGGTGACGATTCTGACGAAGAAACATATGGAGGTTTCCCAAGTCATGGAGGTACCCCAAGTCACCATAGGTTTCAATACTAAAGTTGTCATCCATGACTTGGATGATTCGGGGTACCCCCAAGACTGAGGACACCACCTTTATTGCTTTCCTGTGAATTCACCTTCAACGATTCCAATGATAGCCGGGTCAGAACGGAACACGATTCTTTCGATGGCCAATTTTCTGAGGCAGTTCCAGTTCAAGTCCCTTTGGCGGTGGTCATGATCTCGGTTTTCAAATGAGATGTAGTGAGTGGTCCTGATTTGAACTTTGAGCCAGCATTTGTGGTGTTTTCATGTTTTTTCAGTGTGTCGTTTCATGTTCATGAATCATGCATTTGACAATTGCATTTCTTTTACATGTTTTTAGATGAAATGAGGTCCTGATCTATATTGTCATTTATGATCGCATCGTAGTAGCCACAAGGAATGTGACACATCAAATAAACTCTTATAGCCTATAGCCTCTACTGAACCCGGTCTCACCCCTAGTAATGGGTAGACCTTGGTGACTGGTATGCTCATGCATTACTGTTTAGCCATAAACCAGTAAAGCTGCTGAGAATTACCATTCTCCGAACTAACATAGACCCTTCCAAACAGGGAGCTTTGAAGACACGTTTCATCTTAAACAATGTCTTAGAATCTCCAAGGTCTATTTCATTTGAATAGTTATTTATGTTTAATATTTTTATAATATAATATGCTACATGTTTTTATTTGTTTATTTATCCATTTATATGTCTGTTTATTTATTTATTTATTTATTTATTTATTTATATCCTGCCGTATCCCCTAGATATCCTCATTGTAGCCAGATCCTGCTCAGTTTCTGAATTTTCTCACCAACCAGCGAGGCGCGAGCGCTAGCACTGCGAGCTCTGGCGGACTCTTCGGTGGCTGGGCAGCTCTTGGGGCCGTGAGAGAAGCCCAATTTTCGTTGGAGCCAAAGTAGTTACACAGTAAACCATGATTTTTAAGTGGATAAACTATAACCAGTTAGGCCAGTTAGGTATTGATAAACCATAAGTGGTTACACAATACATGGATAAATTCCTCAATTGTTGGCTAGTTACACAATATCTGATTGGATTTCATGGGTTAAATATGGTGAAATATACATTGGGAATAATATAATCATTATAATCCCAACTGAAATATGAATAAACGCTGAAATATGGGATGATCAATGGCCATGCATCAGGAACCGATTGATTGGAGGTACCTACCATATATAAGAGGCCTATTTTTCAGGCCTATGTAAAGGAATATCCCCATAAAATATGGCCTTATATGGTACAGTACCTCCATTTTAGGATCCTGGAATTCCCATTGATCTGATTGGATTTCATGGGTTAAATATGATTCAATGCTGGTTGGTGGATGTTGGTGGTTTGGAACCAATGGAATTTTATGACTTTCCATTCAGTTGGGAATGTCATCATCCCAACTGAGGAACTCATATTGTTCAGAGGGGTTGAAACCACCAACCAGTAATAAGTGGTATAGAGGTAACCAAATTATAGTCAATTTTATCATGTGTTTTTAATGTGTTTATAACCAGTAAATAATTGATAGCTATAAGCAGTTTGGTATTTGTAAAACCCTGATGCTCCATCTAGGGAATATTTACCTACATGACTGGGTCATTTTGGTGGTAAATGTTGTTAAATATTCTATACATAGAGCATCTGGGAAATTTGATAAACCATAAGTGGCTACACAATCCAACACAAATGGATAAACTATCATCAGTTAGGTAAACATTTGATATCATATACACCATCCGATGAATCAAACATAACTGGGAAATCTTCCTGTAAATGGAGCTGTTTCTAGCTGTGTTGCAGCCATCTTCATGGGGCAATATGAAAACAACATGATTTCCCTATATATTCCCCACAAAATCACGTATGTTCAGAACCATTATTGTGGGAATATTGCGAATATTGGGAATGCATGAATAGATTTTCATCACTCAGTGTGTTATTATGTCAGCCATTATGTCAACATTATTGTTGATTCAACTTATGTCCAATTTTTGTTGAGGTTTTAGATGCTGGAGGGGATGGATCCTTTGCATCTTCGCGTGGCGGGACCGTACCAGAGTGCCTCATGATGGCCATTGTCAGATCAACAGGAAATTCGGATAAAATGAAAGTACTGACTGTACCATATGTTTGGCCATGTGGGGATTTTCCCTGAAATTTAGGCCTGAAAAATAGGCCTCTTATATATGGTAGGTACCTCCAATCAATCGGTTCCTGAAATGACCTTTCTTAGATGTCGGATGATGTAAGATGGGCCATGGAGTTACTGTATTTGGTTAGTGATAGTAAGTGGGAGAAACCCAGCTTTGCAGGAGATAGACATATGATATATATATATTTATATAATATATATATAGCTTATATAACCCAACTAGTACCCAGCCATCTAACTCCATGGCCTATGCAGAAAGCACTCGATCCAGGTGCCTCTTCCGGAGGACTGGTCGCTGGAGGCTCCGCTGAGTACGTCGGAGTGCGTCGGCATGATCTTGTCCCCTAGTAAATCTTTATCATTGGGTATACCCTCTGGTTATGACTAACATAGCCATGGTATAGATGGTCCATAGAAATAGATGATTTTCCCAGCTAGAAACCTCCATTTATGGTTGGGATTTTCCATGGCGAACTGTTAGTCAATAACCAGATGGTACCTCTATTGATCCTATTGAATCCTATTGATGATGTCAAATGACCAACCCAATGGATCTATTTTTGGTTAGCTCATGGCTGGGATATTGTTTGGCTTACAGCATTAGGTAAGATCTGATAGACTCGATGCCTTTTAGGTTTTTATGGTTTTTGCGAAAAAAACGGTAGGAATCGGATAGCGAAAGCATCCTGACAGCTTGGCTTTGCGATGCTTTGCGAGGCAGTTCCAGCTCAAGTCCTTTCGGAGGTGGTCGTCAGCTCAGATTTGGAGAGAATTGCCTTGCCATTTCTTCTTTTTACAGTCGCTGATGTCCTGATCAAACCTATCGTGACAAATCACCTCGCGTGGGTTCTATGGGTTTTACATGGTTTTGTCATGCAAAACAATCATGTTTTTATCCCCGTGGTCATCAAATATGTTCAATGAAAATAATGAAGAAAACCTGAGGTGCCACGTCTGGTGGGCTGTTTGGTGGAGGCTCCTCCGGCACAAGCCCTTTTGGTGGCAGTTCGGATGCCCAGTTTGGAGGTGGCAAATCACCACCACAACCACAACCACAACTCTCACCATCAGTTTGAAGGGGCCTGAATTCGCATCGCCGTTGGCAAATAGCTCAGGTGCCT
>Ga0126342_10010362_pt1 | contig 16678 bp, 15 predicted proteins | sample Cyp1metagenome_FD_92528 | JGI IMG/M metagenome (GOLD analysis project Ga0126342, IMG submission 92528) | Coral microbial communities from Lord Howe Island, Old Settlement Bay, Australia - Cyphastrea 1 metagenome | ecosystem: Host-associated > Invertebrates > Cnidaria > Coral ... | reverse complement strand
GTAGGTAGGTAGGTAGGTATGTAGGTATGTATGTATGTATATACACCACCACAGGGGCATCATACCCCCCCCCATCCCATGGGGGGGGTGGGAACACGGGACACGGGACCATATATATATATACATACATACATATATATATACATATGTATATATATACATATATATACACATAGATAAACATTTTGTAAAAACATTTGCAACAACAATGTTTTAGCAACAATTATATAACAGTGTATTACTTTGTGTTGAGGCATTTGTCTCACATCAGGTTTCAGGTTGTGCCTGTTCCGAGGCGGCGACTGGAGCTACTGGCCCTGGAGCATGGCTTTGGTTCAAAAATTGCCCGTGCTGCAGCCATTGCACTCGACAGTTCTTCGAATAGATCCTGAAGATTCCTGAATTCATTCCAGTCACCTTGAATGAGTTCTAAGTTCTGGGAAATGTATGGAAATGTATGGAAATGTGACCAGTGCTTATTATTCAGACATTTGCGACAGGTCATGGAGGAAAAGGAGCGGGATCAATTCTTCAAGCAATTGCTGGACCATCATCCAGTGCGGGGCCCAGTCGATGGCGTGGTCTTCTTTGAACCGCTGAAAGTGATGTTGGATGTAGTGCACCTTGTACTGACGATTACCAGCATTTTGCTCGAAATATCAGCATGGAGTTTGAGGAATCCAGAAGATCAGCTCAGCCAGGTGTTTTCAGATTTTTCGGGAACATGCTTTCTGCAGAGCTGAAAACACTTTTTTCTAGAACAACAATTTTCAAGCAGATCCAAGCAGACCCTGCCAGCTTTTCGGACAAAAAACGCTGAACCATTCGCTCAGCGACCTGGCCATGTCTCAAGATGGCTCGCAAGCTCTGGACCTGAAGATCTCGGGCTTGAACGGCCAGGAGTTGAACAGAGTCATGGATGACGCTACGGTAGCCTGGTTTGTTTCCTCCAAATCCCCTCTGGTTATGTCAAAATAGCTATTGAAAATGACCATTTATAGTGGATTTTCCCATTGATAGCATGGTGATTTTCCATAGTTATGTTAGTTTACCAGAGGGTAAATGATACTTTTCATGAATGTTCATCCCACAAAAAATCCTTAGGATGAAAAAAAGGTTTCAACATGTGAAAAAAACCTATTCCCACATATGTCAGATGATCATCGCCACTTGGAACTGATTATGTTCGACACTTATTCCCAAACTTCAAGAGTCCACCGAGGGAGATGGTCCGAAGAATCTCCTGGAGCTCAGCAGTAGTTCTCGTTTAGTTCACATAACTATTCACATACCCTCTGGTAAACTAACATAACTATGGAAAATCACCATTTTTCATGGGTAAATCCACTATTTCTATGGTCATTTTCAATAGCTATGTTAGTCATTACCAGAGGGTAACTATTTAGATCTAGTGGATGACCCTGACCATTTAGTTTGTTGATTTACCGATGAAAATATGGTGATTTTCCGTAATCGACTCGTTTCCCAGAGGAGATCCACCTCAGCGTTTTCGACTCGTTGCATGGCCTCGAACTGCTACAGCTGCTGCGGGCCAAGCTGGGTCCGGGCCGCGCGGCCCCTCTGATGCTGTTCTTCGGGGAGCAGAAACTGCGGATGGGCAGCACGCTGAAGGAGACAAAAGGGACATCTACCATTTTTGCCGGGAGAAATGGTGGTGATGAGGATAAGGATGATGATGGTGATGATTGTGATGTTTTGCGAAGTATGAAACCCGCCCACGCCAGCCCATGATTTCGAGGAGCAAGGTCTATCCGAATCAGCTGAGCTGTCGTACATCTACACCAAGGTCAATGCGTGGCCGTGTCCGACACAGGAGGATTTACCCTCTAGTGACCCCCCAAAGAGATGGAACATTTAGATAAAAGTTGTGACAATTTGAGTAGGACTTCATTTTTTCTATCTGTGCCATGGTCAGTATGTACCATTCTGTAGCCATATTTCGGGTCATCAGTTCATGTTTTTTTTTTTGACTCAATGTTCAGGAGTCCTATGGGATAGAACTATATAGCACTCCCATACCACCATCCCATGTAATTTGACCATGGCACATCATACATCATGGGGGTTGCTCGAATTCATAATATGGAGGGTTTTTTAGTGCGGCATTCTGAATTCACAGAACCCGCCTGAGCAGTGCTCAAAGCCTGATACGATCGGGTCTATCCCCAGCAACGAAGCAGTAAGGGATGCTGGGTTTGAACGCTGCTTGTGTTGAAGGGATTTGAAGGGCAGAAGCTCTTTTGCAATGGGATTTTGGTAGTTGCTGTAGGCGGTGTTTGAAAACTTCTCCATGTTTCTGCATTTGCAAAGCTTTGAGTTACCCTTGCGGGGCCTAAGTGGATAAGATTCCCCAAATTGGATGACAGGAGACCTTTGTATTTGACTTTGAATAAACATGGTTTCTGGTAGGTTTCCCTATGATCTCCCCTTAAATCCATCTCTTGAAAGATGAATTTGCAAGTCCTTGTTTCTGCACCCTTGAAGCGAGTTGAAGCGCTATGCTGACTGAGGTGGCACGCTTGGAAAGTTCTTTGTGGTATGGACTGTGAGGAAGGCGACTCTTGCTTGGAGGGCATCAAGGAAATTAGTTCCTTGGACGTTCTTGGTGCAAAAAAGATCAACAAACAAGAATTGCAGGAACATGGCTTACTGGTGCTCAATTAGTAGGGAATGGGGGAATCGGATGAGTGTGAAATTAGTTCTGGATTGGGTCATTCAGTCCCCATTCCCTCCGAATTAAGCACCAGTATGGTTTCCGGACGGAGTGGGTGGGATCTGAGGTTTCGATCGATATGCCGTGGACATCCTCGAGGATCTGTGTTTACCCAGCAGTCTGAGACATCTGGCGTTCGAGGGCGGATTCAATCAGAGCTTCGAATTTGTGAAGTTTCCTCAAAGTTCTTTGTCTGGAAGGGTCTTGGCAGGGCCAAGTCACATCAAGTCAATTTTGGTAAATGTGGTACTGGTGAACAATGAAACCTCCAATTGTAGGCCAGTAAGCATACAAATCATACAATTTGTTTGACGATTTTTATCCACTTCCCAGTGGCTTCATGTTTTTTCGAAAAGTCTGCAGGCCGTCGCAGTCGGGACCCAGTTGACGCATCCCAGGCCTAGAGAGTCTGAAATTGGGAGGCAATTTCAAGCGCAGCTTGGAGCGTGTCTCCCTTCCCAGCCAGCTTCAACGGCTGACCTTGGGAAATCTCTTCAACCAAAGCCTGGAAGCTGGTTTTGAAGGGAAGTGATGGCTTAGGGCTTAGGGAAGGGCATGTGTTTTTTTTTGGCATCACTTTTGGGGTCCCCCGAAAAAGTCTCATAGGGAGACGGTTTGGTTTCCTATGTCATGGTTCGAATATATAGATCAGGTCATGAACTCCGGCAGTCCAGTTGTTTTTGGTGCCGGGCATTTGGGAGGCTCGCAACTGTTGTCTCATTTTGTATGTTACTATCAACATGACTGTGGGGTGGGGTGGGTGGGTGGGGTGGGCTAAAAACGTTCATTTGCACTTGCAGACATAGGTCATGCCACGCTACTGTACGTCCTCTTGCACTTGCACACATACTCTTGCTGCGCTACGGTACGTTCTCTTGCACTTGCACACATATGTCATGCCATGCACTTGGCTGACCGTAGCTGGGACCAGCTCGACAGTGGGCTGCCACGCTGCACCACAACCCTGCAAAAGTCAGGTTGAACCCAGCTTGGTATGAATACGCGTAGAGCTGGGCATGAAAATATTCCCTCCTTTCGCAGAACATGGATATAGATGCTGCTTTGCATGGATATAGATGCTGCTTTGAGTAAGATTGTCAACTGGCAGCCCCCGCATGAAAAAAGCAGCTACAGTTGCAAAGACACATCTGGATGATGTTCTTGGAAATCTTTATGTTGATGTTGCTGTTGATGATAATGATGATGAAGCTGTTGGTGATGATGTCTTTGTTGATCTGAAGAAAGGGTTGAACATGCCAGCCGTTTTGATGTTGACGAAGACGTGGATGATACACAAGTTCCGTTTTTGACGCTTTTCAATTCCTCCCTATAAATTAAAGCCTTTGAAAAATGTCAACAGCGGGGAACCCCTCAAATACCTGGCACCTTGTTGTTGAGACTCATTCAATCAGCAGTATCCCCGTTTGGGGAAGGTTTCCCACCAACCTAAAGATGCAATTGGATGGCCTAAAAACAATGACAGTTCAGGTCAATCAAGCGGTCTTACTCAGGATCGGGTTCGGGCATCCTGACTGGCCTTACATTTCTTCATGGAAACATGTGCCTGGAACGATGCTTACCAACAAAACGCCAAAAAAAAATGATGTTTCAAGGACCTGGTGTTATTGATGTGACACAGATTCCTGATACCCTCTGGTAATTTAACATAGCTATGGAAAATCACCATTTTTAATGGGAAAATCCACTATTTCTATGGCCATTTTCAATAGCTTTTCGTTAGTCATTACCAGAGGGTATATTCAATGAGATTTCAGCCAGGAACGCGTGCATCTACCCCTGAAGCTCCGGGAGCTAAGCCTCGGGACGAGTTTCAACCAGAGCTTGGAGAACGTGACGTTTCCCTCGGAACTGGTGTCCCTGACCTTTGGAGCATCCTTCAACCAACCGCTGCAGAGTCTTGCACCGAAATCAATGGGGGTACCCTCTGGTAAATTAACATAGACTCATAGACCCTGAAAACGACCAATTTATAGTGGAAACTAGTCTTCCAAACCCTACTGTATCTGCCAGGGTCTATGTTAATTTACCAGAGGGTATCCGGATGACTAAGGATGACGCTGGACTCTGGACCTGAGTTTTGTTGAGGTAAAAATCTGCCATTGGCCATCTTTCAATAAGGAGTTAGGTTGTTTCCTTCTTGGCATTGGGCCCAGAGATAATTGAGGCACTGGTTATTTTCAGTCATCATCCACCAGTGGCTTGTCAGCCGCCTGTGCTGCGAAGGAATGTCAAGCTTCCAGATAGCCTCGAGGTGTTGAGCTTTGGTAACAACTTCAATCAAAGCAGCTGGCCTACAAAATATTCATTTGTCCAATAATTTGGCACCCGACAATCCAGTGATTTATCAGTTTATCATCATTCTTCCTCTCAAATTACACTTCTTGGGCGTGATACCTTAATTTTTGACAAGCCCGGTTATCATATTCAGTTGCTTGTTTACCACGGCATTTCATGATATCTCCCTGATTTCCCTTACCTTTGTTTTCACACCACATTTTTATGCTCCCCCAAAGTTATACAAACGCGTAAACTCGAGACAGATGACCTGGTCGTTTGAAGTGTACCTAAATCGTCTCGGTCTTCAAAAAATTGACCCATCGTCACATTGATACACCTCCTATTTTTTGTCTCGGAACCACAATTCAATGGGGTCCGGAACTCCGGAACATGACATTCCAAACTTTCTATACGGCCATTTTTGAGTTCCATGGGGTGTACATGGCCCGAAATGGGATGATGACATTTCGAAAACAGGTTGGGCCAAGCATTGTGGCCACCCAAATGATCCCACATGTCTCCGGTGGATATACCCTCCGGCAATCTAACATAGCTAGTTTGGAAATCCACTGTAAATGGCCATCTAGATATGGGAAAGTCAGCTAGACAGGGGATTTTCCAGCAAGCCATGTTTGATCGCCAAAGGGTATTGTAAGAAAAGCGTCTTGACATGGTGCCAGTGGTGCCAGCGTCCAGGTTTGAAGCATGTGGCCTTTCCAAGATCACTTCAGCAGATCACGTTCGGTGCCTCTTTCAACCACAGCCTGGAAGACGTGTCCTTTGAGTCAGTTCCCAACTTGACGTCTCTGTCATTGGGCAGTGCATCTTGGCTCGAGAGCAAAGGAAGGCGAAATGAGAGCAGTGCCCTAAGCCCCAAACCCTGGTTCGTTGATGGTGTGAAAAATGGGGCCATGCTACCAATTCTTTACTCCATTACGAGCTAGTCATCCGTCGCTCAGTTCTGCCGCGAAAACTGAGGACTTCAACCAGGGACTGGACCAGGTGGAGTTCCCAAGCGCCCTTCAGGTCTTAAGTTTTGGTGCTGCCTTCAACCAGCCCTTCAACCATGTCACACTTCCTGCAGCGTTGAAGAGCTCCATGGACTGCATTGATGCTATGTTGCCGTGTCTTATCATGAAGCTCCTCTTTTGAAAAGCCTCACTGGTCAGACAGACAGACAGACAGACAGACAGACAGCCAGGCAGGCAGGCAGGCAGGCAGGCAGGCAGGCAGGCAGACAGACAGACAGACAGAGACACACACACACCACTTCTTTGGGAAAAAAGTCTGCCTGTGATATCTTGTGCCACTCTTTTACAAGATGCATTGGTGATGCGACAAGGCTTGAAGTTGGGCAAGAACTTCAATCAATGCTTGGATGGTGTGACCTTCCCCAGTAGCTTGGAGCGCAGGAGGGTTGTTTGGCCATTTATATACGTATATATAAATTAAATAAATAACTTATATAACTATATATATATATGTAATATAATATAATATATATATAGATGTGTAATATATAATAAAATGAAAGACCATCCTGGGGAAACGTATGACAAAACCATTGGATTGTTAGGTATCCTATTTTCTGACCAACTTCTATATTTGGCCAAAACCAATAAAACTCATCCACATCACTTTCAGTCGAGCCATGGTTTTGTGGATGCGGTGCACTGGAGGCGCCACAGTGTCAGATCCATGTCGTGTGCAACTGCAACTGTCAACAACTGTCAACAACAGCAAACTTTCAGGATTTTCTAGGAGATGGTGAAGCGCGAGCATTGAAGAACACTTCAAATTTTTCCACCAAAAGCGTGCCACAAGATACTGTACTCCCTTTTTGCTGGTGTGGACAACGTCCGATTCAAGTGAGATGGCCTGCGCCTTCTACTTTTTTCGAATATTTTTAACCTCAAACAATGGGGTTTCTGACCTGAGGCAACTTGAGCGTCCTGACTCTCGGGCAGCGGTTCCATCGAAGCCTGGTTGAAACGCAGCTTCCAAGAAATCTGCGGAGCTTGACGTTTGGTGAGGCCTGGTTTGAGGGTCACCAGAGGACTCTGTGTACTTCACCGTGTCCTATGACAGTTTCAAAGTATAGATTTGCATTTGCAGGTAGATACCATCCGGTAATCAAACATGGCACTATAAAATCCAACATTTAGAGATGATTTTCCTATTAAAGCCTATTGCAGAAAGGTTTCCAGTACCCTCTGGTAATCAAACATGGCTAGCTGGGAAATCTAGAGCAGACTCTGACCTTGAAGGACTTCAACCAAAGCCTGACGTGCGTCACTTTCCCGGAGCGCCATTTGGAGAGCCTGTGCTTTGGAAAATGCTTCGATCAGAGCATGGATGTTTGCATCCCAAGCCTGAAGCACTTGACCTTCGGCTGGAGCTACTTGGAAGGGAATATTTCAGAGCCAGGCCATTGGCGGTTGCTCCAGTTGCTACAACTTCCAGAACCGACTTTATAAAACGAACCCAGTCAAGCACGAAACGAAACCACCTTGAATATAGGCTTGCAAAATATGGCACACTAAGGTTTCAATCATCGCTTGGATGGCGTCAATGCCGTGAATTTGCCCAATCTCCAGACTTTGACCTTGGGATCCAATTTTAATCAGAGCTTAGAGGGAGCATCTCAGCTCGGAAACAGCACGTTTTTTTTTTTTCCCCCCTTCTCTAGATTGGTTCCCCTGAGCAGCCTTCAGATGACCTTGGTTGATTGGGAGTGCACCTGGAAATCCCAATGGACAAACTAGCAGAGCCAATCTTCAAAACGTTTGCTTCAAGACATTCTCTTGCAGCCCTTCAATGGTTGATGAAAAAAACTCTACCTGATACGGTCAGCCGATGTTTTGGATGAATTTGGGATGGCTGAACACTTTGTTCTTTTCAGCTCGGAAGATAGTCCAGAAGTTCTTGAGCCACAAAGGTAGAGTTTCCCAATCTTCGAAGTTTGACCTTCGGAGAACATTTCAGCCAAAGCTTGAAGGGCGTGCTGTTGCCACCATGTTTGGAGCAGCTGACCTTTGGGTACCGCTTCAACGAGACATTGGAAGGGGTGGAGCTGCCGAAGAGTCTCAAGTCTTTGACCTTTGGAAGCTTGTTCAATCAGAGCTTGGAGGCAGTAATTCTTCCAGACTTAGACGTGTTGACCTTGGGCTTTTGCTTCAACCAGAGCTCCTTGGGCTGATGTTTTCTTTACCTTAGCAGATTTGTGCATTGGTTTCTAGCTCATCCCTCCAGCTTTGATAGCACATTGGCACAGGTGGCACCCCCAACTTCCACACGGGCTTGAGGAGCAGCCAACAGCCCTAAACGCATCCACCTCCATAAGTCCATATCAAACTGCACCTGGTGCCGGGTGGTAAAAAGAAAAATCGCCCGGGCCACAGTTTTTTTAGCTCGCCGAGTTGAGGTGTGGAGCGCACAAATCTGCCTGGCAGCATTCGTTCCTTGACCTTTGGCTGGCACTTCAACCAGAACTTGCAGCGTGTGCAGCTGTGGCTCGACATCGGGACGATGTGAGACGCTGGTGCTGTTTTTGGCCTTTAAATCGATACACATGAATGGGACCCTGCAATCTTTCAATATCCGTCCGGGGGTTTTCTATATCAATGGATTTTCCATGATTTTCCCATCGTTTGTTCCATCCATTCTAGCATTGAACATCTCTAATTTTCCTTTGATTTTTCATGGCTTTCCTGGGCTCTTCCCTCGAAGGCCAGCGGACTTGGAGGTTTTGAGCTTCGCGGGGAAGTTCAACCGAAGTTTGGTGGGAGTGGACTTTCCCAAGGGTCTTCGTTCTTTGACCTTTGGGGAGATGTTCAATCAAAGCAGCTGGGCTGCAGAGGGGGATGAACATCCGGCTACTATTTCTTTTGAACTACAGGGGACCAGGGTTTCCAAGGCCATACATCAGCAACATGCTGGTGAAACAACATGCCCACGGCAACGTCCTACCAAGGCCTAGAATTCGTGAGGCTGCCAGCGAGTTTGCGGAGATTGGAATTTGGGGATGAATTCAATCAAGATCTGCGCTCGGTGACCTTCCCAGAGGACTTGGAAGAGATTATCTTTGGTGAAAACTTTCGCCCTGCCAGTTGGGAGCATGTGACCTTGCCCAGCAATTTGCTGAGCCTGAAGTTTGGGAAGCGATTTATCCAAAATCTCGAAGATGCCAAACTTCCTGAGAGCCTCAGTAGCTTGAGCTTCGCTTCGCTCGGTTACGCCTTTGAGCAGAGTCTCAAGCGCGCACGTTTGCCCAAGCATATTCAGAGACTACAAACCGGAAGCATTTTGGTCAGTGTTTGATTGCTCCGACTCAAATGCAGAAAGCTTTTTAAGCAACGCAAAACACAAATGTTCCTGCAATTCCAATGAGTTTTGCAACCTCAGCAACTTGCACCTTGAGCCGAACAGCCCACATCCACCCTGAAAGCCGTGATACAGGCCTGCACTCCCGACAAGAAAAAACTTTAGCGACAAATTAACATATACCAACAAGACAACAAGAAAAAGGAGGTTAGATCCGACAAATGATTTCCATCAGTTATGGTTATGGTTCGACATTCATCCGCAGCTCTTTTTGGTGGAGAAGATTATGATATATGGTCCTTTTGTTCTTTTTATGGATTGCATGGAAACTATTGAAAACAAAGTTGCAAGCCAATGGAAACAATTCCAAACTCCCAGACACTGACATGAGTAGATCCTGACGCCTTGGATCGATTTGTAGACTTTTCTCAAGTAAAGCAAAGCGTCACACTCGACAGCATTCGACACAAGGTGCAGGTGCTGTGTTTGACTCCTGGATGCCAGCGTTTCCCGCTTCCCGCTTCGCCGCTTTTTGTGTACCTCCCCACGCAACTACCTACCAAGCTCCGTGCATGTGAAGGTCTGTAAAAAATAGCATTGAATCTGTGAATCTATGTATAATTATATATAATTATCACATCTACAATCTTGCGTAGTGATTCTATCTCATCCCAATTGCATGCTGGGCACCAGGAAGATTTGTTATGACGTGACTCCATGGAGCTCCACACGTGAGCAGCGAGCCACTGATGACTTCCCCGGCTCGTTTGAGGAGCCCAAAGCTTCGGGGAGTCCACGAACAGCAGCTGACCAAACTCGGTTGAACAATCTTCCGGGCTTTCCATGAATGGGGGGATCACCAAAATAGTTGGTTTATAATGGAAAATCCCAATCTAAAATGGATGATTTTTTGGGGATATTTAGAGGTACCCCCCATTTCAGGAAACCTCCATTCCAGAATGTTCTGGACAAGTGCGAGACTCCAAACATCTTCAAAATATGTTGCCCAGATTTTGTTTTAAATTTGGTCAGATGCTGAGTCCGACCTGGAAGTTGACTAAGAATCTCTTGCTGAAAAAAGATGTTAGCGCTGCTCGCAGCGTTGCCAGCTCGAAATTGACCATGGCCGGGTCTCAGGAGATCGACACCACGAAAGGCCCACTAGCGGGACTTCTGGTGCTCTACAAGATGAGCGGCTTGGATTCATGCAACTCAGATGGGGGGTTATAGCAATTAGAACCCGGAAAATTTGATGGTTAAAGTTAATTCCGGTGGTCTTTATTCCGCGTTTCTATATTTTTTTATGGTTTATTCCCTTTTTTGCTAGTTAAATCCCTTATTTTGCAGGGCAAATCCTCTATTTTGATGGTTCTACAAGTCACTTTCCGATTTTTTCATGGTGAAAACGTTGGTTTCCTCGAGATTTCCTGTATCCCGCACCAGGAGAATCGCGGCTCAAGCAGCATGCGCGGAGGGTCTCTGAGGTGCCCATCTTGGCATCAGGCGGGAGATGTCAAATGATAATCCACTTCTTCTTCAAATTATTATATGTATATAATTGTACATGTACATATAAATATAAATATAAATCATATACATATATATATAATATAAATATAAATATAAATATAAATATAAATATAAATAAATATATATATATATATACATACATAGACTATGGACTATATACAATTATAGACTGTGCATAATCACACACTAAATAAAAATATAGACAGACTATATATAATTATGGACACACTACACATAACTATAGACAGACTATATATAAATATAGACATACTATATATGATTATAGATTATCTATAGACTAAATATATATATATATATATATATAGAGAGACTATATATAGAGACTATATATATATAGACTATATATATATGCATATATAGACTATACATATATGTATATATATATATGTATACAGTATACATAATACATAAACTCTCTCTCTATATATATATATATGTATACAGTATACATAATACATAAACTCTATATATATATAAACTATATATATATAGACTATATATATATGTATACATAAACTATATATATATATATACACATACACATATGTGTACATAGACTATATATATTCCTGTGTATATACATAGAGTATATACACAGGAATATATATATATATATACATATACATATACATATACATATACATATACATAGACATATGGACTACACACATATATACGCATAAATCATACTATATATACAATACACATGTATGTATGTATGTATGTATGTATGTATGTATATATATATTCTTCTAGCAGAAGAACACGTGTTTTGAGGAGCTTGAAAGCGAGGTGAGAAGTTTGGCTCGGCCGGTGCCACATTATTCAATTAGGGGGTCCTCTCAAAATTTGGACCCCCCAAACCCAAGGTTTTCCATGGGTGTAACCATGAGATTATAACCCTATAAGTTGGGATTTTTCATCCCTAGCATGGTGACACATATCCAGTTACTGGAACTGAACCTACATCCATCATATCTATTGGTTACATAAATCCAGTAACTATTGGTTCCATTAATATGGCCATGGTAGTTACTGGAACTCAGATCTATTGGTTAGTCATTCTCCCATTCACGATTACATACTACCATGGCCATCAATGGGGGTATACTAACCGTTTTCAGACACCCTGTTGATAGCGCTTGCAGTCCCAAAGACGTCAGACAGGCTACCAGGAAGGTGTCCGAGCCTGCGATCTGGTCGAGGACGGGGAAGATTTGATGGAAGTTTCCGGCTGAGAAAAGAACGTCAATCATCTATAAATGGAGGTTTTCATGGGAAAATCATCTATAAACCCGGGGGATAGTTACCTTTTTTGAGAGTTTTCCAGCAAACTGGCTGTTTGATCATCCCATGGATTCATAAATTTTTGTGGTTTGTTTTTCTTCGGTTGCATCACCAATGGAATAATCCCACTGAGTGGGGACATTTTTATCACGTGGGATGATCCTCCAAGTAGACATGGTGATGTTCCCCAGCTTTGGATCATTTTTTTAAGCCCAGAATTGGATGGGGAAATCTGCAGGGGTTACTTACTTGAGATTTCCTGGTCAATTGACCAGGTTTCCCTGTGAAGATTTTCCTGGTCGAACATTAGTGTGGCACTTTCTTTGAGTGACGTGTTAGCCTTTTGTATCGCAAGTGATGATCTGATGATCACAGGAACTTGGACATCATGGTGGCTCAAGTAGTGTCCAGGTGCGAAGCGGAAGATTCCATGGGAAATTTGGAAGATTCCCATCCTGGGTGGCTGTTGATTAGCATACACGGAACTTCGTTTGCTGGTCTAGCCACCCAGCTTGTGGATCAGGGGCTTTGAAGAAGAGAAGAGATATCCACTGATATTTTTACAGTTGTCATGTTCTGTGTCTTTTGATGTCTCAGGGTTCCCCCAAGCGTACATGGATACATCACCACAGTTCTTGTTGAATAAAAATTGGTGGGGAGCAGCCCTGCGAGGCGATCAGGGAAACTCTGGATTTGGAGTTTCCTCACTTGGACAAGCGAGGACTTAGACATCAAACGGTCATCCCACGGTCCGAAACGGGTCGTTGTTCTGAAACTCCGCCCTGATTTTCACAGGCGGATTCCCAAGTCAGCTTGTCCCATGGACAAGATATAAGAATTACTGGGTGAGTTCTTTCTGAGCCCATCTCAGGTAGCCTTAGGCCTTAGGAACCACGGTAGCCCACGAGTCATTGGATGATCCAATTCCGGACGGCCGTCGCAGGAGTTGCTGAAATCATTGCCGTCCGGGGCTGACACCTTTTCGAAGCTTTTTGGGTCGGTTCACCATGGTATGAAACGCTGTTGGCAGCAACATTTCAGCTGCTCATATATGCTTAAGTATGATATATGAATATATATATATATGTATATATAATTATGTATATATATAATTATATATATATATGTATATAATTATGTATATATATATATATGTATATATAATTATGTATATATATAATTATGTATATATAATTATGTATATATATATATGTATATAATTATGTATATATATAATTATGTATATATATAGATGTTATATATATATAGAAATATGGATACACATGTGCGAAGAGAAGTCACTGCAGCATTCATCCCACCAGAAAAAAACCCTGGACCAAGGTGGCCCTGCACTTTACTTCGGACGGTCCGAAGGTGGAGAAGGTGGATCCCCACGCAGGGCCGCTGGGTGAAAGAACGACAGCGGACGTTTCGGAGATGTCCTGGTCAGATAGATATCTGAAGATTTGATTTGATATAGTATATATGTAATATGTATATATATATATGTATATATGTATGTATATATATATGTATACATATATATACATATACATATATATATACATACATATATAATTATATATATTTCCCGAAATGTGTAGATCCTTCACATTACCAAGATGAGTGGGTGATGAAAGTTCGTCGGCTCAAATTCGATTCTGTGGGAGGTTTTTTTCAGTGGTGCAGGGTGAGACGAAAATGTAGGGGGGCAAACAACTGGTTTGAACATGGGGTATACAGTGTACAGTATACCCCCACCTGGCCATTGGGAAGATGATGCTCACCCATGGGATTTAGGGGCTAGCACCGGCCTGTCCATTTGTTTTTGCCAGCTGTTGCCGGGACCCCGTTTGGAACCCTGTGTGGCTGGGCCCCACGCACGGGGCTCTCTAAAATTTGAGGAATAATTAGACGGAGTCCTTCGGAAAAAAACACCACAACCACAACAACAACAGCAGCAACAACAACTGGTTGGTGGCTTCAGCCAATTTTCATTTTCAACCGAATGTTCAGGTTTTTTTCCTGGCTGAGACGCAACTGAGGTTAGTGGCCCATTTGGCCACAGCCACAGCGCGCTACAAAGAGGTGCCGCTGGGTTGTGAGAAGTTGGAAGACTGGAAGGTGTAATGACTTGACATATGATTTTTCTTGGAGGATGTGTTCAAGTCTGGTATACAGTACATTTATATCATTTATAGTCTGATTCTACATATATACTGTATGTAGACAATATAGACACACATATTTGTACGTTCACAATGCCTTGCTCCAGTTCCAGGGCGTGAACCAGTGGAACAGCCTGCAGCCAAGGATGGTTTGTTCATTCAAGAAGGCTACTTTTATGGGTATCCCCGGTATCCCTGAAGCCTTTGGCCCAAACCTCATGTTTATCCAGAAAATGAAATAAAGGTTTTGGGGATACCCATCAGTCATCGCCATAAAGGACAGTCCGTGGCAGGACTTTCCAAAATTGCCACAATATATTTTTTATTAAGGGACAAACGTGGAAAAAAGGCAACCCGAACTGGGAACTGGCATTTTCCGTGACGAATCATGGTTTTTCGAGGCTCAAAGCATGGGAAGGGGAAGGCAGTTTTAGCATTTCCCATGTTTTTCTTACTGGTGCTAAACGTAGGGAATGGATGGGAATGATCCATAATCACTAATAATCATCCCAACCCCCAGCAAGCCATCCATTCCCTACGTTTCGCACCAGTGGCTTTCCCATGGTTTTTCCAAACGTCACAGGGATTCAGCCAACCCTTCGGTGGGTTCGCCAAGGTCCAGAGCTGACGCAGCAGATTTGGTCAGTCGCCGAGCTGGTAAACGTACCAAAAAACGATGGAAAGATCCAGCATGCTATCAATGGGGATTCATCCACTATTTCGACTGGGCCATGATTAAATTGATACATTCACATAATTATTCACTATCAGCCTGAGAATCATGAAAAAATCATGGATAGATCGATTATGAAAAACTACATATCATTGCTATAATCATGGGAAATTTCTATCAGAATCCCATTTTGTACTCAATCATAATTACCCTCTGGTAAACGTTTACATAGCTATGGAAAATCACCATTTTTAATGGGAACATCCACTATAAATGGTGATTTTCCGTAGTTATGTTAAATTACCAGAGGGTACTGGGGATGGAGCTAAACCTGACTCCATGGCGGGTCCAGGCAGCCGCAGACCACACCTCCCACGGAGGCCCGGAAGGGATTTTTTTTTTTTCGGAAGTCGACAAAAATTACAGGGTCCAAGCCATAAAATATAACATATATATATAGATACAATGTATTATATATAATAGTAATAAATATATATATATATATAATATACATACATACATACATATTATATGATATGTATATATATATATTATTATATCATTGAGGTTTGAATAAACTAAGATTGAATGATTATTGAGTGCATATCATGCACTGAAGAATGATTCTTGAATAATTGATTGTAAATCACCAGACTGCATAAACTTGATGCTTTGTAGAAACTCAACAAATGGGAGATCGGAGCAACAAACTGTTTTGAGGATTTACTCAACGGAAATCTGATGTCATCAATCAACAGAAATGAGTATTTCCTCGCCCATACATGACCAAAACATGGTGGTTTCCCGTGGCGATCTAAAATTTCACCGTCACCACCGTCACCGTCCGCTGGTTTCCATGGAGGCTCTCTCTGTGGATTTGATCATTGACATCGTCAAAAGTGCGGTGGGCGTCAAGAAGGAGTGGGAGGAGGCAGCGCTAATTGGGTCACCCCAGTTTGTCCCAGTTGGTTCGATGGCGGCCCATGTGGGATTTGGTGAATGCCATGAAGAACTCCCATGATGGCTTACTGCCCATTTATGGTGATGACTTGGGGATCGTGATGATGGTGACTGTATTAGGTCTACACATTCCTAAACATGATCAATGCCACTCAACGCCGCGTCAAGCGACAGGTCTTCAGTTTGATGTTTGACCTTCCCGAGCTGCGCTTGCCCAACAAGAAGTCTGTGGAGGCGATGGGAAGCGGCCTGCACCGTTGTCTGCCAGACTGTCCACCGGTGGTTTTTTGGATGTCCGAAATGTGTGGAGGCCTTGGTTGCGGCCTTCAAGTATGCACAACCAAAGGTTGGGCAAACCCAGCTCCTTCCGCTCGGTTGCTGCATTTCCCCCCAAAGTATTGATTATCATGTGTGATGACTGACGATTGATGAATTCACATCAAATTATAGGGTCGCTATTGTGGCAAATTTTTTCCAAATTATTCTGAAACTCATGTATTGTTTGGAGGGTTCGCTTTTGTGGCAAAACAAAATTGGGAGAGCCCTTTTTTTTGCAAAAACACTGTAATTGCTGAGAGGCATTTTTTCTCAAAAACGCTGTAGCTCAGTCAATTTTTTGCTCATCTCCCTATCTGAGCCTGTAAATGCATCTCTATCTGAGTAGGTTTGTTTGCTGGGTTCACT
>Ga0126342_10010361_pt1 | contig 16679 bp, 11 predicted proteins | sample Cyp1metagenome_FD_92528 | JGI IMG/M metagenome (GOLD analysis project Ga0126342, IMG submission 92528) | Coral microbial communities from Lord Howe Island, Old Settlement Bay, Australia - Cyphastrea 1 metagenome | ecosystem: Host-associated > Invertebrates > Cnidaria > Coral ... | reverse complement strand
GAATTTTGATAGCAAGGACTTCTGGGCATGGCAAGAAAATGCGCCGACCGCGGAGCCAACTTGCAGGGAACATGACTGGTCATCTAGCCTTAATAAGGGGAAATGAAAGTCATATTGGGGGCTCCAACTTGGTTTTTCTTGTGTTTTTTTTTGTGGTATGAATTGTGGTCACTGTTAGTGTCACGGGGCAGAGTCAAATGTATATGTATATATATATATATATATATATATACTATTATTATATATATATATGTGTGTGTGTGTCATGATGTCGTGGGATTCTTTTTTCCTGACTGGCCAAGGCTTCAACCGCAGGCTATTCCGCTGTTGAATCCGTGCAGGGGCTGCACGTTCCTTTGAGAAACAAGATTTACAATATCATCATTATGGTACAATAACAGAAATTATCCTCTAGGGCAGATTTCACTTGGCTCTCCAAAACATGCAACTGCCATGCATCTATCAATTCATTTCACTGTTTGGAAGCCTTGAACAGATCTCTATTGGAATTCATAGAGGGCTTTGGGACGTTTGGGAGTTTGGATTTCGACATCGCAATCAGAGTCCGCACAGCTACTGCAATGCATATCAATGCATCCTTTTTGGGCACTATTCCTCGGCTCAGATGCTTTGAGCGCCTTTTTCTTTTCTTTTCCAATTGAGCTAGCGAATGCTAATGGTCAGCATGACTTGGGTCATTTCCAAGTGGAAGGCCGAGAGGCTCCAGAAAGACATCCAGGACTGCGGTGCATTGCTGTACGCATGCAATCCAAAGACGTCACGACCAATCCGGTTGCAAGATGTTACAATGTTACATGATTATCGGATTGTTCTCTAGGTGTAACTATATGCAACTATATGTAACTCTAAATAACTATAATGTTGTATCATGTAACTAGTCGGATGTATTATACAAAACTTTTACAAATTATACAATAATTTCAGTGGCGTTTTCAGACTCCGTCAGTGTGAGATGGTCCCCGTGGCTCAGAGCTGCCGAAGTCACACCGCAGCATGCCCTGAGTTTGGGGATTTGGGCATGTTCTCGCTCCATCTGCTGAAGGAATGACATCAGCTACTAAGTATGTGAATGATATATTATACATACATTTTATAATATGTATAATGTATATAATGTACATGTATAACTATACGTATATATATATATAACAACTATTAATATATATATATATATATATTATAGCCGCTAATAGTTATGTTCTTTTTCTGACTACACCACTCGTGTTTTTGCACATGGTGAAGATGTTGTGTACCAGAGGATCTCCGGGAAGAGCTGGAGATCCGCCAGCGAGAAAGTCAGGACCAACACGCTGCAGTAATCGAACAGGGGTAATGAACGGTAATTAATGGACAATGCGCCATTTATAGATTGATTTTCCCGAAGCTTAGGGATTTCCCACTGCCATGTTTGATTACCAAAGGGTATTTCATCGTAATTTTGTCATGATGTTGCAGCATGTTGAAACCATCCAGGAGACATGTTGTCTAAAACCACCTTGTTTTTAGCCGCTGCTATTTACTTGAGGTACAAGATTTCCAGCATGTGGGAATGTGTCAAACTTCACTCATCATTCGGATCATTTCATTGACCATGATGATACCATTCGAAATTGGGTGCACCATGGTCTGTGTTTTGCTAATTCATTCTGCCATCTGGACAAGGAAGAAATCCGCCGCAGCCCCAGCACGGAATGCAGATCAACGGGGCCAAGACTGGTTTAATTGGGGGGACCGAGGCAAAGAAATTCCGAGACTCAGTTCAGAAATTAAACTTCTCCTAGAAACCTGTTGCTTTGTCACAATATGTCAGGTTTGGCTATGGCAGACAGGCATTTCTGTGGATTGTTCATGCAGGAATGCACAAGAGAGTTCCAATTGATAGAGGTCCTCTTTTTATATTTTTATATTAATCTTACATGTCTTACATCTTACCCTGTTGTGGTGCTACATGTGCTACCAACACGTAACAGACGTAACACATCGCTGTCGGATTCGCCAAGGCCGACTGCATCAAGCTGCAGCTCAGATCAACCAACTGAATTCTCAGGTGCAACGTGCTGAGAAGGCGCATCTGCCATGAAAAAACACTCTGTTATCCAAATATTTGCCAAATATGTTATCCATGTTTAAAAGAATAGTTCATTGCGGAGTGGTTTGCAAAACTGTAGAATCTGCGGAAATCTGTGGAAATATGCCAATGCAAATGATGTACGTTGTATCCTCATGGGATGTTGCTGCCCTAGTTTGCCAATTTGCCATGTCCAAAGAATTTCATAATTAGTATGGCCATGGATGACAGTAGATATGTTTCTTCAGTGTTGATCCAATCATGATCGGACGTAATGGATGACAAAGCTGATCCGTTTGTTCACGATTGCCAGGAACAAGAGATACTCACGGTTGAGCAGCTGCCTGAGTGAACAAGATTGACCTAAGATGGCCTAGCGTCTTGGCTGTTTCAGTTCGGGTAGATCCTGGTAGATGCTGAGGCGATTGGATGCTGAAGAGGGTGCAGTTGCAAGCCAACAAAGCGAGATCCAAGCAGCAGAGGCAATGGGCAATCTGCGGAAGAAACAAAGGAGATCTCAGGAGCTCGGGTGGAATAGAGCGCTGAAGAGCCCAGTTTCATTGAAACAGATCGTTGATATTCGTTGATGATATTTGATCGATTTAGATCGATTTGATGATAGGTGGGCCAAGTTGGCCATGCCCCACACTTGAGAACCCACCTTTATTTTTTTGTTTTCATGAATGTTCCTCATGGCAGTTTGACCCCGCTAGTATATAACTAGTAGCCATGTGACATGTGCAAGGCTTAACTGTACTGCTTTCTATCCTGTAACATGTTATGATTTCATGGATTTCATAGCTTTTTGCAAACATGGTCCAAGCTCAACTGGTGGTACTGTATCCCCCCATGCCATGATAGGCACAGCGTGTTCTTGCCGACGAGCTGGCAGAGGTGCGAGAGGTCACCCCACCTTGGCCATGCAGCTGCCATCGTGCTGTGCACCTCGGGTCGGCACGGGCTGGTCGCCATGTCTAAGGGACCTGGAATTCCCGAAGGTCAGAAGGCCTACACAGCTGCTGGCTATCTATGATATTGGACACATTTCTATAAATATATACAGTAATTCTCTCTGTAATATACTTATACATAATATCATGTTGTTATATATATATGATGTGTGCATTGTAAACACTGATGCTTCGCAGAGCCATGTTGAATCAGCCAGGTCAAAGCCAGCTGTGCTTGGTTGTGGAATGGTTCTCGTCAGATAAGGGGAACATCATGGAACGCAACCTGAAATATGCGCTACACTATGCAAACTAAATCAAACTAATATATACTGGCGCTTCAATTCCTCAGAGTACAGCACCAAGCAGGCATGAGCCAGCAGTGGCTGTTGGTTTTAAAACATGGTTTGCTGACTGAGTGAGATTCGGCTCACACTCAGCAAACAGTGTTCTTAAATCTCAAGTCCCTGCTGTTGTAAAAACCAATGCCAATTTCTTGTTCTTCATGAGAATCAACTCAATGCCAAAGTGCAAAAAGTTCCTCTTAGTCATTAGTCAAAGCCCCCACTTGCGCTCAGAAATTCAAAAGCAAACTATTATTATATACGTGATTTTGATTATTGTATCTTATGTTGAGATCTCTGAAAATGGTCACCGACACCTTCGCACAGACAACGCACTTTTTGGCCATGGCACGGAAAACGCGCTGCTGTTTTGGGCGCACCGAAGAGGGCGTTATCCATGGAGTTGTTCCTTCATGTTCATTCCTCTTTTGGAAGTCTGTGAAGCCCATAGGTCGGAGAACTTTGATCCATTTTAAACGGGAGAGCTGGTCCGGGTGATGGATGTTGGCGCTGACTTGCTAGGATGTTGTTGGACGGAAGTGATCATTTGCCTGGTGATAATGTGCTCTTCACTTGCCGTTTCCTTGCATGATTCCTCAGCTGAGGAGGTAAGACAACCAAAGGTTTTCTGGCCGCCGGCCTGACCATGACGGACGTAAGTAGCAGCTTCAAGCTCAGAATTTGTATGAACTGTTTGGACTATTTGGACATTGTGACAATCACCTAGACCATGGTAGGCCCTTGCTTGCTGCTTGGTCGAAATCTTCTCGTTACCGTCAATGGTTATATTATGTTGCTTGTGATCTTGTGATCGAATTCTACACATTGTCTTGTGATCTAGGCCGCTGCTTGTTCGTACACTGCTTTCCGCAGCTGCTTTACATCTCTGCTGGGGTTGTGCTGCACAAAGTTTCACCCTTGCGAGCCCCAGCAAAAGTTTTTGCAGAGGGCCGCTAGGGTCCCTGAGTCAGTCGCAAGCCTGCATTATCTCCCTGCATTTCCATCAAGCTGGGGCTTGCAAGTAGAAGAGGACACTGTTAAAAGCCTCCTGCCTCCTGCCTCATCAGAGACCCAACAACAAGTATAGATAAACATGACTGGGTAAAGCTTCTAAAGATGTAATCAACCTTCAATTCAACCTTTGCAGTTTTCCACCTTAGAGATTTTAAGACTGGACAGTTTCAGAGGTGGCGGAGCAGCTTTGGTGTCGCTGCTGGCGGCATTCAGTCCTCAACCCCGGTTGGATGAAACTGATCAGTGAGATCTTCCATGATCACTGCCATGGCGACGGAACAATGACACCCGCTACACTTAGGCGGGGAGCATTTGTTAAGTGTTACTGGAAACCGGGGAAAAAAACTCAAGTTCATGAGCAACAACAATGAAACGATATCAACCAAGGAAGAACAGACATGCGTGTCGTCAATCCTCAATGATTTGATTCATTCTTGTGTTTTGTGTTTAATGCAGACTTACCCCAGCTTTCACCCAGCAATGGTCCGCACAAAAAATGTTGTCATAAGCACATATATATATACTTTGATAGAACTTGATGAAAAGGTAAAGCTGCCAGATGATCGATAATAAAAAGCAAGAACATGATGGCAACATAGAGGCCAATGTTGCATACTGTAGTGACTAGTGACTGTAGTGTTTCTGTAAAATTCCAGATGCTCTGCCTGTTTTGGCGCCAAGGGAGCTTTTGAAGTCGCTCAGTGAGCAGAACGTTGGGCTTTGGGATGCCACAGATGTTGACAACATCTTGGAGTCCTGGGCAAACAAAAGCTCCATCGACTTCGACGATTTCCTTAGTGCCTAGTTTGGTTTGGCATGTGTCGAGTTGTTTGAAAACAGGGTATCCCCCAATTCAGTGGTTGATCATCATTGTCACTATATTGTCACTTTCCCTGTAAACTTTGCTCTTTGGGGGATTTTGATGCATTTTGGGGGTATGCCGACAACTTAGACTGGTAGATGTTTTGCATGCGTGCGGGTTTCAACAACCACCAGTTGGTATGGAAATGTCAAGCATTGAGCTTTCGCTGAAACAAGACATGCTGTACTAATCGCTGGTGACTGTACGATCATTTGGAGGTACTGGTATGTATACTTGACGCAGTCAGCGACTCGAGTCAGCCACGCCAATTCACAAGAACGCACTAAGTGCGTTTAAGTGAATTGGCATGCTGGTTTGATCCACATTGGTTGTTGCATGTGTTATGTGAACGGCAGTTGCAGCGCAGGGGCATCATGGCAGTTTGCTCCTTTGTCTCATGTCAATCTAGCACATGGAGGCAAAGGATGACAACCTAAGAATTCCATCAGCTCAGTCCGTGAGTCATGAGGTTGATTATTGTGTAGAAATGGGGAGTTGCTAGGTTGGGTCTATGACGGTTCTGCCATGCTCTCGCCACGGGATGTGGAGCCTTTATCGGAACCGCGTCATTTGACTATCAACTTCGATGTGAACCCTGGCGAAGCAAAGGGTGTTTGATCCTGCCAGTGATTCAAAGGAACGGAACTCACTGTGAGGATAACGGTTGTCATCAAGAGCGAAGAGCTTGCAATTTTCCTGGTGTGGCTAGTTCATGGCAAATTTGACATATGTTGATTGTGATCGATTAGGCCTAACACCAGCCTTTCACTGGCTGATTCCGACTCCGGATTTTGATTTCAGCTGTAACTAACTTTAAGAATCTTTAAGATCTTTCAGGACGCTGTATTTGAACGACAAAGGAACAAAACCATTGTCATGCGTGACAAGACGGCCAACAAATCGGTTGAGGTGGTGATCAACGAGGCCTTGAAGCCTTGTTGATTCTTGTTGATTCTTGTCGTTGAATCTATTTTAATCTCGTCATATCTCAGTTTTTGTGACTGCCGACTGCCCAAACCCACCAGGTCCTGGCAGAGACCTCGTGGGGTCGAGTAGAGGGTGATCGCTGGATCATTGAATCAACTAAGTTTCTTGGGCAGAATTGAGGCAGCATAGAGCAGCAAACACTGCAGGCTTTTTAGATTTCGAGTCGAATTGAGTCAATTATAGTCAATATATAATGTCAATGATATACTCCCTCCGCAAAAGTTGGGTCGAGGTGGCTTCTAGCATCTTCTAACTAACGCACTTGCTTTGATAGATTGCACAAACTTGTGACAGCAGGACGCACACCAAAGCCATGCATTCCATGGTCGTGTTTGCTGCCACGGATCAAAGAAAAGAGTGAAGATGAGTGAAGTGTGAGGCCCAGCTCCTTCCGCCCAGAAAGCGAAGGTGAAGAGCTTGCCCTTTGGCAGTTGTTTTTTTGACACTTATTTATGACTGAAACCACTTATCACGGGGTTCCGCCGAGTAGTTTCAGTATCTTTTAGCGCTGTTGGAAGGATGTAGACAGACATGGACCTAGAATCAAATCCATTGAAAAGATTTGAAAAGAGCGATTGTACTTTGAGGCCAGGAACATACTTAAGCAAATCCCTTTTCGCTTGAGCTTGATCCCACAGTTTAGCAATGAAGAAGTACGTTTTGTAGGGGCGCATGGAATGCCCAACCAGGAGCTGGAAGACGCAAGATGCAGTTAGATACAGAAGATGAATGAGACAAGTTTTAAATATGACTTAATTAAGAGCAACTAAATACGATTGAGTTGGTCCACGAACCTTTCAGAGACACCAGAACTAATTAAAACCAGTAGCATAAACGAGCTTGTGCGGGCGTCGACGAACTGTCACTGGACAAGCCTCCGGGGTTAAGGTGAGCTATGCCGAATTTTTGGAGAAGCAAATGCCAGGGAGCGACAGAAGAAAGGAACGTCAAAAGTACAAAGGTGCAGCAGATTTTGGAAAAAGGATGGTGAGAAGACAGGGACTGATTCAACTATAATATCAAAATTAAAAAACATGCAGGTTTTAGATACTAGTATCATAATACAGTAACAGTATCATCATTTCCAGAGTCTACTATATCATGCGATTTGCCCGCAGATGGGCACAGCAATCCTTGCACTTCCCAACTTAAAGTCACGATGCCATATTCTTGGATACACGATGATACAAGTAGAAGACAAATGATCAGTGACTGCGATCCTCAAGTCAACATATATAATATATATATATATATATATATTCGCATAGTTGATCAATGTTACATATATCATCATATATCATAGTTTCTATTTTGGCGTAAGGCATGTGCCGGCTGCGGAGTCGAATGCTACGGTTGCCACCGTCATTGATCACTTGCACTAACCAAGGTGCTTTCACCTCACCGGGGAGCGCTGGAGAAAGTATGGCGCATCAGCACAAGAATCTGTGCAAACAGCTAATCTATCCAGAGACTTGTTGGAAAGAAAGGCGACGTAAGCCGAGGATGGGGAAAAATCAAGCCAGACACGAGACCCATACAATATACTTGTAGTATCTTGTAGTGCTAGTATGTGCTAGTACATTACCTTACACATAAGATGTAAAAAATTGACTCCAGGCTGGTGATGGCTGGTGTACTGTGCAAGTCTGTCATGTTTGGAAAACTGGGGATGGAGAACAGTTTTGCGAAAGGGGCACCTATGATCACCCCTACTGATTTGTCATTGCATATGTGAGACTGGCGCAACATGGAAACATTTGGAAAATCAAAACAGCCTGCTGGACAGCCTGCCTGCTGGATCATGCTGGATCAACAAATGATTTGAAGCAGTACAGCACAGTATGAAGCAGTCCAAGTTCAATTGATTTTGGCTCTGAGGATGGGTCACCAGTGCAGGTGGTGCATGCCTTTTTCCGGCTCCTGGTTGAACTGAAGCGTTCGAAAAGGCCTCTTTGATATAACTTTGATCATTTTCGTTTGCTTCAATGACGATTTTGCTTTCAAGTTGCAATATGCAGAGATCATGCAACCTCAAGTGTCGGGACACCTTTGGTAGTCATGCGGTGCTATCTATGTCAACACCAGCTAGTTAACCTTTTGCATGATCTGACTCTCGCGGCGACTTTTCGCGCGAGGTCGTTTAGTTTGATCTTCCGTAGCTTTGGTGAGGAGCGGAGCCAGCAGTGTGTGTGTGTGTGTCCCATGTGGCAGGTTGCACGACTATGCTTTGCCTTTACCATTCTTGGCCAGTCATCATCCACTAGCGCAAAATACATGAAAGTATCATGAAAGGACAACTTGTGCTGCAATAGGTTGTTCAATGTTGTTGAAGCATATGTTGTCAGTAGGATTTGTGGATCTTAGTTTGCAGATTGGGCAAGGACTTGGAGCTTGTGGCGAGCGAGTTGAACAACTTCTGCGAGGGAAACCATCCACTTTTTCCAGGCTTTCTATGACTTCGATCTTGAATAATTAACATCGCATATTTTGTATGTGCTTGTCTTACGTCACTTGAAGATATTTTAAAATTACATCAAATTATCAAAACATACCAAGCAATCCTAAATATTTAACTTAACTATAAAAGTATCCAACATGTTCTGCCCCCTCGCTCTTGTTTCTCGACCTTTGTGCTCCTGTTGTTTTTGACCTTGGATGAACTTGACATGGAGCGGCATGCGGCAGCCTGGTGTCCATATGTTTCGGGTTTGCATCTTGCCTCACCCCAAAGAAACACAATCGGTGCGACCGCTGGACTGTGCCACCAAAAAGCACAAGGAGGGACAGGGCTGCCGGTCCAAGACCTGTAATTCAGAATGCACGAAGTCTTGTCTTAACCGTCTTAACGTGTCTTAACCTTGCCATTTGCATCATGGAATCATTTGCTGTAGCTATAGTTCGGATATCTTCGGATGACATTGATGAATCTCGGAGATTCCTCACCTTGGAAGAGCCGGAGGCTTTCGCATGGATGGTAGCGATGGTGAGCCAGACTATCGTTTTGACATCACTCACCCTGAACGATTTGGCAATTTCCACATCGATTCTTGGCATGATGGGGTAGAGGAAGAGCATACAAGTTGTTTGTTGTTAGTCCAACTTTCATCTCTAAAGTGACTATATAATATGTCACAACATCTCCAGACGAAAATAAGAGGATAGGATAGGAATAAAAATGAAAGACATGGCTCTGACATTAAAAAGTGAGGGGCCTGTACCAAAAGATGCAGTGAGGGTGCTCTTGACATAGGCTACCCATTGTTTTCAGGCTGCTCAGGGTTAGAGGTTGAATGATTATCCAAAAATGATCAAAAATGTATGGTACCGTAGCTTGGATTGTCAACTCAGGGCAGAGGGTGGCAGCCTTACTTGAATTGGAGTCACTTTTCAGTTCAGTCCTGAGGAACAGGAGGAATTGTACTTGGTGCTGGGTACAATAGAGCAGCCCGGTGAGGGCCGCTTCAAGGACAGGAGGGGAGGGATATTTTGAGTTCCAAGCATTTTCGTTGTAAGACGTTTTTGTTCATATACGCACACACACACATGTGTACAGTCACATATTTTCAATAGCTTAAATACGCTTAAATAATGTTTTATAATATATATTTAATATATAATGTTTTATAATATATATATATATATAATATTAGAATATATACATATAATTACATATATATATGTATGTATGTATGTATGTAATGTAATGTAATGTAATGTAATATAATGTAATGTAATATAATGTAATGTAATGTAATGTAATGTATGTATGTTTGTATCTATGTATGTATGTATATCATATACTGGTACATATTGATGTGTGTGAAACATGTCTGGCAGACGTTAGCTCTGGTTCAAAAGAGTCGCAGCCAGGATGTGACGGACAGAAGCCTCTCCTTCTACGAGAAGCACGAGCTGCCCGTAAAGCGCATCATTTCTGGCACGTGACCCACCTTGACGGGAGGGCTGGCGCAGCAGGATTCCAGGATGGATACAATTTGCATAGTTACATATAATTACAGCATATTATTACATCATGACATGATCATGTTAGCTAGTTTTCATCCTTGTGTTAATCCTCATGAATTTGGAAGAGCAGCCCTGGGAAGCTACTGGATAAATAGAACGTAATAAAATAATAGAACCAATTTTAATGTGGAACTAAGAAGTTAGCATTGAGGAAATTACAAAGTTGTTCACCCAGGTGCTTCGTGATCCGTGAGAAAAAAAACATGGGACAGTTGGAGCTTAGATAGTTCCAACACGTTTCCATGCAGGTTGGTAGGCTCGGGAGCAAACCAATATCATCTGATTTCATCTTGATTCATATCATCCCCCGCAAACCAACCTCCTAAGTGGATGTGAAAACGCCACGACCATGGGCAGCTATAGTTCAGAGGGGCTCAAAGATACTCGTATTCACTTCATTTCGATTCATTGCGCACATATATAGGAAAATGATGAGAAAGGGCCTGCCACTAAAGGTCGGCCGTTGTGGACTTCATTTGGGAGCTCTCATCCCAGTGCATCACGGCTGGCTTCCGGGATAACTTTCAGTTCTGGAAGATGAAGAGCAACACCCAGGACAGTCAAAAGGGATCAAAAGGGATTATATAAAAGGGGGACCATGTTCAGATCATGGAAGGTACTTTGCATAGGCATGGCATGGGATTCTGTGGTTTATTTTGGTTTGCTTTTCATTGCTTTTCTATGCTTTTCTTCGATTCTGACGGAGCATCGGATCAGCCCCTGCAGGAGGGTGGGAAGTTCTTTCTCTTCGATGCTTCCAAGAACACTAAGCGCCATGAGATTTTCTTCGATGACAACGTGCATTTTAAAGATCTAAAAATTGTACGCCCCTACCACAGGACCTGGTTTTCACGTCACGGCACATTGAAGCAGTTCTTTTTTTCCCTTGCCAATGTCTTGTGTCTTGTCCATGTCTCATGCATTGCTTTAGTGGAAGCACGGTCGGCGCTTCAAACGCTAGCTGCTGGCCCTTTGAGAGCACGCAGGATGCGACAGAGACGCTCATGGTGGGGGTTGCCCTTGCTCCGCACCCACGTGTGCCATGCTTATCATGATGTAGTTGCCATGTTGCAGTCACCCAGGTGATCCCAGGTGTTTTCTTTGATATCTTTTGACTTATACCGGGTAAGGAACGAAGCTTGAAACTTCAGAAATGGCTTGAAGAACTACCCGCCCTAGCATGGAGGAATTTTAAGCATCGACTACGTGCCTATGTGCGCATTCAAGTTTATGTGGACTTTATATCAACCGATCCCACCCAATCCATCACAAATTACTCTTAGCCTGGCACTTTCTTTGCGCCGACAAGTGAGGAGGGAAGAACTGCCAGTAGGTCATAGTAGGTCAAGATCCCATGGCATCTCATGGCTTTCTTTTAGCATCTGGCGGCATGGCGATAATTGTCGTATGTTGTGGTCATTGTGGTCATTCTGGGCATTTATTGAAAGGTGCCGAGCAGATGCCCTCACAGCCATCAATGATGATTTGTACTTCGTGGCGGAAGTACAGAGGTTCTTTGAAGCGGGTTCGAATGTTGTGCACTTTGAATTGATGTGTTAGGTTTGGGTTTCTTGGGACGTCCAATCGCATCAGCACGTCCAATCGCATCAGCCGCATCAGCCTGATGCATTCGTGAAATAGCTTTCGAATGCAGCGCTGATAGCACAGGCTAGAGGCGAACTATGCAACGAAATTGGCCGCGATGCAACGATGTAGCACCTGCTCTGGGGCCCAGCATGGCTGCAGATTCTGTCACTGTAACTGTACATGAGACGACCATGTAATTAAGATTAATTAATCACGAAAAGTAGCTCCAGTGGGGCTACTTTGAGTTTTGCTTTACGAAGTAAAGGGGAGGGCGGCCAGCCCCGTTACCTGATTATTCAGGAGATTGCTAGTCATTTCAGTACCCCCCCCCTCCCCCCCCTCCACGCCTGCCACGCACCCTAAGAGCAGACTCAAAACATTGTAATTTACAGTATATTTTTGTTCTTTTCGGATCAAGAAACCACATTTTGTTACATGGTGAAACCTCCGCAAATACCAGTGTTTTTTCTAGGTGCTGGCCAAAAAACACTGTAAAGAGGCAAAAAACATCGTAAATACCGTGGTTTTGGGTTTCCGACCCGCCAAAAACATTGCTATTTACAGTGTTTTTTGCTCTGAGAGTTGCAAAAACATGCGAAAACACAACCTATTTGACGATTTTCGGCCACTACGGAACCGAGCAAAAAAGGTGCAGGGGTAACACCAACACCAACACCAACAGCAACAACAACAACAACAACAACAACAACACCAACAGCAACAGCAACCGCAACCGCAACCGCAACCACAACCACCACCACCACCACCACCACCACAACCACAACCACAACCACAACCACCACAACCACGACCACAATCACAACCACGACCACGACCACGACCACAATCACAACCACAAGAACAAGAACAAGAACAACAACAACCACAACAACAACAACACCACCACCACCAACAACAACAACAACAGCAGCAACAACAACAACAACAACCACAACAACAACAACGACGACGACGACGACGACCACAACAACAACAACAACACGATCAACACCAACACCAACAACACGATCAACACCAACACCAACAACACGATCAACACGATCAACACCAACACCACCAAGAAACCCAACCACACCAGCAACACTAACAACACCAACAACACCACCAACACCAACAACACCAGCAACACCAACACCAACAATAACAACACCGACAACACCAACACCACTAGCACCACCAACACCACCAACACCACAACCACCACCACACTGCCGAAGCCTTTCCGTCGCTTTTACCAGACTCCACTTCATGTTTTTAGAGAGAAAATGGCCCCGTCGCTTTTACCAGACTCCACTTCATGTTTTTTCCCTTGCCCTCTCCCCTTCGTTTTTTCTTCGGTTCCTTTCTTGCTCACCTACCTTTCGTGTTCCGCCTCTCAAGTTAAATACATAGATTTTCTGCTGATCAACTAGGGAGAATGGGCAAGCATGGGCAAGCCCACATACAGGTTGCATCATTTTGCGCATACTTTCACTGTGAAAACATGTTGGCCACAAAAGGTCCCAAAATGCTGCTGTAACATTCTGTTCATAAGGCATGCATTTTGTTTCCCAAGGCCTACTGCGATTGCCAATGCAAAAAAAGTCTACACTGAGCTTGTCCACCATGGACACGATGCGCAGTGAAACAGAGATTCTTGTCCCAAGTCGTGAAAAGGCTCCTGGCCGATGACAATCAATTTTTCATACTTTTTCTAATAGCTGGTTTGGCGTAGAAAGGCATCAGAAATTGAGCGAGGCAGAGGTGAATGAGATGGTGAAATGATGACCTTGAATGCTTAGGGACCACGCCATGCCAGACATGTGACAGATTCGTGATGATTCACGCTGACTGAGGAAGTATGATGCGTGGGAAAGCCTTCGTGACTTTGTTTTGTGAGGTTTGGGAAAGTAGGGATCGGGTCCAAACACCTAAACATTGAATGAAGCAGGGAGGGTGATGGAGGGTGGTGATTGGCTGATTACTGTAGTTGATTCGAAGCTGTACGATTAAATCATGTTTAAGCCAACGTTCATTTTTGGCAGTATGTCATGTAGTCTCTAGAATGCAATGAATTAATGCAGCTATCCTTCTAGCCAAGGTAGAGATGAAAAGGTTTTGCCAGCCACATCGGAGTCGGATGCTGATTTCCTATCACCCGTTTCCGCAACCCAAGACAACTTGAAGTTTATTTAGTTGCGCCAGAAGCCTTGCGCAATGCATCAATGCGGCAATGCGGCACACGCCATGAGATCGTGAGAGCAGATTCCAAGAAGATTCTGTTCTCGTTACAAGCTTCAGGATTCACATGGATTTACTCTTTGCTCAATGATCTGTGTATTTTTGTCACTTCTGCGTTTGGTTCGGCATGGAGACGATTGGACCAAGAAGTATCAGCAATCATCATCATTGGATATCATCGCCTTCCTGTCGGTCAAATTACTGTGCCACGCCGAGTGCAATTGCTCTTGTACTTGTATAGTGGCTGGTGGCGGCTGCTTCAAGCACTTGATTTGTCTCTCCCCGGTACCTACTGTATCTTACTGTTTTCATGATAGCAATTATTGAGCATTGTGTGTGAGTGTGTCGTCATGCTCCTAAGAGGACTATATATCGTCAATGATAATGTCCACGCCGGCCGCATTCGAGCCACGTCTAAAACCCCCTTGTATAATTATATATGCGTTTTTAGTACGAGGGCGGCAATGAGAACCGCGTAAGTAAAACCCTGGCGTGCGTAAGCCTGCGTAAGGATCAGCGTAAGCTATTCCATGCTATTCCTGCGCGTAAGCTGCCGCGTAAGCATTCCCTTAGCGCCTTCAGAAGGAACAAGACCTTTTGAACACAGCTCATTTGTTCCACAAACTCTATAGAACGCCCAGGTGATAGAAACTACAGCACAATACAACATACGAACAGCATACCACAGCCATGCCGAGACCATGTGAGGCCGCATTTCTTTTTCGGTCTCGATTTCATCTCAAGTGCATGGCCCAGCCAGTGCCCACCTGTGGATTCTAAAAGTTTTCACAAAGGTTGGGATTCGACGCACAGGATCAGGTCGTGTATAACTATAATTCGAAGTACAGTTTTTTTTACGGTCATTCGTCCCTGAAGTTGATCCTGTGCGTCAAGACTTTCGCACATGGACGAGCCGCTTACACCGAGCCGTCCTGAGCGAGACATGGCAACATGATATGGGGCCACTACAGGATCGCGACACAAGTAGGAGAAAGCTGGAAGTGACTGCAAATTGATTGCAGATGTTGGATGATGTTGGCATGCTTCAAACAATGCACATCAATGCACAAAGAGCAGCGAGCTGAATCTGTTTCGAGGACTCACAGTACATGAAAACTGCCCAATTGAGCACGGTCATCGTGCCATGTCCATAATTGTAAATGATTGGTTGCCGGCTGTTGTGGATTCCACAAGAGACTCATGTTTGTCCAGCTGTGGTTAAGCTGCGTTCAAGGGTTGAATAAACTGCTTTACGTTATCTATATATATATAAGATACATGATTTAATGACTTACATTTACTTGATATTTCATTTATACAGATCGAGTTCCAAGGGATACCCGATGATACCTGTATTATCCCGTATTAAGATGTATTAAGCTTGAAGGCAAAGTGCCATGCACTAAGGCACTTCACTGTTTGAAGCAACGAAGCCTGGGTCACTTTCAGCTTTCAATCCTGTCTCGCTGATCGCTATCACCAGCTAAATGCTATGGTCCTTTGAGAGGTTTTTTTTGGGGAAGGGGTCGTTGTGGACATTACCACTCCCACGGTGTTTTTTCATGTTTTTTCCCTACCTTCACCCTAAATACACTTGGAACACACTTGGGATACGATTCTTCTGTGTTTTTCTTTTTGCGTTCATCGCTTCGGCCCTTCGCTGAGCGAAGATTTGATCGTTGGAACGGAGTCCTGACCTTTGAGAACTCCTCAGCGCAGCAGAATCCGCTCCCAGAGCGTTGGTTGGCTTTGGCTATTGTGGAATTTTGCGGAAAACTGCAAGACCATGCGAGACAATAACACAAAACGGCCAAAGTTGTTTTCCTGAAAAAAGTGTTTTTGAAAGGAGGGCTTATTTTAGCTATATGTCAATGTCTCTTGGCAAACTCCAGCTGGCAAGCTTGCGCCAAAGCCATTTGCATGTTACATCTACGCCTATGGAGCTTCTCTTCGGTTTTTGACAAGATGCATGGATGCACCAGAGCATCTGGGAGTTGGAAGGTTTAGACTCAAAGCTGTGATTCTGGCTCTCCGGAAAATATGACCGCGTGCAAAAGAGACGTAAAAAGAGCTCGAACTGACTTCTTCATCACAGCAAGTCAATACTGCAGTTGTGCACTCTGTTTTGCTGTACTGAAAAATGGCTACTGAAGCAACATCACAACGAGTGCTGTAATACAGCAAACCAATGGTATGCTATCTATAGAATGTTGTAGAGCTTCACGCACCAGCGATGGTTCCTGATCCCCGCAGGTTAGCTGTTGTTGTTGCTGTTGTTGTTGCTGCTGTTGCTGCTGCTGTTGCTGCTGCTGTTGCTGCTGCTGTTGCTGCTGCTGCTGCTGCTGCTGTTGCTGTTGCTGTTGTTGGTGGTGGTGGTGGTGGTGTGTGTGTGTGTTGGTGGTGTTGGTCGTGTTGGTGGTGTTGGTGTTGGTCGTGTTGGTGGTGTTGGTGTGTGGTGGTGGTGTTGGTGTGTGTTGGTGTGTGTTGGTGGTGGTGTTGGTGTTGGTGTGTGTTGGTGGTGTTGGTGTGTGTTGGTGTGTGTTGGTGGTGTTGGTGTGTGTGTGTGTTGGTGGTGTTGG
>Ga0126342_10010360_pt1 | contig 16679 bp, 15 predicted proteins | sample Cyp1metagenome_FD_92528 | JGI IMG/M metagenome (GOLD analysis project Ga0126342, IMG submission 92528) | Coral microbial communities from Lord Howe Island, Old Settlement Bay, Australia - Cyphastrea 1 metagenome | ecosystem: Host-associated > Invertebrates > Cnidaria > Coral ... | reverse complement strand
TTTTTGCCTACCTCGTTCTCGGGGTGTTCCTACCTCGTTTTACAAGCTAAATATAATGTTTTTGACAAACCGGGGTACGTCCGAATACTACTTTCCATATACGCAAATAAGAGCCGTCGCTCACATCTATAGATGTAACTTCTGTGTACTAAGCAGCTTTTAGGCATCCCATTTTCAAAAGGGAGAGTGGCAACTCCGGAGATGAAGCAGGGCATTTCCAGCATTGATTACCCTCTGGTAAACTAACATAACTATGGAAAATCACCATTTTTAATGGGAAGACTCACTATAAATTGCCATTTTCAATAGCTACGTTAAATTACCAGAGGGTACTTGTTGGTTATGTGGTTCTTGGAAGGTGAGCTATCAAGGAAAACCACCAGAGGTGCCGGTGTTTTGTATGGCGGTTGGCAATAACTGGAATCAATCAATATGGATCATCATGGCATTATGGTTCACCCATCAATCATAGATCATCATAAAGGTCTTAAAAATAGTCAAACGTCATACCAGACTGAGTTTTGCATAGCATGTTTCACCGATTTCACGGCATCATGTGAAGCATTGTGAACCGCATATTTTGCTGAAGTAATTCTATGGCTAGATTCCTTACCGGGTCGAATCATGTCGAATCCCGAAAATCCCTCGGCCTCAGCATGCGCCAGAAGTTCAAGGGCCAACATCCATTGACCGCCCTTCTCTAACGAACTGATCGCGGCCTCCCGTTTCACAAACGTGGAAGCCACCCGAGGACCCGAGGCAATGTACGTGGGAAAAAATCCACATACGAAACGGAGCATTTAATGGGATTTAATGGGATTCAATGGGATTTAATGGGATTGAATGGGATTGAATGGGATATATGATTGTATAGCCTCTGGTAAACTAACAGTTTGCGAACTTGAACATGGCCATAGAGATAGTTGATTTTCCCAGCTATAAAATGGTGATTTTCCATTATGTAAACGTTTACCAGGCCGGGCAATGGGAACATCAATGAAAATCATCCATGGTGGATGTTCATGGATTTTCCATTGCCACGAAAAACGTTGCGGGAGGATATTTATGATTAGCGGTTAAAAATCTAGGTTCGAAGTTTGCCAATGGTTTTTGAATGGTCAGTGCATGGAGAGTGTTTCGCACGTAGTATCTAGTCAGATTCTTGAGATAGGATAGTTCTTTGGACTTATTCCCGGATAGGTACGTAGAGCAATCCCATCCCCCAGACTTCTTAAGAAAACACCTATTGTACGGTCCCAAATATGTAATTTCAACCCCTAAATTAAACCATGATTTGTGGGGTGTCTAAGATTAAGGGAGGGGATTATCCCGTAACTCGCCGATAATTTCCAATCATTATCCCATTCCCAGAAGTATACCATAATGATCTTTACAAACCCAGTTTCTGTCCGTTTGTCTAGGTGGCCCACCCTGAGTTCTAAGTTGGTTTGCATCCGATATATTCCCAGTAAACCCAACCCTTAGGTCGAAACCAACTTCACCACGGATCTGAGCATGAAATCCCAACAACCCCACTGTATCCTTGGATTGGCCCTATAGATTCCCCGAAGCATTGGATTTGCAAAAAAGTAAATTATACAAGGTGGTGCCCCATAGTTAGCTAAGTTGGTTTATTACTCCAATAACTACGGTTTATGGTAGTTTATGGTACTTTTATGTACTTCTATAACTATAGTTACTGGGGCGAATCTAAACCAACTAATAACTCGGGGGCCCCACATCCCATGGGAAGCCACAGGTTAAGTTATGGGGCTACCATACAGATCATCCATGTTCGGATTTTCCATTTCTCAGATACCTATGGACTTTGGAAAAATCACTCTCCAAAAAAGGGGATATACATACTAATACCATCCATAAATTGGAAACCCCATGGTTTTCCACGTTTTCCAAGCCCAGTAAACCTGCCCCTTTCTCCAGGTTTCCGGACACTCAGCGCCACAAGGCTTGGCCGAGCGGAGCCTCGGACGCGAAGTCTGATGGCTAGATGTGTTTGATGTGGAAATACATATGACAACATATGCAGTATGTATATAACAACACAAACCAATAATCTGAAAAAAAAAAAACTATAGTTATCTATTATAATCTATTTGACAGCTATGTACTATGTATAATATTCTATAAATCGATAATATGTATTAATATGTATCTTGATGCATTTTAATGTATCGTAGGATATAGACTATGGGTGCTTTAGACATAACTATGTGAGAATCTGGAAAAACCACTGGTTTTGGTCAGCCAAGCACCCCAGTTGGGGTGCACCAGAAATTTGGTCATTCTGAGTCTCAAACAATCGAATTTGGCTGTGTAATTGATGAGCCATGGCCATGCGTGTGTGATTCATTTCGCGTGAACGTACCCTGGTCTGCATAAAAAGTATCAATCTAATAGAATATTGATATGTAAATCACTCATAATCACCCTTCAAATCGCTATGAAAACCAACCAGGACATATATCAATTGATGGATATTGATGGCCATTAAAAGGGCCGCCGTTTCTTCGTTTTGTTGGATGTCAACGGTCACCAACACTTCAGATGTTGGCACCTAGGTCTTGTCCTATTCAAAAGTTAGAAATTGGGGTTTCCATAAATGGGGGATCCCCCAAAATTGTTGGTTTATCATGGAAAATCCATCTGTAAATGGATGATTTAGGGGTACCCCCATTTCAGGAAACTTCCGATTGTACACCATAGTTGTTCGTCACAAAAACCCACTGGATCTGACTGGAAACTGAGATGCAAATTGTCTAATCCAGATAGAGAGCTGTTCCGGTCTCTTGTCAAAGGTGGTTATTAAAAACACGTAAAATATGTCACTTGGCAACACCACAAAATGTCAGCAGGGAATAGATCTAACATAGCTATGGTATAGATGAACCATTTATGAATGGTTTAGTTACCCTCGCCTCTTAAGAATTGTTTTTTCCCCATGGCTATGTTAAATGGAGACATGTAAGACATGTGCTCCACTTAATTTGTCCTGTGTCTATCATTTTTCACCATCTGATTCTACCCATACACAGACTATGCCGCTCCATCCAACTTTGAGCATTTGGTTCTGACATCCATATCGCAAATAGTTTCCATTGAGACGGCCCATTTATAATTGATTTACCCATAAAAATAGTGATTTTCCATAGTTTTTTGTATGTTTACCAGAGGGCACGTATATTCATCAACGAGGAAAACACATGTTAGTTTTGTACTATGGTTGGTGAGTGGAGATGCCAATGAATCAAAACACACAAACAAACAATTATTACTCTCTGGTTATGACTCACATAGCTATGGTATAGATGGATCATGTGTGAATGATTTACTTACACTTACCTCTTAAGAATGTTTTTTTTCTCCATAGCTGTGTCAAATAGCCATAGGGTATTTATCATTTTTATCACCAAATTTATCAAACTTGTTGATACTTAAAACATGTAAAGACCCTCTATAGATTGTGGTTAAACCGACTGTTTTTGCCACTGTTTGTTTATTGATTTCTGTATAAGGTGGTTCTGCGTCCCTCCCAGTGACGGGTTCGTTTATTGTCAAAATCTATATTATAAACCCAACAGCTTCTTGAGTTGTGTCAACCAACTTTGTCAACATTCCCACCCGGGACACACAAATTCTGAAAAAAAACAGTAATTATATCAATGATGTCCCATTAACATCCAATAGTATCCATTAATAAAGGTATGGATTAGTTAGTTATATGAACAACATGCAAATAAGTTGTATATAGTTATATCATCACTTAGGTTATCCGATAGTTCCACCAATTAAGTACCCATTTATAAATATCCAAACAGGTTGGTTCTATCACCTTACCCAACCTGTGTTTTTTTCAAGAACAATGGGCACAAAAAAAAAAACGACGAGGCCAGGCCGTTTCGCAGATCTCCGGATATCTCCGGGTGAAAGCGTGGGTGCGAAATGGTTTCGAACTCCGTCCAACAATGATGTATGATGATGATGATGATGATGATGATGCTGATGCTGATGATGATGATGATGGTGATGATGGTGATGATGGTGATGATGGTGATGATTGATAGTTATGATACTGATTGATAGGAGGCATAGTCTCCTCCACATTTTGACCTTCGGCAGTTGCAGGACGCAAAAGCCTTGCTGCAGGTGTTGACGACAAAGTTTGCAATGTTGACCAAGGCTAGGATGGATCATATTTTGCGGCCGCAAATTTGCACTTGGGGCAGGTGACGGTCGATTTCAGCTCCCTTTGAAGGCGTTGAAACCCTTCCCTTTCGTGACTGCCTTTCTGCCCCCAGGGGGACAAAGCAAGATATTTTCTGGGGTCCTGGATGAGCATTGTGATGCTGAATTGATGTAGCATGATGTAGCATGATGTAGCATGATGATGATGATGATGATGATGGTGATGGTGATGCTGATGATGATGATGGTGATGATGACGATGATGATGATGATGATGATGAGGATGATGATGATGATGATGATGATGATGTATGATGTATGATGTATGATGTATGATGTATGATGTATGATGTATGATGATGATGATGATGATGATGAAGAAGATGAAGATGAAGATGAAGATGCATATGAATCGACTGTCTGTCTTGGAAACGAGGCGGCCGAGGCACCACCCAGCTTCGACAGCAAATGCAAAGCCAACGGCCATTGCGTACATTTCTCACCTGGCATCAAGAGAAATGGACGTTTATTTGTTTAACTGTTTAAGAAACAAATGCAAGTGTATGCTAATTGTACACTCTCTATCTGTCTGCCTGTCTGTCTATGTCTACCTATGTCTTCCCTCTTTCTATCCTCTATCTATCTATCTATCTATCTACCTACATATATATATAGATATATATCATTATTTTCTATACACATCATCGTATTCGTCTAGCTACCTATCTATTTCTCTATCTATATATCTATCTATCTAACTATCTATCTACTTATCTATATATCTATCTATCTATCTATCTATCTATCAATCTATCAATCTATCAATCTATCTATCTATCTATCTATCTATCTATCCAATAATATATAATATCCATCCAACCACCCATCCATCCATCCATGGTGATTCCTCAACTGCAAATTCTACATGGCCTGTTTGGTGAAATCTCCGGTGTCCCCAAAAAAACGGTTAGCATCGATTCGTTTACCAAAACACCTCGAAGCGCCTTGAAGAAGTTTTTGTTGTGACCATTAACAATAGGTAGATCTATGAAAATAACCAAGGTATTGAAGATCTATGTTTCTATGAAGGTCTTGATTTATGGATTTTCTATGAAAATATATAGAGATTAATAGGTAGATCTATGTTAATCATAGATAAAATTCTTTCGTTGCCATAAGATAAACCCCAGGAAATGGTGTCAGTTTTTACCATGCTGAAACTCAGCTTTTCGATGGGGAAAAATTATGATGACTTCCGTGGATCGAAATGGTTTGCCCTACCACTGATTTGGAACCTAAAAGAGAACAACGACAGAGGCTCCAGGATGTGTAATTAATGTTATTAACTTCAAAAATCCTGGTTGGAATCAAAGATTTCTATCTACTTGGGGGTACCATCAAATACAATCCTCCCAACTTGATTGTCTGAATTGTCTGTTGGCCCAGATATGCTTGAAAGAACCCCCAAAGCACTTGCCACTGACTACCCCCAATAAAACTTTAAAGGTGCCACTTACATATTTGATGCAATGATTTTCCATGGTCAATCTTTGGTAGTTCACCAAAAAATGACACATTTCGCTGGTGATGTGTTTATTTATCAATATTTTTCATGTACCCTCTGGTTATTTAACATAGCCATGGTATAGATGGCCCATTTATAGATGGTTTACCCATTAAAAATGGTGATTTTCCATGGCTATGTTAGTTTACCAGAGGGTATAAGAAAAACTAAAGGATTAACCCGATTCCCAGGGTTTTTTCCTAGCCAAAAACTCAAAGGATTAGTTTCGAGCTATCCAGGGGCCCGGGGTTCTTTCCGATCATATCCCTGGTTGGTGGTTGAAAAACAATCTTGAAAAAATGATGGAGCGAAAGTCAATGGGAAGGATGACATCCCATATCTGAAATGGAAAAGAAAAGCCATGTTCCAAACCACCAACCAGATATGCTAATGATGGTTAATGATGGTTAACTATATAAATATGTAAATAAAGTATATATATATATGTCATATAAGAAACCAGTGACGTGAGGTTACTATAACGAATGGGGATTTTCAATGGATGGAGTTTCAGGGGAAAATCCAATGGTTCCACGCCCCACGACACCAAGTGACAAGCACTGATCGCCGCTCCGAAAGTGACCACCGTCCCTGCTGTCCACATTGCACATGGTCAACGTGACGTACATTGGTGGTGGATAAATATGGCTATAAATGAAATATCATGGGGATACATACATGGAATAACAGCTATTTTTGTGGGTCGAAATATGTTGAACCTTCCAAAATGAACCACCAAAACCCAAGTGGCGCCCAATAGTACACAAGTTTTTGCTGAGATAACATGTTATATAAAAACCCATCCAACTGCAGAGATATCGGTCATTTTTACCAAGCCAGCCTTCAACAAACATACACCGATGCCGGGCACCACTGACAGGGTCAAATATATATTTTTTTTTTGTAATTAAATATATAATTATATATATATAATTATATATATATAATTATATATATATATAATTATTTATATACTCGATGGGGATCAACAGAAATTGTCTTTACCCACCACCACCACTACTGCTGAAGCTACTTCTACTATTACCACCACAGAATGGGGAGACGGTACAACCCCTGTTAAGCTGCATTTATGATTGTTTGTTCCCATCAGGTATATATATATATAGGTATTAATTTGCCACCCTTTTTGTTGGTTGCTAAAGTTTTGTGCTTGCATTGTCTAGATCCACCATCCAGGCACATTGATTCATTTGATTCCAAGAGCCCCAATTCGACTCATGCCAACAGATTGACGTAGTCACTTTGGTTTGATTGGTTCATTGGTTCCCTACTTAGATGAGCCATGGAGTTAGTTAACTACTTAGTAAATGGATTATTTCATTGGGATTGGTTGGGGGTAACAAATCCCCAGTTACTAACCAATTAGCTAATCCCATGGCCCATCTAAGTATAGGATCCTCGTTCTTGTCCGTACGTATCCTGCATGATGTTCCATTACTACGCTCGTCTATCGGAGCTGATCTTGGCCACTCTGGGTTGCTGAAATCTGCATTTCATCAAGAGAAACCCGGATTTCTTTTTTTTGGTTCATGTCTTCATTCCAATCATTCCAATCATTCCAATCATTCCACATCTTTTCCTCAGATCCTCAGTTGTTGCTGTTGCTTAAGTTGCCAACAAATCATTGCTTCGTAAAATCCCGCAGAAATCGGGAGGTCTCATATCGCAGTCCCGCCTTCCAGTTGCCTGTCCTCCAAGTCCGCCATCAAAGCCAGTGCATGTTGCCATTCTCCTCCTTTCTCACCTTCGCGAAGCTATCCATGGTGGTATCCATGGTCAAGTCAGGTGGTTGCACAAGCTGCACACAAGTGTTTCTATGCATGCATTACATTGTATTACTACGATCAACTCCCACCATTTGCCCCGCTTCTAGAAGAGTTCGACGGGAACGTTTTCATCATCACTATCATCAACATCATCATCATCATCGTCGTCGTCGTCGTCGTCGTCGTCATCGTCATCATCATCATCATCATCACCGACATCAACAACATCGCTGGATGACATCAGTGGAGCGAGAGTACTCCACCAAGTTTGTCACACAGACGGAAGACAAACCACGCTCGTGGATCCACGGCCCCTCAGCCAATGATGGCCCCATAGAGTCGGCGAATGCCCTTATGCGTCGTCGAAGATACACATCTATATTCGCCCCAATTTGCCCTTTGGCGACGATGAGCAAGAGGATGCCGACAGTGACGGAGATCAGGCATGATGTCACGGGTGACCCTTTTGTGAGGAGTAGCTGTGCGAAGTTGCTGTCCCCGTCGAACCTCATCCCAAATTTGTTTCCGATCTCAACCACGATCTCAGTGAGCGTGGCTCCAACAGCGCGATGGAGTTCCAGCAATCTTGTTAGAACGAACAGCTCTAACAGAATCCTACCAAATTGCTGCAAAATGCACCCATCCCACCCCACCTTAAATCATGATAATTAGATCATCATATTATGTATATGTATATTGGTATATGACTACAGTAGTGCCAATATTACCCCAGCTTAATGCTTGTAACTCCCGAACTGTCAACTGCAATATGGTTCTCAAAAATTTCTACGGGCAAGCCCCCGGTCCATGTCCAGCCCAGTCACAAGCAGAAATGCTGGAGTTGTAGGAAATAATATCCTGAAAGAAAAGGCTGCAGCAAGACGTCCCATCCCCCTATGCGCTATGTGCACTCATGGAATGCTATGTAACATAATGTTCCCAACACCCTGCCATTTTTGGTCAGAATTGCATAATCATTTTGCCCATCGCCTTGGCAAACAAAGAATAGCTACTCAGATCTTGGTTCCATGTTGCACTGCTTACTTCCTCTCAAGTTTCTCTGGTTCAAAACTTGAAAACAATATATGGTTGGGAAACTCTTAGCAGCTTCTTAGCTTCCCATTTAATAGCGAATATGCATACCCCTAGCTCCAAATCGCTCTCTTCATTCACCACTGGATCATAGAAAAAGACTCTGTTGAATGGTTCAAACCATGACTATTCACCTCTGTTCACCCTCACATGGCCAATCTTAGATAATCTGCCAAAAGTAAAACATCTTACCCTCTGGTAAACTAACATAGCTATTGAAAATGGCAATTTATAGTGGAATTTCCCATTAAAAATGGTGATTTTCCATAGCTATGTTAGTTTACCGGAGGGTATTTCAAACGGCAATTCCCTCTGGGAATATACATGAATATACTTGGTGGCTATCCCACGAATCGTAAGTGGGTTCTATCCGAGTTTTTTGAGTGGATGAAGCCTACTTATCCCACTTAGAACTGGGATATAACCGCTTATTAAGTGGGATGAGCCACCAAGTACCAGATACCCAAAACCGAGCCTAAATTCCATGGATCATCGAGATTTCCCTGCAGGAACGTTGGCTTCCACCAAGTCGTCTCCATCCTTACAATATGGCCCCCCTGACTTTAAACTGGTTGATAACTCCAATAGCTATGGTTAATGGTACATAAAGAGTTTAACAATTTAATACAACTTATAGGTAATGTCGATACGATAGTTTTTTCTTTGCAATCATCCGTCATCATCATACAGCAACATATTGTTATGTTATACCATCGCATTGCTATAATATATAACAATGCTTATATCGTATACCAGATGTTAATGGTGGTTTAGTAATTAATACCACGGCGTTTTGTCGGACCCTCGATACGCCCCAGTATCAGGTGCCATGTCGTTTGGCATAGAGTCCAGGAGGCACAAGGCACTCAGCCATTCCTGACCTGAGACGTCGCCAGCCATGGGATAAACATGGATAAACAAAAGCGAACATAGAGATTTAAGCACGTTTTCAAAAAATCAACTTAAAACTATGGAAAAGAACCCAAAAATAATTCAATGATTTATACCTATGACAGGTGATTTTCAATGGCAAACTGTCAAATACCTATAGAGGGTTATATCCCAGTTCAATCATCAAAAAGGGGGTATGTCATCTAACTATTCAGAATGGTGATTTTCCAGTTTGCTTTGATGACAACCTATGACTGTGGTTGCGATAAATTCCCTTTCCGTATTGAATTGCCATTTGACATGCCCGTGCTTTTCAAACAGAAAACTGCATCTGCATGGCTCGACGAGCGACCTTTGGCGCAGGCACTGATTGCAGTGTTGTGAATGATCAAGTTGCTCTCCTTGTGTGGTCAATGGAACTAACGGGATTTCATGGGGAGTTACCCTCTGGTTATTTGTTACAGTTTGCCATGGAAGCCATGGCCCATAGAAATAGATGGTTGACCTATTAAAAATGGTGATTTTCCAGTTCGATATGTTAAATAACCAGATGGTAACATCATCAAATAAGGGAAGTATAAAATCTACCATGTTTTCACGATTGAATGGGGATATTCAATGGATCCATGGACTGTTTGTTTTTGACAATCCAATAAGGATGTTTTAAAACCGAAATGTATTGCTGGCTCCGCGGTGATCCACAGCTATGGATCGGTCGGACGGACCCTACATTTTGAGCTACAGATATATGTACCATAAATATCAAAGCGATTCCGGGATTGAAAAGAAGATACCCTCTGGTAAACTAACATAACTATGGAAAATCACTGTTTTAATGGGAAAACTCACTATAAATGGCCATTTTCAATAGCTATGTTAAATTACCAGAGAGTACATAGGAAAAGATGCAAAGCCATCAAACAATATCAAACATGCATCCGGGCATCTGGTACAGTAAAAAAGAAGCAACATGGATCTCTTCATCACATGAAAATAGTTTATACATGTTCAATTCTCAGGCCGGGATCCAGTCCCACAGGGTTTCAGTCATGGCATTTCGCCTTGGAAAACTTGGAACTCCCTCTGAGAATACACCATGGCCCGGAAAGACTACTGACGCTGCAGTGACACAGTGATACATGGGAGTCGCATCAAACTACTATATATGATTATATTATTACATGATATTATATGGGAGTGTGTTTTAAACTCAGGTACCCCTCTTTTCCGTTGGTTTCCCATTGGTTGCCAATGGTTTCCCCATGAAAAAATGGCCCAGAAATTGGATGAAATCTAGAGGTCTGCACTGTGGTAAACCCAAACAGCTTAGGCCTCGCCAAGGTCAACAAGGGCAACTTTTGCTACAAATGCCTGTGCCCAACACCGTTTTTATCAATTTGGGTGGCATATGCGTTTTCTACGGGCCTAGCTGGGCCTAGCTGGGCCTAGCTGGGCCTAGCTTTTCGTCAATTTCAACGGGGATCCATTTAGCCCATCAACTCCCTTCCGCTCAAGGTCCAATCGCACCGATGCCAGTTCTGAAAGCAGTTGCAAGACAACTTGCCACTGCTCTGCGCGTTCACAAACACCTAGTTGGGCGCCGGTGGAAGATATCGCGAACGACAGGAATTCCAATGGCTTGATATTTATGGGAGAAAATCCACTATACTCATTGACTTGTTGTGATTTGATGGGATATACATATTATATAGTGGGCTATAACACCAACTATATTGGTAATGACTATATAACAGTTTGCGGGGATGCATTATTGGAACATACCACTTAACAGTATAGTGGTAGGAGGCGATGAAATTCACCATGATGATGGTTTAATTTCCACTGTTTCAGATTGGCCACACTGGTTGTGGCAACAGCAGCAATTTTCTTCGTGGCCTCTAGTATAAAACCTTGTGTAAAGTCAAACTGCGGCCTATAACCCACAAAATATGGAACTTGTGCGCAGCACCTCCATTGAGTAAGTAGATGTTAGGATATTTTAGGTATCTAAATTGGCGCCATTGGATGTTGTTTTGGAAACTATCTAGAGCATTCCAGAACCAGCGACTGATTGTTGATGGCCATGTTCAGTCGTAAACGCAATATCCATACAATGTGGCCCCCCCCTAGTTATAAGTTGGTTTATAAACCCATCTAACTATAGTTATAACATGTTATAACTACCACAAACCCTAGTCATTGTAGCTTGTTTTAACCAAGTTAGCTATCTTTGGGGCCCCACTTTGTAATATTTCAGATTCATCAGCTGACGCTGCCATGGATGGGAAAATGGTGAAGACGCTGGAGTCAAGAACTTGGGACTTAGCTGGAAATGCTATCCAGCTCCATAGATATATAATGATGTATACAGCTCATAATCATAAATATGAACATGTATATAATATCTCGCAATACATATATATATATATATATATATGTATACATATATATATATATTAAAATATTAATATATGTATATATGTATATATGTGTGTAATGCAGAATCCCTTCCTTCATTCATTCATTCTCGCGGTCTTAGATTCCCAGGCTGCTGCTGAGTTGCTCATCACTATGCCATAGCTGATGATATTGCTCTCCAGTTTCCTGCAGAGCTTCGACTCCAAAAACTGGGGATTTATCAAACATTACTGGGATGTAAGTGTTTTGTATATAAGATTACTGGGGATGTAACATTACTGGGATTTAAGTAATGGTGTACTTTGTTTCACTCAAAAATAGGGATGTAAGGGCCAAATGGTGTACTGTTAGAAGTTAGCTGGATGAGCAGTTCAATTGGCACTTGCTTTAAAAAACATGGTGCTTCCAAGATTACTAGAAAGTTTCTCCAAAGGGGGTGCCATTTCACGCAGTATGCCCCTGTCATCCCATCATTGCAGATATTTTTTTTCCGTGGAAGCCGCTAATGTCGTTGAAAAAAATCCATGTCTGCTGGATAAATCCCGGTCTTTGTGGGTGATATCTCAATAATATAAACCGTTATATATTGGTTTAAGTTTAGACCCCGAGGTTTGCCCAAGAATTCCCAGTCTTTCTAATCCATATATCTAGCGCAATCGAAATAAACATGTCGATACCAAGTCCCAATATTCCTTCATTCAATAGACGGCTCTGGGGAAACATAACAGGAAAATCAAAGCCCATAAGTTATGATAGCAACTATCTGGGTAAATTATAATATTTCACTATCCTGAATAGTGCGGCCATTTGGGGATGATTTCCCTTATAAACCATGATTCCAGGCTTCGGGAGAACAGGGTTCGTGATGAAATTTACCCTATGGTTTCCAACAAACATGTTCCATTAAGTCATCCCAAGCACCGCATCCTCATTTCTCCCAGAGAAATCACAAGTTGATGTTGAAAAAACTCTAACGAAGGAGAAAGGCACAAGTTTTAGCGGGTGAAATCCATATCGTTACCGTTCTGGGTGAAATCGGTGGATTTGTCCACCAGAAATCGACCCAAAATGCCTCTCCTCCGGCGCATGTAGCCCAGAAGCTGCAGTGCCTCCGGCCACCTTTGTGGGCTCCGCTGAAATGCCTGGCGAAGAAATCAATGAATCAACTGTTTTCAGCAGGCAAAATGTTGGTTGTAACATATCTTCACCACAACCAAATTTACCAACAAAATCTGAAAAAATATTCTTTACAACCCAAAAAAACTGAAGATGGATGAAAAATCAATAAGACATGCGGAAAACAAATGGGTGTCGGCCAAGTACATCTTGGATTTAACAAAGTCAAAACCAGAAAATAAGTTGATGACATTTGATTACACCGTCACAAGATGTAATTTCGCCAACGGTGATTCAGCATGACTCAACTATGGAGAAAGTGGTGAACCTCATGGGTGAAACGCTGCTCCATGAGATGTCCCGTTTTAGCCGATCGAAGAATGGCCGGTTTGCGATGTTTGTCCATGTTCATTGTTGAATGTTGAACTAGCTACATCGTGTGATGTATACATATTATAATTATATATATATATATTATAAAACATATTGTATATATATATAATTATATATATATATAATTATATATATATACACATTACATACTGAATTATACATATTATACATGGACATCGGGCCTTGAAGGAGAGGTTGAACGCAGCCACATCGCGGCAATCCACATCCATCGAGCGCGAAGAATGGCCCGGTTTTCCGTGCGGTGGCTGGGGATATGTTTGTGTTGGGGTCTCTAAAATGACCATAGATTTTCATAGATGTTCATAGATTTTCAAAGATAATCATAGATATTCATATGTTCATAGATGTTCATAGATATTCATAGTAAGGGATGTGCAGTTACGGTCCGAAATACCAGTTCTAAGTACTAACGAAACCCCAATCTATTGTATAATCCCATAGAAATAACCAGTCGTAATTCATAAATGGCCATAACTGTAGAAGATGATCATAGAATATCATAGATTGATTACACCAATGAAAATTATATGAATGGTATCCTCTGGTAAACTAACATAACTATGAAAAAATACATTTTTTAGTGGGTAACTATCAATGGCCCTTTTAAATAGCTTTGTTAGTCATTACCAGAGGGTAACTGATGCTAGTCAATGATCTCTTTATCAGGATACAAATCAAGATGATGATCCAACACTGTAGTAGCAACAGTCGATTTTCGGGTCAAGTCGAGGAAGGGCTGAATCCAACAGCGGCCAGGCGGCAACACCTCGGGTCACATCAACTGGAGGCTGTCAATCTGTTAGATCTTCGCTGAAGGCGCGCAACCTCCCTGCCTAGTTCCATCCTGGGATACAAAAAAAAGAGCTGAAACGACTGCGCGACAGACTTTCCGTCCAACATGTCCCAACAGATGTTTTCCAATCGTTGGATGTTTTGATGCCCAATCATCTCCATGTCGTTGATGTTTTCCATTGACATCATTTCCAAGACTTAACAGTTTGCCATTGAAAATGGCCATTTATAGTGAGTTTCCCATGACAAATGGTGATTTTCCATAGTTATGTTAGTTTACCAGAGGGTACTTCTGCATTTGATGATGTCAATGTTGCGACTGACGTTTACTGATGCTCACTAGTGTTCATTCAGTTTCACTGACGTTTATACATTTTATACTTCTGCGACTGGCCCCTCAATCCCAACATGTTTGGGTTCTATATGGGTTCTATCAATCCGCAGCTAGAGGTGCCGCTTAGATAGCCTGTCTTTCCTTGCGGTAGACATTGCTTCCTAGAACATCTAGAAAATTCCGATCTCAAACAGCAAATACTGTATAGATCAGTTGGTCTGTCAACCAGTCAAGCCCTGGTCGGATGAAATTAGATCATGGAACATCCAAAAAAAAACAAAAAAACTTATATCTAATTAGTGTATCTATCCTTTACAGATATCTTTATATACTCTATTCTTGCTAGCCTACCATATCGATTGATGGTTGATCTTTCATGACATACATGATGACCCGCTTTGCCAGGTGCCACACCGCTTCGGTGGTCTTGAGTTCCTCCTAGGATGAAGCCCGAGAACGTCATGGGAAAACTATGAGGATTTCCATATGTAAAAATATGGGGCTGGGTCAAAACCTGCTATTATATTGTGATATTATATGTTAGTATCCTATTTGAGGGAATAAACATCCATGAGCAATTTTAGGATAATGAAGGCGCCAGGATTTTGACTCATAGCCATATATTTAGATTGAACATTGACCCCCGACCAAGTTAGGTTTCGACTCTCGACCTAGAAAAGGTGTGTTTTTAGCGGGGGGAGCCAACATTGAAGCAAGGGTCAAATACGGCGAAATGCTGACAAATTCAGCATTGATGATATTGATATTGATGATGATGGTGATGATGATGATGATGATGGTGATGGTGATGGTGATGATGGTGATGATGGTGATGATGGTGATAATTGATAGTTATGATACTGGTGACTGGTGGTGATGATGATGATAATGATGATGGTGGTGGTGATGATGATGATTGGGATGAGGGTGATGATGATGATGATTAGGATGAGGGTGATGAGGGTGATGAGGGTGATGGTGACAGTTGAGGGGGAACAACAATAAACACGCCCCACATATTTAGTTGATTGACATTTAAAAAAAAATGACTTTCCATAGCTATGTTAGTTTACCAGAAGTGATTTTTCGACTGCGAACTCTGGTGAAACGCCTTGCTTCCCAGGTTTCCCAGGTGTCCCCAGGTGTCCCCAGGTGTCAGGTGTCCTTCTCACCTGGGCAGTGAAGCCAAATGGTGCAAATTCTTTTATTGGCTTAAATGATATAACGATATATACATAATATATGTATATATATATATACAATGAATATACTATAATGTCATAGGTGCTAGAAAAAAAATATAATGAATAATAATGAATCAATTTCTAGCAATGTACATGTGCATCTAATGTGTATGTATATTGTATCAATTGGATTATACTTGCTGACCCTAAACATTGGTCGCTTGATATCAAAACTCGACAGCCCAAATATCCGATATATCCGATATATCCAAGGTCGGTTCATCTCAGGTTTTGAACATATATATAGATGATGAACATAATGGGCTCCCGGGTTTTTCTGGCTCAAAATCGAGCAACCAATCGCCGGATCTCACGGATGATGCGGGTTGACAAGCCATAAAAACACCATTGACCTTTGCTCCCTCTCTATTTCTCTACGTATGTCTTATGTAATATATAATTATATACAACTATAGTAATATGCTGCAATTGCTTGAAGCGACATGTTTGTTGTTTAAATCCCACCGTTCTTGTTACAATGTTGATTTAAAAAACTCAGTTTTGTTGATGAATTCCCCAAATAAATGGGGTGGTTGGCCAGGGTCGCCTTTCTTGCCCTGCCTTTCTTGCGACTACGTTCAGCTTTTAGCCGTTGCGTTTTCTCCTCGACGGTGCCGCGGAGCATGTGTGGTCACGTGCACTTTCTGATGCAGCCATAGCTGAGCTGGTTTAGAAATCCAATAACTGTGGGGGTTCGGGTTGATATATCACCATCATAATGTAAACGGAAATATGAAATTTGGGATATGCACATATAGATATATATATATATACACATACATACATATGTATATATATATATATATATATATATATATATATAT
>Ga0126342_10010359_pt1 | contig 16679 bp, 9 predicted proteins | sample Cyp1metagenome_FD_92528 | JGI IMG/M metagenome (GOLD analysis project Ga0126342, IMG submission 92528) | Coral microbial communities from Lord Howe Island, Old Settlement Bay, Australia - Cyphastrea 1 metagenome | ecosystem: Host-associated > Invertebrates > Cnidaria > Coral ... | reverse complement strand
AACTATGTTGAAATCATCTGCTTGGCACTGTGCTGCATTCTTTTCCAGCAGTCGCTCGCTGAACTTCTGTTGTGCATTGACTTGCGCGATTGGGGCTGTGCTGGAACAGTCAAGTCACGAACATACGTCAAATAGTGCCTGGCAGGAAATTCTGGGTTGTCTTCGGGAAGCAAATGAAAACCAAATTTCTTCAACAAATACTGGGCTGCTTGATTCTGGCAACGAGTAGAGGCTTTCAGTCTACAAATGCTAGGATAGTGCCGCAGAACTTGTAGGCCAAACTCCTGTGCGAGTCCCAAACGTTGCCGTTGGAATTTTGGGAGGATTGCTAGCTGTCGGATGGTCGCATCAGTCGGGCAGGCGTGGTGGATACCATCACATCCGATGTCAAGGACCATGAGGCCAACCAACTCATCAGCTCTTGAAGCAATCAGCCATTGATATCGATTGGGATCCTTCTCTTTGATGTTCATCTCATTTGCAGCGGTCTCCTCCAACCATTTTCGCTTTGATACCTGCAAACCAAGCTCGTCCTCCGAGAAAGCAGCATAGGCTTCGAGGAAAGCTACCACTAGCAAGTTCTTGGCAGATACGTAACTGCCCTCTGCATTCCACAAAAAAGCCATCAATTCCAGCTTTAAGTTGTCCTTGTCCTTGGTGCGTTCTGGCACATTTGCAGACTTTGAGCATGCTCTGTGCTTCTGCTCCACTGTGGGGCCGATTGCACTAGGGCTTGAGATTGAGGACCCAGGCTCAATTCTCGCTTTGAGTCCGATGTACTCCTCGCCATAGCCTGGCTCTTTGGACTCACACTTTTGGAAACCCAATTTCTCCATAAAACACAGACTTGAGACGTTGATCTGCCTGGTCACGGCCGAGAACTCGAAAATCCCTCTGCTGGAGCAGTGGTCGAGGATGGCCTTCACCAAAGCTTTAACTATTCCACGACCCTGGCCATCTTTGCACACAGCAATCTGCCTCACATAGCAACAAGGTGGAGCTGCCTCAGGCTTCAAATCCACGATTGCAACTCCAAGAACTTTTTGCCGAGAGCTTGGATCATATGCTATCAGCCATGGATATCGCTCAGGGCACTCTCTCCGAAGAGTCTCTTCACTGTCGATGGTCTTATGCAGCCAGGCATCCTTTTTGATTCCCTCTAGCCCAAGATCAGCTTCAGGAATTCTATGGTATGCCTGTTGAAAGCTTTCCACAAAGAGTGTCTTGGCCCCCTCAAAGAATTCCACCTCATTCCAAGCAATGCCAACCTGCTTTGGGCGCAAAACCCTGCAAGCCGCACGAATCTGGCCACTCGACAAGTTTGGTACATAGAATGTTTTGAAGCCATGGGCAAGCAAAAAATCAACCAGACCTTCGTTGCTTTCCTCGAAAACAATGTCGAGTTGCTCTACATTTAAGTGTCGAAGCATGACCAGCAGCAAGCGTGAGACGACTCCGGATCGTCTTGCCTTCAGACTGCATTCAATCTGTGTGATGAAGGGTACAGGATCATGCTGCGCTGCTTCCACTACCATCTTGCCAACTTGAGAACCCTGAACCTCTGCTATCGCCTTATGAAACACAGAGCCGTCATGCGACGAAGACTGGCTAAGGGAAATGTTCACAAGTTGGCCGCCGAACCCATTGTAGAGCTGCTGGAGGTAAAGTCATGAAGCAGTCCGCTCTGCACCAACAAGATGCAAAGGACCCCCAGCGGTGCAATCTGCAGCAGCCGAAAAACAAAGAGGCTTCCATCTATGAAGGAACTGCTCAGGGAATTTCTGACCTTCCTGCATTTGAAGAAACATGTGTGAAAATGTGGGACAGCTGTCCCTTGCTAAGGTGTCACCGTCCACCGCACTTTGAATTTGCAGGCCTGGAATTTGGAGGCTCCTGGCAAACAATGGCCACTTGCCACTGTAGCAGGAATCACACACAATGGTGGCAGTGTTTTTCAGGTGCCGGACGTACCCCAATTGAAGCCAGGCAGACTCAATGTCAAGCAAGGTGACATCAGCATCTCTCATTTCACAGTTTCCACTACCTTTTCGACCATGACCAAGATAAATCACCAGGTATGTTTGTGCGAAAACTCGGAACAGGCCCCAAATCCGGCTTAAAGCGTCTTCCCTTGTCAAACAGGAATCGCAAACGCTGTGATCTGACACTGTAACCCCATTCTCTTTGAGAAATTGGTTCCATTCGTGGAAATCACTTGTGACACCTTGCAACTCTAACGCTTTGACCGGCTCATCAAGTGAATGAGAGGTTTCCTCTGTGTCACTTGCGTCATCAGAGCCCGGATTGGCCAAGATCAGCCCGACGCAGCTCATCACATATTTTGGAACAAATACATCAAATCCTACAGCAAATCCTGCCATTCAAATGTTGCGGGCGACATGTCTGAAATGATGTCTCACAAAGAACTCGGTTGTTAGAAGCGCATGTTTTCCCCTATAGGGCTGAGCGCCATCCCCAACTTAAGGTGTTGGTGCAACATTGTGGGGTCTGATATCTTGACATCCAACAATTTGACCTCAAGTTTTCTGTTGCAATGGCCATGAAAGGAAGGTACACAATCCGGCTTCAGGTCCACACCCAAATAAATATCAATGTGCGTGTATATATATATATGTACAATGTGAGCCCCCCCAGTTATAAGTTGGTTTATAAGCCCGAGTAACTCTAGTTATAAGTACCATAAACCATAGTTATTGGAGTTATAAACCAACTTAGCTATCTTGGGGGCCTCACATTGTAATTATCAATATATACATATATAATTATCAATACATATATATATATATATATATTATACAAATATATTGTTGCTTCATGTTGGTTCTATATCGGAATTTTCTTCCCATATGTTCCCATATATCATCCTATCACCCTTTTATAATCGCATATACATCTTATCGCATCTTCTTGTTTTATCCATGACCAGGTTCCGCACCAAGAGCGCCAGGATCGGAAGGAGTTCCACGACCAGGTCTGCCAGGAGACCGAAGGTGAATGAGGTGAGTCCTGGGGGCTTGGGCCGTGCCATTCTCGGGCAGTTGGGGTGATTTTTATGGCTACTAATGGTACAACCATGGGATTTTCAGCCCTATAAATTGGGATAAGCCATAATAAGCCCCATAACTACGATTATATCTCCAAATGCAGCTCCAACTAGTACTGAATATCCCCTAGAAACCATGCTTTAGTGAAGGAGAAACCACATAGGGGGACCCAGTCAAAGGGATCCATAGGGTGTGGTGTGTTTAATATTTTATAAGGGGATGGAATTGTGGATGAACTGTTGTGTTTATGGTAGTTACAGCATGTTACAACTATACGTATGCAATTCCAAAACCCTCCTATGACTTAATTCAAACGGGGATGGATAGATGGGATAACACTGGTTGACTTCACATCACTTGGTAGTTTTTGATTTATGATAATGAATGGTTTATAAAAAATACACCTTGGGGGCCCCAAATGGTAGTTAAAGGGGGCAAAAGAAGCTTGAATCGTATAGGAAGAGACCCCCAAATGATAGGTAACTCGGCAAAAAATGCAGATTGCGGGAAAATACTGGTTTTCGGTTTTCAACAGAAATTGTGACTTTACGTGGAGTTAACTATATCAATAGGTACGCTGGAAATTATAATATATCATAACATAATAATAGCATAACTAGTGGATGAAAGTCTTGACTTTGAAGACGCCATGCAATCTCAGTAAATCCTATGATTGTTGACGGTGACATCCTGCATTTTCACTCCGAAACAAAACTTGCAGAATCCCGGTCCACTCCTGCAATGAGCGCCAAGAAGAATCCAGTCAAGATGGCAGACAATTGCCTCAGGGAATCAACAAACACCACGACTGGACAACTTGCAACTGCTGCTGCTATTGCTCGGCTCACCTGCAAAAGTCTAGACACAGACGAACGTCCCAAGAGGAACAACTTGTGACACTTGAAGAAAGGGCATCCATCTAAGTGTTTCATCCTTGGTTCTCCAACATTGTGAAGTCAATTATAGGTTTCAGAACAGGCCCCCTCCTGCCAAGTAGACTATGTCGTTTCTTCTTTAAACTACAGTAGCGTTAGTTGGGAAGAATAGACCGGAACATGTGGCGTTGTTTCATGTTGTTTCTACATTCTACATGTTCCAAATGGCCAATCCACCGGAGAATTCCAAGGAACTCTGCGGCTCCTTCAGCTTTGGCGGATTGCTCCATTGGAATCCGCATTGCCCAGGCTGCAAGCTGTTTGGAATACTTCATTTCCATCTCCTGAGCTGGGCCCTCGGGCTGTTCAATTGCGGTACCACTCGGCAATGGCAAATCATCACTCTTTTTGTGCAACTAACCATCTGAAATAACCAACCACAGTTTGTAACTCCCGAACATCAGTCCAATTGCAGCTGTATTTCCAACTCACATATGCAAAAACACATGAAAAACATCATTCCATTCATAAGTTTTCTCCTAAAGGAGTTTCTCCAGTTCGGATCAAATGGCTTAAGGATTCCTCAAAACTTCTCCCATGCAGAGTGGGCAGCTTTTCGCCACCCACCGTAACTTTGTCACCTCAAGTAAAGCCATCCGTGTCCTATACTGAAAGGAAACCCTGTTTTTTACCTCCAAATAACAACGTTTTCATGCAATTTTCTGTTAAACCTAGGAATATCCATTTCAGTGCCGTCCATCCTATCCTCTCAGGCAAAAAACTCCAAACAGAGACCGACTCAGGAGTTGGTTATTCAACGTCAACCAGGATTTATCAAACCAACGAGGAATCCTCACACTCATATGATATGGATAATCCGACAATTTCTATATATAAATACTGTGAAATGAAAAAACACATGTAGTAGAAGTTTTTTCGTTGCGGAAACAGTAAGAGAAACAACACATCCGAATCATTCCGGAACATAAAAGACCTCAGTCCCATTGGGATTGGCCATTTTTTCTGATATACTTTATTTAATCTTATTTTGTAGCATCACATCTAAGCTGACCCACAACTCTCGAGTTACCTGAGTTTATCTTATATAATTGGTGACTACCATAGGATAGTACTTGATAATACCCTCTGGTAATTCAACAGTTTGCGAACCAGAATCACTATGTTTCAATCGGCACATCATCAAAATCATCGATGTTCATGGGCCATTTAAACCATAGCTATGTTAAATGACCAAAGGTAGTACAATCCCATTGGGAATCCCCCAACCAATCCCAAAAAAGATGCCGAGAGTCTCCCCAAAGATTCAGCTTGATGTACCCTGACCCAAACATGTTTCTTGTCATGCTAACAGTCTAACATTTTTTTTACTAATGCCAGAGTTGTGTTCACATTTCAGGAATTTTCACGACATTTCACTATTACATGTGATGACTCAATTCACATATGCCATTTCAATCCATTTCAGTCAATAGCTTCACCGATTGCCCAAGCCACACTCCGACAGCCACCACCGTCGCAGCAAAAAGCAAGACCAAACCTATCCTGAGCTACCCAGGCAGGATGAGACATCTTGCGACGCTTTTTGATTGGGAGATATTGGGAGGTTTTAGGCAAAGTGGTCTTCCAAACAAATCTCACCCAAGTTCATCCAAATTTGCAGTTTGGGTTCTAGGGATCCGCTGCGAATTGCAGGTGTGAATGGAACATGCCCTGTAAATGGAGGTGTTTTCATGGGAACATTATCTAGAAATGGTGGATTTTCCAGCAAACCATATCTGATTACTGTACTGTAGGGTATATGCAATTCAACAGTAATATCATATATACAACAGTACTCCGTGCCCTTGACTTTCTTGACTCCCAGCTCCCCACCGTAAATCCCAAGTCACTGGTCGAAAACAGGCAATGCAGCCTGCAGGCTTGAGCCCATCTGGTCTTCTTTTAGCAAATAGCTGGAGGCATAGGCGGATCCTGAAGCCATATAAGCCATGGGAAGCTATGGAAGTTACTCTCAATGCCGATTACCATCCTCCAAGTATATTATGATAAGTCACCCAATTTCTGATTCTATTAGATATTATGGTTATAATTTCCTGCAATGTATGTATATTATTATATGGTATATCACCCAATATCCTCCAATAAATGTGTCCGTTTCTATATATGGTTATAGATTATTAGAGGTATAATATATGGTATATTCCAATGTAATATGGTATATCACCCAATATCCTCTAATAAATATTCCATTGATTCCCATTAGACCTTCTATAAGTTACCAGACGTTCACCACGATTTTCGCCACGTCTCCCAGCACCACATTCTGCGCCAGCTCGGAGCTCGGAGCTCGGGCCGTGAGGGCCGGAGCTGGACGTTCAAATGGAAGACCCATGAAGGCCTGGGGAGGAGTGGACTATACTGACTATGTATCTATGTCTGCATGTATGTATAAATGTGTATATATATAAATCATATATATCATACACATACATGTATGGCGTGTATATATTTATTTATTTATTTATTTATTATCGATTGATATGCGTATAAAATATATATCTAATTATATATATATATATGATATGGTCGTTCATTTTTTTTTATAATAAAAGTAAAATGCACATATATTATATCAACATGTGCTATGTGTAGGATAATCTCTATGTATGTGGATACAGTACATGTATACTCGTAGTAAATATGATATGTTCACACTATACGCATACAACTGGGGAAAGTGGGTATAGATCGAAACATACCCTAGTGGTGACTAGTGGTGTCCATCTCTCATGCCGTAGCCTCAGGGAGTGATGAAATGCCCTCAAAGCCGTCCCCCAAGCAATGGCTGCTGAACAGCATGGGTGTCATAGCAATGGAGTCAGAAATCATTTGACTATGGGTCCAAACCCTGGTACCCCAAAAAGTGCCCAAAACGAAACCACCAAAATAGCTCTTTAAGCAGGCTGTTCATATCCCAATGCTATATAACCATCATCAAACCACCGTTAACCCTCCACTAAAGTGACATTAAGGCAACATTGCTGATGATTATCCTTCCTAAAATATGAGAATTCAAATTCAACATCCCCATGAATTCGTTCATGGCATGAAGCCACCAGATGACCCGGAGAGAACTTCAACCAGGACACCCTTGATCGACATCCCAAGAAGGCCAGAAGCAACCTGAACGGCAACCAATGTGAGTGCCTCCTATTAGATATATCAGATATGGCTGTGGACCCGAACGACCCGAACATGGTGGATTCCACAGCCATAAATTGGCACTTTGGATGCCGGAAAAATATGGACACAACCATATTATGACATCCAATATCACAACGACAAACCTGGTTCATGTTGACACATAGATACATGAAAATCATGAAAACCTAGTCAGTTCCGATAATTCGTTTGGCTCCCCAAACTAAGTGTTCAGGTCAGTTCCTGCCTGAAGGCAGTTCAGGGGGCGCACCCGTCAGATCACGACCGTTGATTTCACTGTGTAATGGAGATAGTTGGCTCCCTTGCAAGGGCTGACATCATCGCCATCTTCTTCTATGCCCGGTTGCTTGAACCCAACTCAAAGATCTCCAGCACTCTCAACAGGGCTGATCCCTAACGTTTGGCAAAGATTGAAACTTAGGATAGAGGCCCGACAAAGCCCAGTGTATTCCAGTAATAAGGAATCCCAGAATCCACTTTATCAGCTAGAATCAGCCAGGATTCTGGAATTTCATTCATGTGTTTTCGCTGATGATAAAACTATCTACACACCATAGTATATATATATATATATATACATATATATTCAATTCTCACCGACCCACCAGCAACCCCAAGCATCAGCCAGCTCGCTTGGCTACCACACAGAGCCAAGCGCAGGTAGCGAGGGCAGCGTCTGCCTGTGGCCGCAGATGTCTAGTGACTCTAGTGGTTGCTTGTTGGATTATCCTACTGGATACCCTCTGGCAGTTTAACATAGCTATGGAAAATGACCGATTTGTAGATGATTTGACTATTAAACATTTAAACATGGAAATTTTCAATATAAATCACAACTTTCTTATGGTTTTCCCATGGTTTACCAGAGGGTAATCCCACCGACAGGTCCCAAATTGGGGATGCTACGGCTTCGGATCCAACATTTTGGCACAGCTTTGTGGTCATGTCGAAGTGCCCCCTCGTTGTCAAACAAAGCGACACATCATATTGGCATCTATATGTATGTATGTATACATATGTATATATATATATAAGTACTCCCTTAGATCAGATCAAATACCAATAAATATACCAATGAATATCAACTATGCACTGGTGTTTCCCTGTTTATTTTTGTTGGCGAAATCAGCTGATGCCTGGACCGCGAAGAAAAGCCATGGCTGGGTGCTGCTCAGCGGCTTAGATGGGACTTTTTTCAGGGGAATATATGGAATAAAACATGCGAATTAATATGTGGGGAATATTTACATAAACTTGATTTATATACATGCTTTTTATGTGCCGTTCTAAGAGGATTAATTTGGTCTGATGGAGATGAGATGCGGTCATTGACATGTAAAGTGGCAGTGCAATTCATGAAGACTAGGGAATTAAAAGACGAAAGCACAACTAGCAATCCGTAGCAAACTGATTCTCATTCGGAAACCGACTGCAGCATAAAAGGGACGTTTAGACACTGAAAGAGAACACTTGTACGAAGATCTTGTTGCACATGTGCACTTCGGCCAGTGCCTAACAACAACTCATGTCTTCAACTGGTTGATCCAATGAAGGACACGCGAGGGTAAAGAAACAACGGTGCCATTTAGCTTCCATGGTCTCAACTCAGATCTGCGGCGTTGACTGATGAAGTCCTGGGTTAAACTATCCTATTCCCCATGACCCAATATACCAGAATGGCCATATCATCCAATAACCAGTCTCTTGAGCCTATTGGATAGTGTACTGTATATATATAGTACAATTATCATGTATTGATTAATGCATGTTAGAATATTAGAATATCTAGGGGTCATTGTACATACTATATAAACGACACATTTCTTTATTGCACTCAGATGCGGACATAAACCGCGCATATATATACATGTATATAGGTATATACATATGTTATCCCTGTATATAACTATATATAACCCCGTTCTTAACCAACCAGAGTCTGCAGCGCCCATTTTCTTCGCTACAACTCGTTCTTTGCGACGCTGTCTCTACACTGACCCTCCTGGCAACGACTGAAACAGTAAAGCAATGGTAAACCGTCCCGTATTTCACCATAGATGGGTAGTATAAACCATCCCCTTGTGGGTGGCTATATAATTATTACAAAGGAAATTCAAGAAATTATAGACACATAAATAAATATTATATATATAGATTATATATATACATAAAATGATCGATAAAACCATATGTGTGTATGCAAATGTTCGTATTTATAGCATTTTATAGCCATATATGTGAGATAAATTCACATCCTGTGATTTCATGGAAACATTGCGCTTCACTCGCTGGGTACCCAGTTGGATCTTGTTTTCTGGTCAGATCATCCCAGCTGCGCGGGAAACGCACAGTCGTAGATGTTCAACCCACCCGAGGGTCAAAACTTATGGGGGCAATGGATCCAATGGTTATACCATGTTGTACGGTAGTTGTACGCATAAAGAAGAAACTCCGACTATGGTTCCTCCCCATGATTATTCCATTCAAAAACACCATTAGATTCCCTTTTTCCGAGGTTTTTCCCATTGAAACGTTCAAACATAAGCCAAATTGTGCCCACAAAGAGGCTAGCAGTAGATCTCCATCATGTCATATCCCCATGAAATCCCATTAAACCGTATGAAACCGCAGAGGATGGGGCCTTAAAGGTCCTGGACCAGTAGCGCGTGATATCCAAGTAGTACGTGTGCCTGGGCCGATCGCTGGGGCCTGCGTTTACACCAAATGCATAAGAACAATCATATATGTTCATGTTCTTAACCTTGCGAAGTATCAATATTATAAGTAATTATATGTATAACAATATGACATATATATATATGCTGTATATATATATATATACATATGCTGCATATATATATATATATGTTGTATATATAAATATATCCATATGTAAAAATCTCACGTGTATAATATTATGCGCATGTGTGTTATGCATAATAAGTATTATATACAAATATAACATTATGATATATTACTATAATATACTATGCTAATCTGACTTACAGCAGTAAGTTGGAGTTTCTCTGGCCCAAACAGAATCAAGTGCCGCATTGTCAACTTCTAAAAAAGCCATGATCCCAAGAGGATTCCCATCTCTCACCAGTGCTTCATCAGGGCTGATGGAAGTACCGACCCACTGATCTGGTGGTGTTTCGTGTTGGTTTCCCCATGTTTTTCCGATCGTATTATGGCTGTGTCCCAAAGCTTGGAACGCCCAAATCCATCAAAATCCGGTGACTGATCATCATTTGTCGCATTTAAATAGGATCAATTTAGGTGTATTTAGTGGTATCTGGCATTCTCCAAAACAAAGCCATCAAAACACCCCTGACAGCACAGTGTGCGCTGGGAGGCCCAACTCTTGCGGGCTGTAGGATGGATAGAACTCGCCTGAAATTCACGACGGGAGGCGGCTCGGGGCCATGTCATCTGGACATATCTGGACCCAGAAGAAAACATGTAACACAAATAAATTTGGACTTAGGCCACAATTTCATACAGTTTCCCTAATGACCCTGATATGTGGCTCTGCAGACAAACAGTTCATTTACAAAAAAAAAGGTAACATCATGTAACACCAATTTGTTTTTGTTGCTCTTCAGTTTCGGGACGCGGATTTGTGCCGAGCGCTGTTTTCCTGTCATGTTCCCCAGCATTTCCTTTTATTCCCTTCCATGAAACAGCACCTGACATCAATGCATGTCCCCAAACCTCGGGACATGACACTTTGAGCCTGCAAAAATACACCTTACATTTACGTCACGTTACGTCCATCTTCTTCAATCACCTTTTCAGTTGCCATTTTTTACGTGTTTTCTCCCTTTCTGTTACTCTTTTTTTGTCCCTTTCATTTCCATTCTTTTGCTTAGGCGGTCAATCTCCCACTCTGGTATTATTGGAAGCTCAAGGTGCCATGTCATGAGGTCTGGGGACATGCATAGATTTCACAAGATTTCACAAATTCGTATAAATCAATCAGGCCTTTGCAGCTTCTGAGTGCTAATCTTGGAGTCCCTATCCCAGCCGAAATCTGATGATTTCACATCTGAGGGGCGAAATAGCATGTTTTGCAGGATCTTTTGGCGTTTTGGGGGGACGTGATATCTTGCCTGAAAGATTTTGGACATATGTCATGGCCAATTTTTTTGTTTCGACCTATCACACTTTTCCTATGTCATTTGGGGCCAGTACAACATCTGGCCACCCGGAGGCTATGTCATCTGACTTGAGGATATCTTGGGTGGTGTTCCGGTGGATGGTGCGTAACATGCGTAACATGCCACACCCATCACCCATCCCAAACGCCACTTGTGTTGTCAATTTCAACATTTTTCAACAGTAGATTGCAAATGGAACACCTTGATCAAATATTTGCATGTTTAGAGTCTAGACACATCATGCACCAGAGTACATACGAACATACCATACTTCGATGCAACATGTACTCATGTGTGGTGGACAGTATATGGCTTTGTCTGGACATAGGAATACCCCAACATTTGTCTGGCGGTTGCAGCACGGGGATATCCATAACCACGACAGACTGTCATCTCCCCAGGGGCAGATCACCACAGTGATGTTCCATGCTTTAAATCTCCTTGGATGCTGAAGTCCTCTTAGTATAGATCTTTCTTGGTGGTTGAATCAAGTTGAATCAAAAATTGTGCGGAAATGTCCCGTAACTTTCACAAGCAAACGCAGGCCTTTCGCACTCCGATGTTTCATCGCGGGTTCAATCTGCGTTCCTTCACCCCACTCGTTGTAAGATGTGACCTGAGGCCCGAGATTCTCAGATGTCTTACCTGGTCGTTGGATTCGGTTTGTTTTTGGCTATTCACTGGGTGGTTTATGGGAATATCCATACAACAACATACAAAAAACATGTTTTCTTGCAAATGTTCCCTTCAACCAATTCCCTGAAAAAGTAATCGTTTGGAACCATTCTTAGGAAGAACCATGCCCCAAAATGAAGATGGTGTACCTGAAGGACTTGATCCCAAATGGCTCGGAAAATGGGGGTCTACCTTCTAAATGACAATTTTTCGAATTGAGAACATCATTGATGACAATCCAATGCTTTTTTTGTACACCATTTTCCAAATATCATATCATCTTGATTATCTACAATATATATATATATACATGTGATGTGTATATATATATATCAATTAATATATATATATATATATATATCAATTAATATATATATATATATGTATATTATATATACATATCCCATTATAACCCCAGTATACCACCATGTTTGTTGCTTGAGTCCACAATATACCACGTCAAACCAATTGCGGAGTCGACGACGTCAACTGATTCCAAAAACCCTCCTCCCTGCCGTTCATCAAGCGGCTGATATGGCGTGTGGTCGACCTTAGCGGGAGGTGTCAGTCCTTAAACTTCCGTGTAGTGTATAGTATTATATATATAAATATGTATCTGTGTGTAAATATGTATATATATAATTATATACACATATTTATGTGAGTTATCGTTTATAGTTTATTACAATAATACGCATATATCTACATTTTCTATATACACACGCGCGTATGTATTGTATAGATCAATATATTCATACATACTAGACACAGACATACAAAAGGCCACCTGCTAAACCTGTAGCAAATCATCGGTTTCATTTGGTGAACATCTTCCCCAGTGGTGCGTCAAATTTCGAATCTTTACAGCACGGTTGGTTTGACTATATTTTATGGGTATGGCTCAAACATGCTTGAGCCTAATTTTGATATGATAGACCAAACAAATCCAAGAACTTGCATATTTGGTGGGTTCATTTTGTACTCCAATTCTCAGCCGTATCCGTATACCTATTGAAATGGCAAGCCAAGGTGTGCAATGTCATTTCGCAACTGAAATCACGCAACTTCTATGCGATGGTCATTGGATAGTGAGAGATAAGAATTCACATTGCAGTCCCAAGCAGAATGACATGTCACATGTGGTGGAATTGTCACTAATGATCATGCTATCAATTTTTGGCCAACAAATTCAACTAGACGCTTAGCCCAGATGCTTCTCAGAGCCGCTGACCACATCCTATCGTAGGACCTGGCCGCGAAGTTCGCCAGATATCCCAACGTTTAGGTGTTTAACTAGTTAAAACTGAAAAGAAACAGCAGATTTTGAAGCTCCTGGAGTTTTCGGAAATCTGGGTGGATGTAGTGGTGGAGTACCATGTAGGATTCATACCTGCTTCGAAGCCTTGAGAGCCAAGATTCACATGATTCTTATTGATTCAAAGGGGATCTAGGCTACTCATGGCTACTCATGATAGCCTTGCTTAAACAAAACATAGCCAATGTTAGCTGTGTATCACTGCAAAACCTGGAGATAATTGGGCATCCCATTCCAGCCATTGATCATCATTTTACCTACTAATATTAGCCATTTTATGGGGTGAAGGCCACCATTTTCAGACATGGCATGTGGCACACCAACAATAAGTCATTCACCGACCATTCACCAGTCTGTTTACCCCCGGTGATCAGCATTCATATCGCCGTCCTGCTCTTGTACTCGTTGGTCTACAGGGTTCCCACAACAGCACTGTTTTGTCACTTTTTATGACTTGTTATAAAATAACTTATAACATATATAGCTGCGAATGACGTATGGTTATAAGATACTATAATATATTATAATATAGCGTAATAAATTATATGATATTAATTATATGATATTATATGATATTATAAGATATTACAAGCACACGTAAAAACAAAAAGATACGCAAAAAAACATGTAACCCCCACGAAACCAGGACGTTGTTCACCCCGGAACGCCAAGCGACGCTCCGTCTTTACGGAGGCGAATGTTGTGCTTGTTCCAGGGTCGAATCCGGGTATCGTCATACCTGGGCTGGGAAATCTCCGATCCATGGAGGTTTATAGATGGGAAAACCATGGGAAAACCATGGGAAAACCATGCGAAAACCATGGAACATATGGGAAAATCCCCTATGAATGATGATAAATGGAGATAAATGGAGGTTTCTAGATGGGAATATGATCAATGTAGATTTTCTTGACATTGCCATGTTCGAGGACACCGGAGGGTATCATCCAGATCTGTGGCCCCTTCGCGGGGGACTCAACCACCAACATTCACTGATCGTTGAGTCACTTCTGCCATTTACTGTGCTTTCTGTGTGTATTATATAACATATACATACATAACATAGATGCATGTATGTATTGTATACAGCAAAACAAAAAATGCCAAAAGGAGCTGAGCCAGGGAAAAACAACCCCTCAATTTTGGAACACCCCAATCACCTAGTGGTTTCAAACAACTTTATAGGTTTTGAGACTCAAAAGGGAATGGCATGAATATGGTGATCCAGTCCCGTTGGTTTGTCAATGCGCAAAGAACATGTCAAAGCAAAAACATGCTCTCAAATGCTGTACACAATGTCCACATGTTTTATTCAAACAAATGGTGATAGGTCACAACTGGGTAACCAAAACTACTGATTAGATGTAATGAGTATATAATCATTATATAAACCCACATCAATCATGCGGTCCCATGCATCTCGACATGATCAAACCAGGTGACCCATGTCCCTGAAAAAGCCAAGAGACCCAGGTCCCACGGATGGGACGAAGATCTTGCCAATCTTTTTCAAGCGCCTCTGCCGAACCGGTCGTAGCCAAAAGTTGCGGATTCAGAAATTCAGCGATTCCATACGATTCCCTACGTTTGGAGGCGGCATTATTAAGCCTACCCTTTGTTAATCAAACATGGCAATGGAACATTCTATGAGTCTCGTCTATTTAGTTAAGTGCCTTACCCATTAAAGCATCCATTTATAGAGGGTTTCCCAGCCAGCCATGTTTGAGGACATGGGAGTGTATCCACTGTCAGGACTGTTGCCCTTACCTGCAACAGTGTCCTCAACGGATGGCTGGTCGATATCCCCCCATTTCCACTGGATTGTCATCCATTTCCACAATCTGGGCCTCCGAGTCATGTTTGTTAGTTTTCCATCCCGTCTAACGATCGATGCAACATCCATAAACCCTAGTTCACCTATAGTTACCAACTTAGCTAGCGAACTGGGGCCCCGCATTGCAAGGGATTTCCAACTCCGGCCCTCGGAGCCCCTGCTCGGAGACGTCTTGCCAAATCTTGGTGTTGGAGCCTCAGGGGCCACACCCCAATAACTATTGGGCCCACCTTGTAGAAGTGGTTCCAGACTCTTGGAACCATTCGCAAAGCCTGCGGATAAAGAAGGTAACCTTTCACTTGAGCTATGAGGACCGGTAGATCTAAGGTGATCATCATGGCTGGAACCAACTCCATGGTCATCTTCAAGTAATCCTATCTATGCATATAAAATTATAAATACATAATGTACGTATATCAAACATATATGCAGGTGTAATGCATGTGTATATATATATATACACACATAGGTGTAATGTGTACTATACTAGTGTACAATATATATTATAATTATATGTAAATATATATATATATATGCAAACCAATCACAATGGCATTCTCTAGTTAGGACTTGCGATTCGGAAAACATGCCGGGAGGACCAGGTGTAAAACCCTCGGCTGCGAAATAGGTGTACCTGGAAACCGCCGACCCAATTGGGCTTCACCAGCTGACGTTTTTCAACGAATGGCTAGGGTAGGTTGGATAGGCTGAGTTGGGATTTATGGATATTTATGGTGGATATGTTTAAGCACTTGCGTTTATAGACAGGGTTAACTATGTTCACCGCAAACCCTACACTTGCCGGTGGTCCATTCCCACATACCCGCTGACATGCTCAAATCCCTGCCTGGGGCCGGCGTTTTTGAAAAAACATATTGCCAAACCCCAAAACCAAAAACTCTAAAACCTATCTCCGGAAAACAAAGTCAAAATCGCTGTGTATAGCCAGAATTTTTCTACATCTGGGGACAAGTATTTGGATATGATGAACATTGGCCAATGTGGGGTTAGGAGGGAACATGTTTAAAACATGTTCGCTGCGAGCCCTACGTTTGATCGTGCCGGCAGCCAACTGAACCCTACATTTGAACCGTGCCGGAAGTCAACTGAAGTTTAGAGGAGGTAGGGGATTTGATCCCTCATGAAGACAAGGGGAAGTTAATAAACAATTCAAATTATTTGTTCAGAAAGGGGTAGCAACATGTAGCAACACATGTTAATTGTGGATTGTTGCCACCTCAGTATGGGACAAAACATGAAACACATGTTAAACATATTTCATACATCTACGTTCACAATTACTCAGTTACATGAATAATTATACATATATATCATGTGTATATAAGATCAATCATAAAACATACGTAGTTCATTGCAATTAATAATTACCACTTGAGAGGGGGAACACGAAAGGTAGGTAAGCAAGAAAGGAACCGAAGAAAAAATGAAGGGGAGAGGGCAGGGAAAAAACATAAAGTGGAGTCTGGTAAAAGCGACGCGGCCAGTTTCTTT
>Ga0126342_10010358_pt1 | contig 16681 bp, 19 predicted proteins | sample Cyp1metagenome_FD_92528 | JGI IMG/M metagenome (GOLD analysis project Ga0126342, IMG submission 92528) | Coral microbial communities from Lord Howe Island, Old Settlement Bay, Australia - Cyphastrea 1 metagenome | ecosystem: Host-associated > Invertebrates > Cnidaria > Coral ... | reverse complement strand
TATGTATAGTATGTGTTTTTTTCAAATATAAATAAAAATCTAAATATAAAAGAACATAAGATATAAAAAAGAATATATATATATATACATATATATATATATATATATATATATATATTTGTATATATATATATATACATATATATACATATATATATATATATATACATATATATATGGTTGGTGGTTCGGAACATTTTTTATTTTTCCATATATCGGGACTAATAACCCCAACTGACTTTCATATTTTTCAGAGAGGTTGAAACATGTTGAAACCACCAACCAGATATATATATATATATATGAGTAATTTGACCATATGTCGGAATTTCTTCCTATGTCCGTGAAAAACTCTGGGCCACGGTGGGCCACGATGAGCGTGGCGTAGGCATCTGCCACTCCACAAAGCATGAGCGAAGCCAGTCCTGTGGCCTTACTGGGCCGTGTTGGCAAGGCGCCGCTGGGTGTGGCATGGCGTTTCCTCATGTTTGAGTAAAGCATTGAAAAATGTTCATTCATGTATCTGACATTATATACATATATTTTTATATATATGTATATATATAAGACTATAGACATGCATGTAATTCCCAGCTAACAAGCAAGTTGTTCAAATTCGGGCACCGTCAGGAAGCAACATAGCCACATGGCGCCCCAAGTCCTCCGGTCATTCTTCTGGTCATCCCATGGATCCAGTGGGGTGATTTATTGGAGCCAAATATCTTTAGAGACAGGATAGTTACTGGCTGAAGCAAACCACAGACTGGGAGATGGACCATGGAAATATCCGATAGACCATGGAAATATATGGAAATATCCCAGGTGATCCATGGAATCAGTGGATGATCCCACTTGGATGATCCCAAAAAAGCTGGGAATCACAACTGGAGAATGGTCGGAGAGTTTGTTTCAAAAGAATTGAAGCTCCAAAATCCATCGTCCCATGGCTCAGCAGTTTGACCATCGAAATGGCGATAGCATTGGGAAGTTTGCTATTCCCCATTTTGAGACAAATCCATATCATGAAATTTGCTAAGATATCCCCATGTTTGTCGTATTAAATCACATTCCTTACCCCTGCGGAAACATTCGTTGAGTATTGGATCCGTTCATGCATTGGGGGGCCCAGTTGTGAGCATATTAGAAAATGTTCGGGGAATGGATTAATGCACCCCAATGACATACACAACTACCATGTGGGGATTTTTTATACCACCGATAAAAATGGTGATTTTTTGGGGATGGTAGATGGCATTGGGTTTACCACACTAGTGAATTGCCCCAGTTTTACAGAAGCCATCCGCGTTCTGTCCACAGGATGTTCCTGGTACCGACTCCAGTCTCATGCAGGAGACAGCATCAGGCAGCACCCGGAATGGGATCTTAAAAAAGCCTTGCCGGAGAAAAAAACACCTTGTTTTAATAGCTGGACCTAATGGAAAAAACTACTGTTACTGGTATGACAGCATGATTGTTTGGGTATAGGAATCATGCAAAAGAAAGTCGGGATAGAGGCAAGAATGATGGGACTTTAGTATAGAGCAACAGAATCAGAATGGATGTACGCCAACAAAAGATAGAACCAACAGTTAAATATCGTTGTGAAAAACAATGTTTCAGCTAGCTTCATATACCATTCCAATGTTACCAGAGATGGGGATGTCATGTTGCGTTACATTTGTATCCCAACGGATGGAAGTACTATGGTAAACCCAAAGCCACAAACCATCCTCATGTTTGAAATATTTTGAAATGGGTTTGGTTTCATATACCATTCTACCATCATCCTACTCTGTTAGAGTTTCATATTTGAATCCCGCGTTCCAAAAGGTCCAGTGCTGGTTAACTCATGCCAGTCTACTAGTTTGGCATCCACATGGTATTTCATGAAATTCTCATGATGGATCCCTTGGTTTTCCCACGGTTTGTGGCATTTTGCTCGCTTCCCTTTTTTCGTTTCCCCTTCGCCAGGTGAAAAGCTCGAGGTCGTCGTGGAGGTTCAACATCTGGAGAGTAGTTCCTCGGTTGGAACCACGGAGTCATGGGATTCGTATCGCTATGTTTGCAAAGATCGGATATTTTTTGCATTGAATAAAAGGACTATGGCACCCAATTAATATCAACATATACATATCATAATATATATATATATATATATATCAACCATAGTTGACGAAGTTCCTGAGATGTTTCTAGAAACAACTACGAGGATTCAACATCCAGGCCTCCTCGTGGGATCCGCCGAAAACTCTCGCCACCTCGCAGGTAGAAGCATCGACACCAAGCAACCTCGCGCCTTGAGGTGAGGACTTTCCATGTGGACCTGATATGACCTGATGATATCTCAATATGGTGTCTTCTTGTCCAAAAAAATAGGGAAAACCATGGGAAAAACCACTCATTTTGGATGATTTTGGTTTATTCTCTAGCGTCAATTCAATAAATCAGTCCAATCTTGGAGTCATATATTATATATTATATATTATATATTATATATTATATATTATATATTATATATTATATATATATATACTGTAAATGGTGAGTTTTTCGAATCTCATGAAATCTCATCCCACATCCAGCGCCGCAACACGGCGACTTCGCCGCCAGGAATCGCAGTTTCGCATCGATCTACGGCAACTTGCAGCGCGTGGCGCATGAGCAGCAGCCACCCGGCTTCTGCAGGCTGGAGCTGGGAGGGAACTGGGGAAAGCTGATGGTATTTGTCGTGGTTTTTGGGGGTACCTAAGAACCAGAAAAATCATGGACATAACCAAAATCATTGAGATTTTTGCATGACAATAACCAGTTATCCATGATTTTGGGTATGATGATTCTCTAACTTTGACAAAAATCATGGATATGACCCACAAAGAGAGCAATCATCATCCAAAAGCGGCAGGCAGCTGCAAGTTTTGATGAAGCGCAGCTTTATCCAATGGTGGCGTGGTAGCTGGCAGAGAGCCGCTTGGGCGTCCAAAAAAAGTGGTCCAATTCTTAGATAAAAGCAGAGGTGATTTTGAGTTTCAAGAATTCAAGATTTGGGGTATCCAACTTACACTCTGGTAGCAAATCAACTAAGAACGGGAAAGTGTCCATGGTTGAATTACCGGAGGGTAATAGATCCGTACACATCATGGCACCGAAATGTCTATTACCTGGATGCTTCCAGCTGTAGTTAGTTCAGTCGCCAAATTGCAGCGATTCCTTGGACCAGATATGTTTTTCAATGAACTGCCCGTAGGATACCCACTGGTAAACGTTTACATAACGAACTGGAAAGATCCACCATGTTTAATGGGAAAATCCACTACAAATGGCCATTTTCAATAGCTATGTTTGTCTACCAGAGGGTACCCACTATGTAATGTCTGGATATATCCGATATTTTATGGGGTAAACAAACTATGATAACTATGGTTACGAACCAGTGATTAAACGTATGTAGTCCAATAGTGCGTTCGTCAAAAGCTCCATTTGTTGTTGATTATTTACCTATTCAATCCCAAATTGTTGATGAACCGGTATGCATGTCTACGTACAATGTGGGCCCCTCTGTAGTGCTTGTTAATCTAGTTTCACCCACTCAACTATAGATATCATAAAATATGTCCATTCTAAACCATTATAAACCCAGATATCCCCACTATAAACATTTTGAGCCGGGCCGTTTTTTTTGAGGCCATTTTCCTGGGCGTCATCACGGGGTCATCCACCATCATGGCGACCATGGATACCTTCGTAGTGAGGGAAGCCGAATGGCAGGCGGTGGGGAAGTGACGGGTGAGGTTGGTGAATGGTTGGTGAATGGTTGGTGAATGGTTGGAGGTTCAACATACTTTGAAATTTTGAAGCCATTTTAGAAGCATGTCTCAAATCATATCAATATTTCACTCTGGTTGGTGGTTTGGAACATGTTCTTTTCCCATGTATTGGGAATAATAACCGCAACTGACGAACTCATATTTTTCAGAGGGGTAGGGTATACCACCAACCAGTCACTATATTTTCACTGATTCTTGAGTTGTGCCAGCGGTTACCCTCTGGTAAATTAACATAGCTATGGAAAATAACCATTTATAACAGGTAAATCAACTACCTGATAGTATTAATAAATGATCATTTTCAAGTTCGCAAACTGTAACAAATTACCAGCGGTTAGCCACTTCGAACAAACCGCCCTGGCGCCATGGCATGCCATGGCGGCCATCGGCCAGGCCTTGCCCATTCTGAATCTCCACACCACCCTGGCGCTTTTGATCGCCGTCTTCTCGCTGAACCTCTTTAGCGCCTCGGGCTCTCAACGAAGAAATCGTGGAGCACGTGCGTTACCTGGGATCATCCAACGGCCATTGTTCGGAAGTGAGTGATTTAAGGCATTGGAAGTATATCAATATATTGTAACTAGTATATTGGTATATCAATGATATATCAATGTTTGAGGCATCCGTATTTATATCGCAATAGAATGTAACATCCATATATTGAAAAGGTAACATAAGGTAACTAGTAGAATCCTTGACTAGTTTCCATTGCATCTAAGGGGCCTGCACTGGTGTGTACTGCGTTTATTTGGGCGTGGCAGTAATTTTCTCCACAATGACCACATGCTGTAGACAAGATCATCTTCAGATTTGTGTTGAAAACCAGGGCGCCGGCGCATTTGATCCATTGCCAAATCACTCACGAAAATCTCACTGATATTTTTCCTCCTATTGGGCAAGCATGAAAAGTGACTTGATTTGTTTGGTCTCCCAGACATCATCAGACATCTCAACGCTCAGACAGCTTGGCCTGCTTTCAAATCAGCGAAAGGTAGCTCTACAGAGCTTGTGTGGCTAACATAGATCATGACCCCGATGAGAGTGATGGAAGGCAGCTCCGAAACCAGCCAAGATCATCGATCTTGGTGGTGATTTTCATGCGGTATAGAAATCCTGGCGAAGACACAAGCTGCAAAGACCATTTGGCCAACGTCCTCCTGAGCTTGGCGTCCAGTTGGAATTCCCTCACTGTTTGGCGGTCCAGAGCTCCCTTCTGATGGTGGTGGAAGAGTTTGAGGAGATCACAGCGAAACATGAACGGTATGCGTTTGGGGACCAAAAAGAGGACTTCTCGATCCAAGTTTCTCCAAGTGTTTGTTACGGGGTTGTTACCCCGTGATACCATCCACCGACATGTTTATCCAGACCATCAGAATCTCATCAAGTCTGATCCCCTCAATTGGTGGTGATTGATGGTCGTCCTCACATGTGTTGCGGGTTTGCTGTCAAATACCATTGGTTCCCAAACTTGGTGGAGATCTTTGGTAGTGAAAATCGCCCGGGAACTTCCATGTTTGGGTGGCAAAATCCTTTCCAGTGACGATTTTCTCAACTAAAATCCAACCCATGGATGTGTTTTTTGTCCAGTAGTTTTTTGCTTCCCCAAGCTCATCCCCCTCCCAACATCAGCTCATCAAAACCCGGTCTTGGCAAGGCACAGATCGCCCGGTCTTCTGGCGCGAGCGCGAGAGCGGGCTGAGCGTCGCCGCATTCTTCGTGGCCAAAGTGGTGGGATGCCCAAGCTGGTTGTGGGGGTGGTTGGGTGGTTGGGGATGGAAGGTTTGAGATGCGCAAGTGAGATGGTGTCAAATGTTGGATAAATAATGGTGCGAATATGGATTAATGATGGATTAATGATGGATTAATGATGATCAAATGTTTCGCTTTAGTCATTGCAGTTCGAAGAACATGAATGGTGCAACATCCCCTGTGGTTGTGGTAAGTCCTTGCGGAGAGTTGGGGAGTTTGTGATTGTCATTTGTCGAAATGGTGATCATCGGGCCCTCTGCCTACCATCCACCAGAAGGGGATGAATCAGTAGAAATGGATTTACAAAAAGAACTGGTGGGAATATGTGGGAATCTGATGATTCAGTGATTCCAGATGACTCCAGATGTCTCATCAAGACAGGTCTTTCTGAGAAGCCATTTGGCGGGCAAATGTTTTGTGGTTGGACTCCTACGTTGGTCAAAACCCACTTTTGGGATGTAGGAAGGCCAAGGTCCTGAAACAAATGGCTAAAATGATCGCCGCAGAGGTCTAGCTATGTCCAATGGACTAAACATTTGCTTGTAATCCCTTGTATGCTTCCAGTAGTCATGTTTCTTTCCAGATTATTCCAGAATGGAGATCACAATCATATCATATCGATTTTTGACCATGGAAATCAGCCATGATGCCATGTTACTTGTCATATAGATGGTTGCTCCCCCCCAAAAAAGGAAGAGAAACGAAAGTACAATCCTTCCAAAGTAGTTTTAAACTTACAATATTTATACCTGTTCTGCCATGTTTCTTGGGGGTTATAGTGAAAATACGTCATGTCCACATCGCATTTTCCCCATTCGTTGGGAGTGACGACCTGGTCGTTTTGTAAACCTCCTGAGGTCGTCAACTCCATCGATCTGGTGCTGCAGTGCTTCCTCTTGACCTCGGTGGCTCTAGCTCAGTTGACTAACAGTTCGCCATGGTTAAGCCATGGCCCATAGAAATAGATGGTTTACCGTTCTTAAAAATGGCGATTTTCCATGGCGAACTGTTAAATAGATGGTAAAATGTGCTTAGATTATTGAGTAAATCAATGTAAATCATGACCATGAGCTAATAGTTAATTTGTTTTTTAGCCGTGGCGAAAAGAAACAGCACTTCTGTGCCACTCCCAGCGCAGCTGCAGGTCTATTTCCTGATCCGTCAGCCCGTGGTCAGTTTCCTGGTCTTCTTCCCACCATTTCTGTTGGCTCGGGTGCACAGAACGAAGCGACTTCGCACAGGAGCATTTGAAGAAAGAGGATAGATAAGTTGTGGTTGTGGTTCTCAAAGCCTAATTTTTTTGGATTTTCTAGACCATCCTCGGTGAGTGAGAGAAAAACATAGTTTTTGCACAGTTTCTGGTCTAGAATATCGCTGATAGTACAATGTTATGTCACCATGCATGTTTCCATATTTCCATCTTTGATGTTATTCCCACCGCAACCTATACCGTCTGCATTTGTGCTTCAACTCCCCCCGAGCAACCTTTGTGTTTACCTTGCCATCTTCTCTGGACCCAAAAAGCTTCCAACACATTTGATGGTGTCAAGTTACAGTGGATTTTCCCATTGAACATGGTAATTTATAGTGGATTTTCCCATTAATATATTTAATATATGGAAAATGTTGATTTATGTCTGGTTGGTGGTGACTGGAACATGAATGGATTGTGACTTTCCATATATTGGGAATGTCATGACCCCAACTGACGAACTCGACTTTCGCATATTTTTCAGAGGGGTAGGTCAACCACCAACCAGATGTGTGATTGTTGGACCATCCGACTTTCATATTGTTCAGGGAGGGGGAACTCAAGCACCAACCAGTGCTCAAACTTCGAAATCTCATGAATGTTTTACACTTGTGTGATTTTGCCAGCATGTCATGTCCCAATAAATATTCCCGCTTGATCCACCACTTGGCAAATCCAGATATGGTAGGCAAACGCCGTGTCTTTATCTGATTGGTGGTTTGGAACATGTTTTATTTTCCATAATTTATGGGAAGAATAATCCCAACTGACTAATATTTTTCAGAGGGGTTGAAACCACCAACCAGTTATTCTAGATCATTGAACTACATCTACATTGGGCCTTTGGCTCCATACGCCTCAAACAATGCTTGGGGCTGTTCAGGGCTGTTCAAAATGCTTCTGAGACGGTATTTGGAGCACCAGGGATAGCTATGTCAGCCTATGTCAACCGGAGGGTAAACCCCATCAATCACCATGATTAACCCTGATTGACCATTTAACAATCATTCATCATCATTAATCACCATTAATCACCATTAACGGTGATTGATGATTAATCATTAATGGTGATTAGTGGTGATTAACGGCGATTATTAACGGCAATCATTATATTATTGTTGGTGATTAACTGGAGATTAGAGCCGATTAGAGCACCATTATATAATTCTATCATCATGAAAACCCAGTGACCTTGACCGCCTTGACTCATCAGGTCACGGCAGCCGCCAGCGGCCTGGGCTATATGATCTCCACGACCTTCCCACCGAAGCACGGGCCGTTCATCACGGTCCCTCGGCCGTTTCGAAGCCACATGGGCACTCAAGACGGGTCACAACTTTAGTGGCACAAATTGCGGATTGAACTTTTAGTGGAACCCATAAGATGTTTAAAAGAATTGGGATTGGAGCCAACAAGTCCAGAAATTGAGATTGAACCTAGAATCGAGACATTGATGGGGTTGGTTCTGCAAAACTATGACGAGTTTTGACTGCCGTCAATCTAGCCCGGAGGATTTGGAGTTGACTAAAAGCGGGTTTCAAGCCAACCATCAAGAATGGAGGATTGAACATGGTCGAAGAAGCATCAGTCCGACATGGTTACCTTTGGCATCATACTTTAGTATACTAGCTTCGCAACTCTGACCATCTAAGAACTATAAAATATTATATATCTATATATATATACACTAATATACATAATTATATATAATTATAAATATATATATATATAAATACATGTATCCATGTACTGACCATATAAGCTTCGCCATTTTCCACCCCGAGGCCATCGTGATCTTCGTCAGCTGCGGCTTGCTGGGCCATCCGCTGCGTGTGGAGACCATGGCGGACGGCAAGACCTTGGAAGTGGCCCGGGACACCCAGCGCGGCTGCGCGGCCAGGGAGCTGTGGGGTTCAGCTGAAGACGGGACATGCAACAGGCTAAGATGATGGATGATGATGGGATAGAAGCAGTAATCTTACTGGTGCGTTTTACGCAGGGAATTTCGGGAATGATCCATTTCATCACTAGTAATAAGCATCCCAGCAACTCCCAGCAACCCATCCATTCCCTACGTTTAGCACGCACCAGTAAGGTAATTATGGGTCAACACTGAAAGGTCTAGGAAATCCACTATAAATATGGAAAATCCACTATAAATCACCATTTTCAAAGGGAAAATCACCATTTTCAATGGGAAATCCAGCACGTTTATTGATGGGTCACACAGTGTGAAGTTCCCGTGCACGAACTGGGTTCCCAATGACTCCACATGACAAAAAACCCATCGCCAAAGCCACAGAAACGATATGTCCGTTCATCATGGTCTATCCCGGCATGTGTTGATGTTCATCCCAGGAATTCTAAGTGGACAATAAACCATATATTAATATCATATTAATATTAGAATAAACTCAATAAACCATAATTCTAACTTCATATATCTTCATATTATGACCTAGTTTTATAGAATTATGGTATAACCCATATATATATATATTACTATAGGGTTATAGGTCCAATATAACAAAATATCATATAACCCAGTTTTTTTGTATGTTTACCAGAGGGTAACCCAGTTTTACACCGAGTTTTTGTATCCACTTCCTATGGCTCCCACAGCCCCACGCCGCGCGGCTCCGATGTTTTCAGGTCTTGGACACCCTCTCCATCACACGATGGAGACAACCGAGACAACCGGGGATGCCGCCACGATGAAGCCATGATTAACGATGGTTACCTGTAATGGTATACCTATAATGTATATTAGTGTATAATAAACATGTAAATCATGATTAACCTATATGTATTTATGGTTAACCCATGATTAATGTTACTTAATGTTTAACATTATAGGTAAGCCATTAATGTTAACTTTATTAATGTTAACCCATTAATCCATGTAACCCATTAATCCATGATTAAGCCATTAATTTACTATAATGATTAATGATTAACCCATGGTATACCATTATGTTACTTCATGTTAAATCATGATTAGCCTATATGTATTTATGGTTAACCATGATTAATCTATATGTATTTAGATGATGATTAATAATGGTTAACCAATGGAGTAACATGTAGTAACCATAACTATGTTACATATGTTTTTATGGTTAACCATGAGTATGGTTAACCATGATTAACCATGATTAACCAATGGATTTAGTGGATTAATCTAACCACCAAATCAGAAAAATGATATCATATATTACACTACCATAATCCTTAACCAATGGATTTAGATTATGATCATATTCTATGGTTAACGCATGATATGGTTACTACATATTATTTAACAAATGTTAGCCCATATGATTATTTGTTAGTGGAAAATGAATCAAACAGACAAACGATCATTCATCAAAAAATCATGTCATTCATCAGACCACAAGAGTAGCGTGTGTGAATTTACAAACGGAAATGAATGGTGGATGAATTCCTTAGAATGTGGACTGTGGACGTGGGTAGGCTGACAAGGTGACTGGGTAGGTGTTAATGGTTTGTTCCAGGGTTGTGTGTGGTGGTTTGTCTAAAAATGGGCTATGCCTTTTTCCCCCAAAAAAAAGATGGCCACATTTTCATAGGGGCACTGATTTAAAAAAAAACATTGGGTGTATATTATGTATGTATGTACATATATATATATATGTCCCCTAAATTTTGAGACAAACCCATATTGACTTGTCATGTTCAATGCTACTTAGTTACTTGCGGGTATTGCAAGATATATCGCAGTGGCATCATGCCCCCCATGGCACCACATCTGCCATGGTCAATGATTCCGGGTCAAGTCATTGAATCGCCCAAGAAAACTTGGATGGTTCAGAGATGTTCAGATGCTAAACCTTCTAAGTCCATCATTCTACCAGTTGTTTGTAGACAGACGCTATAAAGGTGGCTTTCTGGTTGAGTTTACCATTTTCCCAAAGCTAAGAAAGAAAGATTGTTACCCCAACATCCCCTCTGAAAAAATGCGATGGGAGCAGGACAGTGGGTTACTACTACCTCAACTTTTTGGCGCGAGGGCTCAGAGGACGAGTAACAGATGCGATGGGACTTTGCTTATCGTTAAATGGTGATTTACCTTGTTTTATGGGGAGAGATGGGACTTTTACCCGTTGAATCTCGTTGGGCTTCATGTGGGATCCCCAAGGACTGAGATCGCACCAAGTCCTAGTTGAAAAATGTTGGAAACCAATGTAAAAAACGGGAAAATAATGGAAAACACGGGAAAAATAGGGGGAAAAACATCATCTTCACATCTTCTTCGCATCCTGCAAAATGGTTATAATGGGCCTGTGGGAGCTGCCGAGGCGGACACTGATCTTTCCATCTTCAGTTCAGACCCGGAGGCCAAGGGATCCCGAAAACAAAAACCGCTGAAGTGGGATGCGGTTGATTACTGGGAAATACGGAAATGTGAATTGAATTATATGATGATTACTGGGAAATCCCGAATTATATACTGAATTTGATCTTGAAACCAATCAAAATTCGGGCTTTGTCAAACAGCAAAGGGGGTTGTTCCAACACAAATCGAGAGTTCATCATAAGCAAGAGGAATCAAAGCAACGGCACATATAAGGTCCAAAGGGTCACAATGATTTTTCGGCATTTCAAACGGCCAGTTACACAAAAAACACGGCGAAGTTAAGCCTTCAACTTCGATGGGAGATGGGTACGCTGAAGGCCATGGAGCTCATCGCGGGCATTGAGAACATCTACACCAGCCCTTCGTGCCTTGCGTCAAAAACGGGTGAATCTTCAGAGATAGCTCTGGCCTGGATACAATATTTATCAGTGTTCCATTTTATTCCATTGGGTCCCACAAAAAATACAGTCTTTGCAGGTATAGTTTCTTAAGATTTAAGAACTGGTTTGTAGTATTTTGTAGAAAAAAAAACATGTTTCTTTAACGCAGTATTTGAAACCTCTATTGTGTTAAAATAGGTTAAAATTAAGCCAAGGATATAAATAGGGGTTTAACATGGTTTAACAGCTGGGGTTATTGTGCCCAGCATACTGTTGGGGTTATTTAACGCATCCGCAATCTCCATGTCCATGTCGCAGCTCAGTAGCTCGTTGCTAAGGCTAGTGCCCAACACGATGCTGGGTCAGCTGGACTGCAATTGGATGGGCTGACGCCGGACATCACGGCACAATAGATGGCTCCAGTTTATGGCCAAATTTCGTGGGAAAACTTGGATAATCCATTGGAATTGAAGCAAACCCAACAATGAAAACAAGATGAAAACCCAGTCGGGATGAGGTATACGTAGTAAATGGTAGTAAAAATTGACATGGCACCGAACAGCTGGCCCATGTCCTTCATTAAAATCATCGTAACCGGGACCCTGTTCAGGTTCCATGTGAAGGGGCTGTAGATGTAGAATCTGAAATTCGACTAGAAGGGCATGATCCAAAGATAAAGATGTTTCACATGTGGCGAAATGCATTTTTTTGCAGTGAAAATAACCATAAAATCCTTGGCAAAATCCACACTTTGGCTCGTGAAATCCAAATTTTTGCTGGTAAACTCCACCATTTTTTCACCGGGGAGGGCACCTGAAAGTCTCGAGGCGTCTCTGCTGCCATCATCTTCTGCATCTCGATGGGCTTGGTTTGGTGCCTTGTCAGCCATGGGTAGCAGAAACGGAGGCATATCCGATTGGTAATCATTAGTAATCATTAGTACCATCTGATGAATCTACGTATAGATCATTGATGATAATGATAATTATATGAGAATACGATACCAGATTAGTACGATTGTCTTTCTTATGACTTTCCAATTGACATGTTTTTTTTTGAAACCTCCGAGCCATGTTTTTTCTGGCTACCCTGAGCTAGACCATCTTCTCCATGCCTGTGGTGAAATCGGCAAAGCTTACACCTTACATAGACCTTGCAGATGGTACCTAGGGGCCACAAGATAGGTATGTTGGTCTATATGTACAATAACTAGGATTTGTGCTGGATCTACATTTACACCCAAAAAGATCTCCTACTTATATACCAATTTATATGCCAAATTATATGCCAATCTATCCATTCATTCCAGTTTCAACATCCCGTAAATATCAAACGTCGATGGTTGGCCAGGCATTTCGTGGCCTTCCTCCGGTTGATGTTCTCCAACCGAAACCGCGGACATCGTTTGGGAACCCAACGGCTGGTGATTAGATCACCATCTTTGTTTGTTCAAACCTCAGTTGTTTGATGTTTTTTGCTGGTTGTATATATATATATACTCTGTAACTCTGTAATATATACTCTGTGTATATTATTTACAAATTTATTCATCATGCTTCTCTCTAAGGTATTACTCTAAGGTCAGCCGTGTCCAACTTGGATAGTCTCCTTACCTTAAAGACCCCCAGGCCGCGCTGCTCCATGGAAGCAACGCCTCTATCGCATTCAAGGCGCCTCTATCGCAAGGGTTGAAGGGACGGCTGCCAGTGGAACCAATGAGCAGCGGCTACAGCAAACCCCTGTTGGTTGATGATTACCAGGGAATATAATATCCAATATACATCAATCTACTACCGCTTGATCCCTTCATTTGTCTCAAAAACCGAATATACTACACATGCTGCCCCGAAGTTTGGGGGAATTTGAGTCAAAGACCAAGACCTAGATATAGCCTGACTGGTGATGGACTTGCCTGAGATGGGAGAAAGAAGGATCAACGGACACTGCGCTTAGGATCCAATAGTCGGAACATCTAAAATATCCCTGAAAACTTTCTCGAATCAGCTTTTTACAACATATTCCCTGCTATTCTACATAACATATTGCCTTGTATGTTGTGATACAAGTCTCTTATCATCATCTTAGATTCGCTACAGCGTTCACCAGGTTGCATGGCGGATATCTCCTTTCGAGTGCTCGGAGAGGAGCGTCAGGCGGTCGGATTTCTTTCGTTGTTGGGACATGGGGCCGTGACTTCAATTATAGATTGATTATGCACTATACCCTCTGGTAAACTAACATAACTATGGAAAATCACCATTTTTAATGGAAAAACTCACTGTAAATGGCCATTTTCAATAGCTATGTTAGTTTACCAGAGGGTATGCACTATAAATCCTATAATTTGTGTAGATTTATATTCTAGATGAACAGCATGCATAGTATAAAATCACTACAGATCTATTATAGATTCTTGAAATATGCACTATAAATCACTATAAGTGACCATAATTGATATGATGATAGTGATTTATAGTGACTAAACAATATAGTGATAATAATACAGTGATAATGATATATATAGTGATAAATATGCACCATAATATAAATATCACTATATCATTATCACTATATTATTATCACTACATATATTACATATGATGATATATTTATAATAGATAATATGATTAGATATATTGATACTAATATACTAGTGATATCATCATATATAATCTATATAATCACTATATTAGTTTATTTTAGATGATATATTTATAACAAATAATATGTCTAGTATAATGATATACACTATAATAATATATGATATATATATATATATGATATACACTATCATAAGATGATTAGTTTAATATGTCGAGTCATCTTCCCAGGCACGGCTCATCGGTGCGTACCATCGCTACGCCCCGTGGGAACGGCAGGCGTCCGGAGGCCCAGGATGTTCTGCGGATTCCAAGACCGATCGCTTCGTTGACAAAAAGGGGGTGCTATTGGTTAGAATACCAAGTGAACCAGATAGTACTTAGATAGTACTTACATAGCAACCCCAAAAAGATGCAAAATCGTTTTTTTAGTTGAACCTTTCCTGCATCTGTTTGCTATGAATTCTCCAATGTTTCGGATTTCATTCGATAAATTCGATAAATGTGTGGACTTCATCGTTTTTTTCTACCGAGAATGATGATTGAACCAACAAAGGTGGGGATTTGCCCAACGGAAATGTCAACAGGAAAAACTCTGGAGAATGTGGTTGAAAGATGGGGACATGACCAGCAGCCTGTGGTCACTGATTGGTTGATTACCCGGCCTGGTAATTTGTTACATAACGAACTGGAAAGATCCACCATGTTTCATGGGAAAAGTCACTATTTCTATGGTGATTTTCCATAGTTATGTTAAATTACCAGAGGGTAGGTGAAAACGTATGAACATGGGAAGCCAACTTTTGAAGCCTCAGTGTATATTCTCGAGCGATTTTTCGAAACGGGTTGATGGTTGATGTGAGCCAATCTGTGCCATTGATATCCATTGATGACCATGAGGAATCATCTAGGACTCCAGGACCCTATTTGTTGGGGAAGCAAGTTGCCCCCTCAGTCGCTGAGAGCTGTTTGAATCCCCAAGATTCCATTTGTCATTGTCCGAGGGGATAGTGTTCCACCATGGAAAAAGATACGGAAAACCTTGAGAAGCCCGGGGAAATCATCTATGTTCTTGACCTTTCAGGTTTTTGCACCATTCACCTGGTACAAAACATCTTTGTTGCCTGAATCTGTTACAGTAAAGCTTAAGAAATGTTGGCTTAGTGTGTGATGTGTTTTTTTACCGTTCATGTCTCCGAGGTAATGACTTCGAGACATCTCGGAAACGCGATGGCACTGGATCCAACTGACGAAAAATGGCGATCTGGATCTGGTGGAATCATCAGCAAAATGGGCTGTTGATGCTTATTTCACCTTATTGAAAAAGTGTAGGGAAGTATGTTATCTCTACACTTGAAATGTCAATAAGTCTTGTATATGGCTGGGAAAAAAGTAGCTGCTTAAGACACTACCAAAAAACCAGCTGGCAATTCAGGATGGCAATGGAACAGCCTCATATCGATCATTTGATATGATACGTGTAGATAAGCATTGGCCATGTAGAATATGTACCATCACATCCATGTCCCATGAACATTTCCCAGCGGCTCCCAGCTCTAAGATTCGTAAGAGTTCCAGCAACATGTTTGAGTGGGAATCATCCTACTACTGGACTTAGTTCAAAAAAGTGTTCAGGAGGTCACCACCTGAATAATTACAGGATACCCGGCCTGGTAAACTAACATAGCTATTGAAAATGGCCCATAGAAACAGTTGATTTACCCATTAAAAATGGTGAAAATGGTGATTTTCTATAGTTTTTTGTATGTTTACCAGGCCGGGTACCATGGAGTTCCAACGAAAATGCTGGCGAACTTCAGCTGGATCCCAAGACTCGCCCAAAACAAACTCGCCTCGTAGATCTGCCAGCCGAAGCCAGAGAGAGACAAGCCGCAAGTTGTCCCGCAGCCAGAAGAATGGTCGCAGGGCAACTTACAACGACCAAACTGACCAAATCCATGGAGTATCCAAATGATGGTTCATACATGAGATGAATATATTATAACATAATTATGTGTGCAACAGCTACTATGTGGCATAAGGCAGATATTTCCAAGGGAAGTACAGTACATCTTATTATCACTAGGTTACGTCATCTACAGTAAGCACTGGTCTGAGATGATGACACAATGATGGGCAATGAATCATCATCGTAACTTTTAAAGCACTAATTGCCCGTAAATGTTTGCATAAACCACCTCATATATCCTCATTCTTGTGGTTGAACTGTTGAACCTCCATATTTTCATTGCTTTACTTTCTTTTTTTCTTGCTGAAAAAATATCATGTCTTGTTGATAAGTCCCCTAGTTCCTATGTTTTCTGGTTACCCTTCATGTAAAAAAGAACTAGATTTAAATGATAGTCCCTAGCATTTTTTTCCCGAGAGCGTCTGAGCGCAGGGTTCTTCCAATAGTGGGGGTCTGTATCTTATCTTCTCATCTTCACATCTTCTCATCTTCACATCTGTATCTCATCTTCTCATCTTCACATCTGTTC
>Ga0126342_10010357_pt1 | contig 16681 bp, 16 predicted proteins | sample Cyp1metagenome_FD_92528 | JGI IMG/M metagenome (GOLD analysis project Ga0126342, IMG submission 92528) | Coral microbial communities from Lord Howe Island, Old Settlement Bay, Australia - Cyphastrea 1 metagenome | ecosystem: Host-associated > Invertebrates > Cnidaria > Coral ... | reverse complement strand
TGTGACAAATTGGTGTGTGAAAGATGGTATGTGACATGGTATGTGACAAAGTTGTGTGTGGACAAGTTGTGTGAGAGCAAGTTGAAGTATTGTATGTGAAAGATGGTGTGTGACAAAGTTGTGTGTGTCCAAAGTTGTGTGTTAAGTTTGTGTGTGTGAAGAGATGGTATGTGAAAGTTGTGTGTGTGTCTGAGTGTCTGTCCAAAGTTGTGTGTTAAGTTTGTGTGTGTGAAGAGATGGTATGTGACAAAGTTGTGTGTGTATGAGTGTATGTTAAGTTTGTGTGTGTGCGGAAGTGTATATGAGAGATGGTATGTGACAAGTTTTGTGTTAAGTTTGTGTGTGTGTATGCGGAGCGGCGGTATGTGACAAAGTTGTGTGTGTCTGAGTGTGTGTCCAAAGTTGTGTGTTAAGTTTGCGTGTGTGAAGAGATGGTATGTGACAAAGTTGTGTGTGTATGAGTGTATGTTAAGTTTGTGTGTGTGAAGAAGTGTATATGAGAGATGGTATGTGACAAGTTTTGTGTTAAGTTTGTGTGTGTGAGTGTATGCGGAGCGGCGGGAGGAGGAGGAGGAGGAGGAGGCGGAGGCACCCGGGATACAGAATCAAAAACAAGAACCCCACACAAAGTTGGGGAAAAACCTGTCTGATTCACTTGTGAAGCCACCATTGGTACAGGAAATTGGGCCACCCCCAGATTTGGATGGTCAATACGAACAATGACCCGTCAATCTCCCCTAAGCTCAAGGATGATGTGTAGCCACATCGATCGTCGAATTCCGCCTTGATAGTTCAAGCCCATGAGCCAAGAGAGCCGGGAGTTTTGAGATGTTCTGAGCCTGGAAAACCTCCACCCATCCCACCCAGATCCATGCAGCCCCCTATTCCCCTGGGCATCTCTGGCAATGGCATCTCCATGGCTTGAAAAAGTGGCACAGCACACCGGCAGAGTTCCAGTGCTCAAATGGTCCGAGCTGAGCCACACAGCAACGATAGTCGCTGATCTGCACATCTCAGTGCATCAACCAACACCAAAGCCTCAAAATAGCTTCTCCGTATCATTTAAACATTTATCAATAATTTGAACTGAGGATAATATTGGGGAGGTTACCCCCAAACTAGTGGTAAATCACCATTAGAGTTGGGACCGCACATTGTACAATAAACTGGGGCTTATCAATCCGTTCTAGAACCCCCCCAAAAGATTATCACCAGTTTGTTTATGTTTCTTTCCAACTCCTATCTTTTTTGAGGGTTACTATAACTATAACAGTAATCAACAAAGAAGATCTATCACGAATTCAACCCACCGAATCTTGGGATGATCTCCATGCTTCACCTTGCTGCCTCAGAAAAGATAGCAGAAGGGATGGATGGCTTGATCATAACTTTACCTAAATCAGTGAATGGCCTGAAACTATCCCATCAGAGCGGATGGCTTAATCCTTAGAATTTCTATTGTTGCCTTCCCGCCCATGGCTCCAGAACAACTCAACACCATCAGGCGGCTTTACCTCGACACTGGCCACCCCCAAACCTCAACGGGCCCGGCCCAACGGGCTATTGTACCAGCGGCCAACACACAGCAGATCCTTCATACGTCATTTCTGCTGCTTGGCGATGTCTGGCGTGTTTTTGTTTTCAAGTGTGGTCATTCACCTGGGTAAAAAATGATGCCCCATTTGGCTCCGTTTTGGGGTGGTTTCTAACACCACACCCATCTTATCCAGTTCCGCATCCACGAATGCCTCGGCAAAAGGTCCTGGCACAGGATTGGGGACACCAAGGAGTGCTGGTTGGTGATTTGACCATCCCAAAAGCATCGGGCGCTCACGACATCTTTTCGGGTTTGCATCATCTTTGGACATTTAAACCAATTGCTTGAGAAATTTGAGAACATGTTTGTGGAAGTTAGCAGGGGCAATCCACCAGCAACATGCGCCACATGATAAGACAATTGGGCTTCTGGAACAAAAAGATGAACCTAACCATCAGAATTGGAGAATGAAGCAACAAGAATGATCCCACCAATGTTGACATCATATTAAGCGGCCAAATCTCTGAGGCCAGATTCACAAAATCAGGAGGGAAACAGCTTCGAAAACATGGTTAAACACGCAAAAAAAACGGAAAACACGGCTCGCATTAACGAGTGGCTTTTTTATTTTGCACCGGGATTTCGGAAACTTTGTGGCGGGGATTAAAACTATAATGTGGACATTCTCATACATTTTCACCTCAGTCCGTCCTAAATGTAACAATCAACAAAAGGTGTTCGTTATATCTTAGGCACGTGTTATTTTAGTGTTTTCCTTCGTGCGAAAAATGGTGATGTTTGGTGCTTTCCCTCGTGCAAAAAACCGTGTTTTTTGGTGCTCTCCTTCGTGCCAACAATCGTGCTTTTTGGTGCCCCCCTCGTGCCGCGCCAAGATCGTGCTCTAGCTCTAAATCCTGCTTTTGGGTGCTCTCTCCCTCGACAAACACGGAGCGGTTGTAGCTCGGACGCTGAAGGGAGGCTTTGACTTTTAAAAAAAAAAAATATAGGAAAAACGTTGTTTCAGGCATGACATTTGCCAGCAAATTCGGCTGAAGTGACACCCAAAGAGGCCGAGGGATCATCATGGTTTAGACAGGTGCCATGGGAAACAGGGATTTTGCCAGGAAATATGGAGAAACACTGGGATTTCACATGATTTCACGTGATTGCACGTGATTTCACGACATCTTTGGACATTGGGAATTTTATCGCCGAAACTTGGTAAAAAATGTTTTCAGCAGCAAACATGTTTACTTTTTTACCGAATGCCACTGGTTGACACTGGCCACTACTTTCCTATAGACAGTTGCACTTCCGGGTATTAGACAACTGGAAATATGGCTTTTGACATTTGTTTGAAACTCCGCCTTCTCCTTGTCCTGGCTTTGGTGAGAAAGTTCTTGCGGGAAATCCGCCAAACACATTTAACTATCATAAGAATCAGAACTATCCAGTATCAAGGCGGATTTTTTTCGGGGCTGGCACATTGTTCGCTGTTCTACCGTCGTACCTGGACATACCTGGACAATTGAGACCTGCCGCAAGATTCACAATAGAATCAACGGAGCAATGGCAAACAATGATAAAGGGCGTTGCATGCTGCTAAGCTACCAGTGTCAGTCTGGATTGCGACCCATTCTGAGAATCCATGCGAAACAAGGATGAGAGATGACATACTGTAGGCGCTTTGAGAAATACCCCAGTCATTTTTTCTTTTTTTGAAGTCGAATAATACTGTCGATGAATTCCAGCTCCAGTACCCAGCGGGAAGGATGAACCAGGCGACAATCATATCCAGAGCTGTCTTGAGACACATCCATGTATCGGATTAAATCCTGATTTTTGCTGGTGAATGTTGCGTTTGACCAATTTTTTGGTTTGGTCCAATTTTTTTTTCCCCAAACAGTGTGTCCCCACACTGAGGGGTTCTCACTTCTCATGGTACAAGTTAAGGCCGGTGCTTGATCGAGGTGCTCCTTCTGCGCCCCGGCATTTTCCCGTTTCCCTGTAAATTTCCGCGTAGAATGGCTCGATGTCCATGTCATGTGTGCTTCGACTGCGCAGGCTCGCGCAAAGTCTGCGCCGCGAGTTTTGCTTGCTCTTGGTCTGCGGCCTTTTTCCGCCAAAAATGGCTCTTCCTCTCCTGGCGCGCGGTATTTTTCCTGCAAATTCTCGCGTTAAATGGGTCTTGTGACATGTCCATTGTGCATTTCGACTGCGCAGGCTCGCACAAAACGTCGGGCTAACGTCTGGCTTGCTCTTGGTCTGTGGCCTTTTATCTTTCTCCATCTCGGGGGCTCTATTCAAAGGGGTGCTAATCAGCGTCTTTTTGCTAAATTATGTTAATTTATCTTGTTTTATGATATTTTAAAATTGATGGAATTAAGCCCCAAAAAAATATGAAAAACAAAATCTATGAAAAATATTTTTGCTGCGTTGTGAGGTGTGGGACGAGGTGTGGGACGAGGTCGTTGAGCAGAAGGGTGCCCTGCCCGCTTCTAAAAGTAGTATTGGAAGCAAAAAAATCGTCCCCCCCAAAAAAAGTTTATTATTATTTGTCATTTTTATATGTTTTCTTATTTTTCTTATTTTTTCTTATTGTTTTATATGTTTTTTATTCTAAAGCAGAATGTGACCAATATTTTCCATTTTGGGCTACCTCAATGCATTTTGTTGCTTGTTCGTAGCCAAATTGCCTCTGACCTTTGCAAAGCTGAATAGCATCCCTTTGAATAGGGCTAGGAGGTCTTTGAATGATTTTACATGTAAATTTCTGGCTCTTGTGTGACATGTCCATGTGCATTTCGACAGGATTACATGTCGATTGGGCCGAACAAATGTATCAGGGCACTGCCGGAAAGAATGCACTGCTGGCAAAGGAAGAAAACACAAATTAATTCCACAAATTAAAAATAATTAAGTGCATTCAAGTGCCATGTATTTTACATGTTGAGGTCAAAAAAACACGTCAAATTCTGCTTCCTTGTGGTCTTTTCCTCAATGCCTTGCACTCGCCGCTCTTGAAATTCTTGACATGGAGTCAGGACACTCCCCGCGAGTCACTCGCCCAAGCTGGCGCTTCTTCAAGCATCGGGCTAGTGACTCCAGTGCCTTCAGTGCCTTCGCAGGACTTCGATTTTAACCACGACAGTCGTGCCAAGGAAACTTCAAAATGGAAAGCAGAAGCAATGCCAGATGTGATTGTCACAATTGTCTCGCCAAAACACGGTTCCAACCTCGCAGGTGAGGTCACAATACATGCAACCCCACGCCCTTTCCCTGGTAAAATCGAGCGAGCCTAGCTGTTGGTAAAATTGATGGATGGGTGAATCTCAGCTACAAATGACTAGGACGGCCTAGGTCAACTGCACAATATCAATTGACACACTCATGAGAAGAAGAAGAAGCAGAAGACAACACTGAACACTGTTCCAAAGCTTGAGTTGCAGCCGAAGTGAAGCAAGTTGCAGCCGAAGTGAAGCAAGTCACCATCCTGCATTGAGATCCATTTCCATACTGTTCTCAGTCGAACATTGATTGGCAATCATGAATTGGCAGTGCTTCAAAAAAGACATGCCGCTGAACTATCACCAAAAATGGTGTTGTCACAACATTTTCGGTTGAAAGTCTCTTAAGGCTTGAGACAACTAATTGGTGGGCAAAGGCATGAGACATGCAAGGCGTGGCGTGCCACTGCAGTGCGCTCATCATGAATTGCCTGAAGATTCGAAACTGGATAATTATTTTCCAAAGTTGTCGGAGTTTACCTGTTTTGTCTAAAGCGGATGGATTTTGGCCTCCAAAGACCTGCTAATTTCAGGGTCTTTGGCTGAAGTGAACTGTTCCGAAAAAACGATAGAAATAACCTGAAAAAACAGTTCCGAAAAACTCCTGCAAGGAACACGCGATAAGCATCGATAAGTTGCAAATTGCAAATCCCAAAAGAATTGAAAGCAGCTCTTCTCAGATTTTCCAGATTTGGGGATTGCCACACTGTGCGGCGTCACGCTGTAAAACAGCAGGGAGCAATTGAAACTCCTGCTATCACGGGAAAGCGGAAATTGTTTGGATGAACCAAACAAAAACGAATATTCACAGCAAAGACAGCTCACATCATCTGCATTATGGAAGGCTTGTTTTCCTATTTTGCCCTGCTGTGGTCTCAGATCATTTCATATCAGCAAAGCTGTTGTCCTGGTTCAGCCTTGGGTGAGCAACGATCTCTCGCCGAGCTTCAACCAGCTGCGCCATGACAAGTCAACGAGAAGTCAACTATACGAGGTGAATGCCAATGTGACATCAACGCATGCGAAACATAATCCTCTGCTGAATATTGAAACGATTTGAGGCGTCTCATACTTGGAAATGGTTGGAAATGCTCAAACATGCTCGAACCTGCTCGAAAATGCTTCAAAATACTCGATCAGGTTTGAAACTCAGGGTGTGACATACATGACCGTCACGGGAACTGTACCTGCTCCTTATACCCAACATGTATGCAGTATGTATGTATATATATATATAACTATATATGATGAAAAAATATCACACCCTTCAACAGATTATTGCCTAGGCCTTACGACCCCGGCTCAGCTCACGCCTGCAAAATCCGGGCGGTTTCGCGCAAGTCCTTCAGCTCATTGACAATGAGCTTTGGAAAGCGGCCAGACATGGTCGAGCAAATCAAGCTGACCAAATTGGCCAAACTCATCCGCTCCAACACATATCGAACCCTGCGCGGAATCCTTTGGAGCGCGTTCTCCCCGGATGCTCGGACGACGGTTTCACTCTCCAGTAGCTGAAGCACTTGATCAGCTCCGGGAAGCGCGCTGCCCTCACAAAAAGGAGGGCACTTTTTTTTTGCCAACCATACTGGATCATGCAATCCAAACATCATCATTCCTCATCCATTAATATCTAGGTTAGTCAAAATATCGTCAATGATGATGATACTGTGATATTCATTATCCGTTGATTAGGAGATGGTAGATATCATTCGTCTGTCATCCATTGATATCCAGCCTCCCAGTGACTCCCCAGCCTCCACCTTCTCGCGCACATATGGCAGAATCAAGTCCATGAAGGCCAAAGGCGGTAGGTGCTTCAAGAACTCTCTTTGATGTCTGTCAAAGGAAGGAAACCGCACTTCCTGATTGAACAGATTGTATCAAGAATTGGGGAAAATCTTCGAGGATATTAAAAACAACCCGAGAGAAATATGACAAATCAAATTACCACTGACCTGAAGTTTTGCTGAGCATCGTGAGTCACATGGCAGAAGCCGCACTCTGCACCCTTCTCACATGCACCTCGCACCATGAAAATGCATGGCCGGCGGCAAATGTTGGGATGTCCGTAGCTTCCCAACGAAGGACCCGCCGGAACCACCTGACCGGAGGTGAAATCACCACTCCAAACTGACCCGCCAAGGCTTTCGGGTCGAGTTTGGGGGGCCAACCTTACCCCACCGCCCTATTGCATCCTATTGCCCCATATTGCCCCAGCCCCAGCCTGACCAGGTACGCCAAGTGCATTGGGGATGCGTCCCGCTGTAGTCAGGCCCTGAGACCTTTCCTGAAGCTTGGACACCTGACATGTGTCACGCGGTGTCTGAGGACCCGCAAGAATTACTGAAACCTTTGTATTTTTCGGAGTCGCTGAATTCAAAAAAAAGAGAAACTAACGAACCCGAATACAGTCACATAAGACACTTTTGTGAAAAAAATTATTTCAACAGCTTTGTATTTTTTTCCCTGCCCGTACCAGTGTAGGCTGTGGAGTGCGAAGTGTCGAGTGAAAAGTGTGGAGTGTAGAGTGTGGAGTGTGGAATGTAAAGTGTAGATTGTAGAGTGTAAAGTGCGAATTTTCGAGTGCGGAGTGTAAAGTGTAAAGTGTAGAGTGCGGGGTAACAAGTGTAAAGTGTGCAGTGTGAAGTGCAAAGTGTAGTGTAAAGACTCGAGTGTGCAGTCGGGAGTGTGGAGAGTAAAGTGTAGAGTGTAGAGTGCGAAGTGCGAAGTGTAGAGTGTGGAGTGTAGAGTGTGGAGTGCAAAGTGTAAAGTGGAGAGTGTGGGGTGCCAAGTAAAAAGTACCAGTAGTACCGCACAAGGCGGTGGCGGAAGTTTCCAAAATAGGAAGCCTATAGGAGAGATTGGTTGTTGTGAATCACGGATGGCAGAGCGAATCCATTGATGGACCGAAAGGTGGTTGGAGCTGTGTTTTTGGAATGGCTGCAATGGTTGCAGTGTTCACCTGGCCCACAACTGCTGGATGTAGTCTGGTGTAGCGCAGTTGTAGCTGCAGTTGTAGCTGTAGTTGTAGCGTAGTGGAGCTGTAGCTGTAATGTAGTGCAATTCGTTTATTTGCAAGTGCAGTTGCAGTTGTAGTCGTGGTCTGGTGTAATTAGTGTAGTGTAGTGCAGGGTAATGTCGTGTAGTGTTGTAATAAGTGTAGTGTGGTATAGTGTAGTGTAGTCTAGTGTAAGGTAATGTAGTTGTAGTTGTAGCGTAGTGCAGTGTAATTAGCGTAGTGTAGTGTAATTTGTGTAGTTGTAGTGGTAGTGTAGTGCAGTGTAAGTAGTGTATTGTAGTGTGGTGTAATGTAGTGTAGTGTAGTATGTGTGGCGTAGCTTAGTGCAGTGTAGTGTAGTGTAGTGCGGTGTAGCGCAGTGCAGTGTAGTGTAGTATGTGTTGTGTAGTGTAATGTAATGTAGTGGTAGTTGTAGTTGCAATTGCAGCTGCAGTTGTAGTTGTAGCGTAATGCAATGTAATCAGTGTAGTGTAGTGTTGTGTAATGTAGTGTGGTTGTAGTTGTAGTTGTAATTGCATTTGTAGTTGTAGTGTGCTGCAGTGTAATTAGTTTAGTGTAGTGTAGTTGTAGTTGTGGTAGTATGTGGTTGTAGTTGTTAGTGTAATTGGTGTAGTGTAGTGTAATTAGGTGTAATGAGATGTAATGAGTGTAGTTTGGTATAATTAGTGTAGCGTACGGTAGCGTAGTGTATTTGTATCTGTAGCTGTAGCAGTGGTGTAGTGTAGTGTAGTGGTAGTTGTAGCTGTTGTAGTTGTAATTGTCTGTCTGGCCTTCTATCCTTCTATCTATCCATCTATCTATCTATCAATCTATCTATCCATCTATCTATCTATCTGTCTATCTATCATATCTATCTGTTTGTCTGCCTGACTGTCTGTCTACCTGCAAGCTTAAAAACGCAGCAATTCTGCGAGACTTCCTCAATTCTTGAACTTGACAACGTCAATAACGAAGCAATTCTGCGAGACCTCCTCAATTATCTCAATTTTTGAACTTGACAACATTAAAAACGAAGCAATTCTGCGAGACTTCATCAATTTTCGAATTTGACAACATCAAAAACGAAGCAATTCTGCGAGATTTCCTTCAAAAATGGAAAGTTGAGTGCAGAGCTGACGGCCTCGTGCCAATGCGTTTTGCGATTTTTGCACTCCACCTGTCTAAAGTACTGCCTCTGCCACGAAAAAGTGATGCCAGGTCATACGAAGTGCTGCACCTGTCACGCAAAATCATCTCAGCAAAACTGCAAATCTGATGATCCAAAATGCAACCCCTCTCAGGAAATCAGCGCCCGGACCTCCTAACAGCTCTGATGAACATGTCTCTTGTATTGCGCCTGCCACGGAAAATGCATCTTTGCAGATCCTCTTCAACTGTCCCACGCCTGCCATCGTTTTTGGAAATGCTACAAAACCCTCACGTTTTGCTCACTTTTGACAAGGTGCACAATCCCTTGCGCCTGCCCCGCGAAACGGCACCTGAACGTCAAAAGTGGTCCGAGCATGTGGCGTTTTTAACATTTTGACTTCGAAATGTGCTTCGCACCACAACGGCGTGCACTTTTGACATCTCAACTTCCAAAAGTGTTCAAACATGGTGTGTTTTGTACATTTTGACTTGGAAATGTGCTTCACGCCACCACGGCGTGCACTTTTTCGACATCTCAACTTCCAAAAGTGGTCCGAAGCTAGTGTGCTTTGTACATTTTGACTTCGAAATGTGCTTCGCGCCACAACGGTGTGCACTTTTTCGACATCTCAATTCCAAAAGTGGTCCGTAGCCATTTTGGCTCACGTGTTTATTGCTCCCAATTTGCCCCCAATTCCATTTGCGTTCTTTCCAATGTCGACAAAACGGGGACCTGCATCGTCCCCGAATAAACCAGATGCTGATAAGCATCACAAAGGCCCAACAACAGCAGAGGAAGTTACCTTGAAGGATCTTGGTAAGATGATGTCAGTGATCACAAAGGACATGGGCAGTATGAAAGAAGACCTCGCAGCCATCAAAGGCAACACGGTCACAAAAGGTGAGTTAGAGGAGTTCAAGGAAAAACAAGAGGAGTTTATCAAAGATAGTGTAAAGCCGAAGTGCAGCAACACTTGCAAGAACTCAAAGCAAGAAACCACGCATTTCAGGAGTATATTCATCAAAAGATGTTTGAGGATGTCAAGTGCAAAGCAAAATTAGACGGCTCCTCAACCACATGGACGGAGGCGACAATCACATCCGACCCATCCATCGCAGAGATCACAAAAAGAACTGCACCCATGTGGAGCTCTTTAGGAACAAGAACGGAGAAGGAGTGGGAAAAGCAATTTTGACTTTTGTGTCCGTTGCTGATCGCCAAACAGCAGTGAGCAAATCCAGGGTGTTGAAAATCCCAGGGATCTTTTTGAACAATGCAGAGACAGAACTCGACCTGAAGAGAAACAAGAAGACTAGAGCTGCAAGGATGGCACACAATAAGAATAATGGGATGGAATATTGCAGGAATTCAGAAGAAATTAAACAAGCAAGATGTTGCAAACGAAGTTTTTGCAAAATGATTTTGTCTTTTTGTCAGAGACGCAATCTCGAGGCAAATGGCAGTTTCGGCTGATACCACAGTATCACATTTTTCGAAAAGATAGGGAAGTAGGCAAAGCTGGTGGCATTGCGTGGCTAGTGCGTAAAGAATTTTTGGACATTACTCAGCAACTGGACATTGGAATCAAAGGAACTCTGGCGTTGCAAGTGAAGACTGGTGACCGCACTTTGTTTCTGGTTGGTGTATATTTTCCCCCTTCTGGAGCTACATCTAGAGAAGTTTTATTTGAAAGGAGTGACATTGAGGACAAGATGCCGGCCTTGTTGAAACAATTTTCTGATCGTGGAGAGGTGATGCTTGTGAGCGACACAAATGCACGAGTAGGAAATTTAAACGACGGGAAGGTTATTTTCGATGAAGAACTGACGATGAGGTGGACGCAACCTGGGTGACCCAGATAAGGGACTCTAACCAAGACACAGTTGTGAACGGCAATGGTGATGAGATTCTTTCATGGACACGGGCTGGTAGCTTATGGATTTTGAATGGTCGATGCCTACCAAATGTCTGCACTTATTTTGCAAAACAAGGGAACTCTAACTGTGACACTTGGCTGGGCACTAGTTGGGTTTTGAACCACTGTTTTGACGGTGTTGTTGATGGACCTGTTCTCGAATCCGACCATGCGCGTCTCAGTGTGAAATTGCCTCTGCGTCTATGCCCTGTAGCTGACTGCGCGCAAGCCCATTTATCCGACAATCTTTGCGCAATTTAAAGCCTATATGGAAGATGAAGCGAGTAAATATCCTGAAGTCCACGGCAAACCCTGAGATTATGGACAACCTTCGACAGGAATAGCTGACAAATCCTGATAATATGGACGGTAACAGCAGAAAAGGCTGCTTCACAATGGCTGGCTGCAGTGGAACAACTGAGCGCTGTCAGGTGGCAGCGCACTTCAAATGAAACAAATACAAACAATCACAGAAGGTTAGAGGACACATCTTTTCAAACTAGACACCTGGAGAAACGATTTCGGAGTCTGAAGGCAGCTTGGCGAAGGCGAACTACTGGTAATCCAATTGGTACACATGACAACTTGTACCTGGACATGGTCGCTGCGCGAAAGGCTGCAAAGGTGAGCTATGCCAGAGATCAAAGGAGGAAACAGCGCGGAGATTGGGCTATGATTAGTGCTATGTCATCGGGCCAAAAAAAATTCAGCAATGTGGAGGAAACTCACCAAGCAACAGTCTCATGAGGACTTAGACAAACTCACTTTGGACATGATTGAGGACGGCATCCGACAAGTGGCGCAAACAGGCTTTCCACATAACGAGCTGGAATCAAAGCTTTGGCAATCAGAACTACAAGCATTCTCAGCCACACCCCAGGATGTACCTGATGAAGCTATTTATTCAAACCTTCTTTGGAAACTGCGAAACGGCAAAGCTGTAGGAGAAGATGGATGGTGCGAAGAATGGCTGGGGCTGGGACTTCTCCGAAAACTTTGTGCTGAATCGCGCGCAGACCTTGACAACCTACTGAGACAAATAGGTAAGTATGCAGTGCTCCCCAAACACCACTGTTGCTCTCTGGTCAAACCCTTGCTCAAACCTGGAAAGCAAGGTCGTACACACAACGAATTTAGAAAACTTAGCTTAATGAGCGTGCTCAGGAAACAGGTCGAGAAGCTTGGATCTGTTCTTATGAAACCTTTTTGGACGGCTGGGGCTTACCAAGGTGGCTTTAAACAACACAAACGGACTACGAGTCGAATTTTCATCCTCTTGGCCACTATATAGCTGCAGCCCTCTGGCCTCTCCTAGATGCTGAACCTGGGTATCACGAAGGTGGCCTTTCGCTTGTTGATTTTGAACAATTTTTCGACACACTTCGACAAGAACGACTGTTTCATAAAATGCAAGTAGCTGGGCTTCCTGACAATGTAATCATGTTGTGGAAAGAACTGGCCCAGACGCACTCTGTCAAGGTGGTCTCCAGGACGACAAGGGGTGAGTCTATCAAAATACTTGTTGGTGTCCCCCAAGGGCCGGGATGGTCCCCAGAACTTGCAACTTTATATGTGGATATCGGACTCGCTCAGCATTTACAAGAGGTACAGTCAGGAGTTATTGTGTTACTTGGTGGAACCTATGTACATTTGCTTATGTATGCCGACGACTTGCTCACAGCCAATCTCTCTAATGTAGGCTTGCAGGAACAGTTTGACACCATCGAAGGCACATCGGAGCAAGATGGACTGCAAATTTCTTGTCCCAGAACTGAATTGACCGTCTGCCATTCCCAACCCGAGGGTCTGGTCACCAAGTGGACAATCCACGGTAGGCGTGGGGAAATCTATGAATCACACTGTGGCTGGACAAAATACCTAGGGTTTTATGTCGAGGCATGCGGGTATCAAAAGCAATGGGAAGTCAATGCTGAAAGGGTTCAAGCGGCTGGGGGGGCTTTACTACAACTGTTTGGGATACACCCCTTGATGACGAATGAAATGCGAAACACGGTTTATTCTGCAAAGGTAGGGCCAGGTAGGGTCTCTGGCTTTACTTGGGTCTGACATTTGGGGCTGGCGCCGAGCACATCGACCCGACAAAAGTGATAGCAAATCTGTACGTATCTTGACAAGAGCACACAGCAGGACAAAACTTGAAGCTATGCTGTGGCTCACTGGCTTGCATCCAATTTGGGTCCTTGCAGCAACCCAAGCCTCCAAGTTTTTGGTTTGGATTTTGGAACACGGAGATGAACTGGAGCTGGCCACTTGGGAACATTGGAAAGCAAGCTGCAGACAGCAAGGGCGGGGCTGGGCTTATGATATGGTCACCTTTCTCAAACGCATTGATCTTTTGGATGACATGGATGGTAGAGATTGCGTGCTCGAATGGTCTGCAGAGCAAGCAAAGTTCTGGCTTCCAACGTTTCAAGATAGATGTGAGACAATTGCTGAACAAGAAATGCTTAGAACCCTGCGGTCGGGAAAGCACACCTTTTTAATACATGCAATTCCTACTTTTGATTCGCCGCGACCTCATTCCTTGTCCTTGGGGCCTCTATCTGGCCGCTCGCTCAACAATTTTTTGTTGTCTGCTCACTTGCTTGAGATTGAAATTGGCAGATATATTCGGCAACAGCGGGAACAAAGGCGCTGTCAGGCTTGCAGGCGGTCAATGGGCTCCAATGTTTTGGGGGGATGAAATTCACAGCCTCTCAGTTTGTGTGCGTGCATCAGAGCAACGGCAGCAAGGGTACAATTCTATCATTGGATGTTTTCGTGCTGAAAATGGTATGCACATAATACAACACAGTACTCGCAATACTCTGGTTGACCTCTTCTCATCACTGCATGTGCTCTCGGCTTGGAAACAGATTGCCGCAGTCACCGCTGCCTTACAGCAATCTGTACGCAACGGCTGGATACACAGGACCGCATCCCCAACAAGTGGAAGGAACTCTTGAGGAATAAACTTGTCAAATCGCTTTCCCAGGCAGCTGAGAAGTATTTCCGCAACCGTATGAGAAGACGCAACTGCCATTGAGATTTCTGATGGTTCTGACGAAGTAAAATTTTGGGCTGAAGTTTGCCATCCTGTCCCTGTGACCTTCTAAGCGGTTTTGTAGCACCATATTCATTTTTCATTTTAATCTTTGTACGATATCGAGAGAGATGCGCCGAGTTGCCCTTGTGGGCATGCAGGGCGCAGGACATGAAAGTGAAAGTGACTTGGAAATGTGCTTCGCGCCACAACGGCGTGCAATTTTTCATCTCTCATCTGGCCGGCTGGCTCCGCACCCGCCGCTTTAGCGAGCCTACTTTTCGACCCTCCGGAGCCTCAAATCATTGGAAAAACATGGAAAACACAGTGTTTCGCGACTTTGCACCTGGATCTTCTTTCTTCTGACTCTTTCTTTTTTCTTCTCTTCTCTGGCTCTTCCCATCTCTGCTTTTCATCTGTCCATACCGTCGGAAGTTTGACTTCTAAACTTCCTTCGATGAAGTGTACAGAGTACAGTGTAAAAAGGCGAGTGTGGAGTGTAAAGCGTAGAGTGTCAAGTGTGTAAAATGTACAGTGTAAAGTGCATAGTGCAGAGTGTGGAGTATAAAGTGTAAAGCGTGGAGTGTAAAGTGTAAAGTGTAAAGTGTAAATCGTGAATTGTAGAGTGCAGAGTGTAAAGTGTAAAGTGCGCAGTGTGGAGTGTAAAGTGTAGAGTGCGGAGTGTGAAGTGTGAATTTTCTGGGGCGGAGTGTGAAGTGTAAAGTGTAGAGTGTGGAGTGTACAGTGTGACTTCTAGAGTGTAAAGTGTGGAGTGTAACGTGTAGAGTGTCAAGTGTAAAGTGTAAAGTGTGGAGTGTGGAGAGTAAAGTGTAGAGTGTAGGGTGTGAAGAATAAAGCGCGACTTTTAGAGCTTGGAGTGTCAAGAGTAGAGTGTGGAGTGTAAAGTGTAGAGTGTGGAGTGTAGAGTGTAAGAGTGTGGAGTGTAAAGTGTAAAGTGTAGAGCGTGGAGTGTAAAGTGTAGAATGTACAGTAGTGTGTAGAGTGTAGGGTGGGGTGTGTGGAGTGTAAAGTGTAGAGTGTAGAGTGTGGGGTGCCAAGTGTAAAGTGTGAAGTGTAGAGTTTGGAGTGTCAAGTGTAAAGTGTGGAGTGTAAATTGTTCAGTGCGGAGTGTAAAGTGTAAAGTGTGGAGTCTAAAGTGTGGAGTGTGGAGTGTCAATTGTGAAGTGCAAAGTGTAAAGAGTCCCAAATACTGCACCTGGCGCGCAAAAGAACATTCCACACACGACGGATCTTCACCAAATACTGCGCCACCCAAAATGACACTCTCACGATGTCAATGTCCCACACCTGCCAGGGAACTTGCACCTTGTCACCACTTGACGCAGCCCTGACAATGCGATTCGCAAAAAACATGCAATGCGACACATCTGAAGTGCTGCGCCTGCCACAGAAAAATCCAACTCATCTTCTGAACACCTTGCGCCTGTCACACAACACGACTTTCGACACTTTTCACGACATTCCACGCCTGCCACGCAAAACGACATTACAACCTGTTTTGAAATCTTCGCAACTTTGCAGCTTCCCCCGCCATAGACACGGCGACGCCACAAGAAAATCAGAGAATCGTGACGAGACATGTTGGAGCCTCAAATAGTGCAAGACTTCCGCAAATTTGTAGCTACAAAACCGATGTTTTCCTTCGAGTTTTCTCATGAACCTCAAAATTTGATAAAAATTGCTACCTGAAAACCGATGTTTCGTGCGAGGCGTCCGTCAATTTTCATCACATCTCACAAAGTACCATGCCTGCCACGGAATTTGCACGTTGTCACCACTTGATGCAGCCCTGAACATGAGATCCGCAGAAAACACGCAACACGACACGTCTAAAGTGCTGTGCCTGCCACGCAAAATGACGATGGACACGTCCAAAGTGCTGCGCCTGCCACGAACAATGCAACTCATCTTTTGAAAACCTTGCAAGGGTATTACACCTGTCGCACAAAACAACTTTGGACACATTATGAAACATGTTGGAATGTCACAAAGCGCCACGCCTGCCACACGATGTTTGAAACCTACAAAAGTCACGGCTTTTGCAAAACTCGCCATAGGCACGGCCATGTTGCCCCCACTTGGTTGTGGTCACAAAAGCAGCGTACGTCTCGACCCCCAGACCTCTAAAGTAAAACGAGAACCCTTCGCTACGCTTGCGGGAACAAATTAAGACCCAAAAATTGAACTAGTGTACCATATAAAGCCCTAAACCATAGGCCCTATAGATTGTAGGCTTCCTAAAAATCGGTACCTGAAATTCAATGAGTGGAGCAAGTTCGGATCTGAAGGTCTGCAACCATAATCTGGTGAACACCAACCTTTGGCATGTGCAAAGCACAGGGTTTATCTTGGGAAAGCCCCAGCAACAATCGTCTAAACCTGAGTTTTGACGTTTCGATGGGTTGAGGTATGTCAGGTACGTCATACCTCTGCTTGAATGATACATCAAACACCCCCCTTACAATTGGACCCGGAACCCGGGTACCGCCGCTTTATAAATTACTTTACTTCGAGTTATCCCCACCATGACATCTATACGTTTTGTTACTGGCAAATCTTCTGGCATTCTATCTGACATATCTTCTGGCATTTTATCTGGCATATCTTTCTGGCATATCTTCTGGCATTCTACCTGGCATATCTTCGGGCATATCTTCTGGCACTCTATCTGGCATATCTTCTGGCATATCTTCTGACATTCTATCTGGCATTCTATCTGGCAAATCTTCT
>Ga0126342_10010356_pt1 | contig 16682 bp, 12 predicted proteins | sample Cyp1metagenome_FD_92528 | JGI IMG/M metagenome (GOLD analysis project Ga0126342, IMG submission 92528) | Coral microbial communities from Lord Howe Island, Old Settlement Bay, Australia - Cyphastrea 1 metagenome | ecosystem: Host-associated > Invertebrates > Cnidaria > Coral ... | reverse complement strand
CTATATGGTTGATGGTCATCCCATCCATAATAAGGATCCTTATAATGGTTAGTATAAATCCCTATGAACCATTGGATGACTAGCCCCTATTAATGGTTATTAACCATGAGTATTGACCATAGCCATATGTATTTCCCAAGTCTTCTTGGTGGCTTTTCCAAAGTTGGATGGTTAAATTGGCATCAATGGATACCCTCTGGTAAACATACAAAAAACTATGGGAAGTGACCATGTTTAATGGGTCAATCCACTATTTCTATGGCCATTTTCAATAGCTATGTTAGTTTACCAGAGGGTATCAATGGCATCAATATCAACTATGAGTTTCACCTGCACCAATTGATCACATAGAAGCTGCAAACAATGGCCCACCTAGGTGAAACGAGCTACGTCAAAAGGACTGCAAATCATGAAAAGGGCAAGTTGTGGTACGACGCTACGACCAGCCATCAGTGATGCCATCGGGCCATGAGAACATATGAATGTGTCTGAATTTGTGTATCTTTTATGGGAAAATGATGATACACATTGAGAGACCCATCAAATTGGAGGTAGACCATTTTCGGACCAACTCATATCAACTCCAAAGAGATGATGATGCACCATTTGGAGGAGCTTAGTGGTGTATCTCCACGAATTCATCAGTGCCAACCATCAAACAACTCAGAATAAGCATGAAATTTTCGTAAAATTGAGGCATTTGATGAATTCTGGCCTGCTTGTCGCCTGCCCTTCAGATACATTACGGGTCAAACATAGATACTTTGCCCCCCATCCCTCTTCACAACCCTCCACAGCCGGAAAGCTGGTAATTCCCACCAGGGCAAATGATGAGACTTCCACGACTCCCATCCGCCACGCTTTCCATGGATGGTAAGAGCCGCGGCGTATGTGGACCGAAGAAGAGAGGGTCCAGCCTGTTGCAGAAAAATGTGCCATGGTCAAATCAGGTTTTTTTCTTGTGGGTTTTGAGTTTTGACCATCGCACAAATGGCACTTGAGATGGCACTTGAGGCGCACAAAAATCATTGATCTTGATCAATCTATCCCATCCTTCGATCAGATATACCCCTACAATTCGGAAGATCCAATACTAACCAAGCTCCCCTGGGTTTATTTATATCATATACGAACAGGGGGAAGGGACGAATTGTCATACCCAGGCCTGAACTGGGACTGACTGGGTCGCTTTAGATCACACAGCTGCTGGATCATACACTCAATTCACATGCAGATGTTGCCTCTCCGTGCTTTCAAGATCTTTCAATATGGGCATTTCCTGAACTGGTGGTACCCCAAAATAGTTGGTCTATAATTTATAATGGAACATTTTATTGAAAAGGATGATTTGGGGGTACCCCCATTTTAGGAAACCTCCACATAGATCAAACATGATCAAATACAGAGTGAATCAAGCAGGGTCCGGTTTCTCTCGTTTCAAGAGCACTATGTCTGCTTCTATGCACTGAGCCCAAGATATCTTTCAAACGCTGGAAAGTTCATCGGGCCGCAGCCCACTGGCAGCGGGTTGTTGTTTCGCTGTGGCTGGGCTTCGCAGAGTCCGCGCAGCTTCCCCTGGCTTGGAGTTACCCCCACCCTGTGGCCAGGCACAAGTCACTCCTCAGCCGAGGCCCTGCAAAAGGGTGAAAATCTGACGACCAATGGAGGCACCGTTGGGCAACTTTCGCCAGGTGCAAATGATTGAGAGCTCCGCTCGCCGAAGCTGAGCCAGGAATGCACGACCCAATTGATGTGCTTGCAAGGCAGTCCTGCGATGTCCAGTGAACATCAAAACTTGATCTACGTTGTATCCCAAACATCAAGGGTCCATCAAATCCGCAAACTTCCAATCTTTACCGAAACCTCTGGAACCAAAGAACTGGGGCCCTTGGGGACAGATCAATGGAGTTCCAACTCGATGGATGTGGGTCAAAATCTGCGCTTTTGCTGGGCCTTAAATTTTGATCCATTCCCAACTTACCCTCCGGTGTCAAACTTGGGCTGGGAAATCCCCGAACTAAATGAATATGTACCCTCTGGTAATTTAACATAGCTATTGAAAATGGCCCAAATTTATACTTAATTTACCTATAAAAAATGGTGATTTTCCATTGTATGTTTACCAGAGGGTAAATGAGAAAACTCATGCATGAATACTGGATTTTCCAGCCCAATGTTTGTAATTGGGCAATGTTCACCCACTTCTACATGGAAAACCCCAGGAAATCTGGATTTACTAACCATGGTTAGCCATGATTAACTCCACAATTTTGGCAGGTTAAGTCCCCAATTGTCAATCCAGATGAAGTTGGTTTTATAATGTTTTATATCTCAACTCGATCCCAACAAAAGCTCTATGATAACCAGTCAACCATCATGTCTCAATTTCATATCCCCCATATGGCGATGGGTCAGAATCTATGAATTACCATATGACTGGGGGTTTATTCGAAGGAATACACATCCATTAACAAGGGTACCCCGGTTTTGACCCATCACCATATCATCATAATCATACCCGAAATGGTATACATTCACATAAACTAACATAAACCAGCATAAGCAACAAAAGAACTAAGATAAACTAACATTAACATTAACATAAACTAACAAAAACTAACATAGCAACATAGAAAATGGCCACTGAGTTTGTTGATTTATCTATTAAAGTTGCCCCGGAGGCCTCAGGCTCGGCAGCCGCGGGCGACTGGCGCATTGTGAACAGATCAACCACCATGGACCTGATCAAAAAGGGGATACCCCAAGAGATGATTTCGGGCTACCTTTTTGACTTAGGAAACCCACCAAAAAATGAGCATTTTATGGATTGAGACCCACCAAAATTGTGGATTTTAGTTGATTGTATGCTATTTTCAATATGGAATTTGGAGCAAGAAATCAACTCTGCAAGTTCAAGACATTGCTATTTTGACCAACAAAACTTGGGAAGAGATTGGAAAAGAGGGTATAGTTTAAACCAATGAAGTGAGGGATTTGACATGGTTTTTACAACTTCAAGTTGATTGATGTGTTTATGTAAAAGTAATGTAGGAGTGGAGCAACAAACAGTTTTTGGGAATTCACCAACAAACATGATGATTCTGATCAACAGCAACTAGAGATACTTCTGAACTTCAGAATGGTTTGAAAAGGGACAAAACCCGAAAGAAAACAACAAGGATTTCCCATGATTCAAACATGAACCCATTGAAATAAACCAATGCATATTGAGATTTAACATGATGATACATGATGTGCATATACGTATAATTACATACACAGAAACAACCAAATGGACAATGGACAAACATTAATGTGGTTTACCTAGCAAGGACCAAGAGGTGGCATGTAGCCAACAAACATTGAGACTTTCACCAACAAAACAGCACCAGAGACCTTTCAAAGCAACATCTTTTGTCTCTGTAAACAACAAGCCTTCTTCCAGGTGCACCCATCAAGTGGCTCACGGCTCACCTCACCCATACCATTTCGCTCCCATCGCCAGGTAACATTTTCGACAGACCAGTACATTCGATCGAAGCTTTGCGCCAGCTTCACAGTACGTACAATTCGGATGGCTTTTCCTGTCGCGACGTCGTGAAAGAGCAGGAATATCACCAATGGGGGTATATGGGGAGATCATTTTGCGGATATAATATAAATGGGTATAACGGATATCATTCCAGTCCCCGACCATATTATATAATATATGTATATACATATCTTATTATATTATAGTCCTGCCCGTCCTGCCCAGAAACGGACACCTAAAATGAATAATTAAATCCAATACCACTTCCTCGCGATTTATCGGAATTATACATCCACCCACGTACATCCCATGGTATATTCGCTATCAGATGGGCTTTCCAAAGGCAACAGATCCAGACTGAGTGTAACTGGTTGGTGGTTTTTTGCCTACCGCTCTGAAAAATATGAAAGTCGGTTGGGATTATTATTCCCAATATATGGAAAAAAATAAACATGTTCCAAACCACCAACCAGGTAATGACAATGACTACAATCTGCGTTGACAGTGGCCATATTTTGGCCACACAACAGCTCAGGACCACTGCTCTCCATCCATTCCAATATTTCCCAGAAAAAGCCTGTCAGCCAAAAACTGGAGACAAATTCCCCAGTCATCTTTTACCCTCTGGTAAACTAACATAACTATGGAAAATCACCATTTTTCATGGGAAAACTCACTATAAATGGCCATTTTCAATAGCTTTTTGTATGTTTACCAGAGGGTAGATGTTTAGTCTCTGGATATCATTAGTGGTTATCGGTCAACATTTCTCAAAGTGCATTCGACTTTCTTAGTGCCATTTCTTTTGGAGATCATCATCGCCAAAGAAAAACCCGAATCTTTGCTGCTGATTGGTTTTAAAATGTCCCATGTGCTCCATGGTGCTGGAATATTTACCTACAAAACTGGGCCATTTCACATTTGAAGGGTAAATGTAGGTAAAGATTCCAGCACCATGGAGCATCTGGGATTTTGCTGGTGAACATTCATCGTGTTGATGCCCTACCAGGGCTCACATCCATCCGGTCACATCTGGACGGAAGTTGAACCCACACGTCGAGTGAGTCACTCGTACTGAAGGAATCCTCCAACAAATCAGTTTTGTTAACGCTTTAAGTTGTGTCAACGAATACGTTGGACATAAGCACGCTGGGATGTGCGTATAGTTTACCACCTACCATCTATATATATATATATATATGTGTAATATATATATATATATATATATACAATTATATACATCTAGATACCATGTACCAGTCATTGCGGCTTTGTCAGGCATCTTCACCCATCCGTTTCAACAAGTTCCTGAGGCTCAAACTCAATGGCCCCCATGTTTTAATGATTAGATTAGTTTGAAGTTGGAATTTAGAATGACCAAAAATGCTTGGATCCAGTAACATTGTTTTGAGCCATACCCATGATGGCCCGTGATATGAGTCTGTCTGGCCATAACTTGGTGTATACGCCATGTTCAGATTCATTCAAATCTTGAGTGCAACAGCGCAACCTTTTTTGTGTATCCATTAAATCCCATTTGCGTATCTTCTATATGGTTCAATAAGCTTATGTGTTTGGCTCAAGTGTTTTTAATTCACCAACCTGAAATATTTTAGGTCTTTGGGGGTGATGTTATTTCATATAATATCCGTGATATAAACTCCAAGTGTAGATTGTTAAATCAACAGTTTTCTTATGACAAAACTCACGAATAATAACCGCACGAATCATGCCCGCGTCTCCTGCAGTGCTCTCGATGGAGTCGATGTCCCTCCCAGCACTTGGGCATCGAACCTGCAGATTTGCGAAAAGGGCAGCTCCGAACACATCTTTTCTTAGCTGGTGAACGTAGATATTCATAGATATTCCCATTTATAGCAAGATATTATATAAAGGATTAAACTACCCAAGGTTGGGGATGTTATTTGGTATTGTTATTTGGTACTGGAAGCCATGGCAAATTTGAGTTTGATGATAAGAATGCTGATTTACCTGGTTGAAAATGGTGATTTTTAATAGCTCCTTTAAAATACCAGAGGGTATCTGGAATGATTGGAGATATTTGGAAGATTGGACACCATTTCGTGGGGAATTGAACTGAAATTAATGACTTGAATAGTAATTGCAAATCAAATGATATGAAACATGTTTGTTTCATCAAGTATGTTTGATTCATGGGACAAGACACCTAGCCTCGCAAGAAAATATTTAGTGCTGTGGCTACCCCAGACCCTGCAATTTATAAAGATACAGCTCCCTGCCAACAGGACAAAATGTACAGAGCCCTTTCAATGGGAGGACGTCACCTTGGACCAATGGCTTCTTAATTAAGTGTTTAACTGGTTGGTGGTTTTAACCATCTTGAAAAATATGAGTTCGTCAATGGGAGGATGACATCCCATATATGAAATGGACAATAAAATTCATGTAACCACCAACCAGTTAACTTATTCAATCACTTCTGAAGAGGGCCAGAGTTGGTTTGCCCCCAACAAGCTGGTGGTGGTCCTGCCTCGTTCAGCATACAGGGCAATCCAATTGGGCAAATACGGCCAGCGGTCTCGTTTCACCTTAGTCTGGACATGTCTGGACTGTGCGGAAAACCGGACCTTTAAATCGGATGGGATGTCAATGTCATGGCTTATCTAAGCCATGACGGATCCATGGTGCTGCTATATCTGGTAACATTTACGCCATCCTCCATTGGATAACATTATCTGGTTAGATAACCCATATATGTATGCTAACATTATCTGGTGCTCCATGGATCCCATCAATAAAAACACCCAAATAATGTTAGCAGCCATATACCAGCACCAGCCGGATCCTATGGGGATGATACAATTTCAAACCAGATCTCGGTAGTGATCACTGGATAATCACTACCTCCATGGATTTCCAGTAAACAAACATGGCTAGTAGGGTTAGTTGGATAATCACTGGATAATAACTGGATAATCACTACCTCTTGGATGATCACTACCTCCATGGATTTCAACCATTAAACAACCAACTGTTGTCATCCAGGGCTAGTTGGTTGATATCCAGGGCTGTGTTTTGCTCAATTCGATGATGTTCGGCGCAAGGCGCAAGGCGAGCCAAAGCCTCCAAGAGGATGCATAAAATAAACAAGAAACGAATGAAATTCGTAGTGGTATATGATACTTAAGTAACTTAAGTAGTAATCATGAAACTATATTATGATATGATATGATTATATGACACTAATGATAATCAGAATAACTTATATTCTGGTTTATAACGAAACTAACGAAACTTGCAGTAACAACAACCGTGACAATAGCAATAATGATAATCATCATCATCACAGCGCCACTGTTTCTCACAACCCTCCATCCCCAGCGCAACTCCTTGCGACCCCCAGTGGCAATGGGCTTTTGGGAAGTGCATCGGCCCACTTTCAAGCGTCGACTGCGTCGCTCTGGCAACTTCCCCATGGCGATCAAACAGCTTTTCGACGGCGATGGGAGGAAACTTCGAAGGTGCAATCGATTGATATTGAAGACATCTATTTACATTGCCAATCTTAGATACCCTTCAAGAAATGACAAATTATTTGCTGGTTAGTAGATATTCCCATTGATACCAAAAGACTAAAGGATTAAAGTATCCATGTAAGATTGACCTAGTTTACTATTTTGTATGTTTGTGCAATGCGTGTGATAAGTGTGAGATGAATGTTTCTGGTCGTTATCTTAATATCAAATATATCGTTTAGCTGATTTTCGGATCACTCATGAGGTGCCCTTGTTGCGACCTATCCTGAAACAATATGTTTCGATTGATATGTAAAAACCATATATATATATATATATTATATGTAAAAACTGTAAAAACTATATGTCTTTAGATTGTTTTAGGATGTGTCTGACCATGTCTGACCATGTCTGACCATGTCTGACCATGTCTTGTCTTTTCAGCTCACCCCAGCCAAATGGCTGTCAAGGCGGGAAGTTAAAAGAGACAGCTGAAAGCAGTGTACCCCCTCAAGTGGTTCTCTCCTTCTGCTCGATCTACCTAAATAAATCTGGCTGAATTAAAATAATTCACTGACCTGTAAAAACTTAAATAAGGACATGTGGGGATGATTCCCCTTACTAACCAGCATTCCAGAGTCAATTGTATATAACGTATACACATGAGTATACAACAATATTGGTATATATATTGGTATATATTGGTTATTTATCTGAAGCCTAGTGAATATCAATAGAAGTTGGTAAATGAATCACCATCATCCCCATTGGTCATCACGGATGCTCGGAAACTTCAAATGCGAAGTTTCAACAACTATCATCGGGTAAACACTTCTGAATAGTAATAATAGCAATGATAATAAGAATAAGATGGTTTATAATAGTAATAATGATAATTATTATAACCATAACAATGGGATAAGAACCATATGAACCATCCCCATAATAAGAATAATGGTCATAATAGATAAATGAACCTATCCTATGGGGATGGTTTGAATCCCACCCGTGAAAGTGGTGATTCTTGTTCCATCCTTTTCCTCGTTCTTCCGCCTTCGCTTACCCAATGGTTTCACACTGGTTCCCAGACGATAGTTTCAGTTGAGACATCACATTGAAATTCGGTGATTTTTGAGGACAGTTTACTCATTGCCAATCTTCATACCCTGCAAAAAATGGACAAATTCTTAGCTGATGAACGTAGATATTTCCATTTATAGCAAGAGATTAAATCAATGGCCATTTCAGGATCCAACAGATGGAGGTACCGATTCCATATATAAGGCCTAGTTTTCAGGCCTAAATTTCAGGGAATATCCCCACAATTCATATGGCCAAACATATGACTTATATGGTACTAACGTACCTCCAATCTGTTGGATCCTGGAATTTCCATTGATTAAAGGAAGAGTTTCTAGCCATCCAGTTGGTTGAGGATGTTTTGGGGATGGTTTACTGGCGCCACATGAGTTCCCCTTGTCCGTCCGCCCAGCCCCGGCGTTTCGTCACTTGACAGGGATCGGTTGAAACGGCGGTGCATCGAACAGGCCTCAGCTGACACGGAAGTGATGTGAATGGTACCCGTGGATGGGCCAGCGAAATCCTGCACTACTTGGTAACCATCTGGTAATTTGTTACATAGCTATTGAAAATGGCCCAGTCGAAATAGTTGATTTACCCAGCTAGAAAATGGTGATTTTCCCATCCGTTTTTTGTAAACGTTTACCAGGCCGGGTAACTATCTGGTAACCATGAAACAATGGGTCCAAGCCTTATAGTAAGTAGATGTTTTTGTAGCATTATAATCCAGTGGATCCAAACTTGGTATTGGTATAGGGTTTATCCCACTAAGCCACTATAATCCTGAAAAGAATGGGATTAGAATGGGATAAACATGGATAAACCATCATATACAGTACCAACTGGTGCAGGATTTTACAATCATCCACAGTTAATGGAAATGCCTGGAACCTCAAACAACCAGACACAGTAGACACAGTGACAGCCATAAGGAAACAACCAGGGTCTTTTCTCTTAACCCAGGATTACCCTCTGGTAAACATACAAAAAGCGACATAGAAAATGGCCCAGTCGAAATAGTGAGTTTTCCCATTAATAGCATGGTGATTTTCCATGATTTTCCCATCCGTTTTTTGTATGTTTACCAGGCCGGGTAGTAAACCACCAGTGCAGTACCGGTACCCAATTACCGTATTGATCCGAGGAATACAGAGCCCTTTCAATGGGAGGACGTCACCTTAGACCAACGACTTCTTCATAAGTGTTTAACTGGTTGGTGGTGACTTAACCATCTTGAAAAATATGAGTTCGTCAATGGGAAGGATGACATCCCATATATGAACGTGAAAATAAACGATGTTTGAAACCAACAACCAGTTTAAGATTGAGTCTCACTTGATCTGTCAAACAAAGCGTTCCTTTTTTTTGATCTGGGTGCCAGGTGTACATGTGTGATGCGTTCTATGACTGTGGACTAAAACGGCGTTGGATTGAAAACATACAAATATATTACATATACCCGGCCTGGTAAACTAATATAGCTGTTGAAAATCACCATTTTTAGTGGGTGAATCAACTATTGCGACTGGGCCATTTTCAATAGCTATGTAACAAATTACCAGAGGGTAAATACCATTGAATACCTAAACAGCTGGCAAATGGATCTTCATTCTCACAAAGAGGAGGTACGTAATGGTACGTATTGAGCCACTCCCTATTTGCACAATTTGGAGCAAATGGTCTCGAGGTTGATCATTGCCAGGTGAGAATCCAAAACCCATTTCTGTTCCAGCCGTGCGTTTCCATGCGTTTCCATGCTTGTTTATTAAAAAAAACATGTTTAAATTGCAATGTAGCCAACAGAATAACACAGTAAATACATGTGACATATTGGATACCCCCATAAGAACCCAAAGGAATAGTTCCTATACTAAACCATTCATTCTGGGGTATACTTAATTTAAGCTTAATGCAGCCTTAATATTAGGAGGATTGGATTAGTTCACATAATTTGATTGGCTCAAATGACTATGGGATCGCACTTAGAACAGGGATGATGCACCAAAACCTTTTGGGCATAATCATCAATGATGGAATTACTACTACCCTCTGTAAATTTGTTAAATAGCTATTGAAAATGACCATTTATAGTGGATTTACCCATTGAAAAGGGTGATTTTCCATAGTTTTTTGTATGTTTACCAGAGGGTAATAAACACAGAGTCTATCCATTGTATCCATTACACAACAACATATTGGCAATGTGAGTGTCCATGAGTTTCCAAGTGAATGACCCCCAAATCTATGCAGTCTATTTCGAAGTCTATAGATGTCTATATGACTGAAAATCACTATATCGTTGAGGATCAATGGGCCCTAATCATTGTCAATCGCAGATACCCTGCAAAAAATGTCAAATTCTTTGCTGGTGGACGTAGATATTCCCATACCAAAAGACTAAAGGATTAGTTTCTACCCATCTAAGATTGACCTAGATTGGAAAATGGTTTATGGCATTGGGCAAGTCCTCCGTCTGGTAAACTCACATGTTTCATGGGAAAAATCACATTTGTTTCTCCATTTTTACTGGGTAAATCAACCAGTGATTGATCCTCATCTCCCCATTGAAACTGCTATCGAACGGGGCTGGAAACCGGAAGAAACGGCTAAACGGCTAGGCGATGAAAATCATCCTCTGAGAGTCCCATTAAACCCCATTAATGTGGTTAAGACAATAATAAACCACCCATTTGGGAATTGTTTATAGCACCTATTTATGGTGATTTGGGGGATGGTTATTATTGTTTTAACCCCATTAAACCCCTTTAATTCCTATTCATTCCCAATAATTCCCAATAATTTTACATGAATTCCCATTCTATAACTCCCAGTAATCAGTATACATACCCTCTGGTTATTTAACATAGCCATGGAAAATCACCATGTTTAATAGGTAAACCATCTATAAATGGGCCATCTATACCATGGCTATGTTAAATAACCAGATGGAAATTCCCATGGAAATTCCGAAGGGTAAACCTCTATTTCTTGCTGGGCCGTGAGGCATCGCTCTTGCAGGTGGTGGATGGAATGATGAGATTTCCGCTACCTGCGGCCATGGATGCCCAAACATCACTTATGAACCTCCAACCACCAGGTTGAAATTGGACGAATCTTGACCATAAACTAAGAGAGTCACCAACTTGCAGGCTGGTGAAATTCCCAACTAAGCCTAGATCATCTCCTTGCAAGGTTCGAAACACATGGTACGTTTAGCCTTTCCGAAACACATGGTGCGTTTAGACTTTAGATTTCAATGTCATTGTTCTTGCCTTACGGGCCAATTTGTTTCGACCATTAGAATGGTAGGTTCTTCAGGTCCACCATCTTCGAAAACACTCAAATCTGTTCACAGTATCACACCTGGTATCTTAACAAACATGACCCATGTGTAGATTATTTACCTGGTATCATGGAAATTGCCCATTAACTATGTCAAATTACGAGGGGGTATCTCTTCTATGATGCCATGTACTGCTCAGATATTATATGTTATATATATAGTTACATACACATGCCGGTTTCACAGTGTTTCCATTCCTGGTTGGTGGTTTTAACCATCTTGAAAAATATTAGTCAATGGGAAGGATTATCCCATATATATATTATGGAAAATAAAAACTGTTTGAAACCACCAACCGGATTCCCAGGCCCCCCTAGTTCTTAGTTGGTTTTACACTACCAGCTAAAGCCCCAGGATTTGCCGCGTTTCCGAGTTACCCAACAAGGGCCGCCCAGGCCGCCCAGTTCTGTTTGGTTAAACCCAATTAACATCCATTAACTGGTGTGTTATTTGCGTATCATAAGCATTTCATAAGCCATAGTGGTTGGATGCTATCTTCCAATGGATTGGTTGGTTGGGGAAAATCAAAACCGGAAACCTTTCCGATTTTCCCATTCAATATCATTAAGATCATGGGTTTTTTCCTGTAAATTGTCCCGTGAAAACCAGTCCATTGAAACCCAAAAAAAAATGGGAATTAACATGATTTAAAACGGGATTTTCCCATGAAATCAGATATAAATATGAGTTTTCATGGGATTTTCCCAGGGATCTGATATGATCTGATATAAATTTCAGGGATTTCACGGGCACCAACAAACGTTCTGGGCACCGTCCCTGGTCCAGTCATCCCGACGGTCATCGGTCATCCCGGGTCCGGGTCCCCGCCGGTGTCAAAAACGACTTCGAAATCTTGGGGCGGACTCCTAGCGACTGTGCCACTCGTGGGGATTTCCGGGATTTCTATGGGGATTTCCGGGATTTCTATGGGGCTTTCCATGAGGATTTCTATGGAGAATACATAATATATTGAGAAAATATTGATGTATAATTTATAGAATATACAAAACTAACATCCGATGCTCACTCCAATACCGAATACAATGTGGGGCCCCCTAGATAGCTAAGTTGGTTTATAATTCCAATAACTGTGGTTCATGATACTTATAACTATAGTTATTGGGTTTATAAACCATATTATAACATATTATAACCGGGGGGGCCACATTGTAATACCTATTTCATCAACGCAAATGTTCACGGAATCATAACCAGCATTTTACCATGAACAAACGCAGCATGGTTCAGATTCTGCACCAAGGTTTACGACGTCGAAGCAGTCTGATCTGTGACCAGCTTGGTCTACCAGTACTGGTTGGTGGTTGAGCCCAACCCCTCTGAAAAATGATGGAGTGAAAGTCAGTTGGGATTATGAAATTCCCAATCTATGGAAAAATAAAAAATGTATAAAAATGTTCCAAACCACCAACCAGAGTAGATTAAACCAAAATTTATCCCACACATGTTGTGAATCATTGCCCTTCGACTTCCGCTTGGTAGCTGATGCTGCACTCAAGGCCTTCATGGTCTGGAACCGAGTGAGAAAACCAAAGACCGTACCTTTGCCACTCGTCTCTCGTCACTTCCCCCAAGCGTTCCTTCAGCAAGTCTCGGAAACTAGGGTTTCTTTGGCCACTACCGACTCCAGTCCTCTTTGCAGCAGGTTTCTTGCACCTTTTTTTTGGACGTTTTTTTGCTCGCTGGTCACTTCATGCCACAGCGCCGAGGAAACATGAATGGACACACGTGCGTTTGGAGAGCGCAATCGGAACACACTCAAGTTTGGAGAGACCCTACAAACAGAGTAATCAGTATACCGATTAGTGTCATGAACCTCTATGTGTTTTTTTCAAAAATATTGAGTATCTTCCGAAGGGGGACCTCTATTGTGAGAAGTTTTTTCTCAGATCCATTTTTTTCGGGAGGAGCTTTATCCACCTTTATACACCTTTCTTTGGGTAATGTTGGTCCATTTGATTCAGAAAACCATATCCATGTTAAAGCCTTGAAAATGCAAGGATTCCCAAATAATTACATAGATGCCTTATTAAACCCTTATTTAAAAACAGCACCCAAACAATTTTTCAAGGGGGTACCCCATGAGTGGCCCGGATCCTCAATAATGTAATTGTTTGGATGGTACCCTATTGTGCACAAAAACTTTTGGGGCGTTTTTTTGGATTTAAAAGGATGTCAGTTGAAAGTAGATTCAAATGAATTGAAAGTAAATGGATTTCAATTGAAACCTTTTCTTATCTAAAGATTTTCTTTGAGGTTTTAAAAGAAAAATAATTGAAAGTAGATTCAAATGAATTGACAGTAAGTTGATTTCAATTGAAATCCTTTCTTATCAATAGATTTCTTTGAGGTTAAAGAGAAAATTAATTGAACGTTTCTTAACAGTAGATTTCTTTGAGGTTTTAACAGGAAAAACATTGAACGTAGATTGATTTCAATTGAACACCTTTCTTATCAATATATGTTTTGAGGTTTGACAGGAAAATCATTCGAAAGTAGATTGATGTCAGTTGAAATCCTTACTTAAGTTGATCATCCTGAATTCCACAGACCTGGTTCCCAAGAAAATGCCGAGTTGTTGAGTAGACCAAAATTGTTGGGGGGGCCCTACACTAATCAGTAGCCAACAGTAGCACAAAACGTGACCAGAAAAAAAGTTTATCCATTCAATTGAAAACCTTTCTTGGGGAAAAAAAACCTTAAGCTTATATCATGGACAAAATGACGGCAGCCGAAAGCACACGTTTTTCCAAATCTCACTAAATTTTGACCTTTCGAAGACACTATATAACAATATAGTATATGATATGGAGGTAGCAGGGTCATTTCTGGAACAACAGTAAACCTTTCAAGTTGCTGATGCAAGATATGCAAGGGGGGGCATCAAAACCTCTACCCCTGTGTACAATCCAAAGGCCAGCCGGGAGCGAAAGTTTCGACATTATAACATGGAGGTCGAAAAGCCCCGCGTCAGTTGCAGAAAGAGCAGTTTTTGACGTCTTATCTTCGCATCCCCTTTCTCATGACATCTTCTGAAACCTTTCTTTTTCATCTCTTCAAATCTCCTGAGTTCCTTCGAAAGCTACAAGTTGCAGTCGTGAAAACGATGCTATCGGCGAGACATCCTTAAAACACTGCACGCTCAAATCGTAAAAACGAAGCTCTCATGCGAGCCATCCTTCCAGAACTACGAGTTGAAGGTGTGACACAGAAGCTTTCGAGCAAAACTTCAGAGAACACAAGCTGAAGTCGTGAAAACGAAGCTATCGTGCGCTTGATTGCGAGACTTCCCTCAAAAAGTGAGGGTAAAATGTGAAAACGAAGCTTTCGTGCGAGACCCCCGTCACAAAGTGAAAGTGGAAGATGTGAAAACGAAGCTTTCCTGCGAGTATTCCCTCAAAAAGTGAGGGTAAAAGACGTGAAAACGAAGCTTTCGTGCGAGTATTCCCTCACAAAGTGAAAGTGGAAGATGTGAAAACGAAGCTTTCCTGTGAAACTTCTCTCAAAAAGTGATGGTTGAAAATGTGAAAACGAAGCTTTCGCGCGAGTATTCCCTCAAAAAATTAAACTTGCCATGATCACAACCAAGGTTTAGGGTCACATACTATAACCTGTGCAACCCTTGGTTTGTGCGACCTGCGTGGCACTTTAAGCCCATCTCATCATCTGCACGCCTATTCAAAGACCATCTTTCGAGCAACTATAGCCCCAAGAGCGGTTTAGGGGCACAGACGATGAGGGAACCGTTTTTGTGACTGCATCCACCCCCACCCTCCTGAAGATCGAAATGACTACTACATGTGAATTGCGTATACATTTGATGAAATGAAATCTATAGCCTAGGTCTGTTAGTAATATAATGTAATATATATATATATATATACGTAATTAAATAATGTAATGGACTTTTTATACCCTCCGGCAATCAAACACAGCAATGGAAAATACACCATGTATATAGATGATTTTCCTCTTCAAACCTTTGTTTAATTTGGGGATTTCCCCGTCAGCCACGTTTGACTACCGGAGGATAAACATCCACACCACATGTTCGCCATGTCTTGTACTGATTCCTCTTACCATTTCAGGAGTTGGCAGCATACGTAGCATGTTGTAACTAAATATCAGTGGTTATATAATTGAGATTTAATTGGGCTTGCGACCAACTTACAACCATCAGGGATCCATTATGGTACTTAGACTGGAAAAATGAATGGGGGTTTGCTGGTCGTCGTGGGGTTCTCTTGCAGCTGCCCTTTGAGAAAAAAACGCCCAGAAGCAGTCCCGACGCTAAGAATACCATAGTATTCACTGGCTTGAGACCCCTTGGCTGCGTCAGGGAAGCTGCAGTCGACTTTTTTTTATCAGGGATGAAGTCGGGTTGAAACAACCATAGTTGGAAGTCTTTTGGTTTGAATAACATGAGTTTTCAATGCGCAAAACACTTTCTCAATCTGGGTGGAGAACGGAGACCAGAACGGTCAATTCAGCTCGCAACGACAACACATGCTTCATCATCGAGTGGAATCTACACTATATGAGGGTTTTCCCAATCTACAGTATATGGGGATTTCCTAACTCTTCCCAAAATGGAGCTACCCCCAAATCATCTACGATTAGAACATGACTTAGTATTGAAATCTATGGTGACTTGGGGTACCCCTCATTTCAGGAAACCTTCATATAGGAAATGTTAAAAAAACATCATTGTTTTTTTCCAAGTTTTTCTTGCAACATGTTGTTCGAGTTGTAACCAATCCTCATATTGTATCCTCTCAAGTTGCTTCGAACCCCCTTGGGGACCATTTTAGAACCCAAATATGGGTTCTAAAATGGAATCTACAAGGGGGGTCTTAGAACCTAAAATTATTGGCCGCTATTCCGTTTTTGGGTTCTAAAATGGGTTCTGAAATGGTATCTTCCACCCGTAAAAAAATCATAAAAAACATCCAAAATTTGATATACTCGATGATGCACTCATGCGCCAAACTCTTCAACATCTTCACTTCTTGTAATGGTCCAGTGTGTCCAAATCAACTGTTGGTATTGTGACCAATGCAATGCTGAAATATCATGAAGTAGCATTAAATAGCTGTATTTCTCTGTAACGTTCTTAAGGCCTTATTTGATCTTATTTGACCTTCTGTGTATAGAGCTACATCTACGCGTTCTGAAATGGAATCCATGGGCCACGGATGTTGAATCACACTTT
>Ga0126342_10010355_pt1 | contig 16683 bp, 13 predicted proteins | sample Cyp1metagenome_FD_92528 | JGI IMG/M metagenome (GOLD analysis project Ga0126342, IMG submission 92528) | Coral microbial communities from Lord Howe Island, Old Settlement Bay, Australia - Cyphastrea 1 metagenome | ecosystem: Host-associated > Invertebrates > Cnidaria > Coral ... | reverse complement strand
TGACATACATGACATACATGACATACATGACATACATGACATACATGACATACATGACATACATGGCATACATGACATACATGACATACATGACATACATGACGTACATGACATACATGACATACATGACATACATACTGATATACATACATGACATACATACAGACATACATACTGACATACATACTGACATGCATACTGACATACATACTGACATACATACTGACATACATACTGGCATACATACATACATACATACATACATACATACATACATACATACATACCTGCGTGGGTGCGTGCGTGCGTGCATACATTACATACAAGGAATATAACAACACATACTATGGCCATGTTGGTAGCTATGATAAATTATAGCGACCTCAGTGCGACGTCACTGGAATGATGGTTAGAAAGAGGCAACTATTGCAAAATAGCCTTATTTCAGGTATGTGAAGCAATATCATTTACCCAGATTAATGGGATATTTTATCCCCATGAATGTTGCGTAATAGCTAACCAAATTAGCGGAAATGGAATATTATGCACTAATGGGATCTAATGGGATGTTACTCTTGGGATATTGATGGGATATTAAACTATGGTTATTTCCCTGAAATATGTATGTATATATATAATATGAGGGATATGAATGGGAATATAATAATGGGATATAATGGAATCGTCCAATTATTGAGTCCGTCTACAGCAACCCCCAAAAGGATAGTTCGAAAGGAATATTCAACTTTTAATTTAGTGGTAGACTAAATCTTTTCTGAATCCTTTTGGGGGGGTTACTACAATACATTTCACTAAACCTCGGAAATGGAAATCTGTTTCATCACCAACCACAATATAGTGGAAGTGAACATAGTGGTTATCACCATCTGTGGCGATTTTTCATAGGAGGGAAAATTGATCTAAATAGGGATTCTCCAGCTAGAGATGTTTGATTGCCAGAGCGTAAGCTACAATAAACGTCAAAAGTCGATAGATTTTAGTACTTTGCCGCAAAATGTTGGAAATGGATTCAAATTTAAGTTCTATTATACCGTGCCTGGCCCCCCAGTTATTCCCATTTGTTTATAGCGAGAAGCCAAAAAAACCTATAGATACATCTAGCACAAGTTGTAGTTACCCATCACCTTTTAAGCCATCGTAACCTCCAAGCACCTTAGAAACGGTTGAATTTTCCCAAGTTCTGTAGTGGGATTCGAGAAAGCTGCGCCATATGGGACGCCCAAGAGCTTCTCCCCAGGTGCTCCATCCCGGAGGATCCATACTTTTCAGCCAAACGCATCGAACAAAGATTAGTAGGATGTCTACCATGGGTAAACTATGCTCATTATGTAGCTTATGGAACCACTTACTTTTTTGCTATCCAAGTAGCGTCAAATTTAATTTTCCCAACTTTCAAGGGCCTATATACCCTTTGCAATTGAACATCACCATTTCTGCTATAGATGGGTGAGAATGGAGGATTTTGATTACAAGGTTCGTTGCTCCCAAGTTCCAAGGCTGTTTATTATACCCATTCAGCCATATCCATTGTAAATCTGAGCCAACCTAGTTTCAAATTTTAAACCAACTTACCTACCATAATCGTTTTTGATGGTTAAAACCGCTATTTAGCCATGGTTTCCGGGTCCTTCCGTGATGCGAAGAAGCTAGGACTAGTGTTGACTCCCCCTTGGGGGAAACCGGGGAAACCAGGCCTACTCTAATGGTGTGAGGGACCCAGGTTGAATGGACGACCTCTGGTTGGTACTCAATGGCAGTGATCACTTTTTGAAGGTAATGGCATTGATTCATCAGCCAGGGTTTATTGGGATTGACATGGTCAAAATGTAAGACCCAGGGGACTACTACTGGGTCGGACTTGCCATTTTTGGGTGAAAAATCATCTAGTCTTGGGGCAAGAGTTGACCGTGACCCATATCCAAATCGTCGTCACCTTTCCATCTTTCCATGGAACAGTGTTGCAACCAGAGAACCAAAAAAAGAACAGAAACACATATTTTTCTCCTTGGTCCAATATGCACCTCGACTGCCCATGGTTCATCATTATTTTCCCCCTGAACATAGCATTTTGTTTTCTTGGGGGTACACCCCGTTTTTAGACACATCCACACATCCAAACATGATATTGATCATATATATATATATATCAATCATATCCCATAGAACGTCACCAATACCAACATTATGTATATATATATATATGTATATTCCCCTTGGGAAAATATCACCATTATTATATCCCGCATAATATCCCAAATATTATCATCATATGCCCAAAATTCCGAGTTAGACTTCCCCAAATCTGTCTCCACAACATATAATTCTACCAATTTGTTCCATCTTGCGGTCCAATGGACAATCTTGTCATATAATTTTCATGCTTATGGTCCGTGTTTATGGTCATGCGTTATCCATCATTGTAGCTAGTAGTTATGGTCAATCCTTGACATTCACAGCTATTTTCATAGTTAGTTATACGGTCCAATGCTCATGCTTATGATTAATCAGTTCATTTTACCAGTAAAGACATACCACCATAACATCTGCCATTTCGGTTATAGTTATTTGTTCATACTTTCAATTCGCCACTTATAATATATACGCATCCCATCACCAGAACCAGCCATCCTGTGGTATCACCTGTCCCGAGGAAGGCGCGGAAGGCGCAGGAGAAGTTGGCCAACGATTTCAAAACCGCCAAAGAGGCGCAGGCGCGGGCGGAGTTTTGCTTCCTTGTGCCACAAAAATGGGTCATGAATGGGATATTTTCTGGGGATATTCCCTTACATAGGCCTTATATAGACCTTATATATGGTAGGTACCTCCAATTTAGGTTCCTGAAATGGCCATTGAGTAATGGGATGTTGATTGTTCAAAAGTTGGATTGAACCACAAGCAATTATGGTGATGTCAATGGGATGTTCACGGGAATACTTCATGGGATATATAAATCTATAAGTTCAATATAGGGATGGTGATCAATCCATGTTAGGGATGCAAAGTTACTATACCCTCTGGTTATGACTAACATAGCTATGGAAGCCATGGTCCATACAAATAGATGATTTTCCCAGCTAGAAACCTCCATTTATAAGGGATTTTCCATGGCTATGGTAAATAACCAGATGGTATATATATATATAATTATATACTACAGTAGTTATAATTGGTGGGATGGATGGCGATAGCCCCCAAAAAACCATGCTGTTTTTCGCGTGGCGGAAATGGTGATGTGACATGATGTTTCGCCGGCTGCCGAAGCTTGCGATCTGAATGACTCAGAATGGTGTTTTTTTTTTTAATCAATAACATATGGAGATACCATGGTGATATCTTAGGGATATGTACAAATGATATCCCAATTGTTGGTGATGTAACCTCTCCAAGGGTCAGAAGCCACCAAGACTCGCAAATGATCCCAATGTTTTGGCGTGCAATCCCTGTATTTGTTCGTTAAGTCCCCATTTCCGTTGGTTGCGTTGGTCGAACCCCCCTTATCTTGATCCATTTTGGTTAGTTTGCTCTTCATTATTGTTGGCCAAATCCCTGTTTCTGTCGGTTCAACTGCCCATTCACCTGAGTCTATAAGCTTTGTCGACTCAAAACTCAAAAGTCCCACTTTTTTTACATCAAAGAAAACCTCGCCATGTATACTTGACGGTTCAACCCAGGAATCGTATGCGAGTAAAATCGCACCAGTTACAACTAGATTGTCATCCTACTACCTGGCCGTACACCCCCTCTTTTGGCAACGCTTCACCGAGGATTTCGGTGGTGCGGTTCTCGCTGCGCAGTGGCGTGCGGCGGTGAAGGAAGTGCAGAAGCCTTTCGTGATGCCCGACTGAGCGCCGTTTGAATCAGGACACATGAGATATGTGTGGTATATGCAGGTATGTGGATGTACATACATGTATATGTATATGTGTATGTGTGTGTATATATATATATACACATCTGAACACTGAACATAGGGGATAACCGCGGGTAAGCAGACACCCCCATTGGCTGTATGACCCTTCTCATACAGGATGATAAACCATGGGGTTTTGAGTTTGGAGGTACCCGATTCTCAGACAAAGCAACAAAACAAATAGACAAACGCATTAACGCACATTTTTTTCATTTTTTTTTGTTATAGTCATCCTGGAGTAGATAGAATATGGGAGTCTCAAACATATTCTCATTTTAGTGAGAAGTTTTGGACATTTCCATATTCTATCTACTAGGATGACTCTATATATACGTACGTACGTACGACCATAGATAGATAGATAGATAGATAGATACATACATACATATATATATACATAAATCACAACGACCTCACTGCGGCGTCACGGGAATGATCGTTGGTAGGGGCAACTATCCCAAAATATGCTTATTTGAAGCCAGTGAATCTATCCACACACACATACATACATATATATATATAGATATGTATACGTATTTAATATTATATGTACAATATTATATCATATTCATAATGTACCGGGATCGCCTGGATGTCACAGTTTTTTGGTTGTATTCCTAAGGTCATTGGTCATATATTACTGTCGGTCACATACCCATTGCCATTTGGTTGATTCTCGCTTTTGTTGGTTGTATGTACAGTCTGGCCAGCGATAGAAGTGTTAGATTTATATGCGACCTCACGCTGATATTGACTTTATTTGGGAATTCCTCCCTCTGAAATGTTTGGGGTGAAGGAACAACTTCCAGAAAAAACACATAAAGGGCTCTGCTCCCACTTGTGCATCGGCTCCATTGTTCTCTAGGATTCAAGAGCCACTTAAACACAAGGACGTATGAAAATTTACCAAGTTCTTCAAGTTCATAAACTCCAAAAAATCATCAGTTGACATTCCTCTGAAGACATTCACAAAACACTAAGAGCCTGATGTGGCCCGCGGGATGGCCGCAGCTCTCGGCTTTTGACCAGGGCCACAGTTGGCGCAGTTGGCGCGGCAGGGTATCGTACGACAGTTGGCGCGGCGCACCCGATGTGATCGAGCTCCCCGATGTTTGGATCAGACTTTTTTGGTGTCCAATGTGGCAAACCAGCCAATGTTCATTCGAAACTATACCGGGCGATTTTAATCATTTGCACATGAATACACACGCAAATCCTATCCAGTATGTTTCCACAGTATGTTTTCTGTTTGAATATTGCTGTAGACACTATCCACACATTAATAGGGCCTGGATGACCTTATGAGGATCGTTTTACTTGGCTGTATCTCGAAGGCTGGAGATCGATGATCTAGAAAAGTGGGGAGTAATCCATTTTTTTTAATAGATGTAAATATGATTAAATATGAATATTTTAGGGTCAACACCATGGTTTCCTGCAACTTCCCTTCAACCAAGGAATTTCTTTTTCTTTTTTGCGTGGAACGATCACATTTTGCGGTACGATTTGCGGGAACGGCATAGCAGGTGGACATGGCCAAAGTCACAGGATTTGCTGGTCAAGACATGGCCATTCGCCACCATTCTTGGATGGGAATAATCATGGAATATATGGATTACATTATATGGATTTTATGGATTATACGGATTACATGGAATGTATGGAATACATGGATTATGTATAAATTCTATAATATATTATATGATCATCAATAACTTGCAGATGTATATCTGATGAAGCGAAATCATATTGTTTCTTTAAACCCGTATTTTTTTGTATACCGTCATGGTTTTTAATTTCCTCGAGATTTGTCCTGACATGCAACATCTGCACAGCTTTCATCACTGCGTTTCGTCCCGACAGCCTGCAAACATGTACCCTTCGCTTCAGCATGTCGCAACGGTTTTGTCCAAAAGTTGGGGAATGCCTCAACTCTTCCAACGGGAAAAGAATGATCAAACCTTCTGCCAGAGGGATACCCCATTTTCGGACAACCCAAGTTCCAGAAATCGCCAGAGTCATGAAGCCTTGTATTCCTGGACATGTTTGAAGCGAATTGCGGGCGCAGTCGGCTACAGCTTTCGAGCTAATTAAGAACGCCGACCTCTGGCGAGCGCATGTTTTGTTTGTCTCTCAAACGAGAGGCTGATGGCTGAAGCGATCTGAGACCAAGTGTCTATGGGGATGTGACCATCAAAAGAGGGAGTTGAATCATCGTCATCATCATGTTATCGTCGTCGTCGTCGTCATCATCATTGTCAAAGAACAAATCAATTATTCAAACTAGGACTGCACTTGGTAAGCATCGTTTCGTTTTTTCGTTTTCAAACGTTTGATCCAACATTAATCATATGAGAAGTGACACCCATGAAGACATTTTTGATCGCAGATGTGTTGAGCGCAACCGGCTGGGATCAGGCGTAGATTGGTTGTGTGTATTCAACCATTGGTACTTGATTGGAATAGGACTTGTTTTCATGGGAATTCAACCAAGCCCCGATTTTGGTGACCTAAAGCAAGAATAGATAGTAAATAACCAAATAAACCCTTATTGCTGCTTGCTGGTGGGCAATTCGCTCTCAGGAACCCTTGTTTATTGTGGATGCGCACTATATACTATTATAATTGACATCCAGTGAACACCGAATTTTTGGTGTGTGAAATCCTTATAATGGCGGGGTCAACATGTTTTCAAGCCGGATATCTTGGACTTGTTTGGTGCTCAGAGAGGATGTGAGGAGAGTCAGGCCTGCGGGAGCTCGTGTCGCCCTGATTGGGCCGGGCGCTTGCAGTGCTTGCAGGGTCAAAAAGAGATGGAAGTTGCCGGGGAACGAAGTGGATCTGTTGAAACACGGTGTCTTTAACCATCAACTGATCAAACATGGGGATGTACTAAGAAACCTGGAGCATTGAACCAGAAGTTCTTTGCAAGGGGTCAAAATACACCAGCAGATGGGACAGCAGATTGACAGGGTTAAGCCACCACTTTTAGTAGTACGGGGTGTACTAGCTATGGCTATTCACCAGATACCAATTGGAGGATCCGAGTGAGAGGAAGTGGTGGATTCTGACGCGTTACCTGACTACCATTGCTACATTCCCTGCAAGCCGCAGATTCTGATGTTATTTTACGACAATAGGCACCTTTTTAACAAGGATCTGGTAGATTTTGCATGTTTTTTTTTCCTTTTATGTTGTACGCTTTGGTCTTTTCAAGTCCTTCAATTTTTGGTGATGAGGGGGTTGGCCCCGGGCCTCTGGTTTCTAAGGCCAACCAAGTCTGCATGCATCATCCATCAATCTGTGCATTGAGTGGCCATGTAGGGAACCCCATGCAGGCACTGTAGGTCTGCTCGTTTATTTCCAACAACCACATGACGTCTCAGTGGTTACGAATGGTTGGTCGAAGATTCCAAGTGCTAAAAACAAACGCCAGGTTTGACCACTTTTCATTGCTTTCCCACGGAAAACCAAGTGGAAAATACATGGCGTGAATGTTTTCCCAGGTGGATTATGGGGGTGTCTGAAAATTTGCCCCGTGAAATTTGATGCTATATCATCACTCTCCTCATGATTTGGGTGTCACAACACGCCCGACGTTCCCGACGTTCCCGAGACGTACAGGTTGAAAAGATCCATGACCATCGGCTGAAGGGGAAACTCCTCGAACAGGCCGCCTGGCCCAAAATCTGTTTATCCATGGAGGGAAAATCTTGGAATCTGCGAAACCTTTGGGAATAGTTTAATTGAACAGAAACCAAGGATTCAGATCCTAGGTGGATCGAAAAATGGACACAGGAAATGGTGACCAGTGATGTGTAACGAAAGTAAGTCTTGGATTCCCGCAGAAAAGGCCCCCAAACGATACGTTTCTGGTATTTATAACTGCAATACCCGGTGGATATGGTGGAAATGTGGAACCCGTGAGATGGGATTTTTAGCAACACACATAATGCGCTGCGGGATTGCACCCTCTTTCTCAGTGGCTAGTTATAACTATGGTATCTATGGGTTGCAAGCCGACTATTCAGTGAGATGTAACTGGCTGGGCCAAGTTGGAGTCGACATGTACAACATGTAGGGAAGTGGAAGACCCAACCACAATGCGCTGCTTCTCAATGATAGATATGGGGATCTGAAAGTGTGGGATCCCCAAAACCGTGGGTTTCAATACTAGAATGGTCTCATTTGAATGATTTGGGGCTAGCTGGATTTCCAACCATTCCCAAATGGTGCTGGCATATCTACGTACACAACTGGTGCATTTTCGGGGTGAATGTTGGTAAATACGCCAGCAGCGTGGATCACTTTTCCCAGTTTGGTTGGGTCCCCGAACTGGATGAAGGGAACATGTAAACCGTTGAGTAAAACAATGGTTTGCCACGACATTTTCTCACCAATCCATTATTTTCTCCATTGAGTAGAGAAGAACATGTCAATTCCAAACTTTTCCCCTTTTTTCAGGCTTTATTACAATCCACCTCTCCAGGGTTTATAATACGCATATTTCATGATGCAAGAATCCATTCAATCCCCTCTTCAGGTTTTGTAACCCGTTTTGGCGTCGAGTGGTCAGGCTGCCATGCAGGCTGCTGCACTGGCGGTAGCTGAAGAGACAGCGGGGAACCTCAAATGGGGTTTTCTCTGAAAACAGATGATACCCATTGATGTAATAAAGGTGTTACCTACAGTAAATTGGCTTTGAGCGGGATTACTATTTTTTGGTAATGTGGAATCCACAATACAGCTTCATTAATGGGTTATCAAGCAGCAACAACCACCAAAATGGGTGCTTATCTGCCATGGGTTGGATCCACAGGATCAATCCTAGCAAGAGGTTCTTCATACGCGAGCCGTACCTGGTAACTGGTTATGTCATTTAAACAACAAACATGGTGGATTCATTCTACACTCTCAACCCTACAAACAGGATGACAATGATGATGATGATGATGCTGATGATGATGATGATGATGAGGATGAGGATGATGAGGATGATGACGGTGATGAAGCCACGGGATACATCCCTTCAGCACTCACTTACAGCAGACAAGTAAACCTTGGCAAGCAACACAAGATCCAGCACGGCAGAACAGTGGCCAACCCAGCCCACTTGCAGCAACATCAGCGCTTCGGCAGCTTGGTCTACCACCAGGTCTAACACAAGCACTAAAAATCATCAATGGAGCAATCAAAAGCGAGTCATCCAATGGAAATACCACAGGGCGACCCGCTCAGCCCCCTGGCACTCAATGCCATCATGTGGGCCAGCTACAGCTTGGTTGAAACGCATGCCGCGGCTGCCGATGGCCAAAGGTTACAACTAATATACATGGACGACAGATCCTTCACAGCACATACACCACATACCTTAATCAACACGCTCGATCAATGGCACCACTTCAGCATACAGATCGGCATTCAACAAAACCGCAGCAAAACAAAGCTCACCACAGCCAGTACTCCACAACGGCGGCAATTACAAGCCTTCCTCATTGACCGCCCAGAGCTTCAGCAGTGCATCACACAATCGGCCTGCATCCTTGGGACCTATACTACCACAAACACGGTCCACGGTCTACAACCAAAGGAGCGAGAGAGACTCGCTACAGCCAAAGCAGTTCTCAAACGCATCCAATACTTTCCGGTTGATGGTGAATTATACTTAAAATATCTGCAGGCGGTTTATATCCCATCATATTCCAACAACTTGTTGGTTATACCCGTGTTATTTCCTGTTTTGCTCTATGTAATTTACTATGTCATTATGGGTGTGTATATATATATGTAATATCCCGTATACAGTCTATTCTATCTCGTTTTGTCTATCCTGATATGTCTTAAGATAGCTGCCATTTCTCTGTAGGCAGCTGCCAAGGCAGCTTCGGGAGGCCGAGAGCGGTGGATGGCACCATGGAAGCTGGGAAGTTCTGTCTTAAACATGGTGGGTCAACAACATAGAATTGGAATTTATCCAATCTTTCTGGAGATGGCATGGGTCAAAGCAACCAAAACCAGGGGTTAGTCAGATATCATTGCATTGAAAAGACACAAATGGGGAGTAACTCGGTGAACCAAGTGGATGGGTACTTGAATCTCTTGTCATTTCGATCGCGACAATATACACTGACCAGCTTGTTTTTTTCCTTTATTTTTAGAAATGTATAAGAGTTTTTTCATGTTTGGGGATAGTAGCCAATGGATATTCGATGGTTTTTTTCATATTGGTTGCATGGTATTTGCATGGGGATTTGACCAACAAAGATTTGCTGGGTAAAAAATTGTCAATCCCGTTGAAATAGATCATGTCCGGTCGGACAAGAGTCATTTATTACTACTACTAGTTATTGTCATTTGCCATTATTATTGTTATTATTAATCCATTAGATACTATAACAATAATAATCATACAATCATCTATCATTATATCTATCATAATTATTTCATTACTATTATGATCTATCATTATTGTATCTAATTATTATTATACATTTTGCATCTCATAGATCCACCATTAACAGAGATAGATCCGCCATTTTTTGGTTTACCAGGTGAAGCGTCCTCTGCCAGATTCCTGGCGCGGGGGGCCCTGTTTTTGAACGATTAGGGACGTTCAGCAAACATAGGGATTTATAGTGAATCCATAATAGGTCAGTTGCTGCACAAGTTCTGCATAACTATCACAACTAGGATTGTTAGATATCTATACTCAGATGGGGTGGGGTTGTCAACCAACTTATTTCTGTGTGTGGGGCCCTTTCTGCAGACATGGAAGCTGGACATGAAAGGCTGCCAGTTAGATGATTTTCCTATAGAGGACTAGAGGGCATTTTCAGATTGAGGACATGGGAGGTACAACTATCAAACAGTGGCTGGTTGAAGCTGTCAACATGGGGTGTTCAGCGGCAAAAATGCTGGTTGTATCATCAATTGAGGATGGGGACAACTGATATCCTGTGCCAAACGTTGCCATCAGACCAGGGAAACCAGAGAAATCATGGAAAAATCATGGAAATTAAATAGCCAGCAACTAGAATCTAGAATGAAGATCCAAGCCTGCCTGGGCACAGCAAGCCTGGGCTGAAATACCATCCGCTAATTTAAAATGGCTACAGAAACTGGCCCATTGATAGACTATTTACCTTCTAAGAATGGTGATGTTCCGTAGCAAAGTGGTAAATTACCAGAGGGTAGTAGGAAAAAGTTGGTTGTCAACTGGAGGAGATTCCAGGAGTCTCGAGGTCAAACACTGTCTGGCTGGAAACCGTTGTTGGGTTTGTCCGAACATAGGGCACCCATGGGCACCCCCAAATCTCATCATTGATCGTCATCCAACCATTTCTTTTGTGAACAGCCATAAATGGGGATATCCCCATTTTCGGGCAAACCAATCCAGCCCAAAGTACTTACCAGTCGTGGCTTGTAGGGTCAATGATGGTGAGGTGGGAGCTCTGGATTGAATGGAAGGCCCCGAAAACAAACGGCTGAAACCACCAAAAAATGGGCCTCATCTTGGAAAGTAGAAAACCTTGGCTTATTTGTCTTGGGGGTCTAAGAACCTTGACATGCACGACACGAGAGCTTTCCACAACTCCGTGACTTGAGACGAATCATCCGCGAAACTTCAAGCCACCATAAAAGCAGGGGTTGCTGGTTCAACCTATTCAAGTGCACGGCCACACCCCCCCAGAACATTACATAACCCCAAATTGGGGGCTTAAGTACCAACGGTGACCAGATGAGTGCTTCACTTGGTGCAAATGAACAGCGGGGACCGTTATGTTTTTGACTACACCATGACTCTCGGATCGCCATGCTTTCCAACATTTGGTGACGAGCTAGTACATGTGCATCTCAGGAATCGTAAGTGATTCATGACTACACACACATATATATATATACACATGTACATACATACATGCATGCATGCATGCATGCATGCATACCTACCTACCTACCTACCTACCTACATACATACATACGTACGTATGTACGTACGTACGTACGTACGTACGTACGTACATACATACATACATAGATACATACCTGCATACCTCCATACCTGCATACCTGCATACCTGCATACCTGCATACCTGCATACTTGCATACCTGCATACCTGCATACATGCATACATGCATACATACATGCATGCATGCATGCATGCATACATAGATACATACATACATACAGACACACACACATACATAATGTAATGTCATGTAATGTAAGCAATGGAATGAAATGGAATGTAATTTCATGTAATGAATGTATATACACATATATATATATATATATTTATAGGCATATATAAACATGATTCGTTTGGATGATAGACCCACTCACATACCTGGATCTTTGATTTTTGTTGCTGTTTTAGGATGGTCCTGTGAAACGATACGTCCTTTGCCTCATCCATCGGCATAGACAAATTGCATTTATCCGCACCTTGACCAAATCGTTGAACTACTCATTCCGGCAATGTTGACACACTAGGTCCGTGAAACAGCAACAATCTAAAAGAAACAGCGTTTCTATCCGGAAATGGTGAAAAAGAACTGCAGTTTCAGAAAACGGCGGTAACTTTAAGCAAGTAGGGTTGGATTATTATTCAGTTGTTAACGTCCCAAAATTGGTTGAAGGGAAAACATTACCCTCCAGTAAATTAACATAGACCGTGAAAATGGTCCATTTTTACTGCAAAGTAATTTTCCAACCCCCCATTTGGCAGGCTCTATGTGAAATTACCAGAGGGTATACTAGAACCCCCCGAACTTGCGAGCAACCAGTTTCCTGCGAACTTTCCCGAGGTCCGCACGCCTGAAGCACATGCGAGATCGAGTGCACAGGGGAGACCAGGCATCGCGACGCAGCAGCCAGCGGCATGGAGATAGGTTTAGCAATGGAACATCTATGAAAATTCCAGGCTTTTTTACTGTCAAGAATTGGGAGTTCATCGATTTCACCGGTGGGTGGATTTACTGCAACTTTTAGAATTGTTTTGCACAATGTGGTGATGGCAATTGGGATATAAATTGTAATGGCTATATCGTGGGAATCGTGCGTGTAATTGGGATTTCATGACCATATGCACCAACTGAAATAGGGATAGATTGGAACATTGGGATTTTACCATCAAACATGAGGACAAGATATTTTGATACGTTCAGGTACACACTGGTGAACTAACATAGCAATGGAAAATCACCATTTTCTATGGGAAAATCCACTATTTCTATGGCCATTTTCAATTGCTATGTTAGTTCACCAGAGGGTATCTATAGAAATCTCTGTTAAAAACCACCGATATCCTGGTTCCGTTGAGATTTTTTGGATTTGACTTTGAAAAAAGTGATTCAACCAACAAAATATGGGGGTTTAATGAGATCTAATAGGGATACACACACATATATATATAAATAGGGCAGAGGTTGGAGGTTCCCCGGAAGGCAAATGAAGTTCATTGTGTTCCAGTTTGAAAAATGTAATTTTTCACATTGTTTGACAGTGTTTTGTGTTCTTCCTATAACGTGAGAATATCAGGAAATAGTTCAACATGCGGACAACACATCTGGGATATGTTGTCCGCTGTTTCATTTTTTTTGTCTTTTTCAAATTCATCAACTTATATCAGTGTTGCTTTTCCCATAAGAATTGTTTTTTTTTTTTTTAATTTCAGGTTTCTTTTGATAGACATAAAAATGTCATAATCCATCAGAAAACCATGGGCGAAATGCACATGAGCCTTTTTCCTCTTCACATCCACAAAGCCGTTTTGAACGTAACAACATCTTGAACGTAACGACATCTTCAACGTAACCACATCTTCAACGTAACAACATCTTCAACGTAACAACTATTTGAACGTAACACTATCTTCAACGTAACAACATCTTCTGATGACGCAGTGCGATGAACGTTAACACCCCCTCCACCCTCCCATCTGTACGCAAGAAACATCTTCAACGTAACAACATCTTCTGATGATGCAACCACCCCCCCATCTGTATGCAAGAACGATAAAATATGCATATATCTATCAGAGAGAGAGACTGAAGGTTCCTACGTCTTCCGGGGAACCCCCAGCCTCTCCCCTATATATATAATATACACATACATGTGTATATATATATATATCTAACTAACAATATGATATATGGTTTTGCTCTCAAAATGATGGGGACTCCAAAATAGGCCGATGATAATCCCTGCGAAAAATAGGGGCGGAGCCTGACATCTCTGACATCCAAATCGGGTATGTTAAAAAAAGTGGACAGGCCAGTGGACAGTACATTTCCCCAATTTCTGTGGATCACTATGGTTGCTTCTAAGTGATCATAATGTATATGTAACATATATATATAGTTATTGTAGGTATGATTTTCTCCTGATAGAAAGCATTTTTATTTGGCAATTAACTCCACGATGGGCTTGCCGCAGATCTTCCCTCAGATCAATCCAATCACACTGAGTGATGGGTTTTTTCCCAGCCATTTTTTCAAGCCAAGACACAAACTGGACCCATGTTAACATTGTATATCGTTGGGAAATAATTCAAATGAACAGAGACTACAGATTTATCCAGGGGTAAACTCAGATTGATGCGGAAAACCTCTGGTTTCTCTGCGAAAATTATCTACAAATGGTCTTTTTCTCCCCGCATCTATGTTAGTTTACAGGAGGCTAAATCCTATTTTTTGGGTGTTCCGTTATGGACCCAGTAAATCTGGGTGTTTTTCAAAGGTTTTTTTTCCCCCGAAAAGCTCCAGAGAATCAGCCAGCTTTTCATGTCAATTTCTATTAGTTCAGGCACATAAATTCCCATCAGGGAATCGGCAGCAATGGAGCATCCCACAAACACCCAGAAATCTTTGGCTCATCTAGAAATGGATCATCCAATGGTGGATTTCCATGGCCTCGATGACTAGAGGATTCCTGAGGATAGTGGAAAAACATTCCCCCATGGAAGCCATCGAAAAAATAGCCATATCCAAGTGCAATGAATTAGAAGAGTCTTGAAATGCCGTAAATTAACGGTGTTCCATGTTCAATTTCGGTGGTGCTGTCATGGATAGTAGTGGATAGGACGGATGGGAACGGATATAGTGGATACTCATGGATAGGTAATGGATATTGATAGATGGTAATGAATAGCAATGAATACCATTTTCCTGATATATATATATATATATGTATATATAAATGTATATGTATTATATATATGTATATATATACGTACACATATATATATATATATCCTCATTGTATGCCCTATCCCCTCTACCATGGCTTTGTTTCACCTCGCAGGTCTCAGCTCTTTCCTCACGCTTTGAAGTTGTCAATGAGTCCTTTGGACCCGGTGAGAGATCCGGACGCTGGATGTTCGGAGATGGGTAAAGACGGTTTTGAGACCTATTATAACATGAGCCATAAATGTTTTTTTTATAGCTGGTAAATGGCTAAGGCCTATTATGATTGATAATGTGTCCATAGCTGGTAAATAGCTGGTAAATAGCTGGTAAATAGCTGGTAAATGGGTTTTTATAGCTGGTGATTTTTCTCCATTTTTTTTTATGGGCTTCTGAGGCTTCTGCGGCTTATCCATCGCCGCCTTTTTGCAAAAACCGGGTCTCCGACGCTCGAGGTCCCATGCCAACGGCAGCCATGCGAACAACGCAGGGACGCCCAAGCCTTGACCGGTGAAACGATGTGGATTTCACCGGATTTCATGGGGAGATCAACGGGATATGACTCAGCCAGATGACCCAGAACAGCAATTGACCCAGCCATTGCTGTTCTGGGTTTAACGATGTCATCATACATTTGGGAGTCGATATACAGAAAAAAAGAGGATTTAACCATCACGTGGAAAAAAAAAGCCAGCGAACATGTGGGTTGAACCATCAAACACCGGATCTCAGTTTAATCATCAATAGTGGCTTTAATTGGGTAAGTGGATTGGTGAATTGCTGAGAAATGGGCTCATTCTTTCGCTTTTTTGTTTTGTGGAAGGGTAAAAGGTCATACGATGATTCCCTCCATGAGAAATTGGTTTTGTAATTATGGGTCATATTGAAGATCATAGACACCGACTCATGAAAGGATACGGTATTTCATTGTTGCATAGATGCGTAGAATGACAGGTGTGTCATGTCCCACACATGTCCAATGATCTGCATTTCAGTCATCGTTTGATTTGCCCAACTGGGTTCAAAGTGGGGCACCCCATGTGCAAAAAGTGTGAATTTTGGAGCGCATTTGTCACTGAGTGTTGAGTTGCAAGCATCAAACGCATCAAAATCATAGTATGTTTTTGATTTTTGATTGAAGGAACCAAACAGGGTCATGGTGGGTGTTGATGTTGGCCAAATTTTTGGTAAATGAGTTGCAAAGCCCTCACCATGATGGATAGCCCCAGTTTTCAGGATTGAGATGATCCTAGACCGAACGTAGCTAAGGATTGAGCAGAGTTCAACCCCCCCGGTTGTTGATTGTGTTTTTTTTAAACAATGTATGGAGGTTTCCTAAGTCATGGGGGTACCCCCAGTCATCATCCAGCTATTCTTCATGGATTTTCCATGAAATAAAGCATCCAGCTATTGGGATACCCCCCATGACTTAGGAAACCCCATATGAGCAATGGTCAATACTGGGTATTATTAACCATTAATAGGGGATGGTCATCCAATGGTTAATAGGTAATTATAACAACCATTAAAAAGGAACCCTATTATAATGGGATGACCATACCCT
>Ga0126342_10010354_pt1 | contig 16683 bp, 16 predicted proteins | sample Cyp1metagenome_FD_92528 | JGI IMG/M metagenome (GOLD analysis project Ga0126342, IMG submission 92528) | Coral microbial communities from Lord Howe Island, Old Settlement Bay, Australia - Cyphastrea 1 metagenome | ecosystem: Host-associated > Invertebrates > Cnidaria > Coral ... | reverse complement strand
TTGCTTTTGAATTTGTGCCTGTGTTTTTGTTTCGACCTAATACCTACAGAGGTACATGCATGAGTATTGAGCACATCTATATGCGCCCTCAAGGCTCAAGAGGTATATAGAGTAACCCTGTGGACAAGCACTGACCGGCAACACGCTGAGAGTAAAATAGTGCTGTCTTGGGAAGACGCCTTAGCTGATCTTGAAGTAGACGCTAGGGCCTCTCTTCACCCCTCCCCCCCCCTTCCCCCCCTCCTACTTCATATTATATTATGAAAACAAAAAAAATGTGGACGTTGCTGACAGGCCAGCCATGTTCTCCTTAAGTTCGTGCCTTGCGCCTGCCTTCTGCTTCTTCTTTCGTATGGTGTTATCTATTGTGAAACGTCCTCGGCTCATTTGTCGGCGTGTCCTGTGGATGTCGTTTGTCATTGCTTCTGTTTGATGTTGCCTGCTACATACATGCCAGCCACTGGTCCTCCTGCACTTCTTGCCCCTCCGCCCCTTTCCGCTTCTTATTTCCTCTGGCATCATCTCTTCTCTCATGTCATCTGGCATCATTTATGTCATATCATGACAACAAAAATACTACGCGATATGGACGTTGCTGCCAGGCCAGCCATGTTCTCCTGAACTTTGTGCCTTGCGCCTGCCTTCTGCTTCTTATTTCGTATGGTGGTCTATATTGTCAAACGTCATAGTCTCATTTCTCGGCGTGTGCTGTGGATGCCGTTTGTCTCTGCCCATGTTCTCCTTAACTCCGTGCCTTGCGCCTGCCTTCTGCTGCTTATTTCGTATGATGTTCTCTATTGTCAAACGTCCTAGTCTCATTTCTCGGCGTGTCCTGTGGATGTCGTTTGTCTCTGCTTCTGTTTGATGTTGCCTGATACATACATGCCAGCCACTGTCCTTCTTCACCCCTTTCACCTGGGAGCGCGAGCGGCGGTTAAATATGTCTTGCGATTTGTCGCAGAAAGCACACCGGGCCAATAAGTTCAGAAGCTCGGGCATGTTTTCCCTTGTTAGCGCCCCAGCCCAACCAAGATAAAACATGAACGGACCATCTACAGTACTAAGATTGCAAGTATTTGGCTATAGAAAATTGTTTGTTTGAATGTGCCAACGGAGAGGCGTGAGCATCTGTTTCTCTTTGGGCATAAGAAGCCTGCAGCAGGAAGTAGTTGTTACCCACCGCAGTCATGTTTGTGTTTCTGGCGTGGTGTACAGATACTACACTTGATCATAGCCCACAAGGTCAGTTTTCAAAATACTCTATGCACTCCCCCTTTGGCACTTTGACAAACTGTCTGTACCAGTGGGTGCATACTTTCATGACCTGGAGGCTTTATTTGCGTGCGATGGTGCAAAACGCCCCTTTTGAGTGACACCTTTGGTGCACTCACATCCCAAGGCTACCATCATTCCGGTCTTAAAGACAAGACCATCAAAACCTATTGGCCTTAGAAACTAGGCCATAGAGAATTCTACAGGCCATTATCTGTAGGCCCAAGGCTTCTACCCTGAGTCGTGCTCTTCAAGGACGAACTCCTCCTCAGTGACGTGGGCTGAAGGATCCCTAGCTCCAGAAGGTGCCTCTTCTTCAGGACGATCTTCCACATCAGCCTCTGGTTCCGAAATGGGGCCCTGTCCATCTTCTTGAAGCTGTTCTTCTTCTTCTTCTTGAATCACCTCCAACTCCACTTCAACAAGAGATTCTTCGCCCTCGTCGACTTCATGTTCTTCTTCGACTTCCTCTTCATAGTCCTCATCTTCGGGATCCGGACCTTCTTCCTGTTCGGATTCATCTTCTTGTTCTTGATGTCCATCTCGATCAAGATCTTCATCTGTTTTGGAGCCCCCCTTGCCCTTGCCCTTGACGAAAGCTCGGTAGGTCTCCAACCCCAGGTTTGCAGCTCCTCGCGCAATTCTTCTCGGCGCTGAGCTGGAGCTTGAAGCACCTGTCGGAGGATGTAGAGCTGCGTCCGCCTCCATCAGCTCATTCAGAGCAGCCGCTGCTTCCGTGTACGCCTCCTCCGCAGGGTCACTTCCATTTCCGTAGACCTCGATGGCGCGCTCAGCGCGGCGTATTGCCGCCGCAGCTCTGGTGACTGATTGCCAACTGGATCTCAGCAGCCTCATTGCGTCCCCCTCCTTTTCCACGAAGGACAATCCTTCCACCAGAGCCTTTTCCTCCCTGGTTTGTTACATGGAGCACTCTGGGCTGCTTTCCTTTGGCAACACTCGCTGCCACCCCATTTCTGGGCTTTTCACCGAGCGTGTCACTGTATTGCCCTCCGCCCTTGTTCCTTTTCCTCTTCTTTGCGGCCACCATAGAACCGTATGCCCCCCTTGACCTCCTCAGCTTTTGTGGATGCCATGCCGAAGACTTTCCCGCCTGTGCCCAATTCCTCTTTCCACCGTGGGTCAACCAGTCAGACTGTCTTCGCATGTTGACCATGTATTCAGGTCCTCGTCATCGTCATCAGCAGGGTCAGGAGCCGGTCCATTGGTTCCACGGCGACGCATGGAATCCTCATCATCACGACGACCTCCATCTCCGTCATCACCGCCTGAACCGGCTGCCATCGCCACATGTTGTGGATCGTGCGAAACTGCAGGTCGTGCTTTTGGACGAAGTGCCCAGCCTTCATTTGGCCTCGCCTTTGCTTTTGGGCGAAGTGCCATGCTTTCATTCGGCAGCCTGGAGCTTTCATCATACTGCAGTTACACGTCCACCACCTCCGGTTCCGATGTACTTGACGACGATGCTCTCGGCGTGACCTCCGGTGTTTGATCCGGCGTTGCAGCCGGTGTCGGTGCAATGCAAACCGACCCCTCCCGTGCCAACCGGAGGATTCTTTGTAAAAGTGTTTCACCCCCTTGAGATCGTTCTGGAAGTTCTTCCGGTTGTTGATGTTGGCGTTCGGGAGGTGCTTCTCTTTGTTGCTGTTGGCGAAGGGTTCCACCTGACACCTGTGGCACTGGTGGTACTGCTTGGGCTTTTGCTATTGCCATGGCCACTTTGTGCATGACCACCGTCCCTGGCGGCCTCAAGTCAAGAGCTGGTCCGCCACTGTACCTCTCCAACCATGCCGTAGCCTCCGCAATCTCTTGCGGAGATCTATATCTCACTGGCCCCAAGGGCGGCCCCAAGTCCAGCGACATATGCTGTTGTTCCGGTGCACCTTGTTGGCCTCGAAGTCCAGGTCGTTGTTGATGTCCTTGCGGACCATGTTGTTGAGAACCATAGTGGTATCCTCCAACTGGATACCCTCCTGGCGCACGCATCCGGAATCCTGGGCAGCATCCGCCCCTCCAGATTCCTGTGAAGCCCGGTGGCGGTGGTGCAGGCAATCCATCCGATGGAGGCTGCATGGTGTGCTCCTCTTCCACCATAATTACCCGTTTCACCGTTCTTTTGGATTCCTCATCTCCAGGTTCTCGCTGAGGTCGTGGTGGTGGCACGGGCAAGTGCCGAGCCATTTCCTGCATCTGCTCCCACTCCTTGTCCGTAAGCGGTCTTGAAGTGGAAGATGCTGCAGTCCGTAGGATCGCTTCGCGTTCTTCGCCTCGTTCTTCTTGAAGCTTCCGGCGTGCGACCTCCTTCTCGACCCAGGCTTTTCTCTTTCTTTCCTGGATCTCTTTCTCTCTTTTTTCCTTTCTGGCCTTGTCCCACTCCTTCGGACCTTGCTATGCATCTCCCGGTGCGACCTCCTTCTCGACCCAGGCTTTTCTCTTTCTTTCCTGGATCTCTTTCCCGGACATGCCAACCTTTCAGATCGAGTCCTTTGCTTGCTATGCATCTCCCGGACCTCTCATTCCAACTCCGGCTTCTTCTTTCTCACCAGGCACCCTTCGATACCGCTTCAGCTTGGGAGTTTGTGGCCCAAGCTGCGGCACCTCAGCAGGTATATCACCTTCTTCTGGAGATAGTTCATCAGGAAGTTGGCCATCTCCACCTTCTAGTTCAACTCGTCGAGAACGTTGCCCTTCATCTGGAGGATCACATTCTCCTCTTGAGGTGAGTCTTCGATCACCTGTGGTTCTTCTTTTCGTGACCCCCTCACCGGTATGAGTCCTTCTTCTCCATCACGGAGGGGACCTTCTTGCCTTGCTGGCTTTTAAGGTCACGGGAGTCACGGGTTTCCCTTTCGCCCGAGGTCGCCCCGGGCACCGCTCATCTCGATCATCGCGCATCACTGCAATGGAGCGGAGAGCTGGCATTTTTGAACCAGGCCGCGACGAACCCACTTCTTCAACCGGTTCTTCCCCAACAAGTTCAAAACTGCCGTCGTTTCCATTATCACTTACATTTTCATCTCTACCATCACCAGACCCCAACGAAGTTCCCTTTGTAGCAGGACTCATTTTATTGGTTTTTGATGACATAGATCCCCCTTTACTGATTCCCTTTTCTTGTTGGGGTTTATTCAGGGTTGACACACCGGAACCTTTTCCTTCGATGCCTTCGATGACATTCTTCTCAGTGGTTTTCAACCGGAAAAAGGTGAACCCTCTCCAATGTTGACCACGTAGTTCTTGAAGGACCTGACCTGAGTTGATGACACCCATTCATCGCTCTTCACAATTCTTGTCTCATCGTCCAAGAAGAAGACCGTCGTTCTCTGCGTGCTCAATTGGTCCTTCTTCGGTGTGCTCCGATGTAATGGATGAAACAAGCGAAGACGCTTTTTCCTATGGATTCTTATCATCCAACCAGACAACATCGATGACCACTGGTCTGAATTCTTCAGGTACGGGAACTCCTGGAACGTTGGCAACTCCCACGGTCGCTCTTTACGCAACTCCATGTCTCCTTCCCCAAATTGATGATCACCTTCAGGTTCTCGTCGATGAAGCCCCATTGCCGTAGATGCCGACGACGCCATAGCATCCCCAGCCGATCCATCCTCCGGCAACTGCTCGATCCTGTCTTCCTCAGATTCTTTGTCTGAGCACTGCTCAATCGGATCTTTATCCAGTTCTTCACCTTGAGCATCATGCCCGAATGGCCACCAAGTAGTTGCCACTGCAATGCGACCTCGTTCATGTACATCACCATGCCTTTTTGGCTGAGCCGCTTTTGGCCCTTGATGATAACCTGTCGCAAGACTTTGGTTCCCTTCACTTGTTTTGGAACCTTTTCCCTTTCCACTCTTTGATGATCCTGAGCCTTTCGACCCTTTTTTACCTTTTGATCACCATGTTCTTGTCCAGTTTGATCACCATGTTCTTGTCCAGCTTGTTCACCACGTCCAACATGTCCAGCACTCCCCCATGGATCGGTTCGATGCCCACGTCGAAGAGCTCGAAGACATGGTGCTGGGTCGTTTTGACCCTTTCCAGTTGGAGGCCTTGACACCACCTCCCCATGGCTTTGGCAAGTGCGCGCCCGATCCTCGGCTCGAAAGTCTTGGATATCTACTACTCCCCCAAACCCTGAAAAAGAGCTCTGTGAGCCAGTACAACCAAGTTTTTCCTTTGAACCTTCTGCCGTGCTGGCCCGGCTGTGGTTGAGGTGGATGTGCCGCATCATCCAAAAGTCCCTTTCGGGGTTTGGCCATCTTTGTGGTCCTTTTGCGGTCTTTTTGCCAGTCTTGTGGTCTTCAGACTCTTGTTTGATTTTTTTGTCATCACTTTCAGCTGAGGTTCATACGCGGCAGCAAGATGCCCCTCTCCTGGTAGTAGGTCTTGTTCAGGACATAGGTCACCATCCTCTTGCCCCTGCTGGACTCCATGTCGTTGGCGATAGAGCGATACCGCCACCATAGCCAAGCCACCAAGCACCAGTGGTTCAGAGTCCATCAGCGCTCCAACCCCCATACTGCGCCCACGCCCGTCAACGCCGTGTTGAAGCCAGTTGATGCCGCAGTTGAGCTAGTCGTCACAGGGCCCACCACCTTGGAGATTGAGACTTCTCCTTCATCTGACATCCTGTTCAACCTCAAAAATCGGACAAACGCCTGACCTTGTAGTGGCTTGGTCAAGCCGTCCGCTCCCAATTCAAGTCCCGAGCAGTGCGACACCACCCAAGGCTCATCAGGATCTTGCACCACCTCCCGCAACTTGGCCGACCGAAGTCTCAAGTGCCTTGTCCTCCAAGCTCCTGTATCGGAGGTGAGTTGGCTGATGCCTGATTTGCTATCGCCTTTCATGTGCTTTCGCACCCCCCCGTACCCAAGGACTTCCAAAAGAGCTCCTGTTGATTCGCCGCACTGGTACGCCTCGTTGTACGCCAAGAGCTCTGCCTCCGCTGTGCTTTGGGGGATGAAGGGTTGCCGTGTTGAAGCCCACATGATAGGATTACCGCCATGGGTCATCATGATTCCTTGCACTGAGCGGTATCCTTCATGAGGTGGTCCAAAGCTTGCATCCACCATCACTTCCAACGTGTCGATTGAACCGCCCCCCTTGTAGTGGAGCTTCTTGGATGCACTCCCACATAGGTATTTCAGGCATTGCTGTCCAATTTCGACCACATAGGCAGGGCTCTTATGAAGAAGTCGAGACATAACCCCCACCGTGTACGCCAAGTCCGGGCGTGTTCTTGTTGTGAGCCACATCATCTCACCACACAACTGCTGAGCTGAGCGCAAGACTGATCCAGTGAGGTTCTCAGCAGGTTCTTCTGGTCCTTCCCTGCTGTTTGGTTGATCTTGTGCTTGTCGATGAGGTCGCGGATGTACTTCTCCTGACCCAAGGCATAGCCCTGATCGGTCTTGGAAATCTCATAGCCGCAAAACGTAACCGTCTTCTCCCCCGTGACCCACTCCGGCGTCGCCAGTGTGAACTTCTCCTCCAGGGCCTTCAAAGTCTCTACAAGGATGTCATCTGGAGCCTTGAGTAAGAGTTCATCCACATAAACCCCCATGTTGCCGATGACGAACCACTTCTCGCCATCAGAGGTCTTCTTCATTTCCTCAATTGACCACACGTGTGGCTCTGATGTCGAAGCCAATCGGCGCTGTTGCCCCGTTTCACCTTTCCAGCCAATGGTCTTGCAAGTAGCGTCCCTGTAGACTGCCCAGTCCTTCGGACTTTCTACCAGCCCATAGAGCGCCCCTTTCACCAACCACCACTCTTGCCCACAAACTTGTGCTTCTTTGGTGATCGCTGGTGTGTAACCAAGGTCAGCTTGCCTTTTTCTTCACGTCGTGGAGCTTGAAGAAACGCAGTTTTCACCTCAGCGGTTGCACAGCCCCATCCACATTGAGCTGCTTTGGACACCAGTGACCTTGTACACACTGTGCATAGTCCACCTGCTGCCACTTCCGCATCTTCATTCTTTGTAGCTTGATTACCGCATGCAACCAACCTTGCTTTTCTTTTGAAAGGTGGCTTGATTGTCGCCACAAGCTTCCCAGGGATCACTTCGATGTCGTGAGACCTTTGGAGCTCCTAGTGCTGTTCCCTGTTAATCGGTTCGATGGCCTTGTGCTTCAAGAGGGATTCATACTCCGACTTGATTGGCTCTTCCATTCTTCCCCCCAACATGTCGTAGTCCCCAATTTGGGTTTCTTCCCTTCGAAGGCGACATAGTTCATTGTGCTGTAGGAGACAAAGTTGCTGAAGGTGGTTCAAATACTTCTGAATTTCAGGTTGTTGGAGTTGTTGATCTCCAGGAAGTTCATGATCCAACACCGACTCCAGCCCACTCCCCCCCTGCTGTGGTCCACAGCAGTTTTGAAACGCTGGGAGGTAGGAGGTCCACATGCTGTTTGCCACAAAGCCGTCGAGGTCGACTCCCATCAGCCAAATGAAGCTCCCCCGGAGTTGGAACTACTGGTTGTTTTGGATCCAGGACATGAACTTGAACTTCTGCTCCACCTTGATGAGCATGAAGCTTTTCCACCACATCGTCTGGGCAGATCTCCAACGGTTCTTCCACATCATCGCATAGATGATCCTCTTCCTCTCCATCTGGCATGTAAGATGGTGAGTAATCGTCCCCATCTGGTTGTGGAAGTTCTGGTAGCAGCGGAGGAAGCTCTGGAGGGTTCACCACCACTGTAGATCGCATGAGCTTGCCCGAGGTCAGGGATTGGATGTAGTACCCTTTGCTTGTTGCACTCATCCCCATTGCTGGACCCAAGACCCGGATCTTCTCAAAAGGATGATCCCAATCTCATCGATGCCATCTCTTGAGCTTTGCAAAGCATTCCGTGCCAAAAGGTATCAACGGTGGCAATGTGATCCCCATTGAAGCTAGTTGATCACGTTGTCGTTGCTCCACCGTATGCCTCAACGCCAGAGGCCACCAATTAGCTTCCAGCCCTGCAGCCCGGAGATGCACACGCGTCTGTGCCTGGATGATGCCCAACTCGGACTCACACCTCCCATTACCGGCTGATTCATCGCCAGCCGTACTGGTTTGTAGAATGTCCCGTTGAGTGCGCCAATCCCGCAGCTTGACACCCGTGAACTCCCTGGCCCGGTCGCTATGCAGTCTTAGCACCGGCAACTGAAGAGTTCGCAGCCTCATGTACACTTCTTGCACTGCTCTGACCACTTGTCTCGAATGTCTGCTCTGCATTGGCACCGCAAAGGTGAGGTTGCGGACTACCACATCTTGAAGTTCAGCCACCTTTTCTTTCCAGAACTGATCCTTCACATCCCACCAACGGATCTCTGCTGCTGTCAGTTCGTCATGTCGATGTGGTACAATGCCGCATAGGTCATCTTCTTTTGATGGATATTTTTCTTCTTTGTCGGCAGAGTCCTTTTCATCCTCTGGTTTCTTTTCTTGATCTTTTCCTGGTTCAGGAGCTTGATCTTGTGCTGCTGCATCTTGTTGGTTATCTTCACCTGCAAAATCCACTGGTGCCACAGCGCGTGCCAAATTTTCTTCCAGCTCCTTCTCAAACTGTTCCAGGAGATCATCTCTGTCCAATGGACTTCCTTCCGGAGGTTGAAGGCGACGTCTTTCTTCCCCTGCGACTTTTTGCAGACCTTCTGGTAATGGAAAACTGTCTTGCACTGGGACCGTGCACACAGCCACCATGAAATAACTTGGTCTTCCCCTTTGGTCGATTCCCTTCTTGTGGGGTCCGCTGTCAAGTCGATACTCAAAGTGTAGGATTTAGGATGTTGAATGCGACGCCCTTGGTCGGTCTCTGCCTGCACCTTCTAGACAAACTGCACAATCTCTTCTAAAGGGCTTGTGCCTATTTGACACATGCAGTTGCCATTCTTTGATTTGTTTTTGTTCTGTTACAGTCAACGCGCATAGCGCAGGAGTCTGCTCATTGACCCGATTGATGCCCTTCACTAAGAGGTTCTTCAAGCCCGGTGCCCATGACGCCAAAGAGCTCGAAAGTTCCATGCGCTGGTCTAGATCCGAGGGCCACACCTTGGAAGACCCCTTCGACATCAATCCTTGTAGGTCAAAAAGTTCTTTCATGGAGGTCAAAACCGTAGTGGGTTTGTTCGTTTGATGTCCAAGTGCACCCTGATGGAAACTGACCCTTTTCAGCTGGCATTTCTTCACCATCACCTCTGTTTCCGGCCACGCCAGGAAGCTTGGAAAATCATTCCAGCCAGGGATCTTCTCTTTGACGTCTACAGATGGTTGCTTCCATTGTTCTGGATCTTGGGGTTGTTCCAGAGTGATCTCCAAGTTCTTATTTGCCTCATAGGCCTGGACGGCTAGCCACAGTGTCCGCATCCAAAGCAGGTTGTCATTGCAGACCAACTTGAGCTCCTCTTCCGTGAGGTCAGTCCTGCCGAAACGTTCGCTGCCATGTCTTGCTCGGACAATCTGCGGGCCATCATCACCTTCAAGAGATCGAAGTCGGCAAACACTCACAGACCTGCATGGTGGCCCGGCAAGAAGAATATCGATCTTGCCACTCCTTGCCAGTTGTTCAATCCACCCATACAAATGGCCGTTTCTAAGGTCAGCTCCCTCCGTCAACTCTATACAGATGATGACAACACCATTCTTGTCTTGTGCCATCCAAAACTTCGGACCATCTCCTGAAAAGAGGTGTACCACCAAGGTTTTTGCACGTTGAACTTTCCGTCGATGATGTCTATTGAAGATCACCTGGTTCATGTCGACTTCTGCGAAACCTGGGAATTCTTTTACCAAATCCACAGGCACTTCAGGAAAAATTGACTTGAGTCTCTTTACCGCCTCCACTTCTGGACATGCTTTTGGCAGTTCCAAACTTGGTCTGATGGCTGCCAGCTTCATCTGTGTCTCGTGCCGTTGATGATCTTCAACCCGTTGAAGGATGCATAGCCCTTCACGTCGAGGCAATGTTGGGCACCCCTGATCCAGCTGCACTGGTAGTTGAGCTCCATCTGGTGAGTTGATCTTACAGCCCGCACCTGTCCACTTCACCTCGTAGCCCAGCCTTGTCAATGCTGCCATTGGGATGATCATCTGAACCTCGTGGAGTGTCAACAAAGACCCTGTCACCGCATCCTGTTTTAGTTTCGCGGTTCCTGATGCCAAAGCGACCTGAACTGGTTCTCCTTGTTCCCATTCTTCTTGAGACTTGGCTTTCCTCAACAAATGAGTAGCCGAGTAGCCCCACCATCGATCAAAACCCTTTGATTCTTGCCCATGTCAATCTTCCGGAGGTTGACCGCTTTGACATGGCAATACGTTGTTGAAGAGGATTCTGGGGTTTTGAGAGTTTTTATCAACGATGATACCTCAGTCACCAACGTTGAAGTCTCCCCCGTACCAGCACCTGATGTTCCTTTTGAGTCAGCTGGTGTTTCTTTTCCTCCTTCAGTTTCAACTTTCTTCACATTTTTCTGATCATCTTTTGATTCTGTTGAGTTGCCCTTCTGGTCGTCTTTGTTGGTTTTTCTACCTTTGCCCTTGGAGCTTTTCCACCCTGTTTACCAGGACCTTTTCCATCACCACCACCGGCACCACTCCCCCCGGCTGGAGAACCTTTTGATGCTCCAGTTGTCGTGTTGCTCTTATCCTCCTTGGTCAGAGAGTTGTAGGGACAATCCGTTTTTTTTGTGAGATGTTGCTCCGCAAGTATAGCAGTGGTACTTGCCATCCTCATGCGCTGGATGCTGGAACTTGCATTGTGCTCCTTGACGACATCCATGTTCCGATTTCCAGAAGCGGCATACAGGTTGTGCTGGACTTCCAGCTTTTTGGTCTTTCAGAGTTTTCACAGCAGGGCTTCCTTGTGCTTTGTTAGGCGCTTCATGACTACCCATGGCAAGTTCAGCTTCTGCAAGTAGCATTTGATGGAGTTGTTTGACCGTGGCAGCTGTGGGCTTGGTATCAAACTGTGCCCCCATACGAAACGCACTGAGGCGGAAGTTCGCCTGTGGGTTCCCCTGAAGAAGTTTTGACATTATCTTATCAGGGGCACCTACCATCAACGTCGGGTCTGGCACCGTTGCACCGAGCTCTTCAGCTCGAGAATGGTGACGCTGCCACATTCTCAAAGACGTGGAAGCTTCCAGGTACGTGTTGGCAGGTTGTGTTGTTGTCAGAGCTTGCAGGGTATTTTGTCTTTCCCCCAAGCCCCCTGGTTGGTAAACCTTCATCACCTTGAAGATGATCTGAGCAGCTCCCAGCTGACGATTGGAAATCATCTCAGCAGCCAGGGTTTTTGGGAGAGCATGCATGAGCAAAGACGTCACCCTCAACCTCGTAAACCCTTGAGGCAATTCCTCCACTGTCGGAGGTTGCACATTGAGGCGTGTGATGGGGTCACTTCCCAACCATTGTTGGTAACGTTGAGTGGTCATGGTCACCAAAGTATCCCACCACCACATTGCACGATGACTCACATCAGCGATTTGTGGACGAATTTGCGCCATCCAATCACCTGCTTCAAGTCCTTGATTTTTACCCCCCCAATTCCGGGAGTTTTGGTAGAGTGATGGTCACTGGCTTGAGCTCTTCCTCACGAGGCCGTTCATCTTGAACTCCACCACCCAAGAAAAGTCCTGGGTTTCCATTTCCACCTCCAGCATGTTGACCTCCGCATTGATGTGGTACCCCCCACTGACCTCCTGGAGATAAGGATTCCCACTGTTAACTTGAACCCAGTCGCGCATGTTGATGTCGTTGCAAGCCTGATGTAGATTCCGCTGAGATCCTGACTGATCAGCGCTTGGAGGTCCCACCCGTTGGAATGGTTGAGCTCCATATGCCACCAAAGGTTCTTGACCAGGCACCCTTCTCAGCGTCAAAGCTTCTCGAAGGTCCTTGAGTTCTTGCTCAAGTCGTTGAACCCTTTCCGCTTCAGGATCAGGCACCTGTTGGATTCCACCTCGTCTGCTATTCCAGAAGCCATGCTGTTCTGCGCCATCTTGTTGAACACCCACCCGAACTGTCTGAGGTCCAAGCCACTTGTTGAACCCCGCTTCATTGTACTCCTAGTAACCCCCAAAAGGCAAAGGTGGCACCGGAGGCACTGGCGGTGGCATAGGCTCTTTCTCCACCTTGTCAATTGGCGGCGGTCCATCCGCAAGTTGAGTTCCACCAGGAGTGACTTTGGCCACATCTTTGGTCTGGCGGTTTGTAGGTGTCGTTGGGGTCGCTCTTGGAGGAATCGATTCCCAACTTGACGTATTCATTTCATCTTGTTGTTGAACTTGTTGAGCCTGGTGAACTTGTTGTGTATGAGAAGGAGGCTGAGTTTTGCTCATCGCATCCAACCTTTTTCGAAGCTCCTCATTTTCCTGCATCAACTGCTGCACCAACAACGAGCTCAAATCTTGCTCCAACGTTGAACCTTTCTGGTCTTTCGGTTGGATCTTTTTGGGTTTCGCATGGAGTTCTTTTCCCTGTAGATGATCTTGATCTTGATTTTTGAAACGATCTTCACCTCTAGGTCGACTTCGATCTTTGCCTTGACGATCCACCGAAAGTCCACGTGAGCCTCGATTGTTTCCTTGACGACTTCCTCCACGTTGCGGATTTTTTGGGCTTTGGCCTCTTCCACGTTGCAGAGCTGAGACATCACCATGTGAACCCCGAAGAACATCACCCAGAGGATCCAGAGAACGTTGCCTTTGTCCAGGAGGTTCCCCTTCCCTTCCCTTTTGATCCTGCCGTAGAGGTCCTTGAGAGCGAAGCACATCACCTTGTCGTTCTCCCTGATCGTGTCCCCAGTGTCCCCCTTGACCTTTCCCTCGATGTCCTTCACCACCAAGAGGGTCAAGAAGATCTACTTGAGGAATTCCAGCACATGAAGATTGATGCGCCAAGTCCTCCTCGAAGTCAAAGAGATTGAAGTTCGAAGTTTCTTCATGCATCCTGAACACCTGGGTGCCTTGTGGTCCTGGAGTTTGAAGATTCCAGCTGGTGTTTCAAATGCCACATTAGTAGGCATCTGGCCTTGACTTCTCACCCTTCCCCCACCGCTACCCATCGCCCGAGAAACTCCTTGCACCGGTCTTGGTGTTTCGTCTCCTTCCCATTCATCAGCAGGAACTGGTAGACTTTCTGGAGTTGCCCGGATTGGCGGTAAGGCGGCTGGTCTCAGCCTATCCACCCTCGCTGCATCTTGCACTCCTTGGGACCAAAAAGGGTTCACCTGCTCATCCTCATTCAAGTGAAGATGCCCTTCTCGGTGTCCTGGAACGCTTCTTCCTCGTCGGTGCGCCATGTTTCAGCGACGAGAGGCACGGTTTGGGCTCATAACCTGCTAACGGAGCGGCGTGAGCACCTATTTTTCTTGGGCATAAGAAACCTGCAGCAGGAAGTTGTTGCCCACCGCAGTCATGTTTGTGTTTCTGGCGTAGTGTACAAATACTACACTTGATCATAGCCCACAAGGTCAGTTTTCAAAATACTCTATGCAGAATGAAAACCCCCGTAACAAGCTTCTGAAGGGAGATTTCGTGGTCAATCAATACCCTGAGTTGCTGGGAAATGCGTGTGAAATCGTTGAAACACAGGAACTCGTGGTTGAATGCGCTACCAATGCGCAACCACCACACACATACACAAGAAAAGCCGCATGCACACTCTCAAGCCATCCCTTCCATCCCACTTTAAGGCAGGCGCTCCCGAAGCGACAAATATGGTAGTGTTGAACTGGAAACCCAATTCCATCAATTTTGGCATCACCTTGTCTGGAAGCACGATTTTCCACGCCATGGCAGCTTCATGCGACATGCGTAAATGAAGGCCATTGAATGTCAATGGCAATCTACCCAAAACGCTTTGAGCTGCCATTCGGATGCCTTCATTGTATTCGAGGTGTCTGTCAATAAACGATATCAACCCCAAATTCAGTTCGTCCACTCCCAGCAACCCAGCGGCCAGACCGAGATGGAGAAAAAATCTTGTTGAATTTTTGAGCATGAGAACCTTCCGAATTTTGGAACAAATCGCATGCATCCGTTCTCCGCGCATGTCGGTGTGAAGCTCCAAACCAACACTTTCAACATTGCGTGGAGGCTCTGGAACCATGGTCATGTTAAGCTGTTTCAGCACTTCATTGATTCGGGCGTTGTCGTAGTAATATTGAAACGAAACGCTCTTGGCAGAGCCTGAAACGTTGGCTTCAGCAACGATAGCACTAAAATTGTTGAGTTGCGACGATTCATGGTTGAGACCAATCCGCAACCGAGGCTCAACAACGGCGTTGGCCCCGAGCAAATAAGCCACTGCAAAACCATGTAGAAGGGCAGTGTGCTGATTTGTGAAGCCAGCCCATCCAACATCAAAAGCAACGGTCAAAGACAGGTTCGAGTTGTCAAAACATTTCACACTTCGATCCCAGTCTTCCTCACTCACAGCTGGGGAATTGGACGAAAAAAACATGGGTTTCAGGAGTGCTTTCGAACCTGATGGATTGTGCGCTGGGTCTGGCACGGAAACCAACCAACCAAACCTTGCCTGTTGAGACTCGCGAAGCAAATGCGCAAACACAATTCCAATCCAAATGAGCGTGCAGCAGGGAAAACATACACGCAGCGAATACTGCATCATGCTGGAAAAATTGCATCTATGATTGAACCATAAAGCTGCATTCATGAAAACCTGCTCTTTCACACAAACGCCAGCAATCCACACTTTATCAGTGGTCAAAGATCACACGAGGGCACAGCCAAAGCACGTTTTTCTTTTAAACAAAACCAAAAAACTGATCACTAAACAAATGTTCCGGCCTGATTACCAACAAATATATTTCCTAACTGACAATTCTTCCAAAAACCAATGGAGGTTGGTTCTGTAATGTTTCTGCGTCAAAGTTTTTAATTTTCCTTTTGTGTCACAAGGAATTCCCACATGCAAAAGTCACCTGCTACATCGCACCAATAATTCACAAATTTGGAAAACCATTCTGCAAACACGATTGTTTTAAATCGATACTTGTAGGTTACTTCTGATACTTGCTTGTTCCGAACCAATGGCAAATTGTTTCTCAGGTTAAATTTATGTGTTGGTTTGGGTTGGTGGTCTGGGGGGTCTGGGAAATTGTATGTTTTTTGATTATTTTTGCGCGTGTTTGTCTCGCAATGTGATCTCTGCAACTGCAGTACATGTGTGCAAGTGTCTTCGTCGCTATTATCATCATGATGGTGATGTATGTAATCGCTATATATCGCCATTGGTGATCAGATTGTTTCACAAGTGTCATTCCTTGAGGGTTACTTGTTTGACTTGATGCTGCTTGTCTAAACATTGAAACTACTTGCGTAACAATGCAATATATTACCTGTGGTTTTTGATCTAACCAATGATGACATTGTCAAATTATTACTGAAACAAATGGCTGATACCTAATTAACCTTGCTCGCCATTGCTTGTGGCAGTTTAACAATACCATGGTTGCACCCATTTTTTTCAGTTGCGATGGGAATGTTTTAAAATGATGTGTGTTTTTCCTTTAAAATTACCTTTTTGCCGACCTCATTGTTGACCTTTGCGATTATGTTTTGATAGTGCTTCACAGGTGATTTGCAGGTTTTCAACGTTTTCGGCCTTTAAGAAACATGCAATATTTCAATATAGTGTATCCCCAATAGGGGTGCCACAAGATTACCGATTTGGGGCACCTCTATGATGAGACACCCCCAACTATATCAATCGACACAAACAAGTATTTGATCAAAAATTTAGCGTAATATGAAACAACAATGATAATCCTAGTTTCACAAGTTTGTCAAAGTCAATGGGCTGTTGGACTGAGGTTCAATCATGCTTGAAAAGAAATCAATATCTTCCTGGCAAAATTTCTTCATTTGGTTGTTTTTTGTAATTAACCGTGTATTTGTTTGCATCTCTTATGCGCTCCTGATGCAATTCCGTTGTATTCCTCCTGCATTGTTTTGAAATTCTTTTGAATTCCTTTTGCATTTCATTTGCATTTCCATTGAAATTCTTTTGTGTTTCTTATGGAATTGTTATGCATTTCTTATGGAATCCTGTTCATGTCTCATGCATTTCTTTTGCGTTTAATTTGCATTTCTTGTGCATTTCTTTTGCATGTCCTATGCGTTTCATATACATTTTTTGCATGTCATATGCATTTCTTATGTATTTCTTATGCGCTTCTTATGCGCTTCTTATGCGCTTTATAAATTGCATGTGTTTTAAAGAAGACACGCGCGCACTTTTTACCAAAATTGTAAGGCAGCAGGAAAACGTCGGGGCGGCCTTTTCTCGAGCATACAAAAACCTTCGATTGTCACACTGATAAGAACAGATACTTCACTGTTCAACCAAGTGTCAATGCACATGCTGGCATGGGA
>Ga0126342_10010353_pt1 | contig 16686 bp, 15 predicted proteins | sample Cyp1metagenome_FD_92528 | JGI IMG/M metagenome (GOLD analysis project Ga0126342, IMG submission 92528) | Coral microbial communities from Lord Howe Island, Old Settlement Bay, Australia - Cyphastrea 1 metagenome | ecosystem: Host-associated > Invertebrates > Cnidaria > Coral ... | reverse complement strand
GCAGTTGTGGGTGAGGTGACCACTGCAACCATTGCAACCACTCCAGCAAACACAACTCCAACCACCTTTCGGTCAATCAGTGGATTCGCTCTGCCATCCGTGATTCACAACAACCAACGTCTCGTATAGGTTTCCTATTCTGAAACTTCCGCCACCGCCTTGTGCGGTACTACCGGTAAATACAGAATCCGTATCTATTCGTTAAAACATGACGACATCATGATGAACGCTGGATACGCTGGATACCAGCGGTCGTTTCCTCGGTGAATTTCCATGAATTTCCCCATGTACCGCAGGACCTTTGGGCCCTCCCAGCCACCCTGCGGATATGAACTTGGGCATCATGAACGATGGTTCCATCGCCGATGTCTACCGTGAACACCCCGTGTCTCGAATGGAATCTGGCGTGAAAAACCAATACACTAGGTCAATCTTACATGGGTACTTTAATCCTTTAGTCTTTTGGTATTAATGGGAATATCTACTAACCAGCAAAGAATTCTAAGATTGGCAATGCTGCCCCAGTATAATTACCCAATTTCACAATTACATGATGTACAAGTTGCCACTGATTGGCGCGAGGGTACACACATCAAACACAGCTTATCACATTTTGTTTTTGAGACCCCTTGTTGATGGTTCAAGATATGCACAAAACAGCTTTTCAAATCATGTTGGGCAATTTCCTTTGACAGATTCGAAAAAATCAACACAATGTGGTGTTGTATGCATGGGTGCAAATTATCCGAAACTGCACAGTTTCTTCGGCGAACCCCAACAATACGGAACAACAAAAATCTCAGTTGAATACCGAACAAATTGATTCGGATGATGATTTATGATACCCTCTGGTAAACTCCATAACTAATTATGGAACATCACCCTTTTTAATGGGTAAATCTACTATAAATGACCATTTTCAATAGTTTTTTGTATGTTTACCAGAGGGTACATATCATGTTTATTTTTTGGAATCCCATGTGATTCTTTTGGAGATATCACAAGATATCACAAACACGACCTCAAAAAATCCTCCGACATGGCATTCGCATGACATCCAGCGCATTCCAGCACCATGGTGCAACGCTGCGGCACGCGAGGTGCCACCCTTCTTGTCGGTGCAGCCAGCGGTGAATGTGAACTTGAACCTGCGCTGAGTTGGGCCGGATGTGGCTGGCACCGGGCGTTGGGGGGCATGGCGTGTTATTGGCCAAAAGGAAAATGGATAAAACGACATACTATCAGATACACTAATTATATCTCATTATCCCCAATTTTTGTGTCATGTTCACCATTTGAATGACTCGATGGCACAATTTTATTGAGAGAACATCAAAACAAGGGGATGCCCAAACTCTTTTTGCAGGCATGGTTGATTTCTTTGATATTTGTCCCCCAAGAAAGTCGTAAAAATTGTGGGTCACACCCAAACCCCCGTTGACAGAACGGTTCCGTCACCGGAACCTGGGAGTTGCAGAAAAACGATGCTGCGAGAACTGTGACGTGTAAAAAGGGGATGGGTAGGTGGCAGATACAAAGGAGATACGAAGGAGATATGATATGTCAACAACAATGGAAATAAAGGGTCGCGAAGATTGAGATCAACGAGCTAACCAACTTGTCATCATGATTCATGATGATATTCATGATTAATGATGATAATCATGATTAATGATGATGATGGGCTGGATGATGGCATGATGCTACAAGCAAAGTCAGAACTCACCATTGGATTCGTTGGACGTCCTTTGCTTACTTTCTGAGAGGGAAGTTCTCGTGCTGCCATCATGGTCATGTCGGTCATGTGAAGTCATCAAATCATCAAACCCATAGAGTTTGAACATGTGTGACCGCAAAGAAAGATGCGGGTGTAGGTCCACACCCAGTTCTTGATGTCCCCTGCGGTTGGGACGTTGGGACAATTTTATGTCTGGATTTACATCCCCAGACCTGCAAATGGCGAGATAATTATAGGCATGTTGTAGGCCAAAGTGAGTCCCCAAAATTGGATGACTTACACTGAAAATCACTAAAGTCTGTGGATCATATCTCCAGATTCTCCAGTGGATATACCCACTGCAAGCCATTGCCATTTATTCACTCTTTTTTCGCGCCATGGGATAGCACCATGAAGACCTCCGCATCACGATGCAGTGCCACCTGGCGCTAAACCTACGGCCCGGGGTCCGTTTGACAAGTCATGAGGTCTTGACGAGCAAAAACCCTGAAAAAATCCCGTAGAAAATGGGGGGTTCCTGAAATGGGGATATCCCACAATGGATGGTTTACAATGGAAATTCCTACTAAAATGGATGATTTGGGGGTACCCCTATTTGAGGAAACCTCCATATATTGATATTGGTTTTGTTTGTGATCGAAAGCGGTGTTGCGATTTGCGAGTGATGTAAAGGTCTTCGAAAACTCGTTTTCCAAATTCCCTTTTTCACCCTTTTCGCGTAATAGTGTGACGGGGCTGGTGAATTTGGTCCCTTCTTGAAGATCCTCAATGAAACATGTTGATCCCTTATTGAAATCTGTCAATATTTACCCATTAAATCTCCATAAATCTCCATATTTTTCGGTTTTTGGGCCATTTTTCCCCAGGGTTTTTCGGTTTTTCCCCAAGTTTTCCCCATTTTCTCCGCATTTTCCCATTGGTTTCACCGAGGCCCTGGTGCGTTTCGTCTACGCCCGCTGCGGCGCCCAGCTCGCGCCGACGGCCGCCGTCAACGCGGCGGCGTCTGCGTTACCGCGGCGGCTGAGGGCGTCGGAGGAGGAGGGCCTGCGACGAGCGGTGCAGGACCACCGGTGAAAATGGAGGATTTTGGATTTCAGGCAGAAAAATACTGGTTGGTGGTTTGGAACATGGCTTGATTTTATGACTTTCCATATGTTGGGAAGAATAATCCCAACTGACGAACTCATATTTTTCAGAGGGATTGAAACCACCAACCAGAATAGGGATTTTACCAAGCGAAATAGTGACTTATAGTGAGTTAAGCCAGACACATAGAGATTGAATGGTGATTTAGTCAACAAAATTCGTGAGGTAGCCCACAGAAATAGTGATGGATCATGGATTTAGCCCTATAAATCCAGCAATCATGGTGATATTTGATGTTCGATGGTGAGATTTGATGGGATGTCATTCCACCACTATGAGATTTGGGGGACTTGAAAACTGTGGATGTGATGATCCGCAATCCATTGGCATTGGGTTGTGGGAATGGAAAATGCGAATATCTTACGAATTGGGTTGTGGCAATGCCGGAATTCAAGACGATATGATTGGGGATGATCCAAAAATATCCAAAAATAGGTTTCAGTATTCCACAAAGTGGTTTGCCTCGGGTTTGGGAAGGCCAAGGTCGCTGTGTGCAGCAGGACAGCTGGCCTGCCATCATCTCTCCTGAGGCTACAGGTGAGGTCTGTGTACCAATGATCAGTTTGGAGCGGGTGAAGCAATCATGTTTAAGCAAAAATTGGGAAAGGCATCATTAATAGTGGAAATCCAGCATTTACAGATGATTGCCATGTTTGATTTGCGGAGGGTGTTGGAATCTTTAAGGGAAATTGGATTTCGACCTCCGATTTGGACCTCCAAACTCTCAGCCCATTGCCAATGCCCCAGGCTCTGACCCATTTCTTCATCATCTTTAGTGGTATCCCAGTGAAATATCAGCGAAAATGGATGCATTTGTAGATATGGCAATGTGCGAGTTTGATTGAGGGTGTGCCTTCCAACATCGCAAATCATTGTCAGATTTTCTTGGAAGTTTGGATCTTTGGGAGTACGAAGCAATTATTTTGGTATCCTCAAAATTCCTCGTACACCGAAGACCCAAAACAAAAACCCATTGGTTTCCTTGGCCGCAAAAGACCACCCATGTCCCCCGTCCTTCCATTAATTTTGGCACGGTTGGTGGAAAAGTTTGTGATTTCAAATCGTGGAACAACTTAGAGCCGAACAATATTAGAAGGAGTTGTAGTTTGTTTCATCCTTCCACTCCCTGGTTTCCAAGCTTGGGTTACATTGGTATTCACCTTCACAACGGGATTTAGATTTCAGATTGATGCCCCAAGCTGGTTTCCATGATGTTAGGGCGGTTCATCCTCCCAATGATCCTAAGATATGCTAAGTATATCTACCATCTGGTTATTTAACATAGCCATGGAAAATCCACCCATGCTATTAAGTTCGGTAAACCATCTATTTCGATTACGGCCATGGCTTAACCATGGCGAACTGTTAGTCATAACCAGGCCGGGTAAAAATTCCACTGCCCAAATTTGGGAGGATCCCACCATTCCAGGTGCATTGCCCAGTGATTTCTTGCAGCAGCTGCCAAAGTTGCAGCAATTGCGCGAGCTCTGCGGCCATCGTCAGGTCATCGGTTGCAACAGAAACGTGGGGCATCCGTCTGGAGGGCTTTTTCAGAAGATTTGATCAAAGATGATCTAAGTATATCTGGTTGGTGGTTTGGAACATTTTTAATTTTCCATAATATATGGGATAATCCTTCCCATTGACTAATATTTTTCAGATGGGTTGAAACCACCAACCAGATATGTATTAAGATATGTATTGATGAATGTTGTTTTCTTAAGTCAATCCAATAATTTCATATCATTTCATCAGCAAGGTGAACATGTCACATGTCTCACTATCTATAGCGAGGCTTCAGTATTTTTGTGGAATCGCAAGGGTAGTGCGAAGCAGTTCTTTGAAAATCTCCAGGCACAAATTAGAATTCTTGGTGGTACACCAGTTGAATCAATTCAATATCATAAATAAATGGTTGGTATATCCCCATATCCCCATAAAATCTCATAACAAATTCCCGTTGTCCGTTGATTGAGGTCACTGTGCGCTTGCCAAAGGCACCCGGTCCAAACGCTCCGGTAGTTTGTAAAACATGGGAAAAATCCCCCATGAAAAATATGGAGGTTTTTTGGTTCGCTGGGAATATGGAAGATGGGAAAAGATTGAGACAATCCTACAATATCCCATATAAATGGAGCATATATGGAACCATATCTACAATATCCCATATCTGGGTATCATGGCTGGAATATATACAATATAGTTCAACCTACATTATCCCAATATATCCCATATAAATGGAGCTTTAGGGGATTTTCCATCAATATATGCTAAATATCCCCCTATAAATAGTTGGGGAAAATAGGGGGAAATTATCTACACTTATGGATTTTCCAGCGCTACCCAGATTCTGCAACCGATGTCTGGGGGGCTCGGTGGCGCTCGGTGGTTTGCGGCTCCAGTTGGTCACAGCACTGGAGTAATGTTCCAAGATGTTGCGTCAGTTGCGGGGGATACTCACAAGCTTTCTTAGTTGGCAAAAATATGTTTAAAAATTAGCAAATGTGTTTTTTTTAAACCAACACTGCCAACACTATTAGTCATTTTCGGCAAAGGGATGCAAAGGGTTTGAAGTGCAAATTGGCAACCGTTTTCACAGATCCTGCACCTTTTCACAACCCACCCTGCATCATCATTTTCTTCCATCAGCTTATCGTCATTCTTCAAATAGTTGAATGGTTTAACTTATTTCAATTTCCACATCATATCTTTATATCCTTTCTGTTGAGTCCCTTCGCCGCAGGCGCGTTTCGCCTCCTTTCCCCGCTGGCTCTCGCGGCATTTCGACGGCTTCGCGTGGCCTGCGGCGGAGCGACGGACCTTTGGAGACGTGCGAAAGAAGATGCCGTACGAAGACGTCGACGTCTTGGAACCGCGGCAAAAAGGGAACGTCGTGGCGGGTTGCCCGAATAGGCGGTGTAGGCCACCAGGTCAGGGTAGCATAGCGTAGCTGTATATGGGGTGTACCTTACATTTATTGAATCCACCTTTCACCATACAATACGTACTTGGTAGTTTCAAAGATGCTTTTCAACCTTCTTTGGGATGATGATTCAAATTAACGAATATTTTGAAGATGGGTTGAACCCCCCAACCAGATACAATCAGCAACTTGAATCTGAAGAGCCTCTATGTCCATGTAGAAGAAATCCCTGGATCCCTGGTGAGGGTTGGAGTGCACATCCTACAGTGCTATAATTCAAGTCTTTGAAAAAACAAGTACGTCAGAATCATCAGAACAACAAGCACCAAAACAGATCACGAGGTTTGAACGACAGAGGTTTCAAACTTGCCAAGATCAGCTCAGTTGCCCGAGCCCTGACTCCGAAACGGCGGGCATGAAATGCACCATATGGGTCCATAGGGTGGCAACATCCGCGAAGCCATCGGGGAGCTCTGCAAGGGGTCTTCAAGTATCCCAAAAAAGTGTGTTTTATTTTAAGCGACCACTCATATTCCACAGAAACAGACAGAAACACAAGGACGAAAGATGTAGATGCTGTGGGTTTCTCCCGGAAAGAATGTTGAAGTGAAGAGAAAGGGCAGAGGATTTGGGGACTGGGTTTGTTTTGTCAGTTTTCATGATGTCAAAGAGTATGCGAAAGGTAAAGCAAATATATTGTATCACCTAGCGGGTTAACCGGGGTTAAGCCTGCTTTTGCGGAAAGATTCATAGTATAGGCAGTATAGGGGTTCCTTGCGGATATACCGTTCAAAGGAGCCGACAATGATGAGAAATGGCGGGGATGAGATATCCACTGATCATTTGTTCGAAGTCATCTGAGCAGATCATGACGAAAAATGAAACGCTTCACTATGGGAATGACGCCAAAAGAGGCAGGGAAAGGGAAGGATGGATTTAAAGCATCGATGCGGATGGCAGCAAGAGCGCAAGAAATAGAATATGAATATGATTACACAGATGCGAATGTGCTTGTGTGACAAAGCAAGGATTATGGAATTTGTCCTGAATCGAAAAAGCGCCAACTTCCCAACTAGCAAGGGAGACGCTGGGGTTCCATCAATGCAGGACATTGGCAACGGATATACCATACCTCCAACCACCCAAGAGAACGCATTACTGCGGTAAAACGCTGCATTCTTGGTGACATCGGCTCATAGAGTTTCTTACCCTCTGGTAAACATACAAAAAACTATGGAACATCATCATTTTTAATGGGAAAATCCACTATTTCTATTGGGGCTACTCCCAGGCCCTTCCGGCCAAGGACCTCAAAGACGTGATCGACGAGTTCTGCAACGTGCGGGCGGACAACCCGCGGTTCTATGCAGCCAGCGTTCCTTTGGCCAGGACGGATGGACGCCCAAATTTCAACCATGTGAATCTTGCGATGGGGGCATATTACTGGGATAATTTGAATAGATAAATAAAAAATGATAAATATATATATATATATATGCACAAATAAATATAATATATATATATATATAATTAGAAATACTAATACAAATCTTCATAGTAATACTAGCAGTAATAAGAAAAACATGAATAATAGTCTTGATAGTATTGACAATGTGGATGATATTTGTCCTAATATTACGACCATTCTTGACACAATCCCAAGTCACACCACGCGTTTTTGAAATGACTGCATCGCAGTCATTTCAAGCGGTTTTTTGCAACCAAGATGTGTCAAAGTCATTTGAAGATACCTACCCTCTGGTAAATCTACAAAAAACTCTGGAAAATCACCATTTTATAGCTGGGTAAATCAACTAATTATAAATGGCGGCTATTTGCAATAGCTATGTTAATTTACCAGAGGGTACACAAAACCCAGCAAGGCGTTTTTGGAACGCACCCTTTCGGAATAGATATGTTCGGAGCAACAATTTTTCTTCAGAAAATCCACTACATTCCACCCGTAAATTCAGTAACAAAATGTCAGTTCCAAATGTCAAAAGCATCCCAATGGGACCATATCAAGCAATAACAATAACCATACGTATATTGGTACCATATTAACCATATATGATATATGAACCATAACCATATATGGACCACATATATCAACCACCATATTAATATATTAATATATCTACCATCCATATTAATATATTAACCATATATGGAGCATAACCATGATAGACCACTTTGGCCCGCAATAACCAGTGAATTGCCCCCAATAGACTTCACCAGAAAAATTGCTTCAAAGACAGCTGTCCTGTTCGAAAACATGAACATTCATCGGTTTCCCATGTTTTGATCATTTATAACATGCAACACCACCATTTGGATTTTTCCGAAACTCTGGTATCCCAAAATGATCCGAAAATTCATCAGATGTTGTTGCCCTTAATCTGGCAATGGAAGATACACACATCATTTGCAAACACACCCGACCCAATAATTATGCCCATTTTAATCAGCTGAAGCCCCACGAAATTCCATGAAATCGCATTAAATCCCATTAAGTCCCACTAAATTCCCATTAAACTCCCATTTTTCCCATGGGGAGTAGAGCCCGCCTTTCCTTCAGCGGCCAGGGATCTGCCAGAGTTGGCGGAACAGCTCGGTCCACTGCGCGAGGCGCCACATATAAGTGGGTGCACTCCATACTCTCTGGTAAACATGGAAAAATTGAAAAAAACAAAAAACAATGAAAAATCACTATTTTATAGCTGGGTAAATCAACTATTTCCATGGCCATGGTTTCAATAGCAAACTGTTAGTTTACCAGAGGGTATATAACCGGGGTATAACCCATTTACTAAATGGGATGCAACCCTCGAAGATTGGATTTTTGAGCCCCCACAAAATGCAATGAGTTGTACATGTGAAGTTAAAACCTGGCTCAATAACCATAAAACATCAATGAAAAAATAACAACACTTTGTGGCTAGAAACAATAAAACATGGAAAACCACATGAAATATGTTTGTTTTTTTAGTGACAAGGAGTCCGTGGATATTTTGTTGCGTTGAAGCCACCACAGAAAGGTACTGACATTTTGCCATAAAACTGATGCAACAGGTCCATGAAGGATGGATCCATGTCATTTATTCTATCGAAAAGTAGGATTTGGGATATTTGGGGAAAGCTTTCGGTTGTTCATCATGGATTTTGGGTCTTTGGTCAAGAATTCTGCAAATTCCTGGAACTGTTGGGGTTTTACTCCTGCAGAACGGTGTGACACATCGAAGAGCCTACTCCCAAGACATTGCAGTCAAATTTATAGATGGTTTTTGCCCCAAACGTATCTGTCATTCTGAGGAGTTTTTCAACATACCGAGTTGAAGAATGTCGCTAAACCCATACTGTAGTCCATTGAGAGATACTTTAGGCGAAGATTTGACACCAAGCAATACAATGTACCCAAAATGGGTTGTCCCGTTTTGGAAATGTCACACACACCCGAAACAATCCATGGGTGTCCCTGGCCCGACCAGTGACCTCAAAATATTTCAAACCATGGGTGACTGGAGGCATTTGCAAAAACCAAAAGTGTTGGCTGTTTCCAAAAGTGTTTCCTAGAAATGGATCATGGGTAATAATTAATGATGGTTAATGGTTAATTATATACGGGTTAATGGTTAATTATATATTGGTTTTTGTGTATTCGAGGGTAAAAAACATGATTTCTTATTTTGATGTTCCCTTTAATCGTCCCAAGGATCGTCACGCCTTTGTTGTTTCCAGACGCGACCAGTTAGGCTTTGGAGGAAGCCTTGCACCTGTCGGTAGGGCCACCCGTGCCCAATGCACCGGTGATGTATTTGGGTGGGGAACCCTGGGGGTGAACCGGTGAGAAAACATGGAGTACTATCGAAAGTCGAAAGATGTTTATAATATGAAAATAATTGAAGTTAATGGGCATTTTTCGAATCCCATCTTGACTTGAAATCAGTAGAACTATGGACTGTTTGTCTTCTTTAGATTCAATCGTGGTCCGTTGTAGATCTGGGGTGGTCCTGTATCAACGCATTCAATCCTCCAAAATTCAACCAACGCGCATGGGACAGCTGATTTCAGGATTGAAGTGGGAGTACCAGCAGTCCTTGATGTCCGATCAGATTTGGACATCAGAGGATGAATTTGGGAGCCTGATTCAAAATCATAGTGCCCATCCCAATTGCATGTGAGGGGTTGTGTGCCCTCGATGATTTACTAAGGTGCAGGTGAGCAGCGCACTCCTCTGCACTGTGTCTCCTGGTTCAATCGCGGATATCCTGGGATGGGAGGAAAAGAGGGAGCTGGCACGCCACCCCAGCTATATGAATTTTGCCGGTGACTCCCGGGGAGGAAAGCTCGTGGGGTGGGCCTCTTGCAAATGGGGACCCCCAACGTCACAGGGGTAACCCATGAGCCTATCCCTTGCGTATTTCGGGCTGGCTCAACCCAGTTAGTTGGGCATCAGTTTTCGTGGAGTCGATTCTTGGGATCCCCATTGGTATGATTTTGTGATGGTTTTCCAGTGGCTTTTAGATGATTGTCCAATGATTTTCCAATGATTTTCCCCATTTTTAAGTATGGTTTAAATGATTTAAATGACCCCCATTGGTTTGCATTTTGGGGATTGACTCCGTGGCGCACCTTCGAACGGGTTGGTGTGTAACAGGACCCTACCGAGAACATCACCTTGGTGTTGGAGGCAGGATTCAAATCATGTTGTTGCTTCCCTCTCTGTGTAATCACAAAAGATGCTATCTTAAGTCTTAATGTGGTTTGTATGTCCAATTGTTTCAATGATTCTACTATGGTTACAATGAAATTTCAAATATATAAGTTCCCCGTTTTGATGTTTGAACCCCAGTCGTCTGTTTTTTTGTTTTATTACTCGTGGTTAGGTTCCAGCATGATTTTCATGGTGGCTAGATCCCATACCCTCTGGTTATTCAACACCCTCCTCTGGTTATACGGTTAGAAGCCTCATGTTTGATGGAATATGATGGGATGGTTGGTTCAGAAAATCCGAAAGGTGCATGTCCATTTCCCATACTCCCATGGTCCATTTTGTTGGTTAGTGTAACCTCACATGTTCCCCATATTTAACTTGTTCTATTGTTGCTGATATCCACTACGTATCTCTCATTCTATCCCGATATCTCCCGCCTATAAATGGCCTCGACTGGAAGTACATCTATAGTTAATTGCCTGTGGCAAGCCTACCGGCCATACGGGCGTAGAGAGCGGCACCAAGGGAGTTTGATGAGCACACTAGGTGGAAGCCGGAGACAGAGGCAGAAGAGAAGAGAAGAATAAGAAGAAGAAAAAGAAGAAAAAGAAGAAGAAGGAGAGATGAAGACGAGTAGCAAGTGCTTCCTTTAACAACCCATTGACTGCATGCCAAATGGACCGTGAAAGTCCTGTGATTGGCACTGGTGTTTCACTAGCTACCCGCACTACCGGTGGGAAGAAGGAGGAGTAGGAGCTGGAGCAGGAGTAGCAGTAGCAGTAGCAGTAGTTAGTAGTTAGTAGTGAGTAGTGAGTAGTGAGTAGGTTAGTAGTTCGTAGTTCGTAGTTCGTAGTTCGTAGTAGGTAGTAGGTAGTTGGTAGTTGGTAGTAGGTAGTAGGTAGTAGGTAGTAGGTAGTAGGTAGTAGGTAGTAGTTAGTAGTGTAGTAGGTAGTAGGTAGTAGGTAGTAGGTAGTAGGTAGGCCACGGAAGAACAGCAAGGCGTTCATTGAAACGCGGGTCCTTTGGCTGCTTCGTGCGGCAGTGCTCCGCAGCAAAGCTGCCTTCAGCGGCTTCATCCAGATGCTGGCGGACCTTCATGGTGCTCCCGCTGATCGTGAGAATGATTGCTACAGGTTTGAACACCATTGGCTGCTTCTGGAGATTTTGACCTTGCTCTGGGCACATGCACCCAGCATTGCCCTGACAACGTAGTGGCCACTTGATACCAAACATGCTCCTTGGCTGCAATGTTCATTTTTCTGCAGGCATCTGTTGCACAGTCTACATGCTGGCAGCTTGTGCCAGACTTGTTTCGTTTTCTATGCCGCGCGTGACTTTGTTCTGTGCCCCATTCCAGGCCTCTGTCGAGTTTCAGGCCGTGCTCGTGCAGGTTGTTGTCCCCCACCTTCGCGCGGCTCTCCATGCACAGCACTATGTGGATCACAAGTGTGAACATTGCGCAGTTCCTGTGGTCACCCTGGACGCGAAGTACGGGCTTACCTGTGCTTTGTGCAACCACCGCGAGGGAGGTGTGGTTGAGTTTCCGCAGGTGCAATGTTCCGTCATGTTTGGGTGCCAGAAGCCCCCAATGCAGTCGGGCCTTTACTGCTGTGACCACCAACCTTCAGCTGGTTGCGCTTCGGCCCGTGCTGACGCCCAACGGATTGTGCGGCATCGCGATGAGAACGGGGTTCGGAGCTACAAGGTCGATGGCTCCCCTCAGTGGTTCTCTTCGTCCCAGCTCTCAGTCCATGCACTTCGCGAATATGAGGGCCTGCTTGCAGAGAAAAAGACGCGGAAGAAACGTTGCAGAGGCCAACTTCTTGAGGCAGCAGGTGGCGACGGCCATGCCCCGGAGGACGCTCCGTACTTTGATGCGGTGGAGCCAATTATGAACCCGCAGCCCGATGATGTCAACCCGTGCGGGATTGACAAGGCTGCAACTCTCCCTCGCCGCAAGTACGGCGGACTGTTGGTGGCAACCCTGCCGTGCGGCAGTGTTTGTGCAGTAGCATGCTTGCAACCATTTGACCCCACTCTGACCTCATGGCTTTCCATCTTGTTCACGTACAACCAGTGGCATGAAGGTATCCTATTCTCATGCCCCCCGCTCCCCCAGCCTCTTTTGTTCACTACTCTTCTCCCCTCTGTTATCCCATCGGTTGCTGCGCCGTGTCTGCCGAGGTGCATCCACTGGCCCACGCCGAGTCGCTCACTCAAGTGTACAGCTTGCTGTCGACCTTGCTCCATCGAGGTGACGATGCTCTGGCGTATGCCATTTATGACAACGCTTGTGCTTTGGCCCGCTATGCGCGCCACCCGTTGCGTCGTGACAGAACGTCGGCGGCGTCGGCCATCGCTGCCCTCACCTTCGTCATCGACAGCTCCCATTTGCCGAATCACACGGCGTGCATCACTGAAGGCCACGACTTCTTCCTGCCCGAAGTTCGACGCGAGAGGCATCCCCAGCTCGCTGGCGTCAACACACAGACTGCCGAACAGTTCTTCTCTTGGGCCGACCCCTTTGTGCGATCCACGGCTTCCATGACACCAGCTGTTTTCCAGGCCTTTGTCCTGATCCTCGTGCACCTCTACAATTCCATTGTCTGCGGTGGCTCGCCACCGCGTCACCGGCATCGACCGAGCCTTCGTCGCAACCCGCCTGCTGCTGCAGTGCCATTGCGTCCCAGGGATGCTCCTTCTCGGGACGATCCCGGGCATCTTGCTGCAGCGGCCCCGGCGCCGGTGGTCGTCCTGCGCTTTCGGCGCAATCCTCGTGTGATTGGCCTTTGGGGCGCTGGCAAGTACCACTGGAGTCCAGATCCAGCGGCCCCACGACCTCCTTGCAAGATTGTTGCGTTCGAGACATTGCCCGAAACCATTGAGGTCGTGGCTGAGGACATTGACTTCTTGCCGGACGTTGGCTTCGTTCTGCATTTTGCCGGCGCGAAGCATCAGGTTTGCCGCACCTGTGCGTTCGCCGCACGCCACGCCGGCCTTCTAGTTGATTGAGGCCCGCTTTCTTATGCCACAGCCTGCGTGAAGAGTTACTTTGCGCAGTGGCAGAGGACGCCACAAGAGTGTCCTCCCTCTGCTTCTTGACGTCAGTGCTTTTCGGACCATGGGTGAAGTGTATATACGCCGCTTGCCTCTGCCTGATGCCACAAGTGTGTCAGCAGCTGCGTTTACAGGGTGAGCGATGAATGTGTTCCAACGCGGCAAAATGTTACGTCCTGCAGCTCATGTTCCTCTTCTGTGTTTTGCATGCCTCACTTTGCAATTCCTGACCCGTTTTCTGGATCGTTTTTCAAGGTCTTTCTGCGCTTCACTTCCTGCCTGCCTCACTGCCACCGCCCGTGCTTGGCGACACGTTTCTGCGTGCGTCTCGGCCCGCAGGCCTTCTGTGTGAGCTCATCCCCCTTGTCGTGCTTTCCTTCCTCTTGGCTGGCCATGCCTTCCGCTGCGCGTGCTCCATCGGGTCCGCCTGCGCCGCCAACCGGGGAGAAGGTGGACGAGTTTTTCCAGCTGTTGGAGCAGCAAGTGCCTTTCCCTGCGGCTGAGTTGGAACAGCTTATTCCAGCGGCCCTCCTCCAACATTGGAAAGACTTGGGCGCGACGCAGAGCGTCGCGTGGCCATGGGTCATGCTGTGCGAACTGTGCCTCGTCAGTTTTCTGACACCCAACGCACGGTTCCTGCCGCTGCCCAGCTTCGCAGTGTACTCCCTCACCTGGACATTTTTCCTTCACCCGGGCTCATGCCACACCTCGAACCTTCTGCGGTTGTATCACAATGACCTCCATGGTCTGGAGGACAAGGCAAACGAAGATCGGCGTGCAATGCGAGCTCGCCTGAGACAGCATGCCATGCCCGGTGCCCAAGGCCAAGCAGCCTTGAAGGGACGCCTCAAAACATTGCAGGATATCACCTTCCGCTTGGGCACAGGCTCATTGGAAGGCATTGGCCTTCGGATTGCATCCTTTGTGGGCTGGACCGCAGCTAGCGGTTACCTGGTCGAGGGCACGCAGTTCCTGCAGTGGTTGCAAGCTGAGTTCGGAGTTAACAAGGCCATTGCAACCCAATTGTGGGAACGTATGTCGTGGCAGCGGGATGTCATCAACCTTCAGCGCTCCTTTTCCATGGCGTATACCCTTTCCTGGGCGTCTGCGGCGCGCTTCACCTGGAGGATATCTGGCCGCTCTATGCACACGCAGATCCTCTTGGGCTGCGAGGCCGCCTTTGTCTCTTTTACAGCCGCCCCGTCATGAAACGGGCGCGGGAAATTGAGGCTGCTAACGAAAGACTTGGAAACACCGGCGGCACAAACCAATTGGAGACCTTGCTGATTGACCGCTTCTACCGCGTCTACCAGGCGCATGCTCTGGAACACCGTGACGAGGCTGTCTTCGTCCATCATCTCGGCTACCCCTTCCTCAATTACACTTTTGCTGCGGACAACAATGAGGAGGCCAAGCAGATCTTTGTGGCCCACTTCGACCATCATGGAAACATTACAGGAAGAGAATTACTTGGTCCAGCATGAGGCTTCCAAGCGCCATGGGAAGCTCAAGGGGAAGCACCTGCGCCTTGCACTCAACTGGGCAAACTTGCAGAGTGCCTTTGCCGCCACGGAGCCAACAGCCTGGCCCACCACGGTGTCGGCAAGTGCGATGCAAGCAGCTGACCTGCTCGGGAAATATTGCGAAGGAGTGACGGATGTCATCTACAAATTCATTGCCCGCAGCAGCCAGTCACCCGAGCCTGCACCTGCGGCCCAGCAGCCCAGGGAGGAAAGGGGCATGGTGGGCAGAATCGCCCGCCTCCGAGACTTACCCTTAGCAGCTTTCTTGGAGCAACACCCCGTTGCATCACACCCGCACCTCAAGCCCTTCACTGCATTGCTGCTGCGTATGCACTCCATCTGGCTGGATTCGACATTGCTCAAATCCCATTGCTTCATTCGAGACCATTTGCCCCAGGCGTCCCACGAGGAGAAGATGCAGCTCATCCTTTTGGCCTTCTTTTGCCTCGAGAAGTTGCAGCTTGCCGCCTGCGGCCTCTCTACGAACAACAGTGGGCCGCGCAAGCTTTGTGCTTGCAAACGCCACTTGCCTCCTGGTGCTCCTCACCTGGCTGCCGTGCAAGCTGTCCTTTCCATCTTCGAAGTGCCTTTGGAGCAGTATTGCGCCCCGTCGCCTGGTGAGCTCCAGCGCGACGTGCCGAATGCAGCGCCGCGCCTCGACTTTCCTCCTTTCGATGGCGCCGTTGCTGCGGCGGCGCCTGCTCTCTTAAATCCCTGGCGAGGCGTGGCTTAGGTTTCTGCGACCATCTTGACTTCACCTGCAGCATGCCCTGCTGCAGGTGTCTGTGCCTGAGAGCGGATGCAGTGGGCGATCACAAAGACGCCTTTGTACTTCTCACACCAGTCTCTTTCACACCAGCGCCACTCCTACAGAAACAGCGCTGTGCATTCCTGACCAGGCGGGCCAAGGCGCGCAGGCTGCAGTTACAAAGACACTCCTGCGTCGTCATGCTGTGGTTCTGTCCGCAGCGGGCTCACTGCCGCAGTCATAAACAGCAGCTGCGCCTGTCTCTGCTGCCCCAATTCCACTTAGCATCCCTCGAGTTCTGGATGTCTCTTTGTTGTTCTTGTTGTTCTTCTTCTTGTTTTTGTTGCACTTGTTGTCCTAGTTGTTCTTGTTCTTCTTTGTTGTTGTTGTTGTTGTTGCTGCTGCTGCTGCTGTTGCTGTTGCTGTTGCTGTTGTTGTTGTTGATCTGGTTGTTGTTGTGGTTCTGGTTGTGGTTCTGGTTGTGGTTGTCATTGTGGTTGTGGTTGTACTTGTCGTTGTGGTTGTTGTTGTTGTTGCTGCTGCTGCTGTTGTTCTTGTCGTTGCTGTTGCTGTTGCCGTTGTTGTTGTTGCTGTTGTTGTTGTGGTGGTGGTCGTCGTCGTCGAGGTTGTTGTGGTTGTTGTTGCGGTTGTTGTTTTCATGTTCTTGTTGTTGTTGTTGTCGTTGTCGTTGTTGTTCTTGTTGTTCTTGTTGTTCTTGTTGTTCTTGTTGTTCTTGTTGTTCTTGTTGTTCTTGCTGTTCTTGTTGTTCTTGTTGTTCTTGTTGTTCTTGTTGTTCTTGTTGTTCTTGTTGTTCTTGTTGTTCTTGTTGTTCTTGTT